>Ga0210383_10004910_pt1 | contig 11810 bp, 10 predicted proteins | sample IncBWC14OmetaG_FD_160072 | JGI IMG/M metagenome (GOLD analysis project Ga0210383, IMG submission 160072) | Forest soil microbial communities from Barre Woods Harvard Forest LTER site, Petersham, Massachusetts, United States - Inc-BW-C-14-O ...
TCACACGCTATAGCCTAACAGATGATCCTCTCCCTCCTCATCCGTCGAACGACTTGGAACCTCCAAACACCTACGACAGCATCAACCAAGCGGTCGACCAACTTCTCCATGAAAGCTACGCTGACGATAATCAACACAACCTGACCCAGGATGCAAGGTCGATCTTTGGGCAAGAAAGGTCTATATCTAGGCAGGGTTCCTCATCGGAAGGTACGGTCGTAGACCCGAACGAGCATCCATCAGAAATTCAACAACCTCCCATGGAGTACCAACCTTACCAACTTGGCCAATATCTGGCTCCAATCATCACTGGGGAAACGCTCCAACTGGGAGACTGTCAGCAGCCAATTCCAATTCCCAACCCTGATCCCTTCGCCGACTCCCAAATCCTCATTGAACCAGTGGCACACAACTATGATTATTACGACCAGGATTACACACCGCCTTCACCGCGCTCTTACGATGCCTCTTATGATGCCGAGATCCTTCCAGCAGGTTCGGATGGCCTCGTGGACCACTTTAATTATGACACAGAGGCTTATGCGTCGGGAAATTACTCACGCGCATCGTTTCGCCCACCACGGTCGCGTTCACCAACTCCTGCAGTTGATAACGAGGACTACTATATCGTCGGCAATGACAGCATCCATTACACTGCTTATCCTGACACACAGCACATTTACGATCCCGAAAAAGCCACCCTACAACAGCAACAGCAACACCCTGACCTCTTAAATGCCCAATACGCTGATTACGGCCAAACATTATCCTACGAACCTGACCAAAAGACACCCGCATCGCTCAACTACTCAGAACCCGAAACGCCCGTCGAGACGCGCCACTTTGGTCCAGCACCTACGGGTCGCGTTCTTCGTCGGCACAAGTCCAAGAAACGTGTGCAGTTGACGAACGGGAACCTAGTCGTTGATCTGAATGTGCCACCCAAGTTGGTGTTGCCCAGGAGAGGGGAACCTGAGACAATGCAGACGCGCTATACAGCGGTGACCTGTGATCCAGACGAGTTTGAGAAGAAGGGGTTCTTTTTGAGGCAGAATGAGATTCGGAGGAGGACTGAGTTGTTCATTGTGATCACGATGTTCAATGTGCGTACTCGAAACTTCTTTTGAATTTTTGTGTGTGAGCCTATCGATGTCATGATGCAGGAGAATGAAGTCTTGTTCTGTCGGACGGTTTATGGAGTGATGCGGAATATCGCACATCTTTGCACACGTAAAAACTCGCAGACGTGGGGTCCGGACGCCTGGAAAAAGGTTCGTTGTCTCCAACACCGTCGAAGCCAGCTCCGTTAATGGTCCTTACTTACTTACAGGTAGTGGTGTGTATTGTTGCCGATGGGCGCAAAAAAATACATCCCCGGGTCCTCGACTGCCTCACCCTCCTCGGGGTTTATCAACCAGGCGATCATATGAAAAATATGGTCAACAATAAGGAAGTCACAGCCCACTTGTTCGAGTACACCACATCTTTCGCTTTGGACCCGAATTTACATTTTAAGTATCCAGACAAGGGCAGTATTGTGCCGACGCAGATTCTATTTTGCATGAAGGAAAAGAATCAGAAGAAGATAAATAGTCATCGGTGGTTTTTTAATGCTTTTTCGCCGATGTTGCAGGTGAGAGGCGTGCACGTGTGTTGATTTGTTGAGGAAGATTGATTTTGGGAACAGCCGAATGTTTGCGTGTTGTTGGACGTTGGGACTCGCCCCGGTAACAACAGTATATATCGTCTCTGGAAAGCATTTGATGTCAATTCGAGTGTCGGTGGTGCCTGTGGAGAGATTTCCACCTACAAGGGAAAAAATTGGTCTCTCTTGTTGAATCCACTTGGTCTGTTGTTTTCATATATGTCAGGTTTAATTTTTACTGATGGGCAGACCTGTTAGTGGCAGCGCAGAACTTTGAGTACAAGGTCAGTAGCATTCTGGATAAGACCACCGAATCCATGTTTGGGTACATCAGCGTTTTGGTGGGCAGTAGTTCTACACCGCTTTATTTTCTCTCATATATGCTACTCTCAGCCCGGAGCCTTTTCCGCATATCGGTAGGCTTTTTGGATGACGTTGTGTATCATAACTTGAATCGTGCTGGGGAATAGATTCATCGCTCTTCAAAACAACAAACAAGGCGTCGGCCCTCTAGCTTCGTACTTCAAAGGAGAGGTGCTGCATGGAAGAGATACGGATATCTTTACCTCCAACATGTGTAAGTATCAGCCGTCTGATTGCTAGTAGAGCACTGACACACGTCCAATTTATAGATCTCGCTGAAGACGTATGTTTGCGCATTTGTTCCTTTGTCTCAAACTAATCATATCTCGTGGTATTCAGCGCATCTTATGTTTTGAACTCGTCGCCAAGGCCAACTCAAGCTGGTGAGTGTCAATACTCCTTTTCCGTGACACCAGTTACTTATTCGTCGTAGGATTCTTAAATATGTTAAAGGAGCGATCGGCGAGACGGACGTACCGGATGCCCTACCTGAGTTCATCAGCCAACGTCGGCGATGGCTAAACGGGTCGTTCTTCGCAGCAACATATGCCATTGCGCACGTCGGGCAGATCATGCGCTCTGGTCATAGTTTTGGCCGTAAAGTCACGTTGATGCTGGAGACTGTGTATAATATTATCAATTTGATATTTTCGTGGTTTAGCATTGTGGGTGTTGTTTTGTCTTCTGACCAGGGATTGGAACGTTGACAGTATTTTCTTAGGGCAATTTTTATTTGTTTTTTGTCAGCTTCTCTGTTGTTTTGAATCGGCAGACTGGTGTATTGACGTTGAACAGGTCGTATTGACGTCCTCGCTAGAAGATCCTTCGTTTAAGATGGAAGGAATCAAATACTTCAATACCCTCGCTCAAGTGACGCTTGTTCATACTACGTGTTGACTCTTGCTAACGTATTTCCAAGTATATTATGGCGTCCATGGTCGTTGCTTGCTTCCTCTTTTCGATGGGAAACAAACCGCAAGCGTGAGTGGCCGCTATTGAATGTCGCAGCGTGTAAAATACTTAATAAACACCTCTTATAGGTCAAAATGGAAATATAAACTCACCGCGATTCTTTTGGGGATACTTATGGTATACATGATCTTTGCATCCATTAAATGCGCATTGGAAGCTGCCGGACAAGGAGGTGAGGCGAACTCGGTCATGCTTCTGAGTGTTGTCGTAACCTACGGATGTGAGCAAGATTCCTCCCCTTTCCTGTGTCTGTGCTTGCATTAACTGACCTTCTGATCATGGATAGTATACGCCTTCAGCAGTGTTCTCGCCTTTGACCCCTGGCATATGATCACGAGTTTCATACCATACATGCTCCTTTCCCCGACTTATATCAATATACTCAACATGTGAAGTGTCAGTCCTTTCCGGTGGTGGGGTTTATGCTGACATTTATTCCCTTTCAGCTACGCCTTTTCAAACCTTGACGATGTCAGTATTCAATTCCAATTAACAAACATATTTACTGATCCACACTCGTTGGTAGATTTCATGGGGAACTAAGCAAGATTCCATCGTGGAAACAGACCTCGGAGCAGTCATCCAAGACAGTCATTCTCAAGTGGACGTCGAGATGTTGACCGAGGCTGCAGATGTTAATAGCATTTATGAAGAAGCACTTTTAAATCTCAAAAACAGGAAACCGGCTGTTCCGAAATCGAACGCCGCGATTGGCCAAGCAGAAAAGGAACAAGGTGCAAAGGATTACTATGCAAACGTTCGAACGAATGTACGTCCTTCTGTCGACGTGGTCGTTTTGCAGTTACAAATATCGCATCCACTAGGTTTTGTTAACTTGGGTCTTGTCGAACGTAAGCCTTTGGCTTTGATTGCGTTGGCAGTTGATATAATGATGCCCTACAGGGTCTTTTGCTGGTTGGGATCTTGGGAGGTGTTCAGCCTTCCAAAACTTTCAGCCGAGACGATGAATTCAGTCGGACTAAAGCCTATCTCATTTTCGTTCTTGCTTTCACGGCTATAACGAACTCAGTCGTACGTCTCTCGGCCTCTTCGTTTCATCGTACTAATTGTTAACAATGCAATCCTCTCCAAATAGCGCTTCGTTGGCTCGACACTATATCTTCTAGCAAGAATAATAACAGGGTGATTGATACCTTCATGAATTACTTGTCTAGGTTATTATATTCGCAATGTCCAAGTTTCTCAACCACGTCGAACATGAGAGGAATGAGGAATCTGGTTACTCGGTGGTTTGATGTGCTCAATAATTTTCTTTCGATTTACCCGATTTTCTGTGGAATTTATGCAGAATCACGTGACTGAACACTTTGGTCGAAATGGAACCGTACCTTAGTAGTTAGCATGAAAGAGTCAGAGATTGTCGAGATCAGACCAGTGGTTTGACAAGAGTCTATTCCGGCATGTCGGAAACTGCATTTCATATGATAGTTGATATTGAGGGGGCGAGATGGCAGGTAACGCTTGACCAGGCCGCGGGACTAGTTAACTGATCCTGTAGTGGTGAGTCCGGGTTTTGAATATTTAAAATATATGTAAGTTGGGATGGATGGTTGCAGAGTCATACGTTCGCGAGGCTCTCAAAGGAAGACTGAGGTAACGATGGTCAATACGAGAGAGTAGACAAACGTGGTGATTCCGGTCGGCGACGGCTCAAGGTGGAAATTCAAATGCAGTTGATGAACCTGTAGATAAAAGTGCGTTTGGTTCCTACAGAACCGAGGGCTCCTGCCAGTGTGTCAAGCGTGTAAAATAATGCACGTGATCTGCGCGTCAACGCTTTGAAGTTGTAAACCAGGTTTAAACCTCAGGCTGGCCACTAGTACTTTTGATAGTGGCCAATTCGACTTGTGTCTTTTTTTCCCCAGCCCCTCGTGAATGGGTTCGGGGAAGTTGGAAAATACTGTCAAGAGCATGGCAAAAGTAGTTTCCAGGGGCTTGCCAGGAACTAAGGCTCGTATTTGTGATCCTCGTGCCAGTGACTACTCATTTGGATTCATGCGTGACAAACTTCCGCAGATTCTGTCACTTTCTGATAGGAAAGTCGACGTCCTTTTAGTGTACGACCAGGCGACACTGCTGATCCTTTTGACACAGGTCGTCTTGAGACTGTGACCACGTTCTGCATCACTCACTGCACGGCCTCCAGAGACTTTACAGTTCTCGAGTTCCTCCTTAGCTCCCAGTATGACGACCACGAACAACGAGCTTGCCATTCAAGTCGTGCTTCATGCGAGGTGTCAACGCATGGACACTTGTGAGGGTTAATACAATCCTTCAATGGCGGTCTCCCTTGCTCGAGCATTTCGGACATGCACCTTCGAGAATGCGGCAATCTCGAGGAATTTACCATCAAACACCATCGTCCTCCGCCCCTCAGCAACGCTAACATCCTACTCTTACTCCACAATTGGCCCCACGCGCGACACAACCCTCGGCCATCACTGTCCCTATGGGAGATTGCAATAGGGTCGTTCTACAGTTTGCCAACCTTGATGTTCCTAGAACATGTTATCCACAAAGGGCATCAATTACTTCATTTTGGCATGTATTTGTATTCTGAACCGTTCCCCCGGCTTTGTCGGGCGTGAAATAAATATAGGGGTATCACATAGGAACAACCCTATGTCATCGTGTTGATTCGTTCGTTATTATGATTCCCCCCACATTTCTCTGGACTACTTCATGATTATACTCTCAAAGCAATAATTACCTATAGCTCATTCTCAACTCATTTGATATCCACCACAAATTATTTCAACGCAATAGTTGCCTATAGGTTATGCATACCCCGCAAAACCCTCCACACAATCCTTCCCGGTTTCCTTTGATACACATCCTTTGTCTTGGTAGCCTGTACTACGATTCTTGTTCGTTTGTAATCGTTGAAATTGCTATGTCGAACCAGAACTGTTTTCTGAATTTGTTAATTGTTTTTCATATCTTTCAATACCGCAGAGTTGATTTACGGTCTAGAAAGGCGCTCATCACACTGGCATGAATTGATTTATTGTGCCTGACCTTTCCAATGGCATGAAGGCATCCGTTGCCACAACATTCTCGAGCTCCTTGTGGCCTCTCCCCAGCCTTCCGGGCCTCCCATCGCTTTACAAAACCATGGTGTGATATATCCCGTTGAGATGAAGGTAGACATCCTATAGCCGGTGGTTGTTTCACCTCCTGTAATTGCTCTATTGCACAGTGGCGCTTTGGAACAAAGAACGACAACAAAGGCTGTTCAGCAATAACCTCCTATGCTCACAAAAGAGCTCTAGAAGGGGTAAGAAGACAACTAACGACAAGTCCGACGCTCATGATCTTCGGCCAGTAGGAGGAAGCGTCAAACGTATGACGTACGGGTCATGACTAATCTTGGTATCATTCAGCCTCTCTCCACTGTCTCACGAGAACAAATAATTATAAAATAATCTTGGTGCTGGGTTCTTCGAGCGGGGATCAGGGTGAAGGTGGACCTGTCGCGACGGTCTCCTAGCTGGAGAATGCGATGGTGATCGACCCCGTCGGTGATGCCAAGAACGAGGATGAATGAACGTTTGTCGAGTATGTAGATCTGGGCAGAATGTACGATCCGGATCCCCTTGAAAGGAGAGAGAATCGATACTTGCAGCCAAACTAGCTTCGCTTCCTGATTCATCACCCTCGGCATCTGTGTCCCAAAATATGGACCATGCCTCATCATCCATGGGTTCCAAAACGGCAGAGTGTGGAGCATGCGAAGATGACGGGACCAGATTCTCTGATATTGGGGAAAGCGAACCGGGGTCAGGAACTTCAAGCTCGGCATCGGACTCCCCTGCCTCGGACCGAGAGTCGATAACGTCTGATTCAGAATCAATCTGGGACGAATAATCGATGTCGGTGACTGGCGGTGTCTCCAAGCTGGCGGTTGCATGGAAGTCGGGACGAGTAACATTTGGTCGCAACAGGTATGTGAGACGCTGACCGGACAAGTCCTTGCCTATAGGCCATAAAGACCTTTAAGTATTGCGGAATAAACCGTTGCTGGACGATACTCACTGAAACTAATTATTTCGTGGTATCGGGCACAACAGTGAACCACATAACGTGCAAATGCATCGTCTATGATGGACCATGTCAGCTGGAGAGGTGTGCGCGAGACTTCCATGATAGATACTGTGTTTCCAACAGGTGTCCCCGGGAAATGGAGTATGTTGGCGTCATTGACATCTGGTGACCAGACAGTACCCCCGGCTTGCAGCCAGTCAACGATTGCAAGCTCCACATCTCGCACAAGTAGTTCAGCCCGGAGGCCTGACTTGCGTAGCTCCCGTCGCATTCCCTTCATGCTGAGAGAAAAGCGACCCGCATTTGCAGAATTTGGATCACGGGATGGTGGAGGTGTCGTGGGGACCTTGGTGTTCCGAGGAAGAAATGGAGGTAGAGGTTCCGGGAATGTCGCTCGAATGTGAGGAGGCTGGAGAGCATAATCTTTCTTGGTAGCAACGACGATGTGCGGGTTCCCGAGAAAACGAGCTAGCCAATGCCGGTGTTGAGTTCCTTCGAGCAATGTCGTTCTGTGGGATAACATTGAACGGACCATTCTCTTTCCTCCTGATCCAACGTTTGCCTTCGTTTTCACCCCTTCTATTTCTCTTTACAACCACTGGTGTACTGTGCGATTTCGGTTTGGATGTATGCAGGTAAGCATAGCGGTCGGACAGGCCAGGGTTCCGCAGGATAGCAGGGAACGATAACGGAATTGAGGCATGCCTCTCGATAATTTGTGAGCCGATTGGAATAGATTGAGGCAGGGGGGAGGTTAACTCTTCCCCCATGATGGAAAGGCCCTCGAAGCTTGCAATTAAATATGCAACACAACACAAAAACTCTTGTATAAACAAGCTTAAGGCTTGCGGATCCGCCGCGGCATGTTCCGAAGAGTCAGCTATACTCATCGAGCCCGTTTAATGCATTACTGTAATTATGTATTATCTTCAAGTTTATTATCTGTGTAGTGCAATCCGTTGCGAAGCTGGGTTAGAAGGTAGTATACAGACGCCTGGGACCGGGGATCTGTGATCTACATGTACGCGAAGGAGTCATTCCCGTCCACAAATTTGCAGTGAGCAAAGTTCGAGTGCAAGTCACATTCCTGCTTTTCGTTCGCTACCGTGGTGTCCGCCTGTTTGAAGGATGGAATGTGAGAGGTATTGAGCGACGACCCTGTAAAGCCGACTACAATACTGGCCTGAAGATCCGACAATGTTGCTGGTGTTCCAGGCCTCATCCTCAACATACTTATAATTATCCTCCGCTTGCGGAAACCTGATCCAGGTGTCTAACCAACTCTTTCAGGGTGTGGTGTGCCACTCTGGAACAAGAACGACCAGACACATGCTCTCACGAGAAGGGGCCCGGGCGAACAACATAGAGCGGAGGCGGAACGAAAGCCACAATGGAACCGAAGATCCTATTTGGTACGATCGACCAGCCCCGATTTCGGGGCCTGCACAGGGATATTGAGAAAGAAGCATCATCCGGATTCTGGAAACGGTCGAAATCGATTTACAGCCTGCCAGAACAATCAAATAGCAAGAAAGACATCGTGTCAATGAGAGGTAGAAATAGATTTAATATACCGTAATGTAAAGTAGTGTATCGGGGATGGTGAACCCCACTCGAGTGGGACTCTTAGGAATGAGCGGAGAATTGATGATGGGAGATCTCCGGGTGCCTGGTTGCCGAGAGATGATCTATGGGTTGCATTGTTGGAAAGTGCGTACTCAACAAACTATTCCTCTTGCATTCCTCAAAAGTTAACACTATTTGGGATAGTTTTCAAATTTCAAATCACGCACCTAGTAGACGGCAATGTACGTGTGCGAGCGTGCTTAGTCTAATGACTCGACCTAGGGCATCACTGGATGGTCCCAAGGAAGCAAATTTAACGAGTGGCAACAGGCGGAAAAAGAGTCATGAAGTGAAAAAATTCAGTAAGCAACAGAAAGTTGAGTCACAAATATCATGATGTTTGGCAATGACGTGTAATGCAAATAATGTAATGGTTCCTCATCCCACCTTCAAGTTGACATATACATCATACATGGGCACGAGGACCGGGAAGTGTGATTCGGAGTAAACCGTGATTCCGTTGGTCGAGTGAAGCGGATATCCCAGATCTAACGCCATAGAAAACGATCATAAGTGGTCCAACCTATTTTGGCTCATCATTTAACATACTGTTGCATGGCTTTCAGGACGGCCGGTCTCAGGACGGCCTTTCCTCCTATTGAATGATTGCCCTTACCAACAATCACTCGAAGTTCCCCCCCTCCCCGGAGGAACACGTCTCGTATTGCGTGCTCAGTTCTGCGGATGGCTTCAGCAACTCTAAGCCCATGAAGATCGACAGTGGCGTCATTCTGGTACCGATTGTGTGCTGTGGTCAGTGCAAGTGCAAGGACAGTTAAAATCAGTTTATGATCCATACATGGTTTCTCACAATAACACTTACCATGAAAGAACCGCCGTTCAGCCTTCTTGTGCAGTTTTACTGCCCTATCTCCGGCTTTGCGAGCCTCAAGACTGACAAGGAATGCGTCTCTACTCCTATATGCATTGCTTGCCTTTAATCGAGACTGTCTGCACGAATCTTTCCTTCTCTCTTCAGAGAATGCGGCCTTTCTGAACTGCTCGCCTCTTGCAAGGAGTTCCGACTGATTTCCGAATGATATAACGCTCTCGACATCGGCCAGGGTTTGTGAGGATGCGGGTACCGACTCCAACTCATCTGAGAACTGGTCTGAACTCTTGTCCTCGTCGCTAATCTGAGCAATTGGGTTATCGAAGAGAAGGCTAGCGACATCTCCTTGGACTCCTCCATTTCGGGTTCCCGTCGAGAGTGCAATATCGGGAACAATCAATATTGTCGGGATCTGTGAAACTTCATCAGGGGTATCGACATTGTAAAATTTGGGATGAGTGTGTGTAGGAGGTAGTCCTACTGTATGATTGGTAGGAGTTCGGTCCTTGTCAGGTTCATCGCAAGGAGTGACCTCTGCATCAGCGGGAGGAGGTTCATCGACGACTGCAACATCACCAAAAGTCAAGGCTTCCGTTGAACAGGTCGAAGCCGACTTAGAGGTCTGAGTCACTGGTAATGGCATATATTGTGGAGAGCCGATGTTTAAAATGTCACTCCGGAAAATGTCCATGCAAGGAGAAATGGAATAGGCATCTAGGGTACCTCGGGCGGGTGCCGGATTTTCAAGCCGCACATCTGCCTGATGGTTGTGATCACTACCATGAACTGAGTCAAACGGGACTTGGCTTTCCAGTGAGACTGGAATGTCGTGGGAAGTGGGAGGGAGATGTAGTAAGGTGGCTGGCTCTGTAGCCGTGTCTGTCTCCGAGGCGTCATGGACGATGCTTAGGGGATGAAAGGGTTGTTGGAGGGGTCCCGGAGGTACTGCGGGAGGTGTCGGGCTAAACCCTGAACTTGGGGGGGGAACTGAAATGACCGGGTGAGGCCGGAATGATTGGGCTCCTGATCGTGGTAGTGCATCAAGAGTTCGAGCCCAAGAAGATACCGAAGGAGAGTAAACACTTTGTGTACCATCCGTGGACCGATAACCTGAACCACTTCCAATAGTATCCAATATCAATGCCGTCAAACCAGTCCATAACAGAACCAGCACCATCCTTGATACATGTCCAGTGAAAATGATATCAATAAAAAGGCGAACACCACAGGCGATATAGGGATCGAAAGTAGAAGCCGTTTTATGAGAGAAATGATACAGGACGATACCTTCCCATATCCCCACCACAGCCCCTCCAATTCGGAGGTTATGATGACTGACAATGTCGATCACAAGACGTAGACATAAACCCAAGCAAATTGCGAGCAGATGGACCATGAAGTGCAATGTAGTTTTTAATGAGATTACGAGATGTGCATGCAGAAGCCATGATGCAAGAGATCTAAGTTTGGGCGTCAACTTGCCTCATGCCAGGACACGTAAAACCACTGCGAAGACCAAATAAATTGGGACTGTTGAGCGTCTGTACACGCAAGTCCAGAAAAGGGATCAGACGTTCGTTCCCAGTTCCAACCGCATGAGATGCTCAACGTTGACAAAGCGGAGATTTAAAGCAGGCATCTTTTAAAAATATTAAAAATATAAGATCAATGTTCTGACGAGGGCTGGCACTCAACAAGATGTTGAACGGGTTGCAAATCATTGACAGTGGACCTGGTGATTCTTGGACAAATTTCCTTGAATGTTCCATGAGAATTGCTACTTACTTTCCTTAAGCTTGTTATATGGAATCTATGGCGTTGACTGGTGCGAACAACAAAGTGAATCTGCGAGTTTCTTTTCACGGCTTACGGGGTCTTCCAGTTGCAAGGTTGTATCTACCAGACGTGATAAACTGATGTGCCCGGCCCGGCTCAAAGCCGGAAGCCGTGCCAAGCCGAGCCCTTTTAGGCCGGGCCAAGCCGGGCCCCAGGTGACGGCCCAGCTCAGGATAGTTCAAAGCCGGAGCCGGCGGCCCAGGCTGCAGCTTTAGTACTATGTAGTATTCCTCATAATAATATGGTGCATTAGTGGTTTGACCTACTGGTATCTGAGTTTGAACTTACACATCTGGATTATGAACCTTACATGGATCCAAAATTTTGCCCGAATTTGTCTGGATGGGAGCCTACCTATGTTTTTTTTGCCTCAAAATCATCTGGACAGCATATGTACTTATGGGGGGATATAATACAATAACTTTTCAATGTCTGACTTATGCCAAATCCAATGCAGGAGTATCCGAAAAA
>Ga0210383_10004911_pt1 | contig 11806 bp, 8 predicted proteins | sample IncBWC14OmetaG_FD_160072 | JGI IMG/M metagenome (GOLD analysis project Ga0210383, IMG submission 160072) | Forest soil microbial communities from Barre Woods Harvard Forest LTER site, Petersham, Massachusetts, United States - Inc-BW-C-14-O ...
CGTGGACCGTGACACTGCCCAAGAGCGCGAGTGCGAAGCTTCCATCACGAGGCAGGACGATGGTGGAGGGAACCGTAAATAGCTTTCCTTTTCGAGCCGCTCTCGAACCAAACAGGAAAGGAAGTCACTGGCTAAGCGTCAGCAAGACCATGCGCGATGCCGCGGGCGCAGATGCAGTAGACACGGTGACGGTGGAGATTACGCGGGCCGGAGAAGAACCAGAGATCAGGGTACCCATGGATCTACGTAAAGCCCTTGCAGCCGCCCCACTGTCGCAGGCAGGGTGGGCGGACATCACACCCATGGCGCGGCGGGACTGGATTTTCTCGATAACCTCAGCCAAGCAAGCGGAAACTCGCAGGCGCCGGATCGAGAAAGCGTGCGACATGCTTGCCTCTGGAAAGCGGCGTTTGTGTTGTTTTCCCGGTATAAAGTGGCTGATGAAAGAAAACGCAAAATCATGCGGAATGTGGCTTCCGTTGCCGAGCTCACAAGATCGTGATTCGCAGAAATTGACAGATTAGAGATTACGGCGCGCACCAACGCGGCAGCCAGCCGCACTCCGAATCTAGCGCGCGGGCGCTGTCGCGCGTAACCCAAAAGCCCCCGCGCGTAACCGCAGGGAACGCACGTGACCCGTCGGCTTTATCAAAAAGGAAGCAAACGCGAATCGGGTAGTTATGAGATGTGTGTCGAAGTTTCTACACTCCCCACTGCCAGGACGCCCCGCGGCGCCACGGCCTGTAATAGCTTCGTGCGGCGAATTACATCCGGCATAGTCAATCGCGACGGAGTCGCCCAAGGGGGCCAACGGCAAGTGCAGAGCTTTTACTGTACGACGATTAAACTTGGAGAATTACCGACGCATCCGCCCACCATTGTAGTTCCTCCCATTTTCAGCTCGTCGGGAGCAATTATGACCGGCGATGCGCCAGGAAACCGGAATTCGCCTAAGACGCGGACACTGAGCGGATTCAGGTACTTAATATCGAGGGCCTTAGTCCCGCGCTCGTCATAAACAACGAGGGAGTGCCGATCGGGCTGCTCGATACTAAAAAAATTGTTGGGGTTGACGTAAAAACGATTGTCGACGATCTCTGCCACAATTTTTCCGTCATCGCTAATGACCTTCGCAAGAATCGCGAGACCTGTAGAAGTTCTGCGGACGCTCAGCACCGGATGCTCGGCGATCGTCAGGACCGTAGCTTCGTTGGAGGACGTCCAACCGACCGATGCCCCCAAATAAACCCTCAAAGCTGAAGTCGGAACGGGACAGGGTGTTGGTGGGTTAGGTTCGTCTCCCGGAACCAGAAGGCCTTGGAGTTGGTCGAGTAGGTTAATCTGCGCGGCTATCTGGCCTTTTCGCGAAAATAGACTGTCGCGGACGCCCCTTCCTTGAGTGTGCCGCTCTTTTTCGTCTTCTCTCCCAGTTGAAAAGTCCTGTCCTTCTCGCCCGTACCAGTCTTCATGCGAAGAGTGACGCTGGAATCGGTGGCTGAAGTGATCGTCCCGGTAGCCACGCGACAGCAAGTTAGGCACGTTTCCGGCATTGGGAGGTGATAACAGTCGCAGTCGGAGCATTGCTGAGCGAACGTGGATTTGACATTCACGAAAAAACCAATAAATCCGAGCGCCGACAACATGAGAAATCGCACGTTCAACTGCGGCCGTCCTTTGCTTCGGCAATCTGATTCCTCGTGAAAGTCCACCAAAGCAGATATGCGACCACCCAAACAAAAAAGAAAACCAGTCCGCCCAACATCCAACGCGTTTCCGAAATCAAATCCGCATTCACCGTTCTGACCGCGCCTTCGAAACTTGCGGCGGGCAAGGCGAGATATGCCATGTACGCACCCTGGACCCTAGTTGAAAACCAGATCGAAATCCCCAACGAGATCCAGCCTGGAAGAAACAATAGGTAGAAGACTCTGATCCACTGAACAGGAGGTCGCTGATGGGAGGTTCCAATCACGACGAGCAAGGAGCCACCCATAACAGCGAATTCCCACTGTGCTAGGGACTGAGCGTAGGAAACGGCCGCCACTAGGGCGCTGCTCTGCGGCTTTTCCGATACGGCCTGGCTCAAACAGACAGTGGCGCCGGCCAAGAATACGATCAAGATGCAAAAAATTCGTAGTGGCGTTGACAGGGACATTGATTAGAGTGTTTCATGGCAAAGGTAGTGTACGGGGCCTGCATTGTCAATATTCGTAAATACCTGGTAGTGGGTCGGTTTGAATCTTGAGGGCCTTGTAAGTTTTGGCGATTATGGCAGTCACGTTTGGACTATCGGAGAAGTTGTATCGCTCCTGGATCGGCAGGAGAAAATACCGGCCTAAAAATGAAACCAATCAAAATCGACGTAGACGCGGTACCCGAAAATAAGCGCACGCATCCGGATTTTCTCGGACTATTAAACAGCATGATAGTTGGTCTGTCTGATCCAGCTAAAGTATTCAGTGTTTGCATACATGAAGCTGGACATGTGTTTTTCGGTCTCGAATTAAGAATGGAAATTCTTGGCATGGACGGTCCGCAAATCATTTATATAGCACCCGATCAATTTCAAGGGCAACCTCTAAGAGCTAGCATCAAAATCGTAAAGAACACTATAGAACAGGTTGCGATAATGCTGAGCGCGGGAGGGATTTTTTGACGCGAACTCGATAACGGACTCGGCCCCGGTGACTCAGCGGATCGCGAAATATTCAACGAAACATGTCAAAGCGCAGGTTTAACCGATGCGGCCTCGATTGAAACCATTTGGAGAGATGGCCAAGCTGTGGTTAGAGAAAGACTACAAGACGCGGATTTCCGAGAAAAGATGCGAGAACTTGCTCGTCGCATGCAGTCTGAGCTAGAGGACCAAGGGGCTTTTTAGCAATTTTAGAAGAGCTGTTTCCAGTAGAACGAGATATTGACATCAGTAGTTTCCACAATTGTTTTCCACAGGGCACTTCCGTTAGCGTGAGTTGGGGCAGACATAACGAGCCCATGGCGAACGAACATGAAGATCGACGACGTAACTGGACGCCGCAATCGGCGCTCCGCGGCGGCCATTGACCGCCACTCCCGCAAGTGCCGCATTTGCTGCCATCCCAATCGCGAATCCATTGAAGAGGATTTCCTCAACTGGCGCAATCCTCACCAAATCGTCAGCGAATATCAACTTCCGCATTACTCTGCGATCTATCGCCACGCCCGCGCTCTGGGTCTCACCGCGCGCCGTAACGAGAACATCCGCACCGTCCTCGATTCCATCGTCGAACGGGCCCGTCAGGCTCCCGTAACCGGAAACACAATCCTCAAAGCCATGCGCGCCTACTCCAGCATCACCGACGACGGCCGCTGGGTTGACCCACCCACATATGTGGTCCACCAAAGCGCCCGCAAGGAACTCGCTCCGGCTCCCGCTTCTGATCCCGCTCTCGCTTCTGATCCCACTCTCATTGAGGCGAGTGTCTCGACGCAAGAAAGCGCGAGTCCCGACCCTCCGAGCGATCCCGAAATCCCCGGAAATCTAATCGCAAATGCGGGATTAGAAAATGCTTCAACTCGCTGATTACAAAGGACGGCGCGAAGGTCTAATCGCAAATGGATGGCGGTTTGATGTTCCGCGATTTGACTATGTAGCTCACCTCTTTCGCGAATTCTGCGTCCCGCATGACCTCGCGGGAAGAGGTGAGGCTTTTCTCTCAGCGCGCGGGTGCGGAATCGCGCAGCAGGACCACGTCGGAGTCGGCGCGGCCGCGGAGGATGGCGAGGCTTTTGCCGTCGGGCGACCAGGCGAAGCCGCCGCGGCTTTGGTCGGACAGGAACTTGGTGATGTAGTGGCCGGGGCCGCCAGCGATGGGCTGGAGCCAGACGTTGTCAACGCCGTTTTCGCGGACGGCGTAGGCCAGGAATTTACCGTCGGGAGTGAAGTGCACGCTGCCGGTGATGTGCGGATTGGGCGTAACCATCTGGTGCGCGCCCTTGGAAGCCGGATCGAGACTGACGAGCGCGATTTTTTCGTCACTGCTCCCGGTAACGCTCATCGCGGAGCTTGCTTCGGTGAGCACAAAGGCGAGCTTCGAGCCGTCGGGGGAAATGTGGGCCGCAAATCCACCGTAGATCGTGTTCGGAATGGTAGTGCCGGGAACGTCTTCCACCGCGCCGCCATCAATCGAGACGCGGCGAATGCGGTCGGGATTGTTGTTGACGAAGTAGACCCATTTGCCATCGGGCGAGCAGCTGGGAGACTGGTCGCCATGGCCGGTGGTGAGTTGCTTCAGATTCGAGCCATCAAGATCGACGCGGTAAATGCTGCGTCCCGTGACGTTCTCGCCGTGGCCAGCCCATGCGAATACGATGCGGTGGGATTCGGAAGCATTCGAACCTGCGGCTGCAGCGGTGGCACACGTTTCGGGCGCGTTGAGGAAGGCGTTGGGATCGCTGGCGAGTACGGCGCGGGATTTTCCATCGAGCGAAAAGCGCGCGAGCTTGTCGGCCTCGGAGACAACAATCTGGTCGTTGCCGGCCCAGGCAAAATTGGCGATGTCGCGTTCCTGTTCGAAGATAGGCCGCGGAGAGGCGTTTACGCCGCCGCCGTCGGCGGGCAAGAGATAGAACGTGCGCGAGACTCGTTGCTGCGAGGTGGCAATGGTTTTGCCGTCGGCGGAAACGCTCAGGTTGGAATAATTGTTCGTGTCTTTGGTGATGGCGGTTGTCTCGCCCGAGGGAAGCGCAACGTAGGCAATCTGAGTACGGCTGTAACCGGACTCGCGGGCCTGATTGGCAATCAACAGTCCGCGCATGTCGGGGAGCCACGCAAGATCGTTGACGACGCTGGCCTTTACGGAGGCGAGCGGCTGCCATTTGCCGGCATCGTTGGCGGAGGATGCGTCCACAGACTCGAGCGATGTGAGACCGCGGTCATTGTGAAACACGGAACCGGCAATCAATTTTCCGTCAGGCGACCAGGCAACGTTTGTGGGAGCGTCGTCAGTGGAGCCCGTAATCATGGAACGCTCGGCGGAGCCGTCGGCGTTGGCGATGAGCAAATGATATTTGCCGACGTCGGGATCGTTCTGGCGGACATAGGCGATCAGCTTTCCATCGGGGGAAAAGGTAATGTTCGAGTCGACGTCTTTGACGACGACTTGCGGTTCGCCTCCGAGGACGGGAATGCGGTAGACGAAGCGAACGGTTTCGACGGTGTTTTCCGACCGATTGAAGTAGATGTAGTTGGCGTCGGGAGAAAAGGCGAAACCATTGTAGCTGCGCGGCGCGGGCGGAAGCACCTGGGTGTCACTGGAGGTGGGGATATTGCGGAGCCAGACGCTCTCGAGGCCGTTGTCGCGGATTCCGCTTACGACGTATTTGCCATCGGGCGAAATCGCGGCGTTGATCGATTTTCCGGTGTTCGTGATTTGCGTGATCGTGAAATTCTGGAACGGCATCGCGGCTTTGCCGCGGAGCATCGTGAAGACGCCGTAGCCGGCTGCGGCGATCAGGACGAGCGCGACGATCGCGCCGGTGATCAATTTTCCTTTGTGTTCCCGCGCGGCTTGCGCCGTAGCGGAGCCGGAGCCGCTCGAATCTCCGCTCACCGCGCGCGCGGCTTGAGAGCCGACGGGTTGAGAGCCGAATGCACCGGTTGCCGCAGCGACGGGTTGCGAGCCGGATTGCGGCACTGCGCTCGCTTGAGGGATGGATTGAGACTGCGCAGGAACGGCGGACGAGTCGGACGGCTCGGCGTATTTCACCTGAGCCGCACGGCCGGAACTCGTGTCGCGTTTCAGGCGCTCGAGATCGGACGACATGTCACGTGCGGTCTGATAGCGCAGGCGCACATTTTTCTCGAGAGCTTTTGTGATGATGCGGTCGAGTTCCTGCGGCAGCGCAGGATTGAGGCGCGCGGGCGGGACAGGTTCGCGTTCGAGGATTGCGGCGAAAATCACTCCGGTCGTGTTGCCGGAAAACGCCTGGCGGCCCGTCGCCATTTCGTAGAGCACGAGTCCGAAGGAAAAAAGATCGCTGCGCGAATCGAGTTTTTCGCCGCGCACTTGTTCGGGCGACATGTAAGCGATCGTGCCGAGCGCGGTGCCGGGACTCGTGAGGTTTGGATCGCTATCCATCGCAGCGCCGCCGGCAGTGACGGTTTCCGCGAAAGCGCGCGTCGCAACCTGCTTCGCAAGTCCGAAATCGAGGACTTTTGCGCGGCCGCGAACGGTGACGAACAGATTCGCAGGCTTGATATCGCGGTGAACGATACCGCGTTCGTGCGCGGCTTCGAGCGCGTCCAGAACTCCAATGCCGATTTCGAGAAGCTGATCGAGCGGGACGGGCTGGCCGTTGATGCGATGCTTGAGAGTGACGCCTTCGAGAAGCTCCATTGCGATGTAGGGAGCGCCGTTTTCCTCGTCAATATCGTGAATCGTGCAGATATTCGGATGATTCAGCGCCGAGGCGGCTTGCGCCTCGCGGCGAAAGCGTTCGAGGACGGCGGGATCTTTGGTGACGTCGTCGGGAAGAAATTTCAGCGCGACGAAACGCTTCAGTTTTGTGTCTTCCGCTTTGTAGACGACGCCCATGCCACCGCCGCCGAGTTTTTCAAGGATGCGATAGTGGGAGACTGTGCGGCCTTCGAGGGGAGTGTTATCGGGCATCGGGCATGGAGTTTAGATTGAGGATAAATCTAAGTCAATGACGTGGCGGGTTCGAACTCGGAAGAGTTCAGTTATGCGTCACCCACTGAGTCCAGAAATGTAGCGGAGGGGACGAAGAATAAGTTGCCGGTGACGGCGCGGCTGAAGTCGAGAAGCCGATCGTAGTTGCCGGGAGGCCGGCCGACAAACATGTTCTCGATCATCTGCTCGGTGATGCGGGGCGAACGGCTATATCCGATAAAGTACGTTCCGAACTCACCCTGCGTGGGCCGGCCGAAGGGCATGTTGTCGCGCAGAATTTTTAATTCCTTCCCGTCCTCCTCGATCGACGTGAGCGCGTTGTGAGCTGAGGCGGGCTTCACGGAATCATCGAGTTCGATGTCCGATAATTTCTTGCGACCGATGATGTTCTCCTGTGCTTCGGTGGACAACGCGTCCCAACCCTTCATGTCGTGCAGATATTTCTGGACGATCACGTAGCTGCCACCCGCAAACGCGGGATCCTCATCGCCGATGAGAACGGCGTCGACCGCCGCCTGTCCTCTGGGATTCTCCGTACCGTCGACGAAGCCGATGAGATCGCGATCGTCAAAATATCGGAAGGCTTGCACTTCATCCACCGGCGAAACGGCGTCGCTGAGACGCGACATGATGTGGGTGGCCAGTTCGAAGCACAAATCCATGCGCTTCGCGCGAATGTGGAACAGCAAATCGCCCGGAGTGGAAACTGCCACATGCTTCGCTCCACGAATCTCGCGGAACGGATGCAGCATCGCCGGCCGCGAAGGTCCAAAGAGTTGGTCCCATGCTGCGGAGCCGATGCCCATGATGCAGGAAAGGCCGGCTTCCAGATCGCGGGTTTCGACGGCCCGTGTGAGTCCGGCGAGATCCCCGCAGAATGAGCGCACCAGATCGCGAGTTTGTGGCTGCTGCTTCAGAGCTACCACCAGGAAAATTGCTGCGCGACTTAGAGCCGCCGCCACCGGCTGTGAGAGGGTACTCAACCCGCGCGGCGCGTTGTTTACGTTTTTCGGATCGGTTTCCATGGTTGTGGTCCTGGCGGGCTGAAAAAGCCTCCCGAGCGAAGGTCGAGCGCGGAAGGTTATCATCGTCGGCGAACAAACGTCCATAGCGACTGATCGCTACCACGGGAGAAAATGGTGCGGGCCTAGCTTGCTCCTTATTTGCGAGACGGCAATTATGAGTAGCGCGACCGCAGCGAGCACGGCCAATCCGAAGTAGTTGTCAACATAGGAGAGGAGACGGCTCTGGGTAATCACACTATTTTGGAAGAGTTGAAGCGCGCCGAGCGAGGGATTGCTTCCCCCGCCGCCGTTGCGATGAATCAATCCGGCATATTGCGCCAAAGTGAAGCGAACTGTGGGATCCAGACGGTTGGCCACGTCCAGGAGCCGCGAGGAATGCAACGTCATGCGGTGATCGAATAAAACTGTCGCTCCGGTGACTGCAAACGTATTTCCGAGCTGCCGCAAGAAGAAATAGGATGTGGAGATGTCGTTCACGTCCGCGAGCGTCGCAGTGGACGTGACAATGTTCCCAGCGGCGACGAGAGCGGGCGCGACGGAAAGGCCTTGCAGAAAAATCATGGGAGCCAGCAGTGCAGTCGGCGTGGTGGGCGTGGTGACATAAACGATCGTGAGATATGTTACGAACAACGCCATGAACCCGAGTGTCATCGTGCGGAGGGGTCCCAGGCGAGGCATGAACAAGCGCAAGGTAAGCTGGATTCCCACCCCGAGGCCCAAGGTATACATGGAAATAAAACCGCCTGCCTGAGTCGCGCTGTAATCCTGAACGAAACGAAGGTATTGCGGGGTGACGTAAAGCCCTGCGCCGAAAAATCCTCCCACGATTAAAACCAGGAAGAAAGAAGCTCGCAAGGAACCTTGCCGCCAGACCATTCGCAAATGAAGTACCGGCGTGGTGTTCTCGGGCCGGAATTCCCACCACAGAAAAGTGACTAAGAAAATCGCAGCCGCAATGATGGCGATCGAAATCCAGTAGGACTCGAACCAGAGGTCGCGTTCCCCTCGACTGATGGCAGTTTCCAGGCATGCCATCGACGCGATCAGCAGGATCGCGCCCCACACATCGATATGAAGCCCTTTTTTCCGCTCAAACAAATACCCAGGCGGAACAAGTTTCCAAATGAGGAACGCGCCAATCGCCAAAAATGGAAAATCGATCAGGAACGCATAGTTCCATCGAATCTGGTCGGTGATCCATCCCGTGGCAACGGGATAGAAAACCTCAAAAACAGCGATCAGGAGGTAGAGCCGAGTGACGGCCGCGAGCTTTTCTCTCCCGGGAAACAACATCCCAGAAAGTATGACGACGCGTACCAGAAACGCACCGCCGCCGAAACCCATAATCAGGCGCGAAACCAGCAGCCAGTGGAGAGTATGGGCGGTGACGCAACCCATGGATCCCACGGCATAGAGCGCGATGCTCAGTAACAAGTGACGCCTGGTGCCGATGACGCGCGTCATCCACGCCGCCAAAGCCAGGGAGCAAAGATATCCGACGTTATAAAGGATTATGACCCAACTTATTTCATCCGAGCTCGCGCCCACATTGCCTTGCATGTCGGGGAGGAAGACGTTGACGGCGATGCGATTGGAGACTTCGACGGCGGTAACCATGCCGATGCTGAGTAGCGCGGCCAGCCGGTGCCGTGGCGAAAGGCTCGAGAGGATACTTTTGAGGAACCGCTCTTCTTCCAGTTCCCATCGCTCGACGTTTGGTGAAATATTTGGAGCCAGGAAACCCATCTGGATCCTTCCGCTCAGCGAGTGTAAATGGTCGCTTCCACGTTCATGCCCGGCCGCAGTACCAGATTTGGATTCTTGTTCGGTTTCACAAGGATTTTCACCGGAATGCGCTGCACCACTTTTATGAAATTCCCGGTGGCGTTTTGCGGCGGAAGTAACGCCTGCTGTGAGCCGCTGGCGCCGGCAATGGAGTCAACCACGCCTTCGAAGTCCTGGCTGTAGGTGTCGACGTGAAGCCGAACTCTCTGGCCGGGAGCAACGTTTGCCATCTGGGTCTCTTTGAAATTCGCTGTGACGTACACCTGATCGAGTGGAACGATCGTGAAAAGCAACTGACCGGGCGAAACGTACTGGCCAAGGTCCACGGACCTTTGCGTCACTTGGCCGGTGATAGGGGCGGTGATGTGTGTGTAGGCGAGATTCAATTCGGCTTGTTGCAGGGCCGCTTTCGCGCGTTCAGCCGCGGCCAGCGCCGACTTATAGGTTGCTTCGGCGATGGGAACCTGCCGCTCTTGGGCCTTTGTCTCCAGGAGCTGGGATTGTGAGCGCGAAAGCCGCGCCTGGGCAGAATGCGTATTTGCCTTGGCTATCTCCACTGCCTGTCGTGCTGCGGAAAGCTGCTGTTCGGCTGCCAGCAAATCGCTTTTTGCGACGCGCGCGGCAGCGTCAACAGCGTCAAATTGGAATTTCGAGACATCGTCCGTGGCGAGCAGAGGGGTATAGCGGGCAAGATCGCTTTGTGCCCGATCGTTCGTAGCTTTCTTGGCGGCGACGTTGGCCTCAGCGACCTGGAGATTGGCCGTCGCGGACTGCTCGAGTTGCGCCTGGGAACTTGCGTAATCGGCTGCGTCGGATTCCCTCTGAGCGGTGGCGCCGCCGGTGTTGTGAGTAGTGGTTTCGCGCGTCAAAGTGATTTGGAGCTTCGCGGAATTGGCTTGTGCCTCTGCGAAATCGAGGTTGGCCCTGGCCTGTTCGACTTCTGCCTGGTAGGGTCGCGCATCAATTTGCACTAAGAGGTCGCCATCTTTAACTGGCGTATTGTCATTGATGAAAAGCTGGACCACGTAACCGGGAACCTGCGGCGCAACCGCTGTGATGTGGCAGTCCACTTGGGCGTCGTCCGTTGACACGCGACCAGCGAGGACGTACCACGCAACCGCGAGCAAGATCAGGGCAGCAACGAACGCTCCCTTCACGAAGGGGTTCAGATTTCCAAACCAGTGACGCAACGAAGGCGAGGCTTGCGGCGCCTGTGGCGTGGCGCCAGTCGCGGCCGTACTGGCTTGTGGCGCTGGCGTAGAAGGAGTCGAACTCATGATTTCATTTACCTTTCACTTCGTGTACGTAGCTTCGATCTCGCCTGTCGCGCGAGCGAGTGCCGCGCGTGACAGATTGAATTGATACAGAGCGCCGATTTGATTGTCACTTGCGCGGGCCAGGGCGTCTTGTGCGGTGACCACCTCAACATTTGTGGTGACGCCGGCCTGAAACCGGCGCTGCGCCTGAGCCACTTCTTCCTGGGCCAGCGTAAAGCCTAGATCGGCGACTTCCACTGAATTTCGCGCTGCGTTGAGCTGATCGAGGGCGGACTTCACCTCGTCGACGATCTCAGCTTCCAGCTGACGGCGGATTTCTGCGACATGCTGCTCCTCCAGCTTAGCGCGCGACGATTCCGCACGAATTCGGCCGCCCGTGAAAATTGGGAATTGCAAAGAGATCGCATAGGTGTAGGCCGGGATTCCGTTGTCGAAGTGGGATCCCTGGTAGAACCAGAACCCCGAGAAATCTAATTGCGGAAGACGCTGCTCTTGGGCCGAATCGGTCGTCAATTTGGCGATGCGTTGCTGCGAATTCAGCGAGCGAATCTCCGGGCGGGAGGCAAGAGCCTCGTTAAGCTGCTGCTCTCTGTCGAGGACTGGGAGCTCGTAGAAATCGAGACGGTCGGCTACCTCGATGTCCTGGTCGCGAGGCAAATCGAGGAGCTGCGCCAGTCCGTACTTGGTGGTGTGGGTGAGAGTTTCCGCGTCAATCAGATTCTGGCGCTCATTCTGCAATTCGACGTTGGCTCGAACCGTATCGATATTCAAACCGATTCCTGTTTTTTGGAGTTCGGCAGCCTGTTCATAGAGTCGCCGCGCAAGAGCGACGCGGGCGCTCGCGGCATCGCGGGTGGCCAATGCGCGAAGAATGAGCAGATATTGGTCTACGACGCTGTTTACAATGATCTCGCGCGTAGTCTGCTCGTCGGCGCGCGCTTCGCGCGTTCCTTCGCGGCCAATCTGGTATCCCCGAATCAGCGGAAGGTTCAGGATGGTTTGCGAAAAAGTGGGACCGGCTTGAATGGCTTGAAATGGGCCGGCTGTT
>Ga0210383_10004912_pt1 | contig 11805 bp, 14 predicted proteins | sample IncBWC14OmetaG_FD_160072 | JGI IMG/M metagenome (GOLD analysis project Ga0210383, IMG submission 160072) | Forest soil microbial communities from Barre Woods Harvard Forest LTER site, Petersham, Massachusetts, United States - Inc-BW-C-14-O ...
GCGCTATGAGTCACCGCGACTGATCGCGCTGCGTACGGCGACTTCTGATAACCCGCACATTTGGCAGGAGCCGCGCTTCCGCGACGCCGACTCTCGGCCCATAACACATTGGGGAATTAGCCCAGCCGAAGTTGGCCCCATGGTTGCGCCCGGCAAGTATTCCGTTCGCCTGACGGTGGCGGGCCAGTCTTTCACGCAGCCTCTCACTATATTACCTGACCCACGCATTTCGGCGTCGGAAGCGGACATTGCATCGTCGGTCAAGACGCAGCTGCGAATCCGCGACGATATCACCCGCGCTTCCGATATGTTCAACCAGATCGAGTGGTTGCGGAAACAAATCGAGGTGATTGAAACGATGCTTCGTCCGCCTAAGAAAAAAGAGAAGGAAAAACCGCCGTCGGCTGAACCAGACGACTTCGACGAACCAGAGCCGGCACCAGCGGAGGATGAAGCACAATCCAAGCGCAAGGCTGAGCTTCTAAAAACCGTCGAGGAGATGGACAAGAAGCTCCAATCCGTGGAGCTTAAGCTCGTCACGCCTTCGCAGATCAACAGCGACGACAAATACTTCGTAGAAGCCGACAAGGTCTATCTAAACCTTATCTGGCTCAACGCCGAGGTTGGTCCTGGCGGTGGAGACGTCGCCGGTGGGGCCGACTTTCGACCGACGGACACCGCTCTGGACTTGCTTCAGACGATCGAGACGGAGCTTACGGAAGCGGTCGCGGACTTCCAGAAGCTCATCGAAAAAGAGCTTCCCGCTTTCAACCACATTCTTACGGAAAACAACCTAGCTGCCATAACCGCTGCCGCGGCGGCTCCAAGTGTGCCTGAGAGCTAGTCGGCAGCCGTGCGCTCGACTGCGCCCTGGTTTTGATTGACAGGCGTACATCTGGTTGGGCAGGATTCAAGACCCAGTGGCCGACTCCAGTCCCATTTCTTCCTTGCCGTCGGCAGTCGTGTATGTCAATCCCAGCGCAGGCAGCGGGCGCGCCGTCTCTTGTCTTCCGCGAATCCGAAGAGTGTTCAAAGCGGCCTCCGTTCTCGCAGAATTTATTTCCGTTGGCAGTGCTGAGGACCTCGAATCGCATGCGCTTGCCGCGATACAGAGTGGCAAGCGACTCTTGTTCGCCCTTGGGGGCGACGGCACGATGCAAGCATTGGTGAATGCTACGTACGGCTCCGACGTTGTCTTGGGCGTTTTGCCAGCCGGTGGCGGGAACGACTTTGCCGCCGCACTACAGTTGCCTGAGGACCCGGTGGCCGCCGCCGAAGCGATTCTACAAGGGTACCCGAGGCGCGTGGATCTTGCGAGGGCACGCGCCGCGGACGGCCGTGTGCGGTTGTATCTGGGCGGAGGGGGATTGGGATTAGACGCGGAAGCAGCGCGGTACGCAAATCAAACCTTTCGCCGGATGCCCGGCAGATCTCGCTATATGGCGTCAGCGCTGTGGGCTTTCTGCGGGCACCGCGCCATCGGAGTGAGAGCGGAATTTCCGGGCAGCGACTTGCCGTCGATGGAAGTCAAGGCTCTCCTTGCTGCCGTCCTGAATACCCCGACCTACGGCTCGGGAGTAAGGCTGGCGCCCGATGCGCGCTTGGACGACGGCTGGCTCGACGCGGTGATGGTGGAAGACCTGAGTGCTTTCCAAGTCTTGAAGTTGTTACCACGCCTGTTGAAGAGCGGCGAGCTACGGACTCCGCATGTCCATCGCATGAGAGTCCAGGCAGTAAAGTTCACGACAGATCGGCCCTGTGTGTTTCACGGAGATGGCGAGATTTTGGGTCCCACGCCGGCAATGATTGAAGTAGTGCCGCAGGCGGTGCGAGTTCTGCTGCCAGCCCAAAATTAATCCCGGGTTTTTTTGGAAAACTCCAGAACTCTGCCGACCGCCGGCAAAAGCATCCGGCCAGGCCGCGATCCGGGACAAGCGAAGCCCGGGACGTTGCGCTTTGCTCAACCCTTCTTCTTGTCGATTTTCAGATTTAGTGTGATGTCCTTGCGGCTGTCAAAACTCGAAACGGTACGAGTTGCTGATTGCGCGTCTTCTTTTTCCGCATGGATTTCATAGTCCGCGTTTGGATCGAGACCGCTGAAACGGTACTTGCCCGTGTTGTCGGTATAGGAGCTGCGTACTACATTTGTGCGCGTGTTCTTCAGGAAAACCACGCTTTCCGAGATCAGGTTTTCGGATTTGTCCTGCACCACTCCATGTACTGTGCGAAGCTGAGCTTCCTTTTTGGCGTCTTGCGCAATGGTCGATACGCTCGCCAATGCCAGAATGGCCGCCACTAACAGCACTCGTTTTGGCGCGTTCATCTCTTCGCTCCCTCTGCGGATTCCATACGAAACACTATACGTGCTTCGCTCACGCCTGTCTTGGCGTCGAGCGCGCGCGTTTGATCTGCGAAGCCCTTCGCATGGATTACCATTTCATAGTTCGAGCCTTGCGGCACGCGGACGGCAAATTCGCCTCGTGAATTTGTGTAGCTGTCCCAGCGATATTTTTTCTCGTTGCTGCGCCGGATCCGCAGCTCCACGCCGGCAAACGCATAGCCTTTGGGGTCGAATATGGTTCCGATGATCAGAAAGTCGTTGGCGTGGCTGTATCTCTCTTTCTGCGACTTTTCCGGGGTCGGGGCCCCCGAGGCCGGCGGCGCTTGAGGCGTGGGAGGTGCAGGCTCCTGCGCACGGGAAAAGGCCGGCGCAAAGCAAATAAATAGCGCTGCCGTTCCCACGACAATAAACCGCCGGGGACTCAACATGACTTCGCTCCTGTCCTATGAGATGCCTGGGCTGAGGATAGGGGATACTGGATGGGCTGCCCGAAGCCGCTTACTCCTCTTCCTCTTCTTCTTCTTCTTCCTCTTCCTCATCGTCTTTGAGCAGGTCGCCGTTTTCCGCGGCTTCATCATCATCCTCGTCGTCTTCTTCATCGAGGTCGTCGGAGATGAGGTTCAGATGCACGGGATGCGTCTGCGAGACCTCGAGCTCGGATTCGCACTCGGGACAACTCAAGATTTCACCCTCTTCGACCTCGTCTTCGTCCACATCGATTTCGGTGGAACATTCAGGGCAGCGGATCACGGCTCCATCCTCCGTAGAAATGTTCGCAGGGCGGGGCCCCCTAGATTGCGCCGCCGCCACCATGGCGTATTATATACCGCGTTGTCGTAAGTCAACTCTAATGCGCGGCGGCTCCGATTGTAAACCGCTCCAGGGCAGATTTCCTAAATTGGCCTCCTCCCGCGAATACCCCGAGCGTCCCGTCGTCGGCGTTGGCGGCGTGATCATTGACGATGGCCGGGCTCTGCTGATCCGCCGTGGCAGCGAGCCTCTCCGTGGGGAATGGTCCATCCCGGGCGGAACGCTGGAGCTCGGAGAATCCCTTGAAGAGGGTGTTCGACGCGAACTGCGCGAAGAAACCGGCCTGGAGGTGCGCGTGCTTGAGCTCATTGAAGTTTTTGACCGGATATTTCCGGACGACGGCGCGCTGCCTTCCGGGACAAAGCAGCGGCTCCGTTTTCATTTCGTCATTGTGGACTATTTGTGCGAGCGCATTGGCGGGGAACCGCGCGCTGGAAGCGATGTCACCGACGTGGTTTTTGCTGGCGAAGACCAGCTTCTTCAGTACCGCCTGACCGAAACGGCGACTCGTGTACTAAAGAAAGCTTTTGCCATGGCTATCCGACGAGGTTCGTTTCGCTGATCCGCGTGCCAAGCTATCCACGGGCCCCCGGCCGGAGCGACTCCCCTTTACGGTGCCTTGGCGATTTCAATGCTTCCGTTCGAATTGGTCAGTTGCAACTGGCAGCCTCCCGCACCGATCGTCCCGTTCAGAAAATCGCCGCCAATATTTCCCGTCGCGGTAACCGGCAATTCGGATGAAACTCTGCCGAAGGAAGTCCGGGCCGTAAGGTTGTAGCCAACGCCGTCCGGGATATGGACGCGGATGGATGAAAACGAGGTCTTGAGAGAAATGTCGCGGCAGCCGCTGGCAGGACGCAGGGCGAAAACGGAAATCGCACCGTTCTGATTGTCCACCCGGATGCGGCCGCCTACGGATTCTAGTGTAACACCCGCGAAGGAAGTGTTTACGCTGGCGTCGCCTTTTACATTTCGCGCGGTGACCGAGCCGTTGTTGTCTTCCGCTGTCAAGTTGCCGTTTATGTGTTCGGCCAGGATGCTGCCAAAGCTGGTTTTCGCGTAGGCATCTGCCCCGATGTCGGTGAGTGTGATGGCTCCGTTTCCGGTGACGGCGCGGATGCCCTTCGGTACGCTCGTCGCTTCGATGGCCCCAAAGGAGGATTTGAGCGTAACGCTTCCACGCACGTCATGAATGGTTATTTTTCCGTTGGACGTCTCCGCATCAAGGGCGCCGTTGAGATTCTCCAGCTCCAAGTTGCCGAAGGAATCGCGGATGGTCACGGAGGTTCCCGTCAGCGAGCTTGCTTTGACGCGGCCGTTGTTGGTCGTACAGTTTACTCGGCCCTTTACATCGGCCAACGTCACATTTCCGAAGCTGTCGCTGACGTCCAGAGAGCCGGCGATTGCCGAAATATCGATGTTGCCGTTGTTGTCGTGGACGGACAGATCGCCGCGGATGTTTCGCGTGTCCACGTTCCCGAACGAAGTTGTGACCTTCGCCGAAGCGGCATCGGACAGCGTGACCATTCCATTCCCCCCGGTAATCGTCGCAGCCCCCTGGATGTTCTGAACGGTGATGCCGCCGAAGCGGTCTTGCACTTCGAGTGTGCCTTTCACGTCAGAAACCTGAACGGAACTGTTCTTATTGTTGACGACAGCGTTGCCCGCGGCGCCGTCGAGCTCAATGCTGCCGAAAGAATTGTTCAAACGCGCCGGGCCCGCATCGCGCACCATCAGCGAGCCGTAGCCGTTCTCGACCTCCACTGCAGCGTGGACGCGGGCGACATCCACACTTCCGTAACTGTTGCGGATGTCTAACGGAGCGTCAGAAGGCATCGCGATGTCATAGCTCACAGACCAGGAAGAATGTTTGCTGATGTGAAACCATCTGTTCTCTTCTGGCGGATAGATCGTGCGGACACGGATGCCTTCGCCGGTTTGTTGCACTTCAATCTGAATTTTTTGCGCGAAGGACTCGGCTTCTTCGTGCGAGCTGGCTTGCGCGCGGATGACGGCGGAGATTCTCACCTCGCGTCCGGATTCTCCGTGAACTTTGACCTCTCCGAATTTGTGTTCGATACGCACGGACTGCCCGGCGCCCAGCGTCAATGTCTTGTCAAAATTGCGCGTGACCTCATCCTGCGCGTTGCTGCCAACTGCCAACCGGGGAGATGCCGCGAGCAGAAGCAGGGCCGCCAGCCCGGCCGCCAGGCGCGCGCCGCCGAAACGCTCTCTATCCCTGTTCAAGGAAAACAACTTCATCGCTTTTCCTCCAAAATATCCTCCAGCGTTTGCTGTTTTTCCTCATACATCGCCAGCAGTTGCTGCCGAAGATGCGCATTGGACGGATTCATTCCGGCCTGCGCGCGAAGATCGTTGATGGCGCTATCCAGCACCAGCAGCTTCTCGCGGTAACTCGCCTCGAGAGGGGTCGCAGGATTCTCGAGCGCCGGTTTGGCTTGGGCAGCCAGCTTGTCGATTGCCTGGACATAAGCTGCCTGGGCGCGTTCCACTTCGGCAAGAGCTGGACTCTTCAGAAGAGACTGGTCACCGCTCGGTCCAGGCCCAGTCGGATGCCAATAAACCCAGCCCGCGGAAACTGTCAAGATCAGCACCAAGGTCGCAGCCACGGCGGTTTGCCATCCCAGAGAGAGGCCAAATCCAAGCGACAGCCAGGCCCATCGTCCGGTGCGCTGCTTCTTGGCGGCAGCTTCTGCGGTCAGCGCGCTCTCGATGCGAGGCCACAGCAAAGGGTTATCGGAGTACTCGCGCATTTCCTGTGCCGCGGCGCTCAGCGCTTTCCAGGAGCGCAGTTGTTCGGAGCAGACGGCGCAGTTCGCTGTGTGTGCTTCGAAGGCAGCCCATTCTGCCGGCGTGCCGTCCTCAAAAATTCTGTCGCGGTCTCGACACGTAGTATTCATCGTCATTCACCGTGCTCCTTGGGCGCCAGTGCTCCGCGGGGGCTCAAGCACCTGCCGAAGATTTCTCTTCGCCTGAAAAAGTGTGTTCTTCGAAGCCGTCTCGGTAATCTCCAGCATTCCGGCAATTTCGGCATGATGGAATCCTTCGACTTCGTATAACAAGAAAACGTCGCGCTGATGCTTGGTCAAGCCATCCAGCGCCCGTTCCAGCGCCATCCGCAAGGAAGGATGCGCGCCGGGCGCGCGCGGCTCCGCCCGGGGTGAATCTTCGCTGTCGTCATTCACTACTTCTTTTTTCCGTACCCGGCTGCGCCGTGCGTCGTAGCAAGTATTGATGAGAATCCGGTACGTCCAGGTCACAAAGCTGGATTGCCCGCGAAAACTGGCGATGCTTCGCTGCACTTTCAAGAATGTTTCCTGCACGGCATCTTCGGCGTCGACCGGGTTTCCCAGAAGATTGCGCGCCACGTTCTTCATGCGCGTCCCATGCAGCGCGTAGAGTCGTTCGTATCCTCCAAGATCACCCGTCCGGCAGCGCTCCGCTAGCTCGGCGTCCTCGGAACTTGCCTGGGTCGCGGCTCCAGGCGCCGCACTCTGGCTGGCGTGGCTTGGAAGGTCTTCGGAAGTTTCCACTCGATTCTCCCGTTCGCGCGGCAAGGAAGAGATTCTAGTCTCCCAGGGCAGCGCAAGTCCCGTAGTTCCCATTTCTTGCTCCTGGGACATAGACGACGGCCGGAGGCGAAACGTCAGGGGTGTGCGGCAGAGAAGAGCTTCGCCGAGCTTAGCGGCCAGGAGTTAACCGGCTGATTTCACGGGTGATACGTGGAGCGGAGTCGAGGGCAAGATAGATCTTCCTATGCAACAGGCTGTTTTCGTGGCCGATAATTAGGACCGTCTCCGGGTCGTCCTCGGTGATCAACAGGCGCAGTCCGGAGGCGTCGTTGGGCACATCGAAGGCCAGCTCCCGTTCGAAGGATTGGCCGGGGCGTAAGGGCTCGTCGAGAGACCCCGCTTCGCCCTCGACACGCACGAGCTCGGCTTCTCGCTCGGGAGATTGCTGGTACGCGCGGCCGTTGGCGTCTTCGAGCACGACGCGGCGTCGATTGGGTGTGAGCGGCCCGTCACCGCGGTTTCTAGAAATGGTGTGTTCGTCGAACCAGACCTTCAGTCGAACGACGACAAATTGGCCGCCTCGAGAAGTCTGTCGCATCTCCGGGTCCATCGCGCCAGTGGTCTCGACTCCGGAGACGGAATAGCCAATATGACAGTCGATCTCGCAAAAATATTTCCACCCGCCAACCGGCAAGACCTTTTCACGGCTCGCCAGCGATACGCCGCAAAGCAGAAGCAGGTAGCAGGCAACCACCGTCACCGCGGCGCCGCCGCCAACGCCCGCGTATAGCTTGGAACGCCTTGCCGCACCGTACAGCAACACCAGGAGGCTAACGGCAGTAACGAAAACGGCGCCGAGAAATAGCAGCACGACGACGGGTGCCAAGTGAGGTGTAGTTTCCGTCATTTTTTCTGCTCCCTCGGGACGAGGTTATCCGGCAATGGCGTCGGGCAGAGCTCCACGGGTTCGCTCTCGTCTGCCAAATTCCTGTACGGCCGATTCCAGGTCCGAGGCGGAAAAATCCGGCCAGCGTTTCGGCAAAAAAACAAATTCGGCGAAGGCGCACTCCCATAGAAGAAAATCAGAGAGCCGCTGCTCGCCTCCAGTGCGTATGAGCAGATCCACTTCGGTGGAGCCGCCACGAAGAACTTCCGCGAGGACGTTCGAGAACGACTCTTGAGAGAGTTCGGTGACTTTATAAAATCGGCATGCGGCGTGGTAGATTGCTTCGCGCGCAGAGTAATCGATGGCCAGCCGAAGATGGAGCCTCGCACCGCTGGCGGTGGCGGCTTCGGAATCGGCTATGGCTTGGCGCAAAGAGGCAGGAATGCGGTCGCGGCGACCGATGACGCTAAGCCGAACGCCTTCCTCGACGCAATGCGATGTTTCTTCCAGCAGGTATTCATGCAAAAGGCGAAGAATGGCACTAACCTCCACCGCCGGGCGCTTCCAATTAGCCGAGGACAGCGCAAACAGCGTGAGCGTATGAATGCCCAAGCGCGGCGCGGCGGCAATGACCCGCCGGGCTGATTCGGCGCCGGCGCGATGCCCCGCCGAGCGAGGAAGTCCGCGGGATGTCGCCCAGCGGCCGTTGCCGTCCGAAATGATGGCCACGTGCAGGCCTGAGCCCGAGCGCGGTTCAGGACGCGCAGTGGCCAGATGGTGCATAGTCAGGGGTTGCATGTTTTTTAGTACTTTCTCCGCCGCGGGGAAAGTCGCATAAACTACTCTACAACACAAAGTAAATGGCTAAAAAATTTTGCCTCTCTAGCCCTCGCGCGTCGCGCGAATCAGCGCCTCCATATGATTCAGGTAACGCTCCAGTGCCCGCCGGCCCGCCGCCGTCAGCCGGTACTCCGTCTTGGGCAGCCGTCCATCGAACGACTTCGCACACGCGATATAGTCCGCTTCTTCCAGCCTGCGAGCATGAACGCTCAGATTGCCGTCCGTGGTCTTCAGCAAGGCCTTCAGCTCATTGAAAGTAAGCGAACGGTTCACCGCCAGTGCGCTTACAATCCCTAGCCGAATCCGCTCGTGGATCAGCCGGTCCAGGTCTGGCGAGACCGCTTCGCGCGCGGATCCCCGCACGGCAGCCAGCGAGGCATCGCGGTCGCGCGTGCGCTGCAGCCGTTCCTGGTGTGCGGTTGATGACTTCGCCATACGATTGCCTTTTATCCCCCGTGATGCCGTGCAATCCAGATTCCGAAACCAATCTGCAACACTCCGAACCCCACCGCCATCAACGCGTCGCCCCACGCAGCTGGTGCAAAGAGCGCGGCAGCACCAAGACTCATCAGGCAAAAGCCCATGACGGGAACAACGCGCACGGAAAACGCCCCACCGGTGACGATGGCCGTGCCATAAAGAAGCAGCCAAACGCCGGGAAGTGCTCCCGCCGCTCCTGCTGCGAAGAGCGCAAACGTTAACAACCCGCCCACGATGATTGGCGGAGCAAAGCTGAAGAGAAATTTGCGGCCCGGGCCGGAGAACAGCGCGGAATTCGCGCGGTGCGCCTTGGTGGCGGCGGCCGGTGCCGCGATGGCTACTGCGACAAACGCCTCGACGAGCCAGACGGCAAGCCAAGCGCGGGGCGAAGACTGCCGCGCTGCGACGAAGGCGGCCACCAGCGCCGTAACACCCATGGCAACCCCGCCCCATCCAGGGACGGCGGTGAACTCCGCCGCGCTCTCCATGGTTTCGCGAATGTATTTGAGATGATCGGCGGCGCGAGCGTCTATGGGGATGGGTTCGCGCTTGTTCGCTCGGAGAGGTCCCGCGGCTACCATGTCCAGAGGCTACGGTAAAGCTGTGACTCTGTCAAGTACTTTGTAGCACAAAGTGAATTGGCGTCCCCGGCTCACGAGCTCCGCGGATAGCGGCCCAGGATCGAGTTCCAACGGATCATGAACACCTCCACAAACATGTGCACGCTGTCCCGAAACATGTTCACTTTCGTCGCGGGCGAGTGCCCCCAGCGCACGGGAATCTCGATGGTCCGCAGGCCATGATGTCTCGCCAGATAGAGCAATTCGGGATCGAAGCCGAACCGCTCGATGCGCTGCTGCTCGAAAAGAATTTGGCATTTTTCGCGGCGGAATGCCTTGAAGCCGCACTGCGTGTCGACGAAGGGCAGTCGCAGAATCACTCGCACGATGAAGTTAAAGATGATTCCCGCGAACTCGCGGAATCGCGACTCGTGGACGGAGATAAGACTGCGGTCAAGCGCGCGGGAGCCTATGGCTACGTCGTAGGTCTCGAGGGCTTCTAGAAGTTTTGGCGCTTCTTCGATCGGAGCAGACAAGTCGGCGTCCGTAAAGAGCACACTCCGACCACGTGCTTCGCGCATCCCGTGACGAACGCTGAAGCCCTTCCCTCGATTCACAGCATTGGAAATCAACCGCAGGGATGGAACGGTCTTCTGAAAGGCCTCCGCGACTTCTGCCGTGCGATCCTTCGAGCCATCATCGACGACCAGAATTTCCGTGTCTCTTCCCAAAGTCGGCAGATAGGCTACGATCTGTTCGAGAGTCGCTGGGAGGCGCAACTCTTCGTTGTAAGACGGAATAACAATCGATAGGTCCGGATCCGCGGAACTCATCGCGCCGGGGGTTCCTTCCATCCGTAATAGCCAATAAGAGGCACGAAGCGGCAGGCTTCCAGAGTGCGCGTCTCGAAGGAGTTACCGTGCCGCTCGAGGCAGAGCAATTCCTGATTGTCCGCGTCTCCTACCGGCAGGATCAGACGGCCGCCCTCTGCGAGCTGCGAACGAAGCGGCTCCGGCACGCGGGGCGCCGCTGCCGCGACGAGCATGGCGTCAAACGGAGCAAGTTCGGGCAGGCCCAGCGTGCCGTCGCCGCAATGAATATGCACATTGGCATATCCGAGCCGCTCAAGCCGTGCAGCCGCTGAGGAAGCCAGCTCCGAACGCGACTCAATGCTGAACACAATTTTGCCTAGGCGGGAAAGAATCGCCGCTTGGTAGCCGCAGCCCGTCCCAATTTCCAAAACGCGCTCACTCCCGGTCAGGTGTAGGGCCGCGGTCATGGCCGCAACGATATACGGCTGCGAGATCGTCTGGCCCTCACCGATAGGCAATGGCGCGTCTTCGTAGGCTCGCTGGCGAAACTCTTCTGGCACAAACTCTTCACGGCGTACCGCAGCCATGGCCGACAACACCCCGGAATCATGAACGCCGCGCCGCCGCAATTGCTTGTCGAGCATCTCAGCGCGCTCGATGGCGAACGGGTCCTCGCCAGAGCCTTCTGGGAGCCGCTCGCTAGCTCGGTTATTGCGAAATGGTTTCATCTTGATCGCGCCGTCCCGTACCCTTTCCTAACCTTTCAAATACCTTCCCCTCGTCAAGCATGCGAGAGTGCCGCGGTATGTTTCTCCCAAGCTCGTGTTTCAAGAATGTCCGCGATTTGAGTCATGGCCAGATCGCACTCCTCTTCGCGATTGTAGAAATGGGGCGATAGCCGCACGCCGGCTTTCGGGCGGTAATCCACCAGAATCTCTCTCGCCAGAAGCTCGCGGCACACTTCGACGGCATGCGGGCAATCGACGGAAACGGTGCCGGCACGCTCCACCGGATTCTCCGGCGTGTTCACCGGCCAGCCATGGGCCTTCGCGCCCTCCAAAAGACGCGCCGTCATGCGCATGGACTTTTCGCGAATTGCGGCAATCCCGACTTTGTTCAGTATGACGAGACCCGGCTGACACGCATACAGCGCAGGAATGTGCGGCGTGCCGTTCAAGTACCGGAAGGAATCCTCGCGGGCATCGATAGCGCCGGTCTCAAAGGCGAAAGGCCGGCGGTGCGCCATCCAGCCGGCGATCATCGGCTTCAGCTTACGGCGCAGGTCTTCCCGCACGTAGAGATAGCCCACGCCCGGCCCGCCGCACAGCCACTTGAGCACCCCCCCACATGCAAAGTCCGCGCGGAGTCCCCGGATATCGATAGGAATCGTCCCCGCAGCCTGAAAAAGATCCAGAACAACGTGCGCCCCCACGCGATGGGCTTTTTCAATAATCGCCCCGGCATCCACAATGTAAGCGCTTCGAAAGAGCACTTGCGAGATGGGCACGAGCAGCGTGTTCTGATCGATGGCCGCGAGAAATTT
>Ga0210383_10004913_pt1 | contig 11805 bp, 14 predicted proteins | sample IncBWC14OmetaG_FD_160072 | JGI IMG/M metagenome (GOLD analysis project Ga0210383, IMG submission 160072) | Forest soil microbial communities from Barre Woods Harvard Forest LTER site, Petersham, Massachusetts, United States - Inc-BW-C-14-O ...
ATTTAGGTTGAAGGGGTAAGGCATGGACAAGGATGTGAGTTCGGCCATGAACGACACTCCTGTCCGTGGCATTAAGAGCATCCGTCCCGTCGTGCCCATCCCCGGATCCTCCTTGCCCGGACTCAGCCTCATTCTCAACATCATCCCCAGTCTCCTCGAAATCGTCCCAAGCCCACTGCCCGTCCATGCTTTCGTCTTCAGTATTCTAATTGTTGTAAAGTTGAGTTACAGTATAGGAAATGTCGTGATTCACTTACTTTACAGTACTTTTTCCACCAGTCTTCAAAAATTCCACCCGCAAAGCACTTGACTTGTAACTCGGTATTGAGCCGCTGCTGCCTCCAGTACTCACTGAGGTTGGTGAGCCTGATTGAAAATGCTTGTTGAATGCTCTCCAAAGTAAGGGATAAGGCGGAAAACTCCTCGTCTGCAAGAACGAGCTGCTGCGCCAAGGTCAGGATATCCTTGTGTCGTGTTAAAATGAGGTAGATCAAAGCGAGAACATTCTAGAGGGCGGAGCAAAAGACTGAGCATGGATTGTGGTCTTAGCTAGACACTGAAATGACACCTACAATTTCGGTACGCTCTGTGCTGATCATGGTTACGTCTTCAGCAACTTTGAAATGGCATTTGATCTTGTCTAAAGGTATGCTCATGAGCTTGAGATCACGGTCCATGCGTTCCACGCAGAGCTTCTGAAGTTCTCCCAATCCATCCAAAAATTCAAGCCCGTGGGCATCCAAGGCATACGGATAAAGTGAGTCGACTATTAGGTGAGTGTCGACCATGGAATTCTCAAGATATTTTTCCGCTGTCCGATATGGTCTATTTAAATTTTGTGGATGAAGTGTCTTTCCAAGTTTCTCGATATCGGCCAGGAGGGATGATGCGCGATTAGCCAACCTAATTAAACCATTGGCTCAGAGGCGGATCTCTTCTAGGAGTTGAGACGAAACCTTACTCAACCGCATTTTTGTACCATCCAGCTGCCCAACTATAGACATCTTAGATAGCACCCCTCGACTTGGAATGAATGCTTACTATGCGAGCCATTGTGGAGTGCTCCAACCAGCATGTTTTTCATAGAAGAAACGATTAGCCTCCTCGATTGCGATGTATCCACTCCCATCTTCGTCGATGGCGTCTCCGATAGCTGGATAGACTGAAAAGGATGGTGAACATAGAGCGATGCCAAAAAGGGTCAAGTACTTACAGACAACATTGGAGAGAAACTTGAGGGTCCACTGGTCGGGATGTGGCTTTCCCGTTTTCAGTTCATGGCATCTGAAGACATTTGCGAAGTGGTGGTGAATGGCTGTAACACGGGGTAAGCAGCAACGTGAAAGTGGACAAATAATCCCTCACCGTCGACAAAATGACGGGATTTGCAGCTGGCCTTCCAGCCCTGCATCAAAAGCGGTCAATAGGTCATCTTTGCAGTTAATTTGGAGTGTTCCAAGGCATACCATCTCTGCAATGTTGAACTATCAGCTACAGGGAAAGCTACCACGAGTGAATGCAAACCTTTCCACACTTCCTTGATATCGGGATCTTCAATTAACTCGTGAGGCCCAGCATCGAGCTAGAATAAAAGAGGATTTGAGTGTAAATGGTAGGAGGATCATAGATGCTGAACACCCACACGTAACAGTATCTTGTTGGTTGATCTTTCAATTGTCTCCTTTGTCTTCTCGGTGACCGCGTCGAGCTTGAGGTGAAATAAAGCCCTGAGAGGAAAATCAGTTTATCAGAATCAACATAAGGGGTTAAATATGTTCACCAATTGGTAGAAAGTTGTGATTGAAGATCGGTGCGAATCGTGAATTTCATGGCATCAGTCACTTTCTCGCCAACCTCTTTCGCTATCTTCTCGAGTCGTTTTTCATCCTGAAAACCGGTATAAAATCAGAAGAACAAATCACACAGCAACGAATCCTACATTAATAACGGCTTCTTCACCACCTAACTTCGTAATGAGATCATCTACTTTCTTCTCCATCTCTGACTTGATTGCTAGGAAAGCATCGACTTTACTAGCAACGGTATCAAGTTTGTTGGACGTCTCGACCACAGTTGCATCTGTTTTTTGAACTGCGAGGAACTGAACCAGCTCCCTGTGCTGGTTTATGAAAGTGTTGGCATATTCCTTGAGCTGTCCCATGTAACGGGAGGACATGAGTATCCGGACTGAGTATACATAGTCGTTAGCTTGAGGTATTCATGCAGAAGATACACTTACCAAAGCCCTTGTGCTTGTAGTATAGACTGCAATCATTAGACATTATCTTTCCATTCGGGTAGGCGTGGGACTCACTCGCAGAAGTTACCTATGTGACCATCAGCAAGTGAACAATGCAATAAATGCGAGGCATACCAAACTCGTTCATCGTTACGACGATAGATTTCAGCTGATTCCTCAACTTGGATTCCCGCGGATCGGCCTGGTTGAACACGGGGTCCAAGTCCACAAGCACGGATAGCAAATCCATCTGAGGAATTACGGTCATGATTAAAGCACGCCTTCAAACGAACAATACATTATTACCATGATGCAATAAAGCACGGCGATGCGCCGATTATTATCTTTACGGTCTTTTTCCATCGTGATCACGAACTAATGCAGGATGGATGTTCAGTTGCGAGTCCATCAAGCGAAATGTAGAATTCTCTTACACGAAATGCTCTCACTATGTCCTGAATAAAAAAAAAGCATGAATAATTGCGAAAATGTTCAAAAAAGCGTGAAAACACACCTGAACTGCGGGGTGGATAATGGCCACGGTATCCACTACGTTGAGTACATCGTTGGCTGACGCAAGGATGAGACCAATCTGAATTTTGCCAGGCTTGACTTCTTTTTCTACACAACAATTGTCAATTGAGCATCCACGTATAGTATCCAAACGAAGCAGGCACATACTGTTCCCTGGGGGATCGATCATCAACCAAGCGCGTTCTACAATGACGTGTCAGCAAATGACAAAATACGGGAATGACAAGATGAAGTACTGAGTTTCTCGCGCATGTCATCTTTGTCGATGGTCGCCTTCAAATCGTTGGACTGAATGAGCTGTCCTGCTTGAGATAATCCCGTTGTGTTCGACATTGGCGAGCATTCACGCTATTGTTGTTCCAACTTGAAGGCCTTATAAAGTGTCCCATCGGTCACCGGTCAACGCCGAAAAGCACTTCGAAGGCAATGCTGATCACAATGCTGATCCACTCCATCAAGAAAAACTGTCCGACTGAGAACTGATGTTTTGTTCTGAATTTCCAGTGTTGACCTGCAATGAAGTATGTTTCAGGTATCATTCGAGATCATGATTTTGATTCAATTGACTGAGTCTTGTGAGTGCTGACGACTCACGGGTATCACAACTGGCCGAGGCGTTAGAACTGTGGGCACCTGTGTGGACCTGTATGCATGTTCCAACAAACTGAATTATCGAGACTCGAGTAGAGGCTGGAATGTTTGGTCTAGATGTTCTTCATCAGTGACCTTGACAACTCCGAAGCTCGACAGGACCTTCGACATCCAAACATCGGACATTGTGAGTCGCACGCGGCATGGTTGTGGGAAAGGGGGTACCGGGATTTGAAAATATGACCCTGGGCCAAAATCCTATACATAAATTGACATAAGGAACTTGAAAATCAAAGTCTGAAGCCTGTCCAGTCAGCGGTTGGAGTGCCAAAAAAAATTTGAAGATGTCACCGAATCGAACTGTTGGAGCTGGCGCAACAGTTCGTTTGCATCGCTGTGCCGGTCACCTGCCCAGGGCTCCTTCGAGCAGAGCTGGTAAAGTCCGGGGAAGTTCTCGAGCAAACCTTCTGGGGTTTTTCAAATTACCAGACATCCAAGTTCCGCGGAAACTCCGCGACTTGTGTACAACCGAAACTGTGGACGTAAATTTTACAGGATTCTTTATTGCATTACCCGAAATGTTCCCTTTGCCGAGGAGTATATCGAAACCAGCTATGTCCAAATTTTGACAACAATGACAAGCACTTTCATAAAAATTATTTCCGTAAACATACAGCCTGAATTCTTTTTTTAGCAGATGCCAATGTCTACCCTTAGCACCTCCAAGCATACTGGTGTATGATCGGAATAAGGTTTATTTATCTGTATTGCCTTGTCATTGTTGTTGACAATGACCAGAGTATTTGTGGTCTAGCAAGCCCATTTTCACACAAATTTGTTGCTTTTAGATTGATTTCCTATCCAATATCTATATTACTATTATACTTGAATAGTGGCATCAATAGCTCTTGTGAGGCAAGCAGAAAAGCCCAAACAAGTATTGAAAGTCCGCCAGAAATTTGTTGTTTTGCTGATGACTATAAATGGTATTATGCGTGCCAATCAAGTGAAAACATCTCCGGCACAGTCTTGTAATATTGTGAACTGAACACCTTCACTCGTATATACTTGTAATTTAGTCAAAATTTAGTCGGTATTCCTCTCCCCACCGTGACCGCGCTGTACTAGTACTTACCAAAAGTAGTGATGGTCAGGTGATCCGCAACTATGTACCTGTCCGAAAGCGGACGATCACGAGGCTTAGATTTGAACACACGACCGAAAATAGACCACGAATTCGAACTTTGTAGTATCCGTTGATGATCATGATGGCCTACGCATACTCCCTCACTTCTCAACCTGACGGCCGGCACCTTCACTGGTTCAAACATGGCCTCTTTTGTTCAGGGTGCACGAAATATTGACGCCAACAAGGGTACTTTCACTAACGTCGGTCGTGATCAGTACAACATAACGAACAACATAAATTCTCGTACGAAACCAAACCTCGCCTCTTAATCCCCCCGTTGATTCTTCCCTTTTACATTCCTGTTCAAGATGGTCATCGCCAATACGCAGCGTCCGCCCGATTTGAAAGCATTGATCGACCTCCATGTTTGGAGGGTACGAGGAAGGAGATACTTGACAGCGTTGATCATTGGATCAATGCTCTGGGTAGGCAATTATGCTGATGCGAATCGCATTTAGTTACATTTAACGTCGTATTTTCAGACCCGGAGACGACAGGCGCTTCTCGTATATTCTGGATCAATGGATTAGCTGGATCCGGCAAGACGACGATCGCTTATACCGTCGCCAAAAAGTGCAAAGAGAACGGAATCCTCGGGGCCAGCTTCTTTTGCTCCCGTGACGATGCCGACTCCAGCAATCCTAAACTCGTCTTCACCACCATTGCCGACCAGTTAGGACAGTTCCAGGAGTTGTTCCAGGAACATGTCACCCGCGCTCACTTTGTGGATGCGGGGTTGAAGTTTTCCAGCGTATCCAACCAACTCGAAGAACTGCTCGTGAAACCTCTTCGCGCAGTTCGGGATAGTTTCTCTCCTTGCGTCGTTGTATTAGATGCCCTCGACGAATGCAAGGAGAATGATGCCACATCTATCATATTGGCATCACTATCTCGGCACGTTGACGCACTCGCACCGCTCAAGTTTCTTGTCACGAGTCGTCCAGAGCGGAAAATATCTCAAGGTTTTCAACTGCCCGGATTGCAGTTGGCCACTCAACGTCTCAATCTTCATGAAGTCAAGCTCGATGTCGTCGGCCAAGACATCGAGCTTTATCTAAAAGACCATCTCAACATTAAGGAGGAGCCCTGCGGACCTGGCGGCGGGTGGCCCGCGGCAGGAGATATTCGGGCCCTCACTGACTTATCTTCCGGGTTGTTCATTTTTGCAGCGACAGCTGTAAGATTCATCCACGACCCAAATTATAGCGATCCGAGAGGTCAACTTGCGCGTCTCTTAGAATCCTCAGTTGTCCAAGGGTCATCTCCATATCGTTATCTGGACCAGTTGTATATGCAGGTCTTAACCAGTACTTTTCCTGATATCTCTGACGATCTTTCGCGCCGGCTCAGGAATATCCTAGGCACCGTCGCTCTCCTCCAGTATCCACTCCACCTTGCCGACATTGAGCAGCTACTAGGTTTGAGGCCAGGTACCGTTCGTGACACCACTTTACACCTTGGCTCAGTGCTCGTCTTACCAAACGACGACAATCAGATGATACGGTTGATTCACCCATCGTTCTTCGATTTTCTCACAGACGCGGCACGCTGCTCCGATCAACGTTTCGCGGTAGATTCAGAGACGTTGCATGGATCGCTCGCGCGTGCGTGCCTCGACGCAATGAAGGGTCTGAAACGAGATATCTGCGAGATCGGATATCCGTCCAAGTTAAATAATGAAGTACCCGATCTTTCAGAACGGATAGCGAGATATATCCCACCTCACCTCAAATATGCCTCTCGTAGCTGGGCATATCATCTTTCACGCTGTCGTGTTCATGATGTGCCCATGGAGTTGCTCAGGGAACTTTGTTACAAGTCTCTCCTCCATTGGATGGAAGTTTGTAGTCTCTTGGGAGAGTTGCGAGGCGCGCTCCTTGCCCTGGATGCTGCATCTCAGCTGGTCTCAGTGCGTATCTACTAATTTGTGTTAGGATTGGATACTCACCCTGTCTCTGTAGAAAGCTGGAAACACTGTGTCCGATGTTTTAGAGTTGTTGAATGACTGCAAGCGATTTATTCGGGAGTTCTTCCCCGTGCTATCTGTTGCCTCCTCCCACACATACTATTCGGCTTTACCATTCACTCCAACGGAGACTGCACTTCGCGAAAAGTATAATTACGAGCTGGGACACTCGGTGAAGATTCTTTGTGGACCCAAGAAAACGTGGGACGAATGTTTGCGCACAATCATGATGGAAGTGCCCAGCTCCTTCATTTACTCCGTGGCAGTCTCACCTAATGGCGCTTTCATTGCATCAGGAGGTGGAAATGGTAATGTGAAGGTGTGGGATTTTGTCACGGGCGCCCACCTCCAGTCTTTTCACACCAAGCACGGGGCGGTGCTGTCGGTCACATTCTCTCCCCGTGGGACTCATATTGCCTCTGGTTCTGACAGTGAGATTGTCCAATTGTGGGATCTTGCAACTGGCGCTTGCCTACGAGACCTTCGAGGCCACACTAAATCGGTTCGTTCTGTCGTATTCTCTCCTGACGGTGCGCACATTGCATCCGGATCCGATGATCATACCATTCGGATATGGGACGCCACCGGCACCCACTTAAGAACACTCGAAGGGCACTCCGATGTTGTGGAGTCTGTCGCCTATTCTCCCAATTGTAACCTGATCATCTCTGGATCACATGATCGGATGGTTCGAATATGGGAAGCCAGTGGTGCTCATTTGAGAACACTCAGAGGGCACTCTGATCGGGTGTTGTCTGTCGCCTATTCTCCCAGTGGTGAACAGATCATCTCCGGATCTCTAGACGAAACGATTCGAATATGGGGAGCCAATGGCGCTCATCTGAGAACTCTCAAAGGGCACACTGGTGATGTGAATTCTGTCGCCTACTCTCCCGATGGTAGTCAGATCATCTCTGGATCCACTGATCAGACGGTTCGATTATGGGGAGCCGACGGTGGCCGTTTTAGAACATTCAAAGGGCATTCCAGTTTAGTGAGTTCTGTCGCGTACTCTCCCGATGGTACCCAAATTGTCTCTGCATCCTATGACGATACAATTCGAATTTGGAACGTGAGCACTGGTGATGCTGTTGGGACACTGGGCTGGTTGCGACGGGCTGTTGGGTCCCTTACCATGTGCTCCACTTCTAACCTATTCGACTATCTCCTTGATAATGGACAACACGTAGGAGTTGCTCTCAGCCTCCATCGCATTGCCACCTTCAAATATCACAGTACCTCCTTTGATCTCTGGGATATCAGTGGCATCCATCTGTCAAAACTAAGGGGGCCCAACCCATTCCGCTTCACCATCGACAAAATTCTATTCTCTTGCAGAGGCAACTATCTCGCCATTGTCTTTGACAATAATATCATTCGCCTTTGCTCTGGGCTCACAGGTGCCAAATTACAAACGCTCAAAGGAGATTGGGCAGATGTGTGCTCGCCAGTGTTCTCCCCCAATGATGCTTTTTTTGCATTTGCATCATCCAACGACACAATTGTACGATTATTCCACCGCAATGGTGTTCAATGGGATATCCGCATCCTGCATGGACATTCGGAGGATGTGAGCGCAATTGCATTCTCCCCGGATGGAGCTTACCTTGTATCTGGATCTTTTGACAACACCATTCGGCTGTGGTCAACGGCAACTGGGGAGGAACTCAAATGCTTCCACCACAAATTAGGTCTTGAGGATCGTATATATGTCTCTGGAGACCAGAAGTCTGTCCATGTGGGGCCTCGGCGGGAGCAGTTCCAATTCGCGATTCCGCAGGAGCTATGGCCGAGTGGCGGCTCTGATGCATCATCTCAATTGCTACTGCGGTATGACTTGGACCAGATGTGGAAAGCTGGTTGGCTCTATTCTGAATCGCAGATCGGATATCGAATTTGTTGGGTACCTTTGCGTTTACGGGGCGAAAACTTTGGCTCTTTTCGTACCGGTAAAGACAAGACTTACAACGAGAATGGGTGTCTTTTGCATATTAGCTTCGCGCACCGAACGGTCCTGTGTATTTCACATTTATGATCTTTTAGTTACTGGGAGCGTCGAATTGTTTCTCTTGTTCAGCGGCTTGTCGGTGTGACCTACAAGTTCCCCACAAGTGTCTGGGGCCGTCGAACCCGTCAGACTCCTATTAGGCAAATTTAGGTAAATTTAGATAGCGCTGTAGGCAGTTCCGATTTATTTCGTTTGTGATAAGGATTCAACTTCAAGTGGATTTTTGCACTGCAAGGGCCCGGGCCAACAACCGAACTGAAAAATGCTCAGTAAATTTGCATTAATTAGGATTTCGGGTGTGGATAAAGCGTTCCGTACCACTCACGTCGAAAAGGGAACCCTGTGTCGCTGTAATCCAGCATTGCTCGAGTGACACAAACCGAACATCAGTGTCAGCCCACTGTTTAAAAACACAGAACGGAACAGAAAATCTATACATTGATACGGAAACAGTAGCAAGTAACACAAAGCGAACCATAAATAATAAATAATCTGAGTAAGGAAACAGCAGTAATAATAATCCAACATCTCCAGAACTCCGAAGGCGTGGCGTAGCGTAGCGTACGTTTTTGAGAATACAATAAAACACACAAAAAGTCCTCTTCAATCCCTATCTCATCCCATCACGCTCATCTCATCATCCCCACCTCCCCCTCTCCCTCCCCTCGAAGAAGCTGACCAGCGCCCCCCATACCAGCTCCGGGTGGCTCACCAAGATGTCGTGCGAGCCCCCTTCTACAGTGATGAGGCGCGACTGGGCGGTGGGCGGGAGCAAAGCCTGGATGCGCGCGGAGTATTTGTAGGGGACGGTTTTGTCGTGGGTGCCCTGTCGTTTGGTTGTCGTTAGGGTTAAGGGATGAAGTATTGGATTGGGAGAAGGAAGGGAGGGGGAAGGGAAGGGAAGGGACGTACGTGGATGAGTAACACGTGCTTGTGATTGAATGCGGGAGAGGAGAAGGAGGGTGCGAGGCCGCGGATGGGACCGTCGCGGAGGGAGGAGGAGAGGGCGGCGTTGTACCCTGGGAGGTGGGCTGATTGGATGCGGACGATCTGGGGGGTGGTTAGTGTGTGAGGGTAGGGGGAAGGAAGGGGGAAGGGCGGACTTCTTGGATTGGGTTTGGGGCGAGGGATGCCGGGTTGGTGGAGTTTGCTAGGTGTTGGAAGTATTTCTGTGGGAAGGAAGGAGCGATAAGAGTGGGATGGTGTGGTATATAGGCAGCACACTCACGCGGACGGGGAGACTGGATGCCAGGGTTTGAATGAGCGGGGACGACATGAATTTGGCTGTGCGCGGGAGGTCTGTTGTCTGCCAATCCGTTCGGGTTAGGGTTAGGGTTTCAGTATTGATAAGGGCGGAGAGACGCACTTCGATAAGCCCTGCACACGCAATGAGTGCCATCTTATCCGCGACGAGGTGGGGGAAGTGGGCTGTGAATGCGGCTGCGACGCCACCGCCCTGTATGTGTGTAAGTAGGGTTAGTGCGAGAGATATGGGAGGTGGGGAGTGGGAAGAGGCGGACCATGGATACCCCTGCGATAAGTGCGCGATCCCATTTGACGTGTTGCATGAGGAGGGCGAGTTGGGTGGCGTAGAGTGCGGAGTCGTATGTTGTTTGGGGGGCGTCAGAGTAGCCGCGTCCGTATAGGTCTGGCGGGAAAAAAATAGGCGCGTCAGGAACTGGGGAGAGGTGAATTGGGCGTGGGCAGACCGTATAGAAGGACGCGATAGCCCCGTGACGTGAGTTCTGGCGCGATGTCTTTCCATATGATAGACGGAATCGAGAGTCCGTGTATCAGGACGATCTGATCATTCGGATGGGCGGCATTGCGCAATCTGAGGGAAATATACACACACCTTTGTGCCATTCTCTGGACCGAGGAGCCAATACCGCACCTTTATCGCCAGGTGTCAGATTCACCGGTGAGTGGTCAAGATTAGGTTGGACACGAAACGCGCGTTAACGCGTGTCATGGGGACGTACTTTTCCATATGGGAAGGAGACGTACGCCCCGCCTGGAAAATAGTCCTCCGGGTAGATGGCCCATGAGTGGGATGAATGGGGGAGGCTTGCGAGGGAGGGGTGGATTGGGAGGGGTTCCGGGGGGTTTGGGAACGCGGCGAAGAAATAGGTGGTGAGGAGGAGAGGAGGGAGGATGAGGAGGGAGAGGGTGAGACATTGGAATGGATTTGAAGCCTTCATGGTGGTTAGAGAGAGGATGAGATAGCACACGACTCGGTCTCGACTCTCCAGTGCCACAATTGGAATTTCAAGTTGGAGTGCGGTGTCTCACGTGAATTACGTAAGGTGAGGATCATCGGATGCGGACATTACCAAACAACTGTAAATTGAAAAAATACAGCGATTTTCTTGATTTCAAGTCTCGTAGAGGATCCTGAGGCTCGACCTTTGCCAAGCATTGAATACTGATCGATATCGATCAGTCAAACAGGAACTTCTACTACGTTGACATGAAGATCATTTTTGCCAAATATAAACAAGTGAGTGACTGCAGGCTCCGGCCGCGTACCTGACGTAAGTTGACCGACCACCATGGATTACGCTGACGAACCCCCACATTCCACACTCCTTACAGTCCAAGGATCCTCACCCTTCAACGCTGAACCAACAGCCGCCTCTCTAGTCGAATTTCAACTGACCCCTGAAGACCTCGTCTATTGCCGAAACCACGGACCTGTGCGCGAATTCGACGAAGAGGAATATGCCATCACTGTTACAGGCATGGTGGAGAGGGAACTCAAGCTTACCGTGCCAGAGCTACGAGCGGCCTTTCCATACACGCAGGTGGTCGCTGCACTCCAGGTAAGACCCGTCTCTTATTTATGTTATAAAACTGAACCTGCTCTCAGTGCGCAGGAAACCGGCGGAAGGAGATGGGTGCCATCAAACCAGTCCACGGCGTGTCATGGGCAGATGGCGTCATCGCCAACTGCAAGTGGGGCGGAGTCCGTCTTTGCGACCTGTTAGACTACGCTGCTGTCCAGACTGATAGAAATGGACACGTGTGTTTCGCTTCGTACGCGACGCTATGTCAGGATGATGAATACTACGGCGCTTCGATTCCGCTGGCGAAAGCCATGACGCGGGACGAGGGTGTATTGCTCGCTTTTGATGTATGTGTCGTCTCCTTTGTCTTAACGTGCTTGCTGATGATTTTTCTTTCGAACAGATGAACGACGAACCACTTTCGGCGGACCACGGCGGACCCCTTCGTGTCGTCGTTCCAGGCTACTTGGGCGCACGATGGGTCAAATGGGT
>Ga0210383_10004914_pt1 | contig 11804 bp, 9 predicted proteins | sample IncBWC14OmetaG_FD_160072 | JGI IMG/M metagenome (GOLD analysis project Ga0210383, IMG submission 160072) | Forest soil microbial communities from Barre Woods Harvard Forest LTER site, Petersham, Massachusetts, United States - Inc-BW-C-14-O ...
TCTTCACCCGATCCAAGACCGTCGGTGCGTTCTCGAATTGCATATCGAGGCGGCCCGCCATCAAGTCGAGAATGGCGGGTGCCGCGCCATGATAAGGCACGTGGACGAGATCGACGCCGGCCATGGATGCAAAGCGCGCCGTGCTCAGATGCGTGATCGATCCGACGCCGGCGCTGCCGTAGCGCAGCTCGCCGGGCTTGGCCTTGGCGGCAGCGATCAGATCGCGCACCGAGGCGATGGGCGATTCCTTCGGCACGACCAGCACGATCGGGCTGTCGGCCAATAGCACGATCGGTTCGAAATCGGTCGCCGTGTCGTAGGGCATATCCTTCTGAATGTACGGATTGATGGTGAGCGACGGCGTTGCGGTGATGAGCGTGTAGCCATCAGGCGCGGCCTTGGCGGCTTGCGCGAAACCGACGGTACCGCCGGCGCCGCCGACATTGATGACGGCGACCTGCTGGCCGAGCTCGCGGCCGAGATGTTCGGCGACGATGCGCGCCTGCGCGTCGGTGCTGCCGCCCGGCGCGAACGGCACGATCAGGCGGATCGGATGGTTCGGATAATCGCTTTGCGCGGCGGCCGGTGCGATCGCACAGAGCGCGGCCGCGAGCGCGAGGGCAAATTTCAGCATGTCGTGATCCGCTCAGGTCAATTCCGCAACGCGCGTGCGCGCAAGCTGCATGCTCCCCCCGCGCGTCCACGATCCACGATCAGTAATGCGCGTGCGACTTGCGCCGCGATGAGACTCCGCCGGGCGGCTGATACTGGTCGTTTGGCTGACAAAAGCCGCCGATCCCACTCACGGTGGCCATGCACTGGTCCCGGGTGACGAAACCGCAATTGTAGGCGTTATCTCCCACGTCATAAACCGCGCACCATGGGTAGTTTTGGGCCTCGGCACGCGAGCCAAGCCCGGCCGTAACAACGATAACTGAGAACACGAAAAGCATAATTCTCATGTCGAAACTCCTGCTGTGCTCGCACGCCAGCATTAACACTGAGCAGCGTGGATTATTTCACCCAGCACTGAACCGCCGCGTGCATTGACAACGAGCACAACCAGATTGAAGCTGTTACTCGCACAGCGCGAGGGCAGGGGTAATGAAAGCTATTTCGATTTTGGCTGCGCTGGCGATCGCTGTCATCGTGCAGTCGCTGACAATTGTTCCGGCAGGTGCGCGCGCTCGGGATCATATCAATTACGGCTATTGCCCCGGGTCAATGCGGCTGATGAATGACGTTTCACGTTGTCGCAAACCGGCGCCTGATAGCGGTCACTGCCCGCCCGGCCAAATAGCGAGGGGTGGTCTGACTTGGGCATATCATGTTCGATGCTGCCACGATCCGGATAAGCCGTCCGCTTGCAAAAGTTCGTGGCGCCGCAGTTAGCGGCCTCTAAGTTGGGGCGGCAACGGCGTCGGCTTTATGCCGTTTCCTGGTGATGCGTAGGCGGTTGAAACGAAGCGCTCCTCCGGCAGTTGCTTATGAACGAGGATCACGGAGGAAAATCGATGACCCCGATAAAGCTTGTTCTGGTGCTCACGCTGCTCATCGCAGCCAGCGGCCCTGGCTTTGCGCAAAGCCAGCCGAACTACGGGCCTGGCGGGTCGGGCGCGGGCGATACATTCGGCAAACCGCCGAGCGGTTCTGCTGCGGCACAGCAAGCCGCCCGGCATCACCATTACCGACGGTAATTGGCGCGACGGGGGGGCGTAAACAACATCGCGATTTTCACGCCCTGTTGCTTTCTTCCGACAGTCTTCCCATCGTCGATTTCCGGGAAGATTTTAGGCCGCTTGATCTTCCTAAGTTCTTGAAAGGATTGGTCGGAGCGGCGAGATTCGAACTCGCGACCCCCAGTCCCCCAGACTGGTGCGCTAACCGGGCTGCGCTACGCTCCGAACACCAAGGCCCGGACGGGCCGGGCTTTAAGACAAATCGATCGAGCACGAAGCTTTCCGAAAAACATCGCCAGCGAGGCGCGCTTTCCGCATCGAGCTCAGGGGAAAAGCTTGATCGCGCTGTCTCTACTGATTTTCGCGCGGTGTGGCAATTGAAGACCTGTTCGATGCTTTGCGCGCAGACGATCACGATGGTGATACAATATTTATAAGTATAAATTCGTCATATAGCTATCCTCGATCTATATCGTACAGCACTTCTCATATATTCGCCGTAGAGTTTGCTTCGCTTTTATATCGTCAGAACCGCTATTTACGCTGAGCGGTCTATATTCTCTGCGCGAAGCCACACTAATTTTTAGCACCGAAACTCAGCGGCACGACCCGCGGCGCCTCCAGGAACTGGGGCGCCGGGACGGGACAGCTTTGGCCGCGATTGGAGGAAGCCAACATGATCAAGCAGACACTCGCTCTCACTGCGGCCACCGTCGTTCTCGGCGCTATCGCTTTCGCGCCGGTATCCGCATTCGCGCAGGCACGCAACGTCAATGACGGCGGCCAAGTGAGCGTGCCCGCCGGCGCCAAGCTCGACGGCGGCAGCAAGTCTAGCGTAACAACGGCCTATTATGGCCGCAACGCCAATGACGGCGGTACCGGCCCGCAGCCCGCGGCTGCGCAGGTCAATGCCGCGACGTCCAAGCCGAGCAAGTCGGCGAGCGCGCCCGCTCCGGTGCATCTCGGCCGCTCCGTCGATGATGGCGGCTCGATCAACTAAGCACATGTGCCGCGGCCGGCGCGCTGCGGTGTTTTCGCGACGGGCGGAAGGCGGGGGCTGCGGCTTTCGCCTTCCGCCCGTATCGTTTCCGCGATCGCTCCGTTGTGCGCGGCCGATTTTCCATTGGCGTCCCTGTAATAGTTCCGTCATTGTTGCCGGGTAACGCGGCGCTACGGGTATCCAGCCTGCCTGAATCGCGCCTCGCACATTGCGGATCGGCGACGTAGAGTGGCGTTGCGATTTTCCCTTTTACGGCAAACCAGCGCCCTCCTCTTGCAGCGGACCCCCTTTTGAAGCGGATCTATAGCGCAACCTTCAATTCGATCCGGGGGTTCATCGACGGCGTTCGCACCGAAGCCGCCATACGCGAGGAGGCGTTGGCGCTCGCCGGGGCCGTGCCGGTGGGCATGGCTTTGGCGCCGAGCGCCGCCTGGTATGTCGCCATGATCGGCGCCATTCTTCTTGTCATGGCGATCGAGTTCCTCAATACGGCTGTCGAGAAGCTGTCCGATCACGTCACGCCCGAGCATCATTACGCGATCGGACGCATAAAGGATTTCGGCTCGGCCGCGGTGTTCTGCGGTCTGGCATTTACCGGCCTGGTCTGGATCGTCGCGATCGGGCTGCGCTTTGGCTTGCTCTGAAAAATCACGCCGGCTGCCGCGCCGGGCGAAGTGCTTTGACCAAGCCGCTCCAGGAAGGCTTCTCGCCGAGCGGTGTGGCCGCGGCGCGGATCGGGCCGAGGATCGCGGCCGTGGTCAAAAACGTCGCGCCGAGCGTATAGGCCACAGCATAGGCCGCGAGGAACCCGACAAGCCCGAACTTCGCAGCGAAGGCCACGATGGTCGCGACGATCATCATCGCCACCAGGATCACGCCGTTCAAAGCGAGGCTTCTGAAATAGCCGGTATATTGCAGGAGCGCTTCCGACACGATCTGGAAAACGCTGGCGAGCAGCAGAACGACGACGATCGGCGTCACCTGCGGCGGCACGGTCGCCGCGGTGTGCAGCAGGAAGCGATATAATTCCTTGCCGCCGAAGATCAGCAGGCCGCTTGCGCAGAGGGCAGGGATGGCGCAAAGGCCGATTGCGACCAAAGTCGTCAGCACAAGGCGCTTGGCATCGTGCGCATTATAGGCGCGCGTCTGACCTGGAGTGGCGAGATCGCACACCGCGGCGAAGATCACGCAGGCGCCGCGGAAGATCTTGAACACGGTGTCGAGGATGATCGGGGCTGCGCCGAGCCCAAACGCGATCGGTACGACGTAATAAGGAAAGGTCGCGACGAACAGGCCGCTCAGCGCGCCGGTCGCACTGCGCGACACCGAGTGCCAGTTGGTACGGAAGAAAGCGATCAGCTCGCGGACAAAGCCGTGCAGGTGCAGCACCAGCGCCCCGCGGGTGACGAGCTTGCTTATGGCGGCGGTGAACAGAACCGCCCACAACAGGTTCGAGCCGATCAGAAACACGGTTAGCGGCAGGCCGAACAGCATGGCGAGCAGCGTCGCGATATTCACGGCGCGGCGGACGAATTCGAGCCGCTCGAAATAAACGAACAGATCGACGGCGATGCTGACCGTGCGCAGCGAGAACCAGGCAAGATTGAGCACGATGAAGAGCAGGAACAGTGCGAGGTCGAGCGCCTCGTGCACACTGCCGCCGTGCCGCAACGCCTCGAAGCCGAAACAGACAAGCGACGCAACGACGCTCAGCAGGATATAGAACTGAATGACGGCGCCGGCCTCGCGGGCCGCGCGGTCGTCCTTGGTGCCGGACAGATGCGGCGTCCGCAGATTGACGAAGGCGATCTTGGCCAGCCCGAGATCGGTGATCCACAGCGAATAGCCGACCGCCGCGGTGACGATGAAAATCGAAAAACGCTCCGGATCGAGAATGCGCGCGAACACGAAGGTCTGCACGAAACCCATCGCAAAAGCGCCGGCGGCCGTCGTACCGCGCAGCAGAAGGTAGGGGATCGAGATCAGCCGTTCGCGGGGCGCCTTTTTCGGCGCTGCGTCTTCCGAAAGCGATTCAAGAGGGGCGTGCATGGCCTGTCGAATGGTTCCGCCGGGGCCCCGGAAAGCGTGACAATGGCAGGGAGTCTGTAACGCGATCTTAATGGCGTGGAGCTAACCAAATCGTGAACTGGAACGGCGCTTTTTGCGCCCCGGGTTCAAACGCGGGAACCGCTCTCGTGCAGCAGAAAATCGTCATTAACGGCAGGTTTCTCACGCAACGCATGGTGGGCGTGCAGCGCTTTGCCATCGAGGTCACCAGGGTCATCGATGGGTTGATCGAGAGCGGTGAGTATGCGGCACTCAAGGGGCGGGTCGAGATTCTGGCGCCGCCCGCCGCGCGGGACTTTCCTCTGCGGCACATTCCGGTCCGCCGTTGCGGCATCGGCGGCAGCTATTTTTGGGAACAACTCGTGCTGCCGTTTTATGCGCGCGGCAAGCTCTTGCTGAATTTCTGCAGCCTCGGTCCGGTCGTCACCCACGATCAGATTGTCGTCATTCATGACGCCACCCCGAAGGCGCGGCCGCAGAACTTCACGCGGCTGTTTTGTTTCCTCTACAATTTCCTGATCCCACGCTTGTGCAAGCGGGCGCGCGCCATCGGCACCGTCTCCGAATTCTCGCGCAGCGAACTCGGCAAATGGTATGGCGCAGATACCGGCAAGATCACGGTCTGTTATGTCGGCGCCGATCATATTTCGCGGATCGTGCCGGATCACTCGATCATCGAACGGCTCGGGCTCAAGGGCAGGAAGTTCTTCCTCGGCGTCGGTGCCGGCAACAACAAGAATGCCGAGACGGTCATCGCCGCGATGGAGAAGGCAGGGCTCAACGACACGTTGCTGATGATCACCGGCTATCGTAACGCCAAGGTCAACGGCCAGGAAGTCAAGGTCTCGTCCGACAATTTGCGCCCGACCGGCTATGTCACCGATGAGCAATTGCGGTCGCTCATGGAACACGCTTTGGCCCTGGTTTCACCGTCGCGTTACGAGGGTTTCGGTCTGCCGCCGGTCGAAGGCATGGTGGTCGGTTGTCCGGCCATTGTCAGCAACACGCCGGCGATGGTCGAGATTTGCGGTGATGCGGCGCTGCACTGCGATGCCGACGACATTGACGGATTGGCGCGTCTGCTGCGCGCCGTTCACGACGATCCGGCAAGGAGTGCTGAGTTAATCGCGGCCGGTCATGCTCGCGCCGCGCGCTATACATGGGAATCGACCGCGCGCGTTCTGCTCGGTCTTTGCCTTGCGCAATTTCCGCAAGCGACCAAGGAAGCGCGCTCGTTCAACGGCGATCAGCGTGTTGTTCTGGACCGGACGAAAACGCCGGAAGCGGTCGGCTAAAAGCAAGTGCAGGTCGGATGAGCGTCATGGCCGGATTTGTTCCGGCCATCCCGATTCATCTTGCACGGCTTTACCGGTTTAATCGGGATGCCGCAAAGGTGCGTACATACGAGTTACGGTCATGCGGTAAATATTGCTCGCGCCGCCGCCGCGCCGTGTAATCGATGGTCGCAGCTGTCAGGCCCCAGATAATGCCGACGAGCAGATAAAAGTGCCGCCAGTGATCGGTGTCGATCACGAAAGCTTCCAACGCCAGGCCTACAAAGGTTGTGTAGGTGGCAATGAGAAAAGTTTGCCAGGGCGTCCGCACGAAAAGAGTCCTGAAGCCGAGATAAAGCGTCAGTCCGATCAGCAAAAGATAAGCGGAACCGCCGATCCAGCCGTTATTCAAAAATGTGCCGAGATAGCTGTTGTGCGAGTCCCACCCGGTATAATGGGCGAAGCCCCATGGCCCCATTCCCAGCGGATGATTGAATATTTCGCGCAGGCTGTCTTGCCAGAGAAAAATGCGCGCCCTGTTGTCGGAGCCGAGGTCGTAGGTCTGTAAACGCGTGCGATCCGCGAGCATTTGACCGACGACATCGATCGAGCTGACCGCCATGAGCACCGCGACGGCGACAATGGCGCCGATCACGACCAGGAAAAAGAGCCGATAGCGCGTGCGGCGGTTGTTCTGGGTCAGAAAGAGCAAAAACATCATTAGGGCAGTGCTGAAGACAAAACTGAGCCATGCGGCACGCGAAAAGGCCAGCACCAGGCCGACGAACATGACGATGCTGGCGAGAAGGTTGAGCAGCCGGATGCGATCGGTGATGAAGCCTTCAATCACCCAGGTCAACGGCGGAATCAAAAAGCAGCCGAGCACATTGGGATCCTTGAAGCCGGCGACCGCGCGGTTTTCGAGCGAGAAAATATCGAGACCTGGAATGAGACTGAAGAAAACGGTGAAATAGCCCGCCGCGCCGAGCAGCGAGGCGACCACGCCGGCCATCACATAAGAGGCGCGCAGGGTGGCGAGGCGGCGCATAACGTCGTCCGAGAAGATGCAGGCGAACAAGACGGCCGTCAGGCCGAGATACCACGAGGTGGCGAGCATGCGCGCCGCATCGCCCCATTGGTAATCCTCCAGCAGCACTTCCGGACTGCCTTCCGTACGCAGCCAGCCGAAATCGATGATGCCCAGAAGGCCGAGCGCTCCGCAGGCATCGCGGATCACCAGCAAGGCAAGAAGCATGATGATGACGCGGTGGAATCGCACCCGCGCCACGATCGCGGCGCCGCCGAGCGCGACCGCGATATATTCGTAAGGCGCCGGCTGAACGAAGACGAAGAAGCTCGACAGGATGCAGAGATAGAGAACGACATGCAGGAAATTGTCGGCGAGACGCTGCGCCGGTACGCCTACCCGCGGTGCTGCAGTGTCAAAACTGGTCAATAGGCACCCTCGCTCTTGAGCAGTGCGAACGGCGTACGCGCCAGGATGTAGATGTCGAGCAGGATCGACCAGTTCTCGATGTAGAAAAGGTCGTGCTCGACGCGGCGCTGGATCTTTTCCTTGCTGTCGGTCTCGCCGCGCCAGCCGTTGATCTGCGCCCAGCCGGTGATGCCAGGCTTGACGCGGTGACGCGCGAAATAGCCGTCAACCGCTTCGTCATAGAGGTGATTCTCGGCCTTGGCGTAGACGGCGTGCGGGCGCGGGCCGACCAGCGACAGATTGCCGGTGAAGACCACGTTGAACAGCTGCGGTAATTCGTCGAGGCTGGTTCTGCGGATGAAGCGGCCGACGCGGGTGACGCGCGAATCGTTCTTGGTCACAAGCTTGCTGGCAGTCAGATCGGCCTGGTCGACATACATCGAGCGGAATTTGTAGATCTCGACAAGCTCGTTGTTGAAGCCATAGCGGCGCTGCTTGAACAGGACCGGGCCCTTGCTGCCGAGCTTGATGGCGATCGCCACCGCAAGCATGACGGGTGACAGCACGATCAGCGCCAGGGTGCCGACCACCTTGTCGAACAGCCATTTCATCACGACGTCCCAATCGGCGATCGGGCGGTCGAAAATGTCGAGCACCGGAACGTTGCCGATATAGGAATAGGAGCGGGGACGGAAACGCAGCTTGTTGGTGTGCGCGGAGAGCCGGATGTCGACCGGCAGCACCCAGAGCTTTTTCAGCATCTGCAGGATGCGGCCCTCCGCCGAAATCGGCAGCGAGAAGATCACGAGGTCAACGCGGGTCTGTCGGGCGAATTCGACCAGATCTTCGACGGTGCCGAGCTTGGGCACGCCCTCGCACATTTGCGAGGAGCGGTCGTCGCCGCGATCGTCGAACGCGCCGATGACGTGCACGTCGGAATCGCGCTGTCCCGACATCGCCGAGATCAGCGCTTCGCCGCTTGCACCGGCGCCGACAACGACGGTGCGGCGGTCGAGACGGCCCTCGCGAGTCCAGTGCCGCACCAGAAGAAACAGCGCGCGGCGAAACACCAGCAGAACGATCAGCCCGACCACATAATAGCTGCCGAGCCAGACGCGGGAGAATTGATCGCCGGCTTTAGCAAAGAACGACACTGCAATCGCCAGCAGGAACACCACGGACCAAGCCGATGCGAGCCGCATATATTGCTTTTCGTGGCCGCGAAACGCCTGAACCTGATAAATGTCGGCCGCTTGAAACGCCAGCAGCGCGGTCAGCGAGATGCCAGCGATGGCGCCGAAATAAGATGACGCGAAGCCGTTATCCGGCACGACGTAACCGACGTACAAAACCAAGCCGACGGTGGCGACCAGAACGACTTCGATGGCGCGCACGGCGCCCGCGAGCACGATCGGCGAATAGGCTTGCTTGAAATTCTCGGCGACGACGTCCTGCGCGGCGGCCGACAGCGGGCGCGGCGCCTGCGACTTCGTGCCGGGCATGGCCTTGATCGCCGACGAAACCGCGGCGGTGTCGAACAGCGTGGTCGTCTCGGGACTCGACATGGTTAACAAAACGCTTTCATTTCACGAAGGAGCGCGCGCACGCATCCTGCGCCAGCAAGCGGCGCAAACATAGTGAACCATCTTCAACATTTGGTTATGCGAGCTGCGCCGCGTTGCGCGCTGCAATCGCCTCGCGATAGGCGGCGAGGTTGCACTCGACCATCGTGCTCAAGGAAAACTCGCTGCGCACCCGGATACGCAGGTTCTCCGCCAATCGACGAATGTCTTCAGGCTCGCTGAGCGCCGCCGTGATCGCGCCGATCAGCGCACCGAGATCGTCGGGGGGAATGAGCTGCGCCGAATGCGGCCCGAATATTTCGTGCACGCCGCCGACGTCGGTGGCGATGATCGGCAGGCCCGCCGCCGTCGCTTCGAGCGCGACATAAGGTAGCGATTCCGCGCGCGACGGCATCACCAGCATGCGGCCCATGGCGAAGGCCTTGCGCGCGGGACAATGACCGATGAAGCGAAGTTGTGCATCGATCCCGAGCGCTTTGGCTCGATCGCGAAGCTTCTGCGAGTCCGGGCCTTCGCCTGCGATCGTGGCGGTGACCTTGCGTCCCGCCCGCGCCATGACCGAGATCGCCTCGATCAGCACGTCCATCGCCTTGACCGGCCGCAGCTCGCCGACGCAGACGATATCGGTGGCGTCGGGGCGCGGCGTGACGGTCTCGAATTCGGCTTCGGCGATGCCGTTGCGGACCACGCGCACCAGCCCCTGTGGCGCGCTGATCACGGTGCGGAACAGATCGGCGATATAGGTGCTTTCAAACAAAAACAGATCGGTGCGGGCATTGAGAATTCGCTCCAGCGTGCGATAGAAGCCGCCTTGGAGCGTGCCGGGCGAATACACCAGCGAGCCGCCATGCGGTGTATAGGCGCGGATCGCCTCGGGCGCGCTCGGCGTCAGACGCACCAGCGCCGCGCCCTTGGCGCCGTGTCCGTGCAGCACGTCGGGTGACAGCGCCCTGATGCGCTTCGATATGATCCGCAGCGCGGTGAAATCGCGCGGACTGAGCTGGCGCGCGATCGGCAGGCGCAGGATGCCGAGCGCGAGCCGCGGCGCGAGCTCCGCGAGCACCGTTTCGGCATTGGCGCCGCCGGTCGTCGAGTCGACCACAAGCCCGACGCGATGGCCGCGTTCGACCTGGCCGCGCGCCACGTCGACAACATGACGGAACAGGCCGCCGAGCGGTGCCCGCAACACATGCAGGATCTTTAAGCTGGTTGGCGCATAGGCGACACGCTGCGGGGACGCCGGAGCGTCTTTGCCCGCCGCCACCGCGAGCGGCGCAAACCTGTCGAGACCGATTTGCGAATTGAAAGGACGAAGATCGCCCATTGGCTCCGCCTTGGATCCGATTTGGGGTCCGCCTTTGCCGGAACCGCAGGTTCCGTAAATTTGGCAGCAAAACCGTAAGCGGATGTAGGAGGATCAGAGGTTAACAAAGTGTCACGGCGGGCGGCATCCGGCGAACTTAACCGGATAGCAACCTTAATAGAGTGTGATGAAGACATGCGTATGCCGTTTTTTGGTAGTTTGTCAGTGGGTAGGAGTGCGTCGATGAGCGTTGCGTCGTCTTCGGCGAGGATTTCGTCTGACGGAAATTCGTCGGACAACAACACGTCGGAACGCGACCTCGACCTTCCGGCGCTGGGCGCGGCGCTGTGGCGGAAGCGGTGGCAGATCATCGTTCCGACGCTGCTGACGGCGCTCGGCGCCTTCATCGTCGTTCAGCTCATCACGCCGAAATATTTCTCCGAAGCGCGCATCCTCATCGAGAGCCGCAGCAACGTCTATTTGCGTCCCGACGCCGACAAGATCACGACCGACCCGACGATCGACGCGGAAGCGGTCGCGAGCCAGGCGCAGATTATCTTGTCGCGCGACCTCGCGCTCGAAGTCATCAACAAGCTCAGGCTCGGCGATTTGCCGGAGTTCGATTCGACGCTTAACGGCGTATCGCCGATCCAATCGATTCTCGGCATGCTCGGTCTCGTCAAGGATCCGCTGAGCTTGACGCATGAGGAGCGGGTGCTGAACGCCTATTACGATCGGCTGACGGTGTCGCCGGTCGAGAAGTCGCGGATCATCAACATCGATTTCCTGTCCGCGGACCCCGAGCTTGCGGCGCGCGTCGCCAATGCCATCGCCGAGGCTTATCTGGAGCGGCAGCGCCAGGCCACGCAGGATCAGGCCAAGAGCGCCGGCGATTGGCTGGCCGGCCAGATCGAGACCATGCGGCAAAAGGTCGAGGCTGCCGAAGCCAAGGTCGAGGACTTCCGCGCCAAGTCCAATCTGTTGGTCGGCATCAACAATACCACGCTGTCGCAGCAGCAGCTCGGCGACGTCAATGCGCAGGTGGCGGCCGCACGCGCGGTGCAGGCCGACGCCGAGGCCAAGGCTACGCTGATCCGCGATATGATCAAATCCGGCAAGCCGATCGAGTCCTCCGATGTGCTCAATTCGGAACTGATCCGCCGCCTCAACGAGCAGCGCGTCACGTTGCGGGCGCAGCTTGCCGAGCAATCCTCGACGCTGCTCGACAACCATCCGCGTATCAAGGAACTGCGCGCGCAGATCGCCGATCTCGACACCCAGATCAGGAACGAGGCGGAGACGGTGGCGCGCTCCTTCGAGAACGATGCGAAGCTCGCCGGCGCGCGCATGACGCAGCAGATCGCGACACTCGACCAGCTGAAGAACCAGGCGGCGTCGACCAACGAGCAGGACGTGCAATTGCGCGGTCTCGAACGCGACGCCAAATCGCAGCGCGATCTGCT
>Ga0210383_10004916_pt1 | contig 11804 bp, 9 predicted proteins | sample IncBWC14OmetaG_FD_160072 | JGI IMG/M metagenome (GOLD analysis project Ga0210383, IMG submission 160072) | Forest soil microbial communities from Barre Woods Harvard Forest LTER site, Petersham, Massachusetts, United States - Inc-BW-C-14-O ...
GACGCTCACAACCAACTTCTGGCCCGCCTGCGCGGAAGTCGACATCGTCCCGGGAGTGGGAGGCGCCGTCAGGCGAACGAACCCCGCAAAGTTAATAAGGTCCGACGACATCGCCGAGAGAGTTCCGCTCTGCGATTCATCACCTGGATCCAGGATGTGAGAATCATCTTCCGGACCGCTATTGAAGACGCAACCGGACGCCGCCGAGCGCTCATTCGGGAAGATCTCGTTCGAAACGCCCTGCTCCACGTTATAGGCTTCCCCAACGAACATTAGGAGCGACTTATTCTGAGCTTTCCAGCCGAAGCGCGTGATCGTGCCGTCGTTCCCGCTCGTATTGAAGACGCCGCCGATTCCCAAAGCCGCTTTCTGCGAGGCATTGGCGGCGAGATTGGCGATGAGGGTTGCGTCCGGCGTGTTTTCCACCAGCCCGAGACCGAAGAGCGGAGTCGGTATGCGGAAGATCACGTTGTTTTCCGAGAGGGCGGTATCAAAGTCCGGCTGCGCGAGTGAGCAACCCGGCGCATCACTCCTCCCGGCAATAGTGTAGAGCCCATGCACTCCACCATCGAGCGGGCCACCGCGCGCGCCAGTGAGCGTAACGAAACGGGCTTCGCGCACCGGGCCTCCGTCCGTAATGAACGACGGCACGGCGTTTGTGGCCGAATCGAGAGCCGCGAGCGCAACTTGAGGATTGTTGATCGGGTTTTGCGGGCTCGTGAGGCCCGGACTGCTGCCGCCGATCGCGGGTTCCGCGTGGCACATCGCGCAGCTATTTCCGTTGAACGTAGGTCCTAGCCCCGACCCAGCTTCTCCGGGAATGCCGCCGCTCACCGAGTCCGTCTCCGTGAAAACGGAGAGCGCGGCGTTGAAGAACGCCTGCTCGTTCGAGTTGAGCGTGGGATAGAAGCCGCCTGCGCCGGGCGTTCCCGCGCGCGGGCCGGGATCGACCGCCGTGCTTCCTTTGGTTGCTTGCGTTGTGCTCGTAACATCCGAGTTCTGTTGTGCATCAAGTGTTGCGACCACAGCAGCCAGAAATAGACACGCTGCCAGAACCAGTGGGCGGTTTATGATCCGCAGTTCATACCTCCGCTGACCCATTTTCCCTCCTGGGGTAAAGGCTTCCACCGAGTATTTGCCGCTTGAATGGGCAGGCACTTGCTGCGCATGCATCTGGGAATGCAATCGCGGCGCGAACGTCAGACCCTGCCGGGGCTTGGGGCGGCGGAGGTGATAAAAGCGATTCCTGCCAGTGGGCGAAAACCAATCGCGTTCAGTGCGAGAACTATCTGCTTATCTGAAAAATCGGACAACTGGACAGGGGTTCAGGAGAAGGACATCAGGATTCGCCTGTACCCAGGCGACGCGATCATTTGCCATTCGTTCGTCAGGAATTTCCCGTTAGGGACGCTCTTCGCAACGATTGCGGGTCGTTCAGATTCAGCACCACGCCTTCTTCGTCCGTCGGGACCTCGGCGATTTCTTCGGGATGAGCGTGCACCACTTGCCGTGCCCCAATCTCGTCAGACGCCGCGAGCAATTCTGCGTAGAGCGAAGCGTGAAAAATCACGGGATGGCCACGCCGACCCGAGTACGTGGGAATGACGATCTGCTTGCCGGATCGATCGAAGTTGTCGATGAGCTGCGCGACAAGCTGCTGTGAAATCAGAGGATGGTCAACGGGGCAGAGGAGGAGTCCTTCGGTTTCATGTTCGCGGAGACTGCGAATCGCGGCGCGAATCGAAGAAAGTTGTCCCATCTCCCATTCCGCGTTCACGACGATAGACGCATCCTTTATGCGGATCTGCTTCCGGATTTCTTCGGCTGCCGCTCCGAGCACGATTCGCGTGAAACCGATGCGCGGATTCCGCGTCGCGGCGAGCAAACGTTCCAGAAACGTCTTTCCGTGGATGGTTTGCAACGACTTCGGCGAGCCCATGCGACGTGATTCGCCGGCGGCGAGGATCGCGGCGGCGAGCATCAGGCTTCAATCCTGCGGCAGGGCAGCCGCCTGCGAAAGACGCACGGCTTTGTGAGGAGCTTTGGCCGCTCCGCGCCGCACCGCAATCAGTTCCGCCACGATGCTCACGGCGATCTCTTCGGGCGTCAGCGCGCCAATCTCAAGACCCACCGGCGCGTGTACGCGCTCGAATTTCACGGCAGGAAATCCCTCCTTCTCGAGCGCGCGGTAAACCGAAAGCACCTTCCGCTTGCTCCCGATCATCCCGATGTACCGTGCTTCCGTGTTCACGGCCCAGGCCAGCACGCGCATGTCGTCCTTGTGTCCGCGTGTCACGATCACGACGTAACTCGAGGCGTTGGGCCGCAGCTTCTCGAACGCTTCGTCATACGAAGCGTGAATCTCGGTGGCCATCGGGAAGCGCTCGGGATTTGCAAACGCCTCGCGATCATCGACAATTCCAATCGCGAATCCCGCTTGGTGCGCCACGTGCGCTGCCGCCGTCGAGACGTGCCCTCCTCCGAATAGATAAAGCATCGGCTGAGGCAGAATCGGCTCGACGAAAATCTCCAGCGTCCCGCCGCAAATCAGGCCGGAATCGTACGCGGCGTCGTTATTCAAATTGAATGTCATCTTCCGCGGGTGCTCGCCGGCGATTACGTCTTTCGCCGCGGCCCAAACTTCCGCCTCCACGCATCCGCCGCCCACAGTCCCGAGGAAAGTTCCGTCGTCGCGCACCAACATCCTTGAGCTCTCAAAGCTTGGGATTGACCCATTCGTGTGGACAATCGTCGCCAGCGCGCCGCGTTGGCCGGCCCGCCGCATCCGCACGATTTCTTCGAAGAGGTCCATAGTGCAGCTGTATTTCGAGGTTACGTCTGCCCGCTACGCCCTGTCAATTTGCTGGCGCCCGTGCGCCACTCACAATGCCTGCATTTAGCCCAACAGCAGCTATTGCACCCGCACGCCCTCCAGAAACTCGTAGTCACCGCCTGGCTGCAACCGCACATTTGCGAGCCGCGGGCGGTGCACGCTCTCGTTGTCGAGATACCACAGATTAATGTAAGGCTCATCGTCCGCCACAATTTTTTGGATCTTCGAGAGAATCACTTTCCGCCTGACCTGATCCATCTCCACGCGTTCCTGATCCAGAAGCATATCCACCATCGGGTTGCGATAGTGCCCGCGGTTCGCGCCGTTTGGCGGCATCTTTGCCGAATTGAAAACAAAATCGAAAATATCCGGATCGTTGTTTCCGCCTACCCAACGATATGTGTAGAGCTGGAAGCCCTCATGCGTAATGTCCGAATAAAAAGTGGCAAATTCCAGCGGGCGCAGCTCCAGCGCAATTCCCACGCGCCGCCATTGGTCCGCCAGCGCCTCCGAAAGCAGCCGTGTGGACTCCTCCGTCGAGGTCTTGAGCGTCAAATGCACGCGCACGCCGTTCGCCGTGCGCGGAAATCCCGCCGCATCGAGCAGGTGTTCCGCTCGTGCCGGGTCGTAGCCGTACTGCGTCACGTTCGGTTCATACGCCCAATGGTTGGGCGGCAAGAGGCTTGCCGCAGGACGCGCCTCGCCGCGAAATAAGTACTTAATGAGCGCGTCGCGATCCGTTGCGTACGCCAGCGCCTGCCGCACTTCGCGATGTGCGAGTGTGGGGTCGCTGAAATTTATCGCGATATAAGCAAGCACTGTGCCTGGCTCTTCGCTCAACTCGAGCCCGCGCTCATTCGCGAGAGTTCGGACCATGTCCGGCGCGAGCGAATTGATTTCGCCATCCGCCGAGCCTTTGCGCAATTCGAGCGCGCGCGTCAGCGCTTCCGGCACAATCCGAAATCGCACGCGCTCGATTGGCGCGCCGCTCTCGGACGTCATCGCAGCCGTGGAGGACGCACTGCCGCTGCTCACTGCGCTCGGACTAGCGCTCGCCGCTAACGCACCAGTCAACGCCGGGCCGGCAAGCGGCTTCCCATCGGGTGCAGTACCGCCGAAGTACTCGTGATTCCGTTCGAGCACGATCTCTTCATCCGCCTGCATACTCACAAAGCGAAACGGCCCCGTGCCAATGGGATGCTGCGACATTTCCGTGCCTGATCCGCGCGGCACTATTCCAATTGCCGGCCGCGCCAAGTCCCAAAGAAACGAGGCGTACGGCTCCTTCAAGTGGAAGATAATCGTTGCTGCGTCAGGCGCGTCAATCGAGACCACCATGCGATACGACCCGCGCTTGGCGCTCTTCACGGCGCCGTTCATCACGCTTTCAAACGTATACTTCGCGTCCGCCGACGTAAACGGTCGTCCATCGTGAAATCTCACGCCCGTGCGCAAATGAAAGACATACGTGAGCGGATTCGGGATCTCCCAGCTCGAAGCGAGATCGGGCACGATGTTCATCCGCTCGTCGCGTCCCACGAGGCTCGAGAAAATCATTCCATCGATGTGTGCCGAAAACGCGTCGGTCCCCACGCGCGGATCGAGATTGGTGGGCGTGGATTCAATCAGGAAGGTGACTCCGCCAGCACGCGCGTCCGTCCGCGCGGAGCCGCAGCTCGAAATCCAGAATAGGGCTACCGCGAGCAATACGAAATAAATCGCACGATGCCGTTTGCTATCTCCTGCCGCCATGGACCAATTTTCCCATGATGGCTGGTCGCGTGGCACCTGTCGCGCTCGGCAGGTTGTTCGGTCTGCCATGGAAGGCCTCGTAGGCCAACACCGCGAATGCGAAAGCTTCCTTCGCCTCCGCGGGGACGCCAAATGCGCTCGCGGGTGCGATGTCGAGTCCCGGCAAAGCGGCCGCGAGTTGCGCCATCAGGAGCGGATTTCGCGCGCCACCGCCTGCCACGATCAAATCGTGAACTCGCGAGCGCGGAAAAATGAACCGGCGAAACGCATCTGCAATGGAGAGGGAAGTGAAGAGCGTCGCGGTGCACAGGACATCCTCGGCACGCGCTCGCCGCTTTTTCGCCCAGCCGATCAGGCGTTCTGCAAACGCTTTCCCAAACTGCTCGCGCCCTGCCGTCTTCGGCGGCTCCAGGCGCAAATATGGCTCATGCAGCAATTCCTCGAGCAATTCCGGAATCGCTTCGCCGGCGCGCGCCATGCGGGCGTCGCGATCGAATCGCGCCCGGCCGCGCGTCGCCCATTCCGCCAGCGCGTCGATGATCATATTGCCCGGGCCCGTGTCGAACGCGATCACGTCCTCTGGCCTCGCGCCCACAGCAATGACGGACACATTCGCGATCCCGCCGATATTCAGTGCCACACGACCGCGCCGTTCGTCGCGATAGAGCAAGAAGTCAACAAACGGCACGAGCGGCGCGCCTTGTCCGCCCGCAGCCATGTCCGCCGGACGGAAATCGCCTATCGTCGCCACGCCCGTCCGCGCCGCGATTACGCCCGGCTCGCCGATCTGGAGTGTGGAAGTTCGCGTTCGCCCAGCGCGCGCCGCACTGGCTTTGCCCTGATGAAAAATCGTCTGCCCGTGCGATCCGATGAGATCAATCTTCGTAATCGGCACGCGCCATCGCTTGCACGCAGCGAGAGCGGCTCGTGCAAACTCCTCGCCGAGTTCGAAATTCAGGGCGCTCAGTTCGCCGGTTGTAGTCGGCTCGCCGTTCGCCACTCGCAGAATCGCGCCGCGCAGTCGCGCGGGGAGCGCAGCGTAATGATGCCGCTGAAATTTCGCTGAGAGCCCCGGCGGCGCACCTGAAATTTGTACGAGCGCGACGTCGATTCCGTCCGCCGAAGTCCCAGACATCATTCCCAGCACTCGCATCACTCGCCTCGCGCTCATCCCGGCCGCTCGCTTACTTCGCCCAATCGTTGCGCACCGTCTCTCCACCCTTCATCACGAATTTCACGTGCTCGAGTTGAGTAATGTCGTCGAGCGGATTCCCTTCGATCGCAATGATGTCTGCGAACTTGCCGGGCTCGATCGCTCCCACGCGCTGGGACCAGCCCATCAGCTGCGCCGCGTTGATCGTTGCCGCCTGAATCGCTGCGAGCGGCGACATCCCGAACTTCGTCAAGTACTCGAATTCCACTGCCTGCGTGCCGTGGGGAAACGGTCCCACGTCGGTGCCAAACGCGATTTTCACGCCCGCTGCCAGTGCTTTTCGAAAGCTCGGTTCGTGTACGCTCGCCCGGCTCACGCTCCCTCCGCTTGCTGCTTCGTCCTCGCGCCGCGTGTCGCCTTCATAGACGAAGAGCGTCGGCACGAACCAAGTGCCATTGGCCACCATTTTCTGAATCGACGCGTCGTCCAAATCCAGCCCGTGCTCGATCGAATCCACGCCGCCGTCGACGCAATTGTGCAGCCCCTCGCCGCCGTAGGCGTGGCACGCCACTTTTCGCCCTTCGCGATGCGCTTCGTTCACGATCGCCTTCACTTCCTCGAGCGTGAACGTCGGAGTGCTGACTAGTTTTCCGTCCGCAAAGTGCGATTTGTGGGTGCCGTAAATCTTGATCACGTCAGCGCCATACTTGATCTGCTCGCGCACAGCCTTCCGAGCTTCATCGGCCCCGTCTGCGATTTGCACGCCCGACGGTACTATCACTTCCGGCGAATAGCCTTCGAGCGGGTAGCCGCCCGTCGTCGAAATCGCTCGCGTTGCCACTTCCAACCTCGGTCCGGGGATCAGGCCCCGATTAATCGCGTCGCGCACATCCACGTCGCTATACATCGCGCCTTCGGTCTCCAGGTCACGCATCGACGTGAATCCCGCTTCGATATCGCGCTTCGCGTTCACCACTGCTTCGATCGTGCGGTACTGCCAGGATTCCTTCAGCAACTGCTCGTCGTATCGGCCGTTGTCTTCGCCTGTCAGAAAAAGGTGTGTGTGCGCATCGATCAGGCCGGGAAGCACAGTCGCCCGGCTGAGGTCGATCGACTTGGCGTCCGATGGCGCTGTGATCTGGCTCGCCGCGCCGACTCGCTGAATCTTGTCGCCCTGCACCACGATCACTTGGTCCGTCAGCAACTTCCCGCTTCGCACGTCCAGCAGCTTGCCCGCGCGGATAAAAACGAGGGCCGGCTTCTCCTCTATCTTCGCAGTCGATTGCTTGCCGGAGGGCAGCGGTGCTCCCACCGCGCTCGTTGAAACGGGCGACTTGCCATTCACGCGCGCGGGGGCGGCCTTCCCGGCTGCAAGAAGCAGAGCCACCGTTGCCACAATAAAGGTCGCCTCAAAATCTGATCGTTTTCGCCTCATTCTCGCCTCCTTGCTGCCTGGCGGGCGGGGATTGTACTCCGAAACGTGCTTGTTGGCACTGCGAGGCTTAGCTCAGCTCGCCGCTTAGGCCTCGCGAGTGAGGGGAAAAAGTGGAAAATCACTTCCGTTGAAGCAACCTGACTGGCCATTCGGACAGGTGACACTTTGCGACTTACTTTCTGTAAGTTGCAGATTACATGAATCTTACTGTGGCACAAACCTCTGGTACTACCCGTGCATTCCCTAAGGGTCATTACGGCACTTCCCGGAGGCTAAGTCCCATGATTCTGGCAATAGCGACCCTGATGCTCCAAGCGGCCGCAGCACCTCAGCCGGTGGTCGCCGCCGTCACATCCGCTCCGGAGAAAGCCGTCGCGACTACGATCGCGGCCACTGAGTCGGCGTCCAGCGCCACGCTTTTCCCGGCGACTTCCGACGACAAAGCAATCATTACTCCCAAGCCGTCCTCGGATGGCACGCTCTTCGATCATCCGGCCCCGAACAGTGCGACTTTGAACGCAACCAACTCGAAGCCGGCCGGCAACTACGCGCTCAACAACGTGTCGTTCGATGGCGGGCAGAGTTCGCAGGCCTTTTCGACGATTCGCATCAACGACCCGAAAGCTCCGAAGCAAGTTGGCGTTATCGGCGTTGAATCGTATCCTTCGCGCCGCGCTTGGTGGACGCTCGCCGTGGCCGCGCACACTTCTGCTTTCTTCGATGCGTATACCACTCGCCGCGCCGTTTCGATCGGCGCGGTGGAAGATGATCCCATGATGCGCCCCTTCGCGAAGTCCCCTGCTATCTATGCGGCGATTCAAGCAGGTCCAGCCGTCTTCGATTATATCTCGCACCGTATGATGCACAGCGAGAGCCCATTCGTTCGGCGGATGTGGTGGATGCCGCAATCTCTTTCGACGAGCGCTTCACTCGTCTCCGGTGTGCACAATCTGGCCGTCGCACGCCACATGAAGTAGGTTTTCTCTTCGATTCTTGTAGCTCTATTCATTTCTCCCTGGCGGAAGAAATGTTCGGGACATCCGGGACTCTCCCTCGGATGTCCTTTTTCTTTTTGAGGGATTCCTACGACGCGCCGTTTGAAATACGAGTGATCCGCCAGCTTTGCGCGGCTCGGCCAGCCCGACCCTCACGGCCTACAAAAAGTGTGAGGCTCCGCGGCGGGGTCGAGCGGCACCGCCGCCTCCACGGCCCGCTCGCTGCGCGTCCGCAGCCGATACCAAACGACGATCAAGCCAATCGAGAAAAGGAGTATGAGGGTCGAAATCGCGTTTATCTCAGGCGTAATCCCGCGCCGCAGCCTCGACCAGATTTCCAGCGGCAGCGTGTTGTCTCGCCCGATCAGGAAAAAACTCACTGCAATCTCATCCAGCGAGAGCGTGAATATCAAAAGTCCAGCTGCAATCAGCGATACGCGCAAATTCGGAAACGTCACGCGCCAAAACGTCTTCCAGTGATTCGCGCCCAGGTCGAGTGACGCTTCTTCCTGCACTCGCTCGAATTTCTGCAAACCCGCGAAAATCTCCGTGGTCGCAACCGAAATCAGCGCCGTCCCGTGCCCCAGCGTAATCGTCAGCAAGCTCAGCTTCACGTCAGCGGCCACGAACAACATCAACAGCGAAAGCCCCGTGATGATCCCCGGCAATATCAGCGGCAGCAGCACCAGCCGTCGGAACGCTGCCTTGCCCGGAAAATTCGAGCGGTCGAGCGCCAGCGCCGCAGGCAACCCAAGTCCGAGCGAAATCACCACTGCCGCGAGAGCTACGATGATGCTGTTCAACACCGAAGCCCAGAGTGCATCGTCCTCAAAGAGCACACGATACCAGTGCAGCGTCCAATCCTTCGGCGGAAACCCGCTGACGCCTGAGCCACTTAACGAATAGACAACGAGCACGATGATCGGCAGATAGATGAACGCATAGACGAAGCAAGCATAGGCCGTGAGCCACGGAGCGCGCCGCATCTGCATCGAGCCACTCATGCCGCAAGTCTCTTTTCGATTTTTTCCGTCACCACGAGCAAAGCCACCACCAGCACGAGCATGCAGAGCGAGATTGCCGCGCCCAACGGCCAGTTGTAAGCGGCGCCAAACAAGCTCACCACGATATTCGAAATCATGATTCCGCTCGGCCCGCCCACCAGCAGCGGCGCCAGAAAATCGCCCAGCGTCAGCACGAACGCAAACGTCGCCCCAGCGATCACGCCCGGCAGCGAGAGCGGCAGAATCACGCGGCAAAACGTCTTCCACGGCGATGCACCCAGATCGTGCGATGCCTCCACAAGATTGCGCGGCACATGCTCGAGCGACGCGTAAATCGGGAGAAACGTGAAGGGCGTATAGATGTGCGTCAGCGTGAGCACCACGGCGAACGGGCTGTACAGAAAAAATTGCACCGGCCCGTGAGTGATGTGCAGGAATTGCAGAAATCCGTTGAGCACGCCATCGCTGCCTAGAATCGTCTTCCACGCGTAGCCGCGGACCAGATAGCTCGCCCACAGCGGAATGATCACCAGCTGGTAGAGCAGGTCTTTCCGTTTAGTCGCGTGGAACGACACGAAGTAGGCCAGCGGATAGCCGAGTAGCAGCGCAAGCAGCGTCACCGAGCCCGCGATCCGCATTGACCGGAACAGCACGGCGAGATACATCGGGTTCCGCCAAAGCTCGGCGTAATTCTGCAAATTCCAGTTGTGAACGATCACCTGTGCCGGCGAGACCGCCCAAAAACTATGTGCAAAGAGAATCGCATAGGGAACCAGTAGAAACGCCGTCACCCAAAGGAGCGGCGGAATCGCGACCGCCGATTTGTAGGCGCGCGTATACACGGTCATCCCGCGGCCGAATCCCGCACCCACACCGCATCCGCTTCCGCAAATTCGAACTCCGCTTCGCCGGGCAACAGCCCGGGCACAGCGATCCGCGCGCGCAGAATCTGTGCGTTGCCGGAATCAATCTCGATCAAGTCCGCCGCGCCGCCAAACGTTTGCCGCAAGATTTGCCCGCGAAACCGCACGCTTGCACCCCGCGCAGAGTTTGTGCCCGCGCTCGCCTGCGCGCCTGCAAGCCGTATGCACTCCGGCCGCAATGAAAAGATGGCCTTCCCGGGATCACCAGTTTCACCCGTTGGGCGCCACCGGAGCGCCCCGGCGCGAGCCACTCCATCGCGCACTTCCGCATGCAACAAGTTCGTCTGCCCGATGAACTGCGCCACGTAAGCGGTAGCCGGACGCCCGTAAATCTCGCGCGGATCGGTAATCTGTTCCACGAGCCCTTGCCTCAGCAGGGCGACGCGATCGGAGAGAGCCATCGCCTCTTCCTGATCGTGCGTCACGAAAATAAATGTGATCCCCACTTCGCGTTGCAGTGACTTCAACTCCGCCTGCATCTGCTTCCGCAGATTTGCGTCGAGCGCGGAAAGCGGTTCGTCGAGCAACAGAATCTTCGGCCGATTCACCAGTGCCCGCGCCAGCGCCACGCGTTGTTGCTGCCCGCCGCTCAGCTTCGAAGGCGCAGACGCCGCGAACTCGCCCATCTTCACCATCGCGAGCGCTTGGTTCACGCGTTCTGGAATCTCGTCCCTCCGAACGCCCTTCGCGCGCAGCCCGTACGCCACATTCTTAAACACGGAAAGGTGCGGAAAGATCGCGTAGCTCTGAAAGACGGTATTCACTTGACGCCGGTACGCGGGAATCTCGTCGATCCGCTCGTCGCCCATCCAGATTTCGCCCCGATCGAGCGACTCGAATCCGGCAATCAGGCGCAACAGGGTGGTCTTTCCCGATCCGCTCTCGCCCAGAATCGTCAGGAATTCACCGGACGTCACTTCCATCGAAATACCGCGCAATACCGGCCGCGCCCCGAAGCGCTTCTCTACATTCCGCACAGAGAGCACTGCCAGCTTCCCGCCGTCAGCGCGACAGGTTCCCGCCGGGCGATCCGCGCCAGCCGTGGCGTTCTCGTTCACTGCGCCGCCTTCACTTCGTTCCAAATCTCGTTATACTTTTCGCGCCGCGGATACTGCTCCCAGAAATAAATGTGCGACATGTACTCATCCACGGCATCCAAGTGCAGCGACTTCTTCTGATCGTCGCTCATCAGCGTGGCCGCCTGTGGATTCGAGGGATCGTAGCCCGTCACATCCGCCACCTGTTTCTGCGTTTGCGCTTCGATCATGTACTCGAGAAATTGTGTCGCGAGTTCCTTGTGTTCGCTCGCGGCCGTGATCATCAGGTGGTCGATCCAGCCCGTGGTGTTTTCTTTCGGAATCGTTTCACCGATCGGGAAACTCGCCTTGCGAAGCTGGTTTGTCATCAGCGGCCAGCCCATCGCCGCCACGATCTCGTGATTCTGGAAGAGATTCGTCAGCTCGCCGCCCGTCGTCCAAATTTTCCGGATGTTCGGCTTCAGTTCGATCAACTTCTTTTTCACGTTCTCGAGTTCCGTGTCGGTCAGATTGAAAAGGTGATTCGGGTCCGGTTTGTCGTAGCCAAGCACCTGCGCCGCCATGTCGATCGTCGAAAGTTCGTCCCACACCGAGATCTTGCCCTTCAACTTTGGGTCCCACAGGTCCGCCCAGCTCGCCGGCGCCTTGGCAAACGCCGTCGTATCGTAGAGG
>Ga0210383_10004917_pt1 | contig 11802 bp, 15 predicted proteins | sample IncBWC14OmetaG_FD_160072 | JGI IMG/M metagenome (GOLD analysis project Ga0210383, IMG submission 160072) | Forest soil microbial communities from Barre Woods Harvard Forest LTER site, Petersham, Massachusetts, United States - Inc-BW-C-14-O ...
AGGCCGAGGCCGCCCACGCCGCCGCGCTGGTCGTCGCCGCCGCTGAGTTCCGCGTCCAGGCCGCCGGGAAGATCGCGGACCCCGAGGCCGCGCTGGCAGTGCTCGACCTGACCAAGCTGCTGGACGACAAGGACCACCCGGACAAGGCCGCCATCGGCAAGCTGGTCGCCCAGCTCGCGGCGGTCCCGCCCGGCCCCGGACACGTCCCGCCCGGCCCCCGCGACCCCGGCGCCAACGGCGACCGCGACTGGCTGCGCGACCGCATGACGGGGGGCCGCCGCTCGTGACGGTGTGGCAGGAGGGCGACGACGACGACGGCCCGGTGTGCCTGTCGTGCCTGATCCGCGAGCCCCGGCCCGGCTCGGTCTACTGCTCGAAGCTGTGCGCGCTGCTGGGCCGCCTGCGCCGGTTGTGGGCCGAGGCCGGCCAGGTGTGGGCCGAGCTGCCAAGACCCGCCGGGCTGTAGCCCCCGTGGGCGGCTGCCACGGAGAGGCCCAGCGCCCTGGGGCCGTGTGCCCGTGCACTGGCACCCACCACCAGCCCAGCCCCTTACAAGCCCGTACAGCGGGGCGTATGCTGGCCGCGTTGCCAGGTGGCGGGATGCCAACTGGCAGCCGGTAGCCGACCCCGGGTGCTTCACTGCGGAGGGATTCCCAGGCCGGGCAGTGCGCGGAGGGATTCCCGCGCTGCCAGGTGGCGCGTAAAGCGGCGTGATCGTGTTCTGACCAATCACGCCCTGAAAGCGAGCCACGCCCATGGCGCTAGGCGATTTCGCCGGGGTCATCCCCCGCGACTACTCCGCGCAGATCATCGAGGAAGCCACCCAGGCATCGGCCGCGCTGACGCTTGGCCAAAAGCTTCCGATGGGGACCAGGATCACCGAGCTGCCGATCCCCAAGACGTTCCCCAAGGCCGACTGGGTGACAGCACCCACGACCACGGACGGCTCGGGCCGCAAGCCGTACACCGGCATCGGTCTCCAGCCGCAGGTCATCACCGCCGAGGAGGTCGCGGCGGTGATCGCCATCCCCGACGTGTACCTCGAAGACAACGAGATCAACCTGTGGAATTTCTGCCGCCCGCGCCTGGCCGAGGCCATCGGGGTGGCCGTCGATGACGCGATGATCTTCGGCACGGTCGGCACCCCGACCTCGTTCCCTGCGGGCGGGGTCAACGGGGCCGCGCAGACCGTGGACCCCGCTGCCGCCGAGGACGTGGTGGACGCCGTGAACAAGGCGATGGCGCTGGTCGAAGCGGACGGCCTGGCCGTCACCGGCCACGCCGCCGACCTGGTAGTCAAGAGCCGCCTCCGGGGCGTCCGCGACTCGACCGGCGCTCTGCTGCTCGGAACCGAGCAGGTCGGCCAGATGCAGCGGCCCACCCTCTACGGCGTGCCGGTCGCCTATAACCCGTTCACCCAGATAGGCCCCGCGCCCACGCTCGCCGACTTCATCACCGGGGCCTGGCAATACCTGATCATCGGCGTCCGCCAGGACATCCGATTCAAGATCGACCCCTCGGGCGTGATCCTCGGCTCGACCACGGGGAACTCAGTGTCGGGCTTCCAGGACAACGTGACCCCGATGAAGGTCTGGGCTCGGTTCGGCTGCGCGATCGTCTCCCCGCCGACCGTGCGCAGGCCCGCTGGGTCGCGCCCGTTCGCCAAGGTCAAGCTAGCCAGCGTGACCGGCACGGCTGGCGATCTGCTGACCAACCACCCGCACGGGCCGGTTACGGCCGAGGCGGGCGCTGAAGGCGGGAAGGGCTCGGCCAGGAAGTGAGCATCCGGGTAGGGACCGGCCTCGCGCTGATCGCCACCGGCTGCCTGATCGTGGTCACGATCGCCGTGGGCCACATCGCGGGCTGGTGGTAGCCGTGGCCCCATCGAGCTGGGAGGCGTGGGCACCGCCGCTGTCCCCGCCGACCACGGGCGGGCTGGACCGCGACGAGGCCCAGGCCATCGCCGACGCCTGCTGGGACGACGAGCCCCACCTGGCCGCCGCGCTCATGTGGGAGTCCTACGCCGCGACCCTGCCCCCCGCGCCGAACGTCACGGCGGTCTCCACAGGTGTGCAGTCGGTTGTGTATAACCCGGCGATGCCCAGCGGCCCGCTCGGTCTCGCGCTGAGCCGCGCCGCGTGGCACCGCTCGCTGATGGGCTCGCTGGTCTCGGTCCCGCTGCGCGCCGCCGCGTGGGATGAGGCCTACCAGCCCGCGCACCCGCCCGGCTGGCTGGAGTTCGAGTGACCGTTCTCCTGGCCGCCGATGAGGTGGAGCTGTACCCGCCCAACGGGCCGGACGCCCACGGCTGGACGCTGCCCGGCGGCACGCCGAGCTGGACCGGCACGGGGAACCTCCAGCTGGGCGCCGGGCTGAGCGACCCGAGGGCGGCCGACCGGGGCGGACACGGGCCGTTCGCCCCGGCGACCGCGCCCACCGGGGTGCTGTTCCTGCCCGCCGACGCCGAGCCCGCCGAGGGCATGGCGGCCCGGATACGCGGCCAGGTCTGGGTGCTGTCCCAAGTGCGGCTGCAAGCCGACCCCACCGACCTGTCCGGATACCTCACCTGCTGGGCCGCGACCGTGACGGAGGCACCCCAGTGAGCGGAGCCGTGTTCACCGTCACTGACCCCAAGGCACCCCGGAAGGCTGTCTCGGCGGACATCGCCGCCAGGGCCGCCGCGGTCGCGGCGGCGGCCTCCGGTGCCAGCCCGCGCCGCACCGGGGCGCTGGCGGGCAGTTTCCGCACCGCGCCCGGCTACGACGACCCCGGAACCACGGTCGTGATCGTGCAGTCGCCGTACTTCCGGTACGTCGAATACGGGACCAGGCACATGCGGGCCAGAGCCATGCTGGGCAGCGCCCTGGCCGCTGGTGGCGGCTGATGGCCACCGCCCCGGTCATAGTGCAACCAGACCTCGAAGCGTTCGTGTACGAGGCCCTAAAGCCGCTGGGCGGGGTGGACTCGTTCGCGTACACCGCGCTGTCGCCCTGGCCTGGCTGGATCGTGGCGCACTTCATCCAGGTTGACGCCCGAGCCCGCCGCAAGGACGCCGCCCGCGGCCTGGCTGAGCAAGCCCGGCAGACCATGATGGCGCTCCCCGACCGGCCCTGGCCGGAGGGTGTCGTCTGCTACGTCCAGGTCGTTGAGGCACCGTTCTGGCTGCCGGACCTGGAAGACGGAGGACCGCGCTACGTGGCGCGGTACGAGGTTCGAGTTCATCCCCGCCGCTCGCCGCCCTAACCGGCCTGCGGGTGGCCACTGTAGGAAGGACGCCCCGAAATGCCCCCAGCACCGCCAACCGGCGCGATCGACCCGACCGAAGTCCAGGTTGGCACGCCGAACGGGCCAGGTATCTACCTGGCCCCCGCTGGCACCGAAGCCCCGGACAACAGCACCGACGACTGGGAAGCGCCCTGGCACGTCCTCGGGTACCTCTCCGAGGATGGCCCCACCGTGGGCCAGAGCACCGACTCCACCGACCTGACGCCGTGGCAGTCCGCTGTGCCCATCCGGTCGGTGATCACCAGCCGCAGCGTGACGCTCCAGTTCGTGATGTGGCAGCTCAACGAGACCACGCTGGCGCTGTACTTCGACGCCGACGTGCCCACCGTGGGCACCGATGGGTCGGTCAACATGGATATCCGTTCCGACGCGCCGCAGCACATCTATGCCGTGGGCATCGACAGCCGGGACGCCGAGCGGACCTTCCGCCTGGCGTTCTCCCGGGCGTCATTGTCGGCGGCTGGTGATATGCAGATCAGCCGTGGCGCGGCGGTCCCGCTGGATGTGACCCTGTCCGCGCTCGACGACGCCGGCCAGCTCGCCGCGCTTCGCCTCGGTCCCGCCGACGACGGCAGCGCCCGCAGCGCCCGCAAGTCCGACCAGGCCGCGTGAGCCCGGCCCGTGCGAACGGGCAGACACCTAAGCCGTTCGACCTGGGCGCCGCTGAGTCGGCGGCCCTGGCCGAGGCCGAGGGACACCCGTTCGCGTTCACGTACAAGGGCAAGCGCTACGAGGTGCCGAACCAGGCGACATGGCCGCTGGCCACGCTGCACCGCTTCGAGCAGGGCGACCTGGAGGGCACCCTGTCCGAGCTGCTGGACAACGAGGTTTACGAGGAGCTGCGCGAGGCCGGGCTGCGCGTGGTCGGCACCAACCGGCTGTTTGAGGCCATGAGTGAGCACGCGCAAATGAGCCTCCCAAATTCCGGGCCGCCATCCGTGCCCGCTTCAACCCCGACGTAGAGGCCGCGCTGTTGCACGCCTACGGCGTGGATGTGCTCGACCCGGCGGTCAGCACCCGCCGGGTGGCTGTGCTGCTCGAACGGCTCCCGCCGTCCGCGCGCAGGCCCGGCGAGATGTGGAGCACCGAGGCCGAGCTGCTGGCGCTGCTGATCGACCACGTGGCCCAGCTGACATGGATCACCCTGCGGGCGCACGGTGCCCGAGGTGCCCCCCGGCCCCACCCGGTCCCCCGGCCCGCCCCGGCCGGCCAGCTCGCCCCGCCCGACGTGCGGCCAACGTCGGACGGGGCGACCCCGCCCGGCGCGGTCAAGACCGGCACGTGGGCCGAGGCCATCGGGATGCTCGCCGGGATGCGCGGCGTGAAGGTGACCCGCGATGAGTTACACGTACGGCGGGCTCACCATCCCGGTGGTTGCCGACACCAAGGGGATGCGCGGCCAGATCACCGGCGAGGCCCAGGCCGCGGGCAACGAGGCCGCCAAGACCATCGGCACCTCGATGAACGCCGGTCTCAAGGCCATCGGCGGCCTCGGGATGGCGGTCGGCAAGTCCGTCGCCACCGGGCTGGGCGTGGCCTCGGCCGCCGCCATCGGGTTCGGCGTGGCGTCATTCAGGACAGCGGCCCGCGTCGGGGAAATGGATGCCAGTCTCCGGGCATTGGCGAAAGCGAATAACCTGTCCTACACCGCGATGCAGAATAGCGTCAAAGCGGTCAAGGCACAGGGCATTGAGACCGGGGTCGCGCAAACCCTGGTCGCGCAATTCGCCCGCAACCAACTGGACCTGTCCAAGGCCACCAGGCTAGCAACTGTCGCCCAGGACGCCGCCGTCATATCCGGCCGGAATAGCACCGAAGTATTGGACGATCTGGTCCACGGAATTACGACTCAGAATTCGCTGGTATTGCGGAATGCCGGGCTGAATGTGCAAGCCGGGCAAGCCATGTCGGAATACGCCAAATCGGTCGGTAAAAGCACCGCTGAATTGACCGACGCCGAGCGCGCCCAGGCCGTGCTGAACGCCACCCTGAAGTCCGGCGAGACCGTGGCAGGCGCCTACGCCGAGGCCATGAAGGAACCCGGCAAGGTGCTCCGGTCCTTCCCCCGGCTGATCGACGACATCAAGGTCTCCGTCGGGCAAGGGCTGGTCAAGGCGCTCGGTCCCGCGATCCTCGGCGCCTACGACCTGGCCAAGGCGCTGGCCAAGGCCGTGGAGCCGGGCGGTGTCCTCGGCCCCATCTTCGACGCCATCGGCGTGGCGGTCGGCCGCCTGGTCGCGCCGGTCACCGCGCTGGTCACCGCGTGGGCCGAGTGGATCGCCAATCTCAAGCCGGACCAGATCGCCCGCGTGGTGGACGTCATCAAGCAGTTCGGGCCGGCCGCGATCGTGGCTGGCGCCGCGCTGGCGAGCATTACCGGGGCCGGGGTGCTCGGCGGCCTCCCGATCATCGGCACGGTGCTGTCCAGCCTGCTCGGCCCGCTGAAGGCGCTAGGTCCCCTGTTCTCCGTGGTCGGCAAGGCCGCGTTCGCCTCAGCGGCCGGGATGAGCGGGGCCGCGGCCGGGGCCACCGGCCTGGCCAAGGCCGTGGCCATCGCGACCGGCCCAATCGGCTGGATCGTCGCCGCCGTAGTCGCCGTGACCCTGGCCAGCGCCAAATTCCGCACCGCCCTACTGGATGTAGGCAAGGCGCTAATTTCCGGGCTGACGCCGGTCCTAGCCGCCGTGGTCGGCGGGTTCAAGGCGATCATGCCGCCCATCATGGACGTGGCCCGTGCCCTAGGTGACGTGCTCGGCCCGATCCTGACCCGGCTGGCTCCGCTGCTCCAGCCCATCGGTGCCCTGATCGGCGGCGTCCTCGTGGTCGCGTTCGGTGCCCTGGGCGTAGCCCTGAAAGCCGCGTCGATCATCCTCGTCGCTGTGTTCGAGGTGCTGGGCCGCCTGGTCGAAATGATCCCGGTGGAACCGATCCGCAGTTTCTCGTCCGCCCTGTCCGGCATCATCGGGGCGGCTGCTGCCGTGCTCAACCCGCTGAACCTGCTTCGCGGGGTGCTCGACTGGCTGGGCAATGCGATCTCGTCCGTGGTCCGCTGGATCTTCGGCGGCTCCCCTGGGCTGATCCCCGCGTTCGTGGCGGCCGCTGCTGCCGCTGGTCCCCTGATGGCCGTGCTGAATGCCCTAGCCGGGGTGTTCCAGTTCGTGGCGTCCGCCATCGCTGCCGCGTGGTCCGCCGTCACCAGCTCGACCGCGGCGGCCTGGTCCGCCGTCACCTCGCTCGTGTCGTCCGGGGCCGCCGCCGTGCGGTCGGTCGTCTCGTCGGCGTTCTCCACCATCCGCTCGACCGTGAGCAGCGCCATGTCCGCCGTGGCCTCGGCGGTGTCCTCGGGCATGGCGTCCGCCCGGTCGGCCGCCAGCTCGGCCAGCTCCGCGATGGTCGGCGCGATGCGGACGGCGGCCTCGGGGATGGTCTCGGCCATCCGCGCCGGAATGAACCAGGTAGCGGGGGCTGTGCGTTCCGGGCTGGCCTCGGCGGTCGGCGCGGCCCGCGCCGGGGGTGCCGCCATCATGCAAGGGCTCCAGGCAGGCATCAACTCCGCAGCCGGGGCGGTCATGTCCACCATCAGCAGCGTGGCCGGCAAGATCAGCGGGGCGCTGTCCTCGGCGCTCAAGATCGGCTCCCCGTCCCGGCTCACCATCCCGATGGGCCGCGACCTGTTCCGGGGGCTGGAGGTCGGCTACGCCCAAGAGGCCCGCACCGCCGAATGGGAGGTGCCGCACCTCGGCGTCCCCGGCGTGACAGGCTCCCCGCTCGGCGGCCCGGTGCCCGCGCTCGGCGGCCTCGGCGGCCAGGGCGCGGTGATCAACGTCTACCCCACCGCCCGCCAAGACGAGCGCGAGATCGCCGCGATGGTCTCCCGTGAGCTGGCGTGGGCCACTGCCGCAGGGACCGTGTGATGCCACCCAGATACGCGCCGATCCGCAGCTACGACCGGGGGTTCGCGTGGGAGTACACCGAGCCCGAGCGGCCCGGCCGCCGGGCGCTGATCCCGGTCATGTGGGACGGCTTGCCGCTGAACACCGGGGACACCGAATCCGGGCTGTGCAGCATTGTGGAGAACGTCGAGGGCTGGATCGACTCGCCGCCGCTGCACGGCAACGACGCGGCCCGCAGCATTGCGGACGGTGCCGCGTGGGGGCCGAAGACCCTCGGCGCGCGCACCATCGTGATCCACGGGGCCGCCACCGGCCCCCGCGACCTGCTCGGCTGGCTCCGCGACCAGCTCGCCCGCCGCGCCGCGAACCGGCGGCCCGCTGAGCTGGCCATCACCGATGGCGGATTGAACCGCACCCTCACCGCCGAGGTGCGCGCCGGGACCGAGCTATACCGGCAGACCTGGCTGGGCCCGTCCGCGTACCGCTGGCAAGTGACCCTGACAGCGGCCGACCCGCTGTTGTATGGCGCGTGGCAGTCCGCGCAGCTCTCCCCGGAGACCGGCGAGGACACCGGCCGCAACTACCCGCGAGAGTTCACCTGGGGCTACGCCAGCGCCTACCTGCCGAACACCGCGCTGCTGGCCAACGAGGGCACCGCCGACGCGCCGGTCTATGCGCTTTACAACGGGGACCTGATCGAGTCGCGGATGACGGACGCCGAGGGCGGCCGGGTGCAGCTCGCCCCGCTCGCGGCCGGGATGCAGATCCGGGTGGCCACCGCCACCCTCACGGCCGAGGCCGCTGGTGGGCTGTCCCGCGCCAGCTACATCTTGCCGGGGTCGCGGCCGATGTGGGTTCCCGCGGGCGGCTCGTCCCGCTGGTATCTCTACTCAGCCGGATACGGGCACGTGGAGCTAGCCTGGCGGGCGGCCTGGGCATGAGCGCGCCGCTGCTGGATGTCCGCCCGGTCCTCAACCTGCCCGGCCACTGGACGTTCTGGGCCGACACGATCGTGGGCCGCACCGCAGCGGACCCGCCCATCCCGCTCGGCCCGGTCGACGTCAGCCAGTTCTGGTGCACCTCCCGCCTGTCCAACTACGGCACCGGCGGGGTGATGGTCTCGCTGCCGTGCGGGCTGCCGTCCGACCGGCTGCTGGCGCTCTGGTCCTGGCGGCTGTGGTGCTTCTATGACAACGACCTGTACTGGTGCGGAGTCCCCAGCGGCATCATTGATGAGAACGGCGCGGAGACCGTCACGCTCACCCTCACCGAGCTGCCCGGCTACCTCAAGCACCGGCAGTTCGACATCTGGCCCAAGTGGGACTCCCGGGAACCGGCCGGCGTCGGCGGCGGCGGCTTCCCGGACGGCATGGAGCAAACAGCCATCGCGCGGTTCCTGGTCGCCAACGAGCTGGCCGACGTGGGCGTGCGCACCGTCACCGACCCCGGCCCCAGCCCGGTGCTCCGCGACCGGGTTTATGAGTTCCTTGAGTCCGACAGCCGGGGCCAGTTGCTCTCCAACCTGGCCGGGGTGCTCGACGGCCCGGAGTTCCGCACCGAATACCAAATGACCAACCTGGGCCGCCCCGAGTGCATCCTGCGGATCGCCTATCCCCGCGTGGGCTCCGGGGCCGCTGGGCTGGGCGTGTCGGTGCCCGGCGCCGCGCTCGGCTACCGCGCCGCGTGGGATTCCGACCAGCTCCGTAACTGGACCTGGGCAGTCGGCGACCTGCCGGAGAACGCCCCGGAGGGCGCTGCGCGGCCCACCGTGATGCGGCGTATCCCCCACGACGGGATGCCCCGGCTGGACGCCGTGGACGACTGGCCGGGCACGATCCTTGAGAAGACGCTACTCGAGCGGGCGGAAACGATGCTGGCCACCCACGCGGTGCCGTCGCTCCAGCTCACCGCCACGCCACCCGAATCGTTCCCGCCGATCACCCGCTACTACGTGGGCGACGACGTGACGGTGCGCGCCGTGACGCCGCTGCTGCCCGGCGGCCTCGACGTAACCGGCCGCCTGGTCCAGGTCGACGTGAACGCCGCCGAGGGCACCGCCATCTGGACCGTGAGCACACCATCGCCGCCCCCGGTCTACCGCGAATCCCTGACGCGGCGGCTCGACCGGCTCGACACCACCACGCGCGCCCTGTTCCAAGCCGGGCGGATGTCCATCAACTGGGGCGCCGACGCCGACCCGGCTGGTGGCCCGCAGCAGCCCCATGAGGAGAACCAATGACGACGCCCAGCGGCAAGCTGGCCTGGGGCCAGGCCGGAAACTACGATGCGGTCGACGACCGGCAGGTGATCGCCGCCGTCACCCGGAACCGCCTCGGCCTCGTGTGGCCTTCCACCGTCACACCCGGCAGCGGAATGACCGTCATCCTTCAGGGCGGCTGGCTGGGCGTGGCCTCGTGCGGAGACCGTACCAGCGCGGTCGTCGGCTCCCGCCTCGACCAGGTGATCAACGCGCTGCCCGGCCCCGCCACCGGAAGCCGCGAAGACGTGCTCTGGTGCGACACCGAGCCCGACGAGGGCGTCTGGTCCCTGTCCGTCATCACCAGGTCCGATTCCGCTGGGCGGCCCGGCCTGCCGCTGGCGTGGATCACCGCGCCGGCCAACGCCACGCTGGCCACCGACCTGACCATCCGCCCGGTGCAAGCCGAGCTCGAACGTCGGCTCATGCGGCACGTCGGCTGGGACGACACCGCTCGCACCGGATTCGCGACGGTCTGGGAGAACGCCGACACGATCATCTGGGGTGATGCGCTGGCTGAGCCCGGCCAGTGGTACCGGGTGCGGTTCACCGCCAACTCCCCGATGGCGCTCACCGGCTCCCCGGAGGGCCGCATCGGCATCGGTCGGCGGCTCGCCGGATCACCGGAATCCGCCAGCCTCCTGCTGCGCGCCTCCGCGATCTCATACCCCCGGCTGAACGCCCCACGGGCCGCCGACGTGGAGGCCATCTTCCGGCACCCCGTCACAGCGGCGGCTGTGGAGTACAGCTACGTCGGGCGGATCTGGTGCGCAGGGACCGGGACCTACCGCGTCAACCTGATCGGGAACCAGGGCGACGGGCTCGTGCTCACCGTTGAGGACATCGGCTCGTGACCACGCCAAGCGGGCTGCTGCGCTGGGGCCAAGCAGGCAAGTACACCGCGTGGGACGACCGGCAGGTGATCACCGCGCTGGCCGGGGGCCGCACCGGCATCATCCACCCGGTGAGCATGGCACCCGCGGCCGGGCTCGCGATCACCGTCGATGCCGGGTGGCTGGCGGTCGCTGACGCCGGGGACGGCTCCGTCGCCGTGATCACCTCACCCGTCGCCATTCAGGTGCGGGTGGCCCCGGGTGGCGCGGAGGTCCGGCAAGACGAGCTGGTCGCGCAGATCACCGACGCCGAGACCGCCCAGTGGGCCATCGCCGTGCTGCCCCCCGGCTGGTCCGCCGGGGGCATGGGCGGAATCGTGCTCGGGTGGGTCCGCGTGCCCCCCGGGGCCACCAGCGCCAGCGACATGGAGCTGTCGGCCCGTGAGCAAGACTTCTCGACCGGAGGTGCGATCCCCGGCCCGCCAGGGCCGCGAGGCCCAGAGGGGCCGCAAGGTCCGGCCGGGCAGTCCACCCAGATCGTCGGCTCGTTCGGCGCGATCCGCACGCCCGCCGACCTGCTGGTGCCTCCCGTCAGCGAGGGCCAGATACCGGCCGACTGGGACGGTCCCGGCCGCCCCGCTACCGACGTTTACGTGCAGCAAGGCTGGTCGCTGATTTACACGCCCACAGGCGAGCTGTGGACGTTTGTCAGCGAGCTGGGCACTGGTGCCCCGTGGATCAACGTGGGGCTCGTGGCAGGCGCCCCAGGGCCGCCTGGACCCGCTGGGCCGCCCGGCCCCCAAGGGCCTGAAGGCCCGCCCGGTGGCATCGTGCCCGGCGACTGGACGACCTTCACCCCGCCGGGCGGCTACACGGGGCGGCTGCGCGTCAAGATCCTCTCACCCGGCTGGGTCTACATCGATGTCGCGCTCACCATGGCCGCGCTCGCGTCCGACCTCGATTCCGTGCAGCTGATCGCCTCCATACCGGAGGGCTTCCGGCCCCCGGCCCCCGGCATGACCCTGCCGCTGACGCGCTCGAACAACTTCTACGTGGGCCGCCAGCGCACGAACAACCCGCCCGACCCGCCCGCGGCCGAGCCCCGCGACCGGGGCGCGGACCCGTGTCTCTACATCGGCCCCGGTGGTGCCGTCACCGCGTACTGGATCGCCCGGTCCTCGACGGGAATCGACTGCCACGCGGTCTACCCGCTCGTCTCGGCGGCCGACGTGGACTACGACGAGATCGCCCAGCCGATGCCCGCCAAGAGGAGGAGACCATGACCGAGCCCGCCGACCCCGCCGACCTGCTCAACGAACCGGAGGGCGGCCCAGCCACCGCCGAGCCCGAGGAGACACACCCCGCCGAGGAGGTCCCCGAATGGCGCTAACCCGGCTGTGGCGTCCGTCCCCGCACCACTCCGCGCGCTCGGCCAAGGTGCGGCTGATCGTGCTGCACACCACCGAGGGCGCGCAGACAATCGAAGACCTCGCCGCCTGGTTCGCCAACCCAGCGGCCAAGGTGTCCTCCCACG
>Ga0210383_10004919_pt1 | contig 11800 bp, 14 predicted proteins | sample IncBWC14OmetaG_FD_160072 | JGI IMG/M metagenome (GOLD analysis project Ga0210383, IMG submission 160072) | Forest soil microbial communities from Barre Woods Harvard Forest LTER site, Petersham, Massachusetts, United States - Inc-BW-C-14-O ...
CAAACGTGCACTTACGGATGAAGAACGCGGCTTGGGAGCGATGAAGCTCCAGGCATCCGATAGCGTACTGGCGAAGATCGCAGCCTATTCCAGCGGCGATGCGCGCAACGCCTACAACGTTCTCGAAGTGGCGGCTACTTTAGCTCGCGTACCCGGCGCAGTCGGCGGCGAGATTAGCGATGACATCGTGACCGACGCGTTACAGAAACGCGTGCTGCTTTACGATAAAGCCGGCGAAGAGCACTACAATCTCATCTCCGCGCTGCATAAATCGGTGCGCAACAGCGATCCCGACGCGTCGCTCTATTGGCTCGCCCGCATGCTCGAAGCCGGCGAAGATCCGCTGTACATCGCGCGCCGCGTCGTGCGCATGGCGGTTGAAGACATCGGCCTAGCCGAGCCCAATGCTCTGGCTCTCTGCATGGCGGCACGCGATGCCGTCGATTTCATCGGCATGCCTGAAGGCAATCTCGCTTTGGCGCAGGCCGTCGTCTATCTTGCGCTGGCACCCAAATCGAACGCGCTGTACACCGCCTACGCCGAAGTTCAGCACGATGTCGAGGCGACAGCCGCAGAATCCGTTCCCCTGCACCTGCGCAACGCGCCCACCGGATTGATGAAGGGCCTGGGCTACGGCCAAGGCTACCAGTACGCCCACCACGTCGAGGGCAAGATCGCCGACATGCAATGCCTGCCGGACAATCTGCGCGACCGAACCTACTACCATCCCACCAGCGAAGGCGTCGAAAAACGGATTCGCGAGCGCATGGAGGAGATCAAACGCCGCCGGTCAAAAGCTGTCACAACTGATCTGTCAGATACGGAAAAAGAAGGCTAACCGACTAAGGCGTCCGTCCTAGCCTGCAGGAACGTTTCCATAGCATGAGTTGCTGAGCCTGCCTAAAGCAGCCCCCGACTTTGCGTTGCTATGGAAAAGAGCCAACGGTCATGCTCCGTTCAGGGACGACGACGGCCGGCAAGGTTTCGTCAGGCAGGCTTAGTTTTCAGCTTCGCCGCCTTTTCGAGTTCTTTCAGAGCGGCCATGGTAGACGCCGTGTAGTCTATCCGTTTTCTCGACTTCGGGCGTCGGTGGCGTTTAGTAGGAGTATCGTGTTTTGACATTGTGTCCTCGTGTTGCTTACAGTACCACGTCCGGGATTGACAGAGTCAAAGGAGGCGGCCGCTGCGATGCAATCCTCCAGCGGTCCGTCGGCGTTGTAGAAGGGTGCGAGATGGATGCCGTGATGGGCGGCAATTCCCTCGATTTCCTCGACCCGATCCGGAGTGATGAATCCTCTTCCCCGCGAGAAGGGCTCGAAACGTTTTTCCAGGGCGAGAGCCATGCCTTCGAGCAGACATCCGTGGACAACTCTCGGAAACGGGTGGCGATTGAGAATTCCATCGAAATTGGGGGCGAATTTCAATGTGCCAACGATCTGTCCCAAACCGCCGAAGAAGATTTTCGCATCAGCCATATGCGCGTTCGGAGACAAGTTCTTCGGATAGCCCGCGTCGCAGATGATCGCGTCGCGCGCTATGCGGCCCAGCAGCAGCGAAGGCGACGCCAGACTGGCGGCGCAGATAACGACGTCGGCCTCAGTGGAGAAACCCTCAAGACCGGTTGCGATCTCTACCTGGACGCCGTCGGCTTGCAACTCCGCCGCAAGTTTGCGCAGCCTCGCTTCGTTGCGGGCGTTGATCTGCACTCGTTTCACAAAAGGCGCCAGGCAACGCGCGCAGCCGGACCCTACGTCTCCGGTTGCTCCCACGACGAGCAGAGTTGACCGGCGGAGATTCCGGCCTTCGAGCGTGCACATTTTCTTGATGCCTTGGACGATCAAACCAACCGTCAATGTGTTGCCGGTTGTAAACACCGTGCCCTTTCTCTCCGGAAGTTGATCGAAGTTGCCCTCGATCAGGATGGAACTGAATCCGCCGAGGCTCACGATCTTCGCGCCTAAGTTAATCGCACATGCGGCTGCGGCTCGAACCCGCGCGGTGTTCTCTTGCACGTAAGCGGCTTCGAGATGGTCGGGAGGTATGAAGGAGTCGATGTAGAGCCCGTGGGCGGTTGCTCCGGTACTTGATCCGACTTCGACGTGGCAAATCGCTCGTGGCGGAATCCAGGGGAGGATGTCTTTTATTTCGTCGTCAGGCAGAGGTGCTCCACGCAGGATGGCGAGGACGTCGGCGGCCGCTTGCCAGCTTTCCTGATGTCCGATGAGGGCGAAATCGACCGTCATAGGTAGGTCCGTAATCGCGGCCGCTGTCTATATCGGCAACTGCGTCACCCAGGCGAGCGTCGTCTCTCCGGGGAGGCCGAGCGCGTCCAGCGTCTTCAGATACTTTTGTAGTGAGGCTCCGCGAAGCTCGGCTGCGCTTAAGCTGACATCGAAGAGTGCCGGCTTCACGCAGGTGGCGTGGCAGACTTCGCAGTGACCGTCTTTGCATTCCTTCGCCAACATCTTCGCGAGCGTCGTCATGACCTCGATATGCAAGCGGTGCAACTTGTCATCGAAGCGTTGCGCGTCCAAAGCTCGCTCGGCTTGGAGAATCGCCATGGCGTGATCGACGTGCTCTTCTTCTTCGGCAGCGATCGAGGCGAAGGTTGTGCCGAGAGTTCCCGGCGCAACTTTCCCGACTCTGGCATAGCTGGCGACGGCGAATGATTCCAGCATGATTTCCTGCACGATCAAGCAGCCAATAAAATCGCGCTCGGCAACGCAGCGTAGGAAGGCTTCGCGGAGTCGCTTCCAATGCATGGCGTCGACGTTATTGGGGACAGCCACTCCGATCTTGCGGCCCTCGGCGGCGAACCGGGCCGCGTGTCCGCGCTCGATCTGCGCATGCTCCAGAGCGTCGGCCACTTCGGCGGGGTCTTTGCAGATCTCCGATAAGGACGCGTAGTTCATCGCGGCCATCAGTTCGCCGGTCACCGCCTGAGCGAGGATGTCCTGCCAAATCGGAGCGGTCAGTGAAGTGCATTCAACGGTTGAACAGTTAAGACCAATAAGGGTTCCCATACATCCTCCTCATCGAATTAAATTCTTGCGGCGGTTCGAGCCCGTTGGCCAATAGAGATGCGCCCGACTCGGCTCTCCACAGGGGACTGAATCAGAGAGGCTACGTGAGCGATCGCTTTGCTTTTGAACGCATTTGTGAAGCGAACCCGGAGCAGCCAGAAAATCATTAATAGCAGTGGCAGGAAACTCAGGAAAACAAGCGCGCCTGTCTTACGGAATATCGCGGGGAATAGTTGTTGCCGCGCCAGAAATATGGACGATGCCGCGATGAACAGCGCAAAGCACATCCGCCAAAGATGCCGTGCGATCCGTTGCGTGCCGGAAACGCCGTTGCGCACCAGCATGCGAACGTCCCCGGTAACCGCGAGCACAGCCACGGAACCCATGAAAAAGTAAGGCCAAGGGGGATATCCGTACCTTAGTCCCGTCTGGCTAAACGCTGCTTCTAAACCAAGAGTCATCTGGCAGGCGGCGACCGCTGAGACAATCAGAAGCGCACCCCAATCGAAGACGCCGGGTTCCGCGTCATCCCTTCGGCGGGCGGTCATCCATGCGGTCGCAACCAGGTAGAACGTCAGCGTGCCTCCCAGAATATTGCCCGGTTGAGATTTCAGGATTGCGAGGTAAACTCCGCTTGCAGACAGGCTGAGCATTGCTATGACGAATAGCTTTCCCGCAAGGCCATGTCGGCGCGAACCTTTGCGGAGAAACACTGCGACAAATCCAGACAGCATTCCCAAAGTGCCAGCGATAATGTGAAGCAGTAATATTGGCGATCGCATTTCTCCACTCCTTTCATTCGCGTTTCCCCAGTGGATTGCGCGAACGCGGCCAGCCTGGCTGCGCTCAGGCGGTCGGCTTTGGATCCGGCGAGGTCATCCGGCTCCAGCAGGCACGAATGTCCTGGCGGAATTTTTCCCGCTCCTCCGGCGTCCGCTGTTTCCAGCGCTCTCTCATGCCATGAAGCCGGTATCCGCTTCGCCCGCGCGGGCCACGCAATCCACCGAACAAAATCTTGCTCAAGATGAGCAGCCCCATGGCTTGCCAATAGCTGATCAATTTCAATCCGAAAAGCGACGGCATCAGCCAGTTCCACAAACCCATGACCACGAAACCGAGTCCGCCGAGCACGAAGACAAACAGCAATGCGAGCAACGGAAATTTCAGTATGCGAAGAACGCTGTAACTTTTCATTTTTGTACCTCATCATCTGTGTTCAACGAACTTCGGACGTTTACGCCCATCACCAGAATCCACAGGCAGACCGATCCTTCCCCCAGGATGCCAAGGGCCAGGTTGTACGGAGACAAATAGTTTGCGAACACGGGAGACAGGAGGGTCAGCCAACCCAAACCGCCTAACACCATCAGCGGAGCCAAGAATCCTGGCACGGAGGTCGAGCGGAAAACCAGGCATCCGATCAGAATGCAATAAAACGCGTCAAAGACAACCGCTACGTTCACGCCCTGAGGCTGCAATCGAAGAAGCTCAAAAGCGAGTCCCACGAGGTTGAAACACGCGGCGAGCAAAGTGAGGCGCCTGCTCATCGGGCTCAAGATGTCATAGAAGAACAGCGTCGCGGCGATCATTAGCGAGACCGCGATGAGGCTGCCGCCGACAGTCATCCTGCCGTGAAGGAAGACCTCGGCCAATGATGCCGCCAGCACACTGAGCAAATAGAGGACGCCGGCCGTTTTGGCCTTGAAACGCGGAGGCGCTCCTGCGATTCGTTCCATCGAGAATGTTGCGAATGTTGTGCTCATACTCTTTACCTCCGTGCGCGAGTTCGTTGAAGCAAGCATGTCAATTAAATCGGTCCCTGATAACGGCGCAGCCTGACTGCACCGGCCACGCATATTGCAGCAAAGATCAACCCGAGCCACAGACCTGGGCTGCTTAGAAATCTGCCGGGAGCCAGTTGTGCCAGCGGAATAAAATGTGCATCTACAGGGACGCCATTCTTGTCCACGAGGTCGAAAGCGAGCGCGTCGAAACCTAACAGTCGGCTATATAGCATGGTCGCGAGATACGTGGTGTGGAAGGCAATGTACTCAATGGCCGCAAGCGCCAGCGGCGGAAACACGGCCCAGAGAAACGTGGCACGCCGAGGCCAGCCCGAGACCAGCAGCATCCACATGTAAAGCGGTGCATGCCAGAGGGCCATCACGACCAAGCTATACAGCAGAACCAATTGCATCTCGAACACTGGCGGAGCCCACGGCATCGCTGTGCTGGCACCTGTCAGCAAAAGAACTGCGCCGCTCTCAAGCCACATGACGATTTGCAGCAGTACGGCGATCACGAAAACAAGCACTGGCAGAATCACGAGAGGAACGCTCGCCTTGGCGAGTACGGTCGTGAGATCCGAAACCGGCAGCGATTTCCAGAACAGGATGCTGCGATCGCGCCGTTCACCGTGCAGCGCGTCGAGCGAGTAGAAGATACCGACCAGGAACGCCGTTGCCGCGATCAGCATCCCAGCATGGGCGTACGGCATGGCGAGTTCAATGAGCGGGGGCGTCGAGTGGGGCGGTACAATCTCTCGCATGCTGCGTGGCACCCAAAACAGGCTGATCGTGTAGCCGACTAAATAGACGCCTGCGGCCGCCAGCAGCGCGATGTAGATCGACCGGTTCTCCCAAAGCTCACGCCGAATCGACCAGTACAGCGGCCGCGTCTCCGAGACCACCGCCGGCTCGACTGCTTGCGAACCGACCGAAGACTCGGGCACCGAGTTCAATGGCGTATTCATCGAGTCGCTCCTTGTACCGCGCCGCCCTTATCTCCGGGCCCGTCCCCCAACATGGCAACGAACAAATCGGAGATGCTGGGCTTGCGCACGTCGCCGAGCGGGGCGAGTTGCTGGCGATCGACGTGATCGAAAAGGAGAACGCTGCGTCCGATCACTTGCCGTTCGTGAATCGGCTTGAGCGCCCGTGCCGCCGCAACGTGATCGGGATGCACCGTCACTTCGAGAAAGCGCGAGTCGAAGTCTTCCATGGTGCAATCGAGGACGATTCTCCCGCGATTAATGAACATTAAATCGGTGAGGACGTGCTGAACGTCCTCCACCTGATGTGTTGTGACTATTATTGTGCGGGTGCGATCGAAATAGTCGTTCAAAAGGGAGTCGTAGAATTGCTTTCTATAGAGAATGTCGAGGCCTAGCGTCGGCTCATCGAGCACGAGCAATTTCGCGTCAATGGCCATGACCAGCGCGAGGTGCAGCTGCGTGACCATGCCTTTCGATAATTCCCGGATCTTGCTGCCGCGCTTGATATCGGTCTTCGCCAGAAATCCCTCTGCCTTCGCGCGATCGAATCGCGGATGCACCCCGGCAACGTAATCGAGGGATTGCGAAACCCGCATCCAGCGCGGGAGGACGGCGACATCGGCGATGAAGCAGACGTCGCACATGAGTTGGTCGCGCTCGTTCCAGGGATCGCGGCCGAGAACCTTGAGCCCTCCTTGATATTGGGTCAGGCCGAGAATCGCATTGAGCGCGGTGCTCTTGCCCGCGCCGTTCGGACCGATGAGTCCGAGAATGCGGCCTTCGTCCACGTTCAAATTGACGCCGTCGAGCGCAACGGTTTTGCCGAAGGCCTTGCGCAGGCCGCGGGCTTCTATGACGGTCATTCTTTTGGCTCCTTCTTGACGGCATCCAGCAGTTCTTCTGCGGTCAGGCCGAGACGTTGAATGGTTGCGGAAACCCGCGGCCACTCTTCCGCAAGAAATTTCTGGCGTTCTCCTTGCAGCAGTAGATTGCGCGCGCCCGCATTGATGAACATGCCACGACCTCGCTTGCTCTCGACCAGTTGCTCATCAACTAATTGCTGATAACCCTTCAGGACCGTGAGCGGATTGACCCGATATTCGGCCGCGACCACGCGCACCGAGGGCAGCGGATCGCCTTCCTTGAGCACGCCGTCGAGAATCATAGCGACGACGCGGTCGCGAAGCTGGCGGTAAATCGGCTGACTATCGTTCCACTCACGGTCCATGATGTTTTCCAAATACAGCTAAACGGCTTCCACTTTCCTGGGCTGGTAAACATAATTCGCAAACACATATCCCCACGGCACGGCGACGATGGGCAATATTACCCACAAGAACTGCGAAGTGATGTCTTCCGCGGCTGAACCCGCCAACGCGCCCTTGGACCACAGTGGGTACGCTACAAGAATGAGCCACAGCACTTTGTAAAAGATCTCCAGCAGCACGATCGGCAGCATCTTCACCGGACGGATTATCCCCATGCCCGCCAAAGTCGCGAACGCCGTCCAGACGGTCCACGCTACGGCATTTACCGGCTCCCATGGCCCTTGGTGGGTGAGGACATGCGTCCAGGTGATCCTGCCCAGCACGAAGAACATCAACACATAGAGCAACCGCAACAGGTAAACGTTGATGTTGGGGACGCCTTCGTGTCGTTCGTTCCGCTGAAAAAGAACTTTCGGGTTGATGGTCATGGCAATCTCCTCGTGGTCGTTGGCGGCGTCAATTCTTCCGCAGCAAGTCCATGTGCGCGTGCATCGGTTTGTCCTTCATCATGAACGTCCAATCCTCGGTGTGATGATTGGCGTCGATGATGGTGAACACCGAATGGTGCATGTGGTATTCCGAGCTCCCGCTGATGTCCTTCAACTCGAACTCGACCGTCTTGCCGTCGGGCGACATCTTGCCGGTCATGCGCGGCCGGTTCCCGGCATCGCAATAGTGCACCAGCGTGAGCTGGTCACCGTCCACGTAAAGCATCGTGACCGGATGATCGTACTTGGTCGCATCCAACGGCGTTCCTGCTTCCTGCATCTCGTGCACGAGCGCGTTCCCCCTCGAGGTAACGCGCAGCGAGAGGTGCATTTTGGCGCCTGACATCTCCGGCGCGTCCGGAACGGTGACGGAGCCTTCCCACTCTCCGGCCAAGGTTTTCAATTGATCGAAGGATTTTTGCGCGTCCGATTGGGTCGCGGCGACGTCCGCGGCAAAAGCGGAGGCGGCGATCAACAGGAATACGACGGATGCTGCGATGCGGGATTTCATGTGAGTATCTCCTTTTCTCTCGTTTTCAATACGCTTGCGGGATAGCTCCCGTAAGTACTGTTATAGTTAACTATAACAGTAGAACAACTGTCAAGCTTTTTCTGGACTTTGTTTTCCACAGTCCGGTCGCCACGGTTTATCCGCTGTAGAAACAGTAGCTTGCAATTGTAGACGCGATCGTCTCGCTACCAAGATCTGTCATCCCGAGCGGAGCCGAGGGACCTTGCGTTTGCCCGCACAGTCAATTCGAGGGGAGTATTGCGATTGACCTTTTCAGTCGCAATGCGGAGGACGAGGAAATGGCTTGTGGGGCGGCGAGGAAGCAGCGTATTGACGAAAGATGTCCGTGAAGGAGACTTGCCGGAAAAGGAGACTTGCCGGAAAAAGAAAAGGCGCAAGCTCAGGAGCTTGCGCCAAATTTAACCTCTACTTCTAGACGAGCAGATTGGAGGGGGTAAATGGGCTATGGTTTTCATATTTATCTTCCCCACTGAATCATAGGGTTGGCGGGAATTGGGTGCCTTAGGGGGCTTGACAAGATTTCTTGGGAAAGCGGTTTTCGGCGAATTCCCTAACCAAAATCTGTCATCCCGAGCGCAGCATTGCGATTGGCTTTTTCAATCGCAATGCGGAGTCGAGGGACCTTGCGTGTAGACACTCAGTCTTTTTGCTTTAGGGCTTTTTCTGTTGCGCCTGCTGCTGCTTTTCGGCCTCCTCGATGAGCTTGCGGAACTCGGCTACGGCGGGGACCTCTGGGGACTTCAGCGAGTCTTTGGCGATGTAGCGCCAGGTTGCGTTGTTGTCGAGGGGATACTCGACTCGGCCGCGATAAACCTCAAGCATGTCGTCGGAGGGTCCGATCTGCGTGCTGGGGTGAGGCTGGGTGTTGATCGGTCCGCCCATGCCGGGATTGGTGAGCGGTGGCGGCGTGCCGTGTTGCGCGCCGATACGTACGCCTTGATCGGATGGTTCCATGATCACGGGACGGCCGTCGTTGGGGTTGGTAATGCTGGGACTCACGTTTTTCCCGGTGCCTCTTCGGACTGCGATTACGAGATCGGCGGACTTCGGCTCCATTGCCAACTCTAAGCGTCCCCAGTTCATGATGGCTTTTTCAACGTCCTGTTGAGCGATCCAGTTCGCGTTGGGATTCTGCAGCGAAGTTCCCGCTTCTGGATTGATCACGATCAGGACGGTTCTGGCTTTCAGGACGTAGTCGGGCAGGACCGCTTTTTTCTTGTCTTTCGCATTCGCTGCGAGAACGGCTAGCAAAAGCAGGGTCAGGGAAAGCGCTCGGCGGGACATACCGACCTCCGACTGCTTTGATTTTATCCCATCGGAGCCTTTGTTTTACTTGGGATTCTTTTGGGACGGCTTCTCAAGGCATCAACCACTGGGGGCACTAAGGTTCACAAAGTAAGGTTATTAGCGGGGTCATATAGTGAATCGAAAGGGCTTTCGCGATCATCTTATTTGGCAGCGTAAGTTGCTGTTTTACCTGCTGTTTAGTAGAACCCAGGTGACTGAATATGGCTACCATTCCACGATTACCCGTGACCAATGTCGCCTCCATCCGGCAGCTGCCCTTCGAGCAAGTTGAGGATCTGATTCGGCTGCAGAAGGCGGCACACAAAATCAATTCGATTCTCGATCTGGATCAACTGATCGACAAGGTCGTCAATGATGTAGCGCGTTCATTTGGCTGCATCGAGGCCGACATCTATCTGCATGACGAACAGCGCGGAGAGCTGGTTCTGGCCTGCGCGCACGGTTGCACGGGCTGCGAAGTCTGCGGAGCCGGACACAGTCTGAAGATCGGCACGCAAGGCATGGTCGGCTATGTCGCGGGCACGGGACAGATGCGCTATGCACCCGACGTCAAGAAAGATCCGTACTACATTGGATGCGAAGAGTGCACGCAATCCGAAGTTGCCATTCCCCTGCATGTAGATGGAAAGTTGATTGGGGTATTTACGGCGTCGCATCCCGAACTGGATGCGTTTCCTTCCGAGCAGCTTCGGTTGTTGCAGGCTCTCTGCGGCCACGTCGCCGTCGCGGTTCACAATGCGCGGCGCTTCCAGCAGGAACGCAGTGAGCGCGAGGAGATGACGCGGGAAGCCGACGAAGCGCGCAAGATTCAGCAGGCTTTGCTGCCGCGATGCTCGCCTTATATTTCGGGCTTCGCCGTGACGGGATTATCGACTCCCGCGGGCGCGGTCGGAGGAGATTGGTACGATTTTATTCCCTTCGAAGATGGCCGTTGGGGATTAGTGCTGGCTGACGTCTCGGGAAAAGGGACGGCAGCGGCGCTGCTGATGTCGGCGACTCGCGGCATGCTTCGCTCGCTCGCAACGGCATGCTGCCCCAGCGAAGTGCTGCGAAAGCTGAATGACCTGCTGGTAAATGATTTTCCCTCCGGCCGTTTTGTGACGATGGTGTATGCGGTGCTTGATCCGGCGGATCGGACTTTGAGGTTCGCGAGCGCGGGGCACTTGTATCCGCTATTGATTGAAGGCTCCGATACTCGCTTCATTGAGACAGAGAGAGGTTTGCCGCTGGGAATCGGGCCGGGGGAGTATTCGGAGGCGGAAGTACATCTGGCTCCGGGCTCACGGCTGCTTTTTTATAGCGACGGCATTACGGAAGCGACGAACCCGGATGACGACGAGTACGGCGGAAAGCGACTTGAGGAACACTTTCGGCGGACGGAGGCGTCCGCGGAGAGCATCCTTGATGACGTGCGATCTTTTGCCAACGGGGCTGGGTTGCAGGATGACGCTACGGTCATTTTGGTGAAGGCTTAGGTTCTGTTTGCTGAACCGCGGGCGAGGGCGCCCGCGCCACACTTCAACCTAAGCGGGCTTTGTGTTCTTTCAGGATGCAACAGTCCATTAGTACGAAAATTCCTGCTTGCCGCGCTTTCTGCGCGGCTTTTTCATTGATGACCTCTTCCTGCATCCAGATGGCAGGAATCTTGAGTTGAATCGCCTGATCCACTACTTCTTCTACGAATTCCGGACGGCGGAAGATGTTGACGACGTCGATCTTCTCCGGAACATCCAGCAGCGACGCGTATGCTTTCTCACCCAAGGCGCCTTTGATGTTTGGGTTCACGGGAATGATGCGGTAGCCGTTGCTCTGCATATATGCGGAAACGCCGTGGCTTGGGCGCAGAGGACTGCTTGAAAGTCCGACGACCGCGATGGTATGGGAGCGCTTCAGGAGATCTGTAATGGCGTCAGTCTGGGGCAGGGAGGACATGGCAACTGCATTGTAGCCAGGCTGGTGGTGGAAACCAATTGCATTTAGCCTTTTCCGTTGACCTCCAGTTTCTGGCGGAACATTCTCAGTGCTATCTTGCGCACGGTGTCTGAGACTTCTTTGTTGCCCGCCAGGTTCTTGAGGTCCGCCACCAGCAGATGCTTCACCAGAGCGAGAGACACGTCGATGGGCGTTCGCGGATTGAACGTGAGGTTCCGCAGTATGGAGTATTGCTTGATGAAGCGCCGCTTCATGGTGATGCCGCGCAGAACGGCCTCGAGCACGTTCTTTTGGTTGGCAAACTTTTCCACTTCACTGTCGGTAATCTTGGGTGACTCGAGGACAGCCAAGGCCACGATTTTTGTGCCGTCGCGAATGAGCAGCGAGCGTTCTTCCTTGCTGCCTTTCATTGCCAGTTGAATGCGTCCGGTAATTCCCAGCTTGGAGATTTTCTGCAGAGCGCTGCCGCGTTGTTC
>Ga0210383_10004920_pt1 | contig 11800 bp, 9 predicted proteins | sample IncBWC14OmetaG_FD_160072 | JGI IMG/M metagenome (GOLD analysis project Ga0210383, IMG submission 160072) | Forest soil microbial communities from Barre Woods Harvard Forest LTER site, Petersham, Massachusetts, United States - Inc-BW-C-14-O ...
CGGCGCGCATGCGACCGGCCAATTCACCGAGAAGCTACTGAAGGATATTGCATATCCGGCGATCTGGAACGCGCTCGATGACGCCGGCGTCAAACCTGAAGATGTTCAGGTCGCCTATGTCGGCAATTCGCTCGGCGGCCTTTTGACCGGGCAAGAGGGCGTGCGCGGTCAGGTGCTGTTGCAGCATTCCGGCATCACCGGAATTCCGATCATCAACGTCGAGAACGCCTGCGCAAGCGCGGCGACGGCATTGCGCAGCGCCTGGCTCGAAGTCGCTTCCGGCGCGGCCGACCTCGCGATCGCGGTCGGAGCCGAGAAGATGTACGTCGGCGACGGCGCCCGCACCGTCGGCGCACTTTCAGCCGTCTCCGAGCTCGACCTGTCGCAGATGGGGATGCAGTTCACGACCAGCTACGCAATTCATCCGAAGATCAATCTCAAGGCGCGCATGAAGGAATATGGCTGGACCCTCGAGGATTTCGCTAAGCCGGCGGTGAAAAACTCGGCCAATGGCGCGCTCAACCCCTTGGCGCAGCATCGCCGACCCCTAAGCATCGAGCAGGTCATCCGCTCCCGCGTCGTGGTCGATCCGCTCACGCTCTACATGTGCTCTTCGATTTCCGACGGCGCCGCGGCCGCGGTCGTTTGCTCGCTCGATACGGCGAAAAAGTTCGCCGGCAAAAAGCCGATCCGGATCTCGAGTTGTACGCTCCGTTCTGGCGTCTACAAGCTGCCAAATGACGAACGTCTCGATACCGCAACGACAACGGCGCGCGCCGCCTATGAGGCAGCCGGCATCGGACCCGACGATCTGGAGGCGATCGAGCTGCACGACGCGATGGCCCCGGCTGAGCTGATGCTCTACGAGCGGCTGGGTCTCTGCGATGCAGGCGACGGGCCTAAGCTGATCGACGACGGCATCACGACGCTGCGTGGCCGCGTGCCGGTTAATCCGAGCGGCGGTCTTTGCTCGCGCGGCCATCCGGTTGGCGCGACGGGGCTGCTGCAGATCGCCGAACTGGTCTGGCAAATGCGCGGCGAGGCCGGCGAACGGCAAATCGAAAAACGGCCGAAAGTCACTATGGCGCAAAACCAAGGCGGGCTGCTGCTCGGACAGGACTCCGCCGTCTATTGCTGCACCATTCTAAAATCTTGACGCGTAACGTGCAAAAGCGAGGGTTGAGGTGAGCAAGAAGAGAAAAGAGGTCGTTAAATCGATCGAAGACGCGGTTGGCTTGATCAAAGACGGCCAAACTGTCGCTATCGGAGGGTTCGGCGCCGACAATCACCCGATGGCGATCGTCCGCGAGATCATCCGCAAAGGAAAAAAGAACCTCACCATCGTCGCGTCGGCGACGGCTGGCCTTGAAATCGATCTTTTGATCGGGGCCGGCGTCGTCAAGAAGCTCATCGCGCCCTATGTCGGGCAGGAAATGTACTGCCCGATCGGTCATAACTATCGCAAGTACGCGGAATCCGGCCAAATCGAGCTGCGCGAAACCAGCGAATACATGCTTTACGCCGGCCTGTTCGCCGCAGCCTCAGGTCAGGAATTCTTCGCTTGGCGCGGCGGCGTCGGCACCAGCATTCCGGAACTCAATCCGGATCTTGTCGAATTCATGGACCCGATCGGGAAGACCAAAAAGATCATCGCTGTTCCACCACTGCGTCCGGATTGGGCGATCGTCCATGTCGGCTGGTCGGATGTCTACGGCAACGGCCAGCATCTGGGCGCACGCTTCGGCGACCGTTGGCTCGCCCGCGCCTCCAACCGCATCATGACGCAAACCGAGCGCGTCGTGCCGAATTCCGTGATTCGCAAGAATCCGTTCATGACGACGATCGCTTACGCCGACGTCGTCGTCGAGGCGCCTTATGGCGGTCACCCTTACGCCGCCCACGGCTTCTACAAGGAAGACGTCGAATTCATCCAGGACTACGTCAAAAGCAGCGATGCAAATCGCAAGGGCGATACCAAGACCTGGGACGAATACCTCAAGCGGCACATTCAGGAGCACTATGCCTACCTCGACGCGGTCGGCATCAAGAAGCTCTTGAGCCTTTACACGCACCCGATCGTCAGCTGGTAACAGAGCCGATCATCATCCGCCGGTCGAAAATTTAAGGAAATTCGACACATGAGCGACTATTCCTGGAAAGAAATGATGGCGGTCGTGTTCTCGCGCGAAATCGAGGACACCGACAAGGTCACGTCTGGCGCGCATACCGAGATCTTTTTTGCCGCCACCATGCTTGCGCAAAAAACGCACGCGCCAAATCTGAAACTTCAGCTCGGCGGTTCGGTGACCTTATGTCAAGTCACTGACATAGAAGTCAGCGAGCTTCCGAAGACATCCACCGGCTACGAGCTGATCCGCTACGCCGAGTCTGTCCACGATCATCCCGATACGTTCCTGTTTTACGGCGCTCCGGGCGGCAAGGATTACTACAAAGAGGGCAGCGAATATCGGGACGTCAATCACTTCTGGTTCGCCGACAAATTCTTCGTCGGCGGCATTCAGGTCGACAAATGGGGCAACACCAACATGATCGGCCTTGGAACGAAAGAAAAGATGACGTTCCGCGGACCCGGAACCATCGGCATCAACGACATCGCGGTCGGTGTGCGCGACACCTACGCGTTCATTACCGCCCATGATAAGCGCCGCCTGGTCGAGAAGGTCGATTTCATCTCGCATCCGGGCAAGAAGATCTGCCGCGAGAACGAGTTCTATGGCGGCGGCCCGAAATGGATCGTCACGCCGAAATGCATTTTCGACTTCGACCCCGACACGCTCGAGGCGCGGTTGTATATGACGTTCCCCGGCGTAACGGTGGACGATGTCAAAGCCAATACTGGCTTCGCGGTGAAGACCGCCAAGAAAGTCGAGACGGTCCAGCCGCCGACCAAGGCGGAACTCGACGCGCTTCGCGGCGAGGTCGATAAGACCGGCGTGCTGCGGCATTAACCGCGGCAGCCGATGCGGATTGGAAATCAATAAGAGCCAACAAAGGAGTGCCCCATGAACAAGGTCGAGACGCAGACGGTCGCGGAATTCAAACCGGAAACCTGGGGCGCCTTTATCAACGGGGAGTTTGTTGCAGCCACGAGCGGCAAGACGTTCCCCACCTTCAATCCCGGCAACGGTGAAATTTGCGGGTACCTCGCCGAGTGTGACGAGGAAGACATCGAGAAAGCCGTGCGCGCGGCACTGGCTGCGTATCCGGCTTGGCGTAAAAAGACCGGTGCGGCGCGTGCCAAGGCGATCATTAAGCTGGCGCAACTCGTCGAAGCGCATGGTCCTAAGCTCGCCGAACTTGAGTCGATCAACGCCGGCAAACCGATCCGCGATTCCAAAGCGATCGACGCGGTCACCGCCATCGACGCGCTGGAATATTTCGCCGGCATGGCAACCAAGATCGAGGGGGATACGATTCCGGTGCCGGGGCCGTACATCAATATGACGCTTCGCGAGCCGCTCGGCGTTATCGGCGGAATCATTCCCTGGAACTATCCGTTGTTGCAGGCGATCTGGAAAATCGCGCCCGCGATCGCCGCCGGCAACACCGTCGTGCTCAAGCCGGCGGAGCAGGCCTGCCTGTCGGTGATGTATATCGGCCAGCTTTGCCAGGAAGCAGGCATCCCGCCCGGTGTCGTCAATATTGTGCCCGGCTACGGGGGGGTCGCCGGACTGGCGCTGGTGCAGCACCATATGGTGGCGAAGGTGATGTTCACCGGCAGCACGATGACGGGCAAGCGTATCGCCGCAGAAGCGGCGGCGACGCTCAAGCCGGTCGGCCTCGAACTCGGCGGCAAGAGCGCCGTAATCGTCTACGAAGACGCGCCGATCGACCAGGCGGCGTCGATCGCGGCGATGTCGATCTTCAGCAACCAGGGCCAGGTCTGCACCGCCGGCTCCCGCCTGTTCCTGCAGGAGAAGCTGCACGACAAGGTTCTGGAGAAAGTGATCGAGGCCGCCAAGAAAGTGCGCCTCGGCTACCAGATGGATCCGGCAACCACAATGGGACCGCTGATCTCCGCCAAACAGAAGGATCGCGTCGTCGGCTACATCAATAGCGGGAAGGCGGACGCCAAACTCGTCTATGGCGGAGACGAGGCGAAGGGCCTGGAAAAGGGACATTATGTCGGTCCGGCGATCTTCGACAAAGTGCAGAACTCCATGAAGATCGCGCGGGAGGAGATTTTCGGGCCGGTATTGTCCGTGCTCACGTTCAAGGAAGAAGGCGAGGCGCTGGCGCTGGCCAACGACTGCTCCTATGGCCTCGCCGCATCCGTCATCACCCGCGATGTCGGGCGGGCTATGCGCGCCGCACAGGCGTTCGAAGCCGGAAATATCTGGATCAATACCTGGGGCGCCGTGAGCTCAATGGCGCCCTATGGCGGCTACAAGCAAAGCGGCTACGGCCGGGAGATGGGTTTTGCCGTCATGCGCGAGGTGACGCAAGAAAAAAGCGTCTGGGTCAACGTGAGGTAACCGTGCGGGGTGTGATGTGGACGGTTATAACAAGCTGCGGGCTCCGGAACTCAACACCTGGAGCATTCCACAATGGTTCGTCGCCCGCTGCGCGGCGACGCCGGAACGGGTCGCACTTCGTTACAAGGATCAGGGCATTTATCAGGACGTGACGTGGCGCGACTACCGGCGCCTGGTGTCGGAATTTCTCGCCGGCCTTGAAGCGCTCGGGCTGCGGCCCGGCGACCGAGTCGCCGCCATGGCCGATCCTTGCTGGGAATTCTTGATCTCCGACATGGCCGCGCTGTGCGGCGGTGCGGTCTGTTACGGCATCTACACGACCTGCTCGATTAGCGAAGTCGAATACCAGCTCGAAAACGGCGACGCCGATTTCTTCTGCGCGGAAAATCAGGAATTTGTCGACAAGCTGCTGAATACGGCAAGCCGCGTACCGCGAATTCGCAAGATCATCGTCTACGATATGCGGGCAATGTTTCAATATACCGACGAGCGGCTGATCAGCTTCGCCGAAGTTCTTAGGCTCGGCCGCGGGCGCCTGGCGGAAATGCCGAACCGGCAAACTTTCCTCGACGAACGGGCGGCGGCCGTGCGGGCGGAGGATGTTGCCGTTCTCGTATATACCTCGGGCACGACCGGGGCGCCAAAAGGCGCGATGCACGATCACGTCTCGCTGATGTGGGGATTTGCCAATTCCTATCTGGAAGCGTTTCCCGAACTCAACATCGGCGAGCATCGCGCGGTAGCGCACCTGCCGATGGCGCACCTCATCGAGCGTTCAATGTCGATCTGCTTGCCGCTGGTTGCCGAGATCATTCCACATATCGGCGAGGAGGTCGAAGATCTGCTCGGCACGCTCTACGAGGTTCAGCCGACGTTTCTCAATGTCGTGCCGCGCATCCTCGAAAAGATCGTATCGCAGGTCGTAATCGCGATGCAGCGCAGCTCGCCGGTCAAGCGCGGCATTTATGCTTGGGCGATAGCAATCGGCACGCGCCACCGTCAAACGTTGTGGGCGGGGCGCCGGCCTGGCCTTGGCCTTTCGGCACTCGATGCGCTTGCCGCCGCGATCGTTTTCCAGCCGCTTTTGCGCAAGATCGGCCTGTCGAAAATCCAGGCCATTCTTTGCGCCGGCGCGCCGCTGCCGATGAAGATTCAGGAGACTTGCCAAGTCTGGGGGATCAATGTGCGCAACCTCTACGGCATCACCGAAGGCGGCTACGTGCTATGCCAGGGGCCGGCCTTTCCACCGCCGGCTCAGGGCGGCAGGCCGATTGCCCCGCGTCAGGTGCGCCGAGCCGAGGATGGCGAGCTTCTCGTGCGCGGGCCCGGCTTATTCCGCGGCTACTGGAAGAACGAGCAGGGCACCAACGCGATCTTGATCGACGGCTGGCTTCACACCGGTGACGTGGTCGAGACCAACGACGCCGACGAATGGCGTATCGTCGATCGCAAGAAGGACATCATGATCACGAGCGGCGGTAAGAACATCGCGCCGAGCGAGATCGAAAACCTGCTCAAGAGCAGCCCCTATATCAGCGAGGCCGCGCTGATCGGCGACGGACGTAAGTTCGTCAGCGCACTCATCGAAATCGATTTTGGAACCGTTTCCGAATGGGCGCGGCGGAACAGTGTAATTTACACTGGTTTCACGTCGCTCGCCGCGCATGAAGAAATCGTCAGGCTGATCGAGGCCGAGATTGGCGCCGTCAATGAGACCCTGGCGCGCGTCGAGCAGGTTAAAAAATTCCGCATCATTCCGAAAGAGCTTGACCCCGAAGAGGGCGACACGACGCCGACCCGCAAGGTGAAGCGCAAGCATCTTTCCTTGATGTTCGAGGCTCTGATCGAGGACATGTACACTGAAGGGGTCGCGACGCGTGCCACGAGCTCCGTGACGACAATTGGTTCCAATAAACAAAAAATCGACGCCTAGGGAGGGCTACAATGACTAGGACGGAAAAAATCGCGATTGGGTTCGCGATGCTGGCGGCCGCGTCTGTCGCCTCGCTGTCGGCACAGGCTCAAGACTATAAAATCGGTTACATCACGGATTTGTCCGGCCCGCTCGCCGGGTCCTATACGCCGACATGGCAGGGTTTTGATCTGTACATAAAGGCGCTCAACGATCGCGGCGGCGTCAACGGCCGCAAGGTTGCGGTGACGATCGACGACGACAGCCTGCGCGCAGATCGCGCCGTCGCCGCCGCGAAAAAGCAGGTCGAGAGCAACGAGGTTCTCGGCATCTTCGGTCTCAGCTTGAGCAGCACGCAGGCGCCGGTAGTCGTCGAAATGCAGAAAGTCGGGGTACCGGTTGTCAGCACCTTCAGCGCTATCCTCGACGCGCTGCCGCCGGCGAAGCCGTTTTATTACAGCACCGGCGTGATGTTTGAGGTTGCCGGTGAAGCGATCGGCGTCTTGCAGAAGCAGATAGCATCGAACGGCAAGGTCGTCGGTATGACGTTTGACAGCGTTGGCGGCCGCGCCGCCATGGCGCACAACAAGCTCACCTTGGAGAAAGAGGGCTATAGCTGGGGCGAAGTGATTTTCCCGGTCCGCACCGCCGACTTCACGCCGTTCGCTCAGTCGGCAGCCGGCCTGCAACCCGCCATGGTCGTCGGTCACTACGGCGCCGAGCAAAACATCGGGGTGATCGCTGCGCTGCGCGCGACCGGCTATACCGGTCCCTACGTGGTGGCGGCTTATGGGGCGTCGGAAGACACGGTGAAGCAGGCGGCGGCGCAAGCCGGCAGCGGCGACAGCCTCTACATGGTGTCGCGCTATGCGGTGCTTACCGACAATGCGCCGGGCATGACCGACCTGATCGCCGCCGCGAGGAAATACGGCATCGCCAATCCGACCAGCATGCACGTCACCGGCTGGGTGCTCGGCATGTTCGCCGAGGAGGCGCTGAAGAGATGCGGCGTCAGATGCACGCGGGAATCGCTCGATAAGGCAATCCAGGGCGTGAAGCTCGATACCAAGGGTCTGACCGGCGGACCGATCGAAATATCCGCCGACAATCACTACGGACCGACCTACTGGCGGCTTTACCACTGGGAAAAGGACAAACTGGTCGGCGTTGGCGACTGGCTCAAAAAGATCGATCTCGCATTCCCTGTGAAGTAACGCAGCGCGCGGTTCGACTGTGGAACTGTTCGTCAGCATTCTGGCGCTGGGCAGCATCTACGCGCTGCTCGCGGCCGGTATCGTTATCATCTACAAGGCGTCCCGCGTTGTTAACTTCGCCCACGGCGAACTAGCAATTGTCGGCGCCTATGTCTTTCACTCGGCAGGATTCCTGACCGGGGCGACGCTGAGCGCGCCGTCGCTCCTGATTACTATCGCCATCTCGGCTATCGGCAGCGGGCTATTTGGCGTCTTCATCTATTTCTCCTTGATGCGGCGCTTGCTGGGGCGGCCGACCTTCGTCGCCGCGATGGTGACGATAGGACTAGCCATAATTCTTAAGGCCGGCATTGTGGTGATCTGGCAGTCGCGCAGTGTCGGTATTGCGATCGGTCGACAGGCGCTGTTCAACTTCGCAGGCGGCGGACGCATCACCTGGATCGACCTGGTGTCGATCCTCGCCTGCTTTGCGCTATTCGCGGCTCTGGCCGGATTCTTCCAATATACGCGGCTGGGTCGGCAGTTCCGGGGCGCGGCGGAAAATCCGCTGCTGGCGGCCCAGCGCCAGGTCAACATCAATCTTATTCTGGCGCTCGCCTGGGCATTGGCGGTGTTTTCCGCGACGCTCGCCGGCGTTCTGTTCGGCTCGCGCTCGATGCTCAGCCCGCAGAGCACCATCATCGGCTTGAGTGGGCTTACGGCTGCGCTGGTCGGCGGTCTCGACAGTCTGCGCGGCGCCGCGGTCGGCGGCGTGCTGGTGGCGGCCGCAACTTATCTCACGGCCCGGCTGATCAGCCCGACGCTCGCGGAAGCCGTGCCGTTCCTCATCCTGCTGGTGGTGATGTGCTGGCGACCGTGGGGGCTGTTCGGAACCGTGGAAGAGCTCAACCGGGTTTGATGCCGTCCCAATCATGACCACCAACAGTCCCTACCTTCATGTCTCCTACGCCGAGACCAACCGCGTCCTCGTGGAGCCCTATCAACGTATCGTGGTCGCAGCGATCGTGGCGGCCGTATTGTGCATTCCATTTGTCGCCGGCGGCTATTTCCTGCACTTGATGAACTTATGTTTCATCGCGGTGATCGGCGCGGTCGGCATCAACCTGCTGACCGGCTATTGCGGCCAGCTTTCGCTCGGGCAAGCGAGCTTCATGGCAATCGGCGCATTCACGACCGCCATTCTGTCGCAGCGGTTCGGTGTACCGTTCTTTCTGGCCATTCCCGCGAGCTGCTGCGCCGGCGCTGTGGTGGGCTTTGTCGTCGGCCTGCCGGCGTTGCGGTTCCGCGGGATTTATCTGGCCATCACCACCTTAGCCATGCACTACGCAATCATCTATGTCCTCACCAACTATCAGGCCATCGTCGGCCCCAGCGCTTCCGCAGGAATAAGCGTGCCGGCGCCATCCCTGGGCGGCTTCACGCTCAATTCGGAGCGCGGCTGGTTTTACGTCTTGCTGATCGTCACCGCGCTGGTCGTGATGTTCGCGCTCAACCTGTCGCGGACCTATATCGGCCGCGCCTGGGTCGCGATCCGCGATCGCGATATTGCCGCCGAGACATCTGGCATCAACGTGCCGCGTTACAAGCTGCTCGCCTTCACGATTTCGGCGGCTTTGGCGGCGCTTGCCGGCAGCCTCGGGGCCTATTTCACCACCGTCGTTACCGTTGAGGAATATACGCTCGAACTCGCTATCGTCTACCTCGCCATGATCATCGTCGGCGGCATGGGCTCGGTGATTGGATCGGTTTTGGGAGCGGTATTCATCACTTTGCTGCCGTTCGGAGTAGCGCGAATCTTCGAAGCATTCCCCTGGCAGCTCGGTACCACCGCCTTCGGCGTCCAGCAGGCAGCGATCGGTTTCGCCATCATCGGTTTCCTACTGTTTGAACCGGATGGCTTGATCGAGATTTATCGCCGCATCGCAACGTATTTCGAGCGGTGGCCGTTCCGCTATCGCGAACTTCGGGCGGGCGGCTCCCGATGAGCGAACCAGTCAGTCAAGAGCCCTTGTTGGACGTGCGCCAGCTCGAAGTTGTTTATCACGACGTCGCCACGGCGGTGCAGGGCGTCAGCATTGAAGTCGCTCCCGGCAGCATCGTCGCGATGATCGGAACCAACGGCGCCGGCAAGACGACCACCCTGCGGGCGGTGTCCGGTTTCCTTCCGGCGGAGGACGTCGCGGTCACCGACGGTACCATCTCGTTCGGCGGACAATCGCTTCGCAGCTTGTTGCCGCATCAAATCTCACGGCTTGGCGTCGTTCTGGTGCCGGAGCGGGAAAAGCTGTTCCAGACGCTGACCGTTCAAGAAAACTTGGATTTCAGCCTAACGCGTACGCGGCAACCGATCCGCGACGCGGTCTATGACTATTTTCCGCGGCTTGCAGAGCGGCGAAAGCAAGTCGCCGGCTATCTGAGCGGTGGCGAAAAGCAGATGCTGGCGATAGGCATGGCTCTGGTTTGCGAACCGAAGCTTCTGCTGGTCGACGAGCTTTCACTCGGTCTGGCGCCGATCGTGACCAGCGAGATCATGACGATCCTCCAAGCGATCAATCGAAATCTCGGCTTGGCAATGTTGATCGTCGAGCAAAATGCCGCTGCAGCGCTGCGCGTTGCGTCCTTCGGTTACGTGATGGAAAGCGGCCGCGTGGTGTTCAAGGGTGAAGCTGAAAAACTTCTCAAACATCAGGACATGAGGGAATTCTATCTAGGCGACCGGAAGGCCGGCAGTTACCGCAACGTCCGCCAATACGCGCGCAAGCGGAGATGGTGGGGATGAAGAAAACAGGGGCCAGACTAGTCGTCAAAGACGTCGCTCTCAGCTTCGGAGGGATCGAGGCTTTGCGGTTTGTCTCGTTCGAGGCCGCTCCATCCGAATTGATCGCGCTGGTCGGCCCGAACGGGGCTGGCAAAACCGCGATGCTCAATTGTATCAACGGCATTTACCGCCCGCGCAGCGGTGAAATCCTGCTGGACGGAGAAGGGATCGCTGGACATCCGTTGTGGCGGATGGTGGACCTTGGCGTGGGTCGTTCGTTTCAGCACGCAGAACTGTTTCCCCATCTTACCGTGATGGAAAACTTGCTGATCGGCCGTCACCGTTCGTTTCGTGCGGGTGCATTCATGAGTGGCCTGTATTTCGGCCGCGCTAGGGCCGAAGAGGTGGAGGCACGTCGCAGTATCGAGGCTATCATCGATTTCTTCGAGATCTACAGGTATCGCAACACGCCGGTCGGCATGTTGTCCTACGGCGTGCAGAAGAGCGTCGGCGTAGCACGAGCGCTAGCGGCCAGCCCGAAGCTGCTGCTGCTTGACGAGCCGTCCACCGGGCTCATTCGCGAAGAACGCGAAAATCTTGCGCGCTTCTTACTCCGCATCGTTCACGATATCGGGCCAACTATTGTGTGGGTCGAGCACGATATGCAGATGGTCTCGGACCTTGCCGATCGTGTGGTAGTTCTCAATCACGGCTCGAAGATTGCAGAAGGTCCCCCGCGAGACGTTGCGGCCTTGCCCGAGGTCGTCGTTGCCTACTTGGGGCAGGCCGATCCTTCGCAAAGTCCAGAAAATGCCGGATAAGAGCTCGGTGTGGAGAAGCAGGAAAACTCGATCGTGGCAAAAGTCGAATCGACCGGGAGCATCTCACTGATTGCTGGAACTCATCTGCTGGTTGCGACGACCAAACACTGACGACCTTGGCCTCGTCATGTTGGTTGTTGCGGTAAATCTCACTCTTAATGCCGACATCGGTTGTATCGAACCCCGAGGTCCGTGCCGTTGGCCAGTTGCGGTGTATCCAGCCGCTGTCAACTTGGGCCTGGAGGAAGGGCGTCAAGAGACGGGTGAAGGACCAATCAAAACGGTTGTCGGTGGCTTTGCCTCCTTCGACCGGACCGTTCAGGGTTGAAAAATTCGGCACGATGGCCTCATCGGCCACGGACGGATCATCGAACGTGAGGGTGCCGACGAAGAACCGATTGCCCGCAATCCCGTGGGCCTGCGCCGAATGAGCGCACATTAGCAACGCGAATGCTATCACAGCATGTCGAAGTGACATTTGTGATCCGCCCCCATTTGCGGCCGTGGCCGTCGTATAGTATACCCCCCTATGTGATCGGCAAGGAGCTTCTATGACGCACACTGTTCGCGAGAAATCCAAGCTGCTCGCTCGCGTGCGA
>Ga0210383_10004922_pt1 | contig 11796 bp, 10 predicted proteins | sample IncBWC14OmetaG_FD_160072 | JGI IMG/M metagenome (GOLD analysis project Ga0210383, IMG submission 160072) | Forest soil microbial communities from Barre Woods Harvard Forest LTER site, Petersham, Massachusetts, United States - Inc-BW-C-14-O ...
AACTGAATTCTTTGGCTGCCCCCATTGCACGATGACGTAGCGACCCACAACTCGCCCCGCAGAGCTTTCTTGGCCGCCAAAAGAACGTGATACAGGAAATCCTGCCCCGTTTCACGCCACCTCGATTCGGTCGGTAACTTATCGGCTTTTTCAGGCCAGCGGGCATTGTCGGTAAGCTGTTCCGCCAGACGATCTTTGTCCACAGTTGATTCCCAAGCAGGTTCACTATGGCGAGATGCCCTAGTGTAGGAGAATTAAACCGCCAGAGTGCTTTGAATATAAATGATACACAGCACTAGCAGTGTGATGCGGGCAGGTATCTTAGTGGGTAAGTTAGAGGGAGGAACCTTCCCCTTGCGTGGGAATAACCGACATCGACCGTGTCGCAAATGGCTGAGGTCGGCTACGGCTTTGTGAGTCCGAGCGCCTTTGCCAGCCCGGCGTCGAGCATCCTCACAGGAAGAAGTCTGGGCAGAGTCCAGTTCTTGAAACGTTGCGGAACGACCGCGTAGCGTGCCTTCGGTTTCGCCGTGCTGAGTGCCAGGTGGACGGCTTCGCCCAGACGCTCAGGGGATAAGCCGTTATTACGGGCTTCGGCGACGACGAACTTCTGGAAGTTCTGCACCGCCTCCCAATACTCGGTCTGCTTGAACCCACTCAGATCTTCTTTTTCGCCCTTGTCGTACATCGCCGTGTTCACGGTGCCCGGTTCAATGATCACGACTTCGATGCCAAATAACATCAGTTCTCGCCGCAGGGCGTCCGACATTCCTTCAAGACCGGATTTGGAGGAGCTATAAGCACCGAGAAGCGGGATTGCAACTTTTGCGCCGCTAGAGCTGATGTTCACGATGCGGCCGGTGGGACCCTGCCTCTTCTTATCCGTTCCCAAAAGAGAAGCGAAGGCTTGGATTACGACAAGCGGGGAGATCATGTTGACTTCCAACTGCCGCCTGTACTCGCTGGGCCTCAGATAAAGCAGTGGCCCACTCACCACAATTCCTGCATTGTTCACCAGGCCAACCAGATTCCTGTCGCCGATCATGGAGCCGACCTTCTGGGCAGCTTGATGCACAGCGTCGGCGTCCGTAACGTCCATCATGAGAGGCACGAAACCGTTACCGAACTCTCTTTGCAAACGATCGGCGTCAACCTGCTGGCGTACAGAACCGAACACCCGAAATCCCTTTGCAACCAGCACCTTGGTGGTTCCCCAACCAATTCCGGTGGAGACCCCGGTGACCACGACATCTTTGTGGTTCGCCATCGCATTTCTCTTAAGATGATCACTGTTCATCTTCAACATGTTCACTGTACATCTTCGCTTGTCAAGGTGTAAAGTATTTCTCATGCCTTATCCGTCGAAAACAAACCGCCAGACCATCCTTTCAGCCGCGGTGAAGGATCTGGCGCACGGGGGTATCCGCGGCTTGTCGTTACGGAATCTCGCGGCCTCCCTCGGCCTCGCGCCCAATGCAATCTACCGTTACTTTTCCGATCGCTCAGCACTGGAAGCTGCGCTGGCAAACGAAGCTGCCCGGCAACTGGAACTGGCGCTGAGGAAGGCAGCCGAGGGGTGCGAACCGGTTACCACAATCCGCGAGATGTCATCTGCTTACATAAAGTTCGCCAGGGACAACCGTCACCTTTACGAGGTGATGATGAGTCTCCACGCGCCGGAGCACAATGCGACCTTCCGCCAAAGCCTCTGGACGTTCACCGTCGAGCAGGTGCAACGAATTGCCGGGTCGGACCGAGCTGCGCAGGCGTCTGTCGCGCTTTGGGCGTTCCTCCATGGAGCCGTGGCGTTAGAAGCCGCTCAAGTGTTCGGCGAGAGCAAACCTGCAAGCGGCCTTGAATTCGGGCTCGACGCGTGGTTGCTGGCTGTCTCTACGCGTGAGGAACCGATAGAGACGCGGGTGAAGTTTCCGCAAAGGAAACCGCTTTAGGCTTACTCCCTTGTTGATCGCTTGGCTTTCTCCGGTGATGAGAGAGCGCCTTGCCCTAAGCGCGAAAGCGCTTGCTTGGCATCCGGGTCACCGAGGTCGGCGGCCATCTGGTACCACTCGCGGGCTTTGCCGTAATCCTGGGCGACGCCCTGTCCGTTCTCGTAGAGCACGCCCAAATTGTACATGGCTTTCGCGTTGCCTGCGGCGGCCGCCCTTTGGTACCAATTGCGCGCTGGGGTGTAGTCCCTGGCCACGCCTTGGGCATGGTAGTAGAGTTCGCCCAACTTGTTAATGGCGTCCGCATTGCCGGCGTCTGCGGCCTTCTGGAACCATTCGCGGGCTTTGTCGTAATTTTGAGGGACGCCCTGTCCATTCTGATAAAGCACGCCCAAATTGCACACAGCCTCCGTGCTGCCTGCGGCGGCCGCCCTTTGGTACCAATTGCGAGCTGGGGTGTAGTCCCGAGCTACGCCTTGGGCATAGGAGTAGAGTTCGCCCAACTTGTTCATGGCATCCGCGTTGCCAGCGTCTGCGGCTTTCTGGAACCATTCGCGGGCTTTGTCGTAGTTTTGAGCGACGCCCTGTCCGTTCTGATAGAGTACGCCCAAATTGTACATGGCCTCCGTGTTGCCTGCGGCGGCTGCCCCTTGGTACCAATTGCGCGCTTGGATGTAGTCCCGGATGATCACTCCGTTGCCCTTCTCGTACATCCAGCCCAAGCTGTACATGGCGTTGGCGTTGCCCGTTGCTGCGGCCTTTTCGTACCAGTCGCGCGCTTCGGTGTAATCGCGGGCCACGCCCCGGCCATAGTAATAGAGTTCGCCCGAGTTGTTCATGGCATCCGCGTTGCCAGCGTCTGCGGCTTTCTGGAACCATTCGCGGGCTTTGTCGTAATTTTGAGCGACGCCCTTTCCGTTCTGATAGAGCACGCCCAAGTTGTTCATGGCATCTATGTCGCCTGCGGTGGCCGCTTTTTGAACAAGTGGCAGCGATGCATCGAAGGTGGCTTTGTACCAAGTCTTGGTGGTCACTTTCTCCTGGAGAGACGTTGCGCTGATCGTCGGACTGGGGATGGCCGCTGCGACCGGAATCGGCGTAGGGGTAGCGGCCGCGACCGGCGCAGCACTTGGTGTTGCGACGGCAATGGACGCGGTCGGATTCGGCGTGATCGCCGGAGTCGAGACCGGCGTTACGGCCTCGGCGGAGGGCGTAGGAGTTACCAGTGGTTCCGGTCCGGGGCCGCCGAAGCGCGTCGCACTAACCAGCGCCAGAGCGATAATCAGCGCGCCACCCACGACTGCACCGACGACCAGATTTCGTTTCGGGGACCGGGCGGGTGGTAGAGAGGAAGCTACAGCGGATATGTTCACCAGTGACTGCGCCGCAGGCGTGAATGAACGTTCCTTGCCCGCCAAGTTCTCCTTGAGCGCTTTCCAAAACGCTTCGCAATTGGGATGCGCCGGATCGGTAGCGAGACATGCCCGGCGCAAGATCTCGTTTCCTGCTTGGTCCAGCTCCGGCAACGGCGTGTACTTCTGAGATTTGGCATCCTGGATCGAAGCATGACCGCTCAAAAGCTCGTACGCCAGCCGTCCGTAAAGTCGCACCGCTTTGCTTCCCCTGATTCCCGCTTGGGCCCGGGTCATTGACAGCACCCGGCTTGCCGGAACAATTGTCTGTCGATCCCAACCATTCCGGCTCCGGAACAGCAGGGGCGCCAAGCTTAAAGGATTTAGGAGGAGGCGGCAACGGCTCCATTCCCGGGGATCGTCACGAGCAAACTCGGGAAACTTCTCTGGAGTGATCTCCGATGGGCATGCCACAAGGATCTTTCGGACGCTTAGATCGACAAGTCTTAGCCCCTGGCTCGAAACGAAATCGACCGTGGATGCCAACGGTCCGAGCAGCGCCAGCAGCTCATCCGCACGCAAGGATTGCCGCCACCGCAGCAAGTCAAACAGCACGAACCCATGCACCCAGTCCCGCACCAGCCATGGTCCGGGACTACCGCGCTCCACTCGCCAATACCGAACCAGATGCGGGTGAGTCGCCTGGCGAATCACTCCAATCTCGTTTTCCAGGAGATCGAGCAGCGCCGGGTCGGCAGCGATGCCCGGATGAACCAACTTGAGTAGGACCTCGCTGGGCCGGCCGGCCGTCGCTCTCTCGTCTTTGGCATGAAAGAGACGCCCACCATTGCCTTCCCGTTCTTCAGAGACCAGCCGGTAACGGTTGGCGGCCAGCGCGCCAACCTCAACCGCTAGATACATGTCAAGCGATGGTGAAGCCGGCGAGGTCAGCAAAACCGGTTCAGCTTGGCGCTCCATCGACGGCTCAGCTTGGCCGTCCAATTGAGCCTTTCCGACTTCTGCCGCAAGTCGTTCGGGCACCGCACCAAATTCGGCAGCCAGCTTGGCAGCCGCCGCTTCAACTGCCTCTTGCAATTCGTCCGGCGTTTGAAACCGCTCGTCACGGTCTTTTCTCAGCATTCGCTCCAGTATCGCGATCACTGGTTGGGGCACTTGGGCCAACTGCTCAAACGGAGGTGGTTTCACGACCTGTGCGACTAGGACCTGTCCGACTGTTCCGGAGAAGGGTCGCTTGCCCGAAAGCAGGTACCAGAGGGTCACGCCCAGAGAATAGATGTCGGACCGGGTATCGAGCGTTTCCATCTGGCATTGTTCCGGACTCGCAAAGGCGGGGCTGCCGACAAAATCCTGGGTCCGCGTGATCCGGGCCGCATCTAGCGCCTCCGTGCCTGTTCCCGTAGCCAGTCCGAAATCGATCAGCTTCACATCGAGGGTGCCGGCCCGGTTGGTCACTGCCATCACGTTACCAGGCTTAATATCACGATGGATCAACCGATGGGCCTGCGCCGCTTCCAAGGCTTGCGCCACTTGCAAGACCACTCGCAGCGCGGTCGCGGGTGGCAGTGGACCATGCTGCGCGACGTAGCGCTCCAAGTCCTCGCCGTCGACAAATTCCATCGCATAGAAGTAGGCATCGCCTTCCTCGCCGAAATGAAAAATGGTGGCCACGTGCGGATGATGGATCAGGGCGGCAGCTTGGGCCTCACGCAGGAAACGCTGTCTGGAAGCGGGACTACGCAGCGGTTCGGCAGCAATTACTTTCAGGGCGACTGGGCGGTTCAGCACCGTGTCGATTGCTTTATAAGTAACACCCATACCTCCTTTACCAAGCCGGAACAGCGAACCATCCGGGCGCCGGAGAACGCGGAAATGAGCGAAGGCTTCTGGCGCATCGCCATCCGCTTGCACTTCCGGGTCTGATTCCATCGCCTCTCTTTGGAGTAGCGCCTGGGTATGTTGGATCAGCACCGGGAAATGCTCGGATGGAGGTAACGGCCGGAACCCGTCAACCCAGTGGTCTGCTCCAAGGAAGTAGGCTAGATCGTCGCCAGGGGCAATCGCTTCAATCCGGAACGTCAAGACATGACATTGGCAATGGACCGCCCGTTCTACCTCGCTCAGCACCTGCTTAGAGCGATTGGAAGCCTTGCTTAAGACCAGAAGCACCACTCGGGCTTCCCGGATCGCTTGGGTGATCTGACCGGAATAGGGCCGTCCGCCTTGGACATCACGCGCCGCCATCCAGCAGTGGATACCCTCGGCCTCCAGCGCAGAGCACACCGCACCCGCGATCCCTTCGTCGTCGCTCGAGTAGGAGACAAAGACTGCGTGATGCAGTTTTGGCGCCTGCGCTTGTCCGCGCGCGGGCTCTCGGCCTCTTTCATTGTTTTTTATCGATCGGTGCCGGTTATTTAATAGACGAGTGAAAGAAGCGTAATCGCGCGGAAAGGTTTCAGACAGATCCTGGATCTTGATACCGGCTCGGTTTCTTGGCATGAGGAAGAAAGTTGTTTTGCTAAATTGTCGAGATGACCGAGGTGCTGGATCCGGATGCTATCACGATAGTCAACACAGTTGATTCAGTGTGGGATAGTCAGTGTAACCGCGTTCGTCGCCGCCGTAAAAAACCACGCTAAACACCTACTTTCTAAGTCAAACTAACACCCCTCAAAAATGTCTGCCCAAGCAGAGGTTCAGGCCAGGTACCGGTCGAGGTAGTTTCGGAGCAAGGCAATCGTGTGAGTGTGGATTTGGCAGATCCGAGACTCGCTTAATCTGAAGCAGGCCGCAATTTCGGCGAGGGGCATGTTCTCGTGATAGTACATGGCCAGCACCTTCTTTGACGTGTCCGGGAGTTCTGCCATGCGCTGGGTCAACAGCGAGAGAACTTCTTTGCGATCCAAAAAGTCCGGAGCCACTCCAAGCATCGGTGGTTCGACGCCCGCAGCCTGGTGGCTTTCCGATGGCTCAATGCATCGAATGCCGAGGTTCGGGTTTGAAAAGATTGGTTTAGTCGGACCTGCAGCCCGAGTGCGTTGGATGTTATACGGTTCCATACGTTCGGTTGTTTTCTGATTAAATATCTCGTTTGGGAAACCGTTTGCGGCAAGGCTTTCGACTCGAAGATCGGCTCTGAGAGCCGCTCTCGCCGGTTTCTGGTCGCCAACAGATGCCTGCGGCGCGATTGGAATGTCCCGTGGGAATTTAAAATTCCGCGGTGGAACTTTGAGGCATCAAGGCGAAAACAGGTGTCCGCACGGTAATTTTTTTGCAAATCGGTTCTAGTGCATCGTCTCATAAGTGGTATGCCTCCCACTTATGAGACGATGCACGAATGTCCTGTCCCCGAAATAGCTGTCTCTGTTTAGCGTCATGTCCCAATCCTCGCCGGGATCGGCCAAATGCTCGCCTCGCTCGGCGACATGCCGCATGCGCTCGTTTTCAAGTTTTCAAGAGGGCGAGGAACCTTTGGATCAGGGGGTTGGGGTCGTCTTTGCGCCAGGCGGCTGCTGCTGTCCAGGCGGCGGCTCTGTCAGTTAAATGATGGGCGCGGATGCCCTGGAAACGGTTGATACCAAAAGATTCAGGGATCACGGAAACACCGAGGCCGGCTTTCACCAGGGCCAGCACGGTGGTCACTTCGGGAACCTCCTGCACTATTCGCGGGCGGAAACCGTATTTGGAGCAGAGATTCAACGCGTGCTGATGAAAAGTGGGTGAACGTTGGCGGGATATCAGCACGAAGGGTTCGTGACGTACCGCAGAAAGATCATCTGTCACCGAGTAGCCGGCGGCCTGACTGGTGACGAGCATCATCCGATCCTGCGTGAGCGGCAAAATAGAGAGCTTTTTGACCGGGCCAAGGCGAATGAATCCAAGGTCCATTTTTTCCGCGTGCAGGGCCTCTATCTGTTCGAACGTGGACATGTCGCGCAGAGAGACATCGACGTCCGGCAGGCTTTTGCGGAACCGGACAATCGCCCTGGGAACCAGCTCGAACGTGTGCATGCCGAAACCCAGACGCAGACGTCCGGCTTCACCGCGAGCGACGCGTCGGGTGTGCGCCAGCAGATCATCCCAATCGCGGACGATATCGAGTGCCTTAGCCTGAAATAGACGGCCGAGGGATGTTAGCTGCGCGCCGTGACGGCCGCGCACTAACAATGGACCGCCCAAGTCTTCTTCTAGCCGCCGGATTTGTTTAGTCAGGGCGGGCTGGCTGAGGTTTAGCAGGCGGGCGGTGCGGCCGAAATGCGATTGCCCGGCCAGAGCCAAAAAGGAACGGACTTCGCGGATGTCCATAGCCAAAAGTTATCACCGTAATGAAATAATGCCATTGGATTAATCGTGCTCCCAGGCGCGAAGATTGGACCATGCAAGCGACTACTGCATTGCGACGGTTAAACAGAATGGTGGCAGGGGTCACCCAACGTGAACAGCGAAGCCTCGTCCAAAATGCAAGGATCTTTGCCTCACTTTTGTTTCTGATGGATGGCATGGCCTTCGGGACGTGGGCCGCGCTCATACCGTCGTTCCAACAGAAATTCCGGTTGTTGCCCGCAGAGCTCAGCGTCGTGCTGTTGGGGTTGATTGGCGGGGCGATGGTTTCGATGCCACTGGCCGGGAAACTTATTGAGCGATGGGGGAGCCGCCGCGTAGCAAGTCCGGCGGCGGTTGGGTTTGCGACGGCGCTCCTGCTGCTGGCCTTCGCGCCCAGTTATGCCACGCTCATCCTGGCGGCGGTGGTTTTTGGCGCTTGGAAAGGAGCGCTGGATGTCTCGGTTAACTCGCAGGCCATCACTGTGGAAGAGGCAATGGGGCGCCCTATTAACAGCAGCTTTCAGGGTTTCTGGAGCCTGGGCAGTCTCTGCGCCGCATCGTCTTTGGGACTATTGATGCACAGAGGTTTTTCGCCCACGACCTTGATTATCGGCATGGTGGCGCTGCTGCTGGTGCCCGCGATTTGGTCATTTGGACGATTGTTGCCGGATTCGGCGTGGAAGGAGCAGTTGGCGGAGGGCCGAACGTCGAGAAAATCAAACATGCTTTGGCTGCTGGGCGGGCTGGCGTTTTTAGCGCTGTTCAGCGAAGGGGTCATGTTTGACTGGAGCGCTGTTTATATCCGGACCGTGGGCGGGCTTTCGGTGGCGCTCGCACCGATGGGATTTGCAGTGTTTGCGCTGTGCATGGCGGCAGGCCGTTTTGCGGGTGACCGACTTGCGCTCAAGGCAGGGCCGGTGAACACGCTGCGCATCAGCGGATTGTTTTTGGCCGGGGGAATCGGCGTGGCGGTGGTGGCGCATCATTGGCTGGCCATCGCTCTCGGATTTGCCCTGACGGGCTTCGGCACGGCGAACATTGCGCCCGTCATTTATAGCACGACAGGCAGGCTCGAAGGGCGTGGCACCAGCGCCGGCATCGCGGCGGTCGCGACGATGGGGTATTTCGGCTTTTTGTCGGGACCTCCGTTGATCGGTTTTATCACCGGCCTGGCTGGGCTGCCAGTGGCGCTGAGTCTGGGAATCATTTCGGGGTCGGTCATTGCTATCGTCGGCGCAGTCGTTGTGCGGCGCGTCCGGACCGCGGTGTATTAAAATTTAAAGTACGAGCCGCGGCTTTGCCAACTGGAGCAAGAGAAAGACCATGGAAGCTATTCACATGCACGACGTCGCTTTTGTCGTGGCGGTTATCGCTCTCGTGTTAGCTCCGCGAACAATCGCGACCTATTTCGCCACTCGAAAATAATCGTCTGGCAGCCCAAGCAATAACCACAAATCAAGGTCCATCTAAACTATTGTTGCGCACTTTGCTGCAACACAACCAAAGGAAAATAAAAAATGGAAACGTTAGTCATTGCATTGATCGCTACTGGTAACATGTATCGACAGCAGAAAGTGAGTGTTCCAGAACCGGCCAAATTGGAGGCGTTTGATCTTCAAGCGCTAAATATGGATTTTAATGTAGCATAGGCTTCCAGCCTGTCTTCGATGGAATGGTTCTTTAACTCTGCCACTCAGCAGAGGTGAAAAAAAGGAATGCCAAACCAACCGCCTCCAAACTCATGAGCCCTTAAATCTGCCTCCGAGACGATACCTTCACAGTGTAGCGGAAAACGCTACAATTTTCTCGTTTCTCGTGCTTCGAAGGGAATCCTCAAAAACTGTTCCCCGTTCAAAAGCAACCGATTTCTAAGAACCGGGAAGAATGACTGCCAATGATACCCGAAGGGAATGTTACTGTTTGGGGCTGATTCCCTCAAACAAAAATCGGTATTCTGACTCCGTCAGGTAGGGAATGAGTTTGCGATCCCCCGTACGATTCTTGAATGCCTGATGGGCCACTAGGAAGTGGCGCTTGATCATCAGGATCGGCATCTCCACCAACTTGCCTGTGATCGGACATGTGCGTCGAACCGTAAATTCCTGGAACTGATTTCCAAATTTGGTTTTCATCTCCGAGAAGTAAGAATATGCCTAGACTTGCGGTTATTTGCAAATAGGCAGGTACGTAGCACCAGATGGAAATCAGTGATCAATCGCCGTCAGGAGAAAACAATCCATCCGCCCCGACGGGAGAAGAGGAGCTCCGCATTATCAACAGGCAGCTACAAGAACAGACGGATCAGCTTCGAGCACTAAATCAAGAACTGGTCGACCGGGAGGCGCGGCTTCGCCTTTCCGTCGAAACGGGAAGGGTCGGCATCTGGGTTTGGGATGCAACCGGCTCGGTCCATACTCTGGATTGGTCGCGACGGCTGAAGGAGATTTTCGGCTTAACGTTGGATACCGAAGTCACCCGTGAGCATTTCCTGGAGTGCGTTCATCCGGAAGATCGTGAGAGGGTTGACTGGGCCATCATGCAGTCGTTGTCCGGCGTAAACGACGGTTTCTACAACATCGAATACCGAATCATTCATCCGGGTGACAACTCGCAGCATTGGGTAACGGCGCAAGGGCAAGCATTCTTCGATGCATCGGGACAATCCATTCGTTTCATTGGCGCAGTTGTCGACATCTCGCATCGCAAGCAAGTTGAAGAGTTTACCGCCCGGCTCAATCTCGAGCTCGAGCGCCGAATCGCCGAACGGATCAGCGAGCAAAAAAAAACAGAAGAAGCCTTGCGAGTATCAGAGCATGTAGCTCGTGGTCAGGTGGAGAGTCTTAAGGAAACCCTTAATTCGATTTCGACGGAACTGGATCCGGATAAATTTCTGCAACATGTCCTGTGCATCATTGCCAAACAAATGGGCGGCCAGAGCGTCAGTGTTTGGAATCGGGACGACGACGACAGCCTGACTCTGGCGGCTACTCTTGAGGGGAATCAGCTTCACATCCCAACGCAAAAAACGACGTGCTCAACCCAAGATCAACCTTTGTGGGTGGAAGCTTTCCGGACTGGGACGGATTGCGTGCTTACCGAAATGAGTGAGCCAAAACGGATGCGACTTATCAATCGACCGGATTCGGAATGGGTTCCACGTATAGACAACCCTTCGGAGCGGGCCGAGCTTGAGCGATTGGCGGACCCAGTGGTGAGCCTTGCCATTCCTATGCTGAAGCGCGGAAGAGTCGCAGGATTTATCGGGATACGATTTACCAAAAGGCAGGAGTTCCGACCCGAAGAACTTGATCTCAGCCAGGCGTTGGCGCATCAGGCGATGCTGGCCATGGAGTTGATGCGACTGTCGCGGGAAAGCCAACAGGCAGCCGTCATGGCGGAGCGCAATCGTTTGGCACGCGACATCCACGACGCTCTGGCACAAGGTCTTACCGGCGTGATCGTGCAACTAGAAGCGGCCGAAGACGCACAGGCGCAAAATCTCACCAAGGATGCTGCCGCTCATATAGAGCGTGCCAGCGAACTCGCGCGCGACAGCTTGCAAGAAGCGCGCCGCTCGGTCCATGCTCTCCGCCCGTTGCTCCTGTCGGGAAAGAATCTGTGCGCGGCGATCGAGGCCTTGATCCGGAAGATGGTCATGGGGACGAACCTGTGCGCCGAATTCACGATTCAAGGTGAACTGCAGCCGTTGCCGCAAGAGTGGGAGGAAAATCTTTTGCGCGTTACACAAGAGGTTTTGACTAATACGCTCCGGCATGCCCGAGCCAGCCACTTCGAGGTCCATTTTGCTTTCGATCAGCAAACGATTCGCCTCGAGTTGCGCGACGACGGAAGCGGGTTCGATCCGGCAAAGCGACATGATGGTTTTGGACTGCTGGGGATCAAAGAACGGGTCGAATCAATGGGCGGCGGATTGACGGTCCAAAGCGTACCGGAAAATGGGACTACGATCTCGGTGGTCCTTCCTCTAGAGAAATATACTCCGCTGTTACAGTTATGAGGGCCGGCGTCCAAGCAGAATCAAGCGCCGAGGAGCCGAAGAAAATTCGGGTGCTCATCGCCGACGATCACGTCACCGTTCTAGAAGGTTTGGCAGCGATGATCGGGAGGCAGCCGGATATGGTGGTCGTGGCGGAAGC
>Ga0210383_10004923_pt1 | contig 11790 bp, 17 predicted proteins | sample IncBWC14OmetaG_FD_160072 | JGI IMG/M metagenome (GOLD analysis project Ga0210383, IMG submission 160072) | Forest soil microbial communities from Barre Woods Harvard Forest LTER site, Petersham, Massachusetts, United States - Inc-BW-C-14-O ...
TTAGGAAAAAGTGAAGGGAAGAGGGGCGAATGCCCAACGTCAGGCCCAGTATTTTGGAAGCAATGACTGACAAGAGCCCTCGCTTTTTAAGTTATTCTGATATTTAAATTTGAGGCAGTATACGTTTGTAAAAGATGACTCTAAATGATTATAACGTAGGCAACATAATCTAATCTGATAACACTTCGGCCGGCCCCGAAGCCTCAGTATGACTCGGAATTTGCAGTTTGCTATGCAATCCCATAGTGCCAGTACTAGTGGAATGGTGTATTATCCAATGCTTCAAGTTTATATAACTTGAGATCAGATAAGAATCCAAGCTCACCGCAATTGATTTGCTTAATGTCCACACAAATGCCACAGCATCATCAGTCACAATGAGGTCGAGGACTTCTACTGACCTCCGTTCGGTAGCACGGCGAAGATAAATATCCTGTATGATTTGAATGAAACTGGGACCTCGAACATGGTCATTGACATAGGAATCGAAGGGTACCAAACTGCTGCCTTGGTCGTGGCCGCTCCGAGTCGACGTTCCGTTCTGAACCAAGGTTTGAACCTGCCTCAGCCCATGGTTCAAATATGTATCTTATCACTGCAATTTCTCAGAGTTTCTGGAATTGAATTCAGGGATTTTCCCTAGGGTGTGCGAACCATTGGTGATGGGCGAACTAGGGACAGCAACGAACTGATAGAGCTAGCGGAACTGTGGCGTGATTCAGCGCTGTTAGATGAATCATCGCTATGAGGTGAAACAGAGCGGGAATGTTTACGGGAATGTTTGCTAGTCACCGGGGATCGCGACGGCCCAAGCACATTTTTTGTCCTGGGCGGCGACGGAACGGGAACAAGGGTTCTCTGGGCACGATGCAGCGAAAGTAGTGAAGGCTCTCTCGACCGTTCCCTATGCCTAGAAACCACGATGTTATCCACAGGTTTCATGGCATCAATCTCACTCTCATTCAACCCCGAAAGCCGCGTTTTCCCCGCATCTGCCCGGGAAGTGGTGTCGACCTCGCCTTGGACGTGCACCCCGTCTAGCCAGTTGTGATGAATGAGCTCAGAGGCTTTCGCGCGTTTGTCTGGGTGGAGGCAGAGCATGCGAGTTAGGAAGGAGGCGAGGGTGTCAGCGTCAGCTTTTGAGAAGAGATATCTGTCGCGTAGGACGGCGTCGAGAGGCCAGTATCGTAGTTCGTTGATGTGTCGGAGCTCACCTGTGCGTGGGGTTATATCGCAGCAACGGCCCGGGATGCGGAAATTGACTTACCCTCGCCGTTGAAGAACTCGGAGCTATGCTTGCCCGAAGACTTGATGCTTTGGGGAATGTCGCCCATGAGCTCCATGATCTGTGCGATATGGTCGTCATCCACGCTGAACAACGATCCCGATGCAGGGTGGAACAAATATTCATCAGTTATAAGCTCGAATATCTGTGTTGATAGTAAGGAACACGTGTAATATCCAGGTAGAAAGAGAAAAAAACTCGCAACGCAGGCTACACTCCAAATGTCCGCGCTCGTACTCCATTCTGCCCCAAGGATGACTTCTGGACAACGATATTGCTGTTTCTGAATCAAATGCGTGAAGCCGTGTCCCACCCACTGAGCTAGAGTACGATCAGTAGGCGATATTCTCAATGCTGAAAAGCCACCCACCACGTTCCAGATCAACGATCTTGACCGTTAACCGCTCGTTCCTGTTAGGGGGACTCGATGTCGATGTTTCCATGGTACTCTGTTGGTCGACCGACAAGAATGAATTTGACACCTGCGCATCAGGCCCAGGCTCCGAGCCTGCTGGATGTACAGGCAGGGGTCCTGTTGACGGGGCAATGATTGGAGATGAAGCCTGCTGCGACAATAATGAAGATCCAGGAGCAGCCAGCAGCGTCTTCGTCACCTTCTCCCCACACTCACTCGGATCGAGGAGCATGGCATTCGACATCCTCGTCACCAAATCAGTAGAATCTGCTCTCTTGGCCTTCTCTAACTCCTGATCGGCAAATGATGCAGGTTTACTCTCATCTTCACCGTCAACCTTACCCTGTCTAAAGGCCGATCTGTCTAGCATGGGGATGGAGCCGAAGGATGGGGGTGAAGGTGATAGTGGTTGAGATCCCGTGATAGAGACGGATTCGGAATGAGACATTTGGTTCCCGCCGCGGCCATTATATGGTGGCACGTTTGTTGGTGGTGATGCAGAGTTTGCGTTGGAGGTGGCTAGTTCTGATTGGATGGTGGCTTCGACATTGTCGATGCATACTAGGATATTTTCTGGTTTGATCTCTGCAAGCCATGGATATTAGGGGTAGAGTGTGCTAATCAAGGGAAGATGCGTGCTCACCAGTGTGTATTATCCCACAACATCTATGCATGTAGTCGAGACCCAACAGTACTTGCTTTGCGATCTGGCGGACCATGGGCATGGGGACGCCCTCGTTTCCATGCCGCTGCATTAGACCCAGAAGATCCTCACCCAGAACCTCAAACACCATGCAGACGTGGATGCCATTGGGGCCCTTATGACGGAAATGATCGAGCAAGGAGATTATGTGGGAACGGCCGGGATGAGTGTGGGAGGGGGAGAGGGGTGGGTTTGGATTTGCGATGGACGTAGTTGGCGATGTGGAAGGGCTAATGACCCTCTGGTAAAGTTTGATTTCGTCTACTGCACATTTGGTCCATCGTGGTCCAGATTTCGTGATTTTTAGGGCTACATGCCTTTGCATTCTGTAGCAATTGGGATTGCTCTTGGGAATAATAATAAACCCGCACTTACTTCTGGTCTTTCGCCAGCCACATGGTGAAATGTTGCTTCCAGCTGAGTTTACGGACGATGATATATCTGTCATTCGAAAAAGAGTCGCCCATTTTGACTGCATGGTAACCGCCCTTGACATAGTCCCTCCGGTCCTCCTCGTTTTCTGTCGTGATGAAAGCGGGGTGCAGGGGGTGGGAACCATGAGACATGATACCATTCGATTTCGGTTGGTGATGAAGGGTGTGCTCTAAGGAAAACCACTGGAGCAGATTGAAGCTCTCCCCGTGTTGTAAGAAGTGATATGGCTTCTTTAATCCCGGTAAAATCACCAAAAATCGACTTCAAAATCTTGTTTGGGGGAATGTACACGACATGCATGACACTGTCAAATGACTCAAAAGGGTCCGTTGTTATCGACGATAGGGGGGGTAGATTCGAATTGCTGTGGAACACCGGGAAGACAGCCCACACTGTAGCCGAAGCTGTTGACACCATATGCAAGCAGCAACCATCAAGAATCCTGCAGACTAGTGACCGGTGACCCGTCCGTCAAGGGTAACTCGCACAGGCAGTGCCGAGTTAGAAAACAAGTTGAAGGTAATCTTGAATGATTATGTAATGACACAGAATTTATTCTTCTTTTGGACGATAATTTCGGAGTACTTTCCGGCAGATTCCGTGATGAATTTTGACAACATTCGACCCCTTAGTACACGGAATTAAGGACTTCCGTTTAGCACAGCGAAGATAAATAGTATGAGTCAAGTTTCTTTATTTACATTTATCGTCGTGAGATATGAGCGAGGAGAGGTGTGTGACAAGAATTGTGTGACGTGACTCCGGTTATAACAGATACCCGAGTTGCAGATCAAAAACCGACCTCATACAGATTCTGGTGAGAGGTCAAGTTAAAAAACGGTTCCTGCGTAAACTTCGGACTCGTAACTGTGGACAATCGTTCATTCCAATGATACAAAGGCCAAGACGATCATCAAGAAGAAGTGGTTAGTACATCATCCGAAAATAGACTCTTGTGGCAGCCCTCAGGCTGATGACATAGGAAATGGCGTAGAAAGTGGTGAGTTGAAGGTAGAAGGAACAGTACAAAGGGCTCGAAATAAGTACCCTTACTCTCCCCCACACATTCCTTTTGGGAACGTCAGTGTGGGGGAGAGCTGGGTCAGCTATGGGTACGTCTATTTTCATTTAGTGGTATCCGTCAATGTCAACCTAGAGGCACCGTGGTAGCGTCCGAGTAGAGGTAAGGTGATGTTGGTATGAGGGAGCCTACTACATCAAGGTACCGGTTGGGAAAAGGTTGGGAGTCGTGGTCGTTGCATGGCCCGGGGCTTTCGGGTGGGTGCTGTTGTTCTGTTTCACAGGCCCAGCCGGAAGACAAAACAATCGGAACGTTTAGCTGGTTGTTTCCTGTGTGCTTCCACCATGTATCAACGCCTGCGCCATCCTTTGCCATTGACAGATTCAGGCCACGTAACTCTCGTCTGTGACTCTTTTTCAGATTTCATAGCCTTATATTGGAACAGGAAATAACAGTCACGAACTATATCGACAGGCAATGGGGGCACAAGTTTATTCCCATATGTCTGGTAGAAACACGGGCCGCATTGTTGACAAAAGTTTCATGAATTTTCTTCTACAGGAATCATAGGTGTAGACTGGTAACTTTGTCTATCACATGTAAGGAGGCAACCATCCTTATGATAGGAAAAGTCAACAAGTTGAACTCTCGAGACATGGAGAGATGAGCTTACCCTCTGATTGAGATCATCACACTAGTTGTATAGCCCCATTATCACCTCGAGATGCTCTTTGAGGGCGTCGTGAGATGATCTGGTCATTCTAGCCCTCGCTGCTCCATAATGACTAGTGATATATGCCTCCTCTCCTCCCGTCTCATAATCCTTGTACCACGCATCGACTACTTCCCGATCAATCATTGCATGAATCTCACACACCTCGTCCCTTTCTGCGGCTTGGGGAATCAACTCTCTATATGGGCCCTTGAATTCCGGGTCGTATGGCGCAGTGGGGATTATGAGATGATGAAGGAGCTTTGTTGCTTGGAAGTCAAGAGTGATGTTTGGACCGCCACATCGAAATTCGACGGTGAATATGGCATAGTCCCCTGGAAGAAGCACAACGACGCCAAATTCGGTGTTTTTGATTTGGGGAAAGCAGCTGGAGTCTTTGACCTATGTTTCTTACTCTCATTCTACCTGCAGGTCGCAACATATGAAGAAACTAACCTCTTTACCATTCAGATGAGTCAGTTTTGCCCACACGCTCGGAATTCCAACAACGCAGCCACTGCACGAGATCTCATGAGGGTCAGGGTCAATCCAGGCGACATGTGCTTACAGATTCGGGAGGTCTAAGTTAAGGTTTGGCTCCCATCTCTCCTTCCCTTGTTGAATGATTGGGCTTCCTGCCGCGGTAGGAACGGCCATGATTACTTTCCCAACAACCACCATCGGTGTAGGTTTCTTCATGCGGTTCTGGACAAGAACAGTCAAGGACAAGTACTTTCCCTTCGTCTGCCCAGGTATCATGTTCATCAGGTGTTCGAGGGAGGGCATGGTACCGGAATCCGGTCTCCGGGTGTAGGACTCGATGCCTCCAGGAATAGTTGCAAGTCTGACAACTCCCATGTGAACGAGGCAGAATTAGAGAGCATCCATCACTTACCTGCAATCAATTGAGCCAGCACCGGATACCCATGCACCCATGTCGTCTGAGTGACCCTGAGCAAAAATTGGTATTTCGGGATACTGAGAGCCAGGAAGAATTATCCGGTAGTTGAACGCTCGACACAGGGGAGGGTCTCGAAAGTTTGCGCAATCCTTTTTATGTGTTGACTTGAAATGAAGACGCTGACATTCTTTACTGCAATAACGAACAGATCTAAGGGAATAGAATCACAGCCGATCAATGGACAAAGCATTCTAAGATAATGGTAACGGAACTGACTCACCGGCAGCGGCTACAGCTTTGTAAAGGAGTTGTACTTTCTTGTTTGGAGCACTGGCTACAAGAGACTTTCAATTCGTCGGTCAAGGCTCGCCGATTCTTCAAATTTTCCCTTATGGTGGATATCCCGGCAGTGGAAGAAGACATGAGCTCATCGATATCCACATTGGGAACACCACGGCGTGGAGATGTGCTCATTGTAGTCGATATCGCCTGCGATTAGAGTAGCAGCGGAAAACCTTATCGTTCATCCGCCAAAAACAAATAGTACCAAACTTTCAGCCACATATTATCTCTGTCTGAAAACCAATAAATGCCATGCTATGGCAGCTGTGATATACTTCCAGCCTCTTATTGAGTTGTGCGAGGGGGTTCGAGTCGGCCGAGAGCCACTCGAGCGATATTCCTGTAGACAAATCGCCAGTGAATCATTTAATATTTGTTTAATATTGTTACTTCCTTTGTAGTACTTCCCAACTTTGTCCCAACTTCCTTCCAAAAAACTGGTGTTTTCAGCTATCAAAATCATATTTTAACTGGTAATCCTAAACAAGAAAGGTCTGAGTTGCCACTAGCAGCAACGCCTAGTTATTATAATGTCCATGCCACACATCAGCTACGATGACAACGTCGCAGCGAAGGTAAATATCCTGTATGAGTTGAATAAAACCGGGACCTCGAAGGCTCGAACATGCTCAATGTTTGACATGGAGATCCAAAGGTACCCAACTGCTGCCATGGTAGCATAGCCGCTCCGTCCCAACCTTCCTCGGTTCATAGTTCAAATATGTATCTTATAATTCTTATCAGTGCATTTTCTCAGAGTGTTTGAAGTGGAATTCAGGGTTCCCCATGGGTGTGCAAACCATTGGTGGTGCGCGAACTAGACACCCCTGGACCGCATACTGATAGAGCTAGCGGAGCTGTGGCGTGATTCAGCGCTGTTAGATGAATCATCGCTGTTAGGTGTACCAGAGCGGGAATGTTTACGGGAATGTTTACTCGTCACCGGGGATCGCCACGGCGCATACACATTTCCTTTTGTCTTGGCCGGTGATGGGACGAAGGTAGGGGTTCTCGGACGATGTGGGGAAAGTGGTGAATGCTCTCGCGACCCTTCTTCGTCCCCAGAAACCACGACGTCATCCACGGCATCCACCTCGCTCTCATTCAACCCCGAAAGCCGCGCATATTCCTGGCCAGTGATGTCGACCCCGCCTTGCACAAGCACCCCATCTAGCCAGTTATGACGGATGAGCTCCGAGGCTTTCGCGCGTTTGTCTGGATGGAGGCAGAGCATGGGGGTGAGGAAGGAGGCGAGGGCATCAGCGTCTGTTTTTGAGAAGAGATATTTTTTGCGTAGGACAGCGTTGAGAGGCCGGTATCGCGGTTTGCTGATGTACCGGAGCTTACCTGCGCGTGGGGTTGGGTTATAACGCAGCCATGGATGTGGTGTTTGACTTACCCATGTGGTTGAAGAAGTTGGAGCTGTACTTTCCCGAAAACATAATGGTTTTGGGAATGTCACCCATGAGCCCCATGATCTGTGCGATATGGTCGTCATCTACGCTGAACAACGATCCCGGTGCAGGGTCGAACAAAATTTCAACAGTTATAAGCTCGAATATCTGTGTCGATAGTAAGGAACACATGTAATATCTGTAGAAAAAAAAAACTCGCAACGCAAGCTACACTCCAGATATCCGCGCTCGTACTCCATGCTGCCCCAAGGATGACTTCTGGACAACGATATTGTTGTGTCTGAATCAAATCCATGGCGTGATGTCCCACCAACTGGGCTAGAGTGCGATCAGTTGGTGATATTGTCAACGCTGGAAAACCACCCACCACGTTCCAGATTGGCAATCTTGACCGTTATCCGCCCGTTACCATCAGGGGGGCTCGACGTCGATGACTCTGTGGTATTCTGTCGGTCGACCGACAAGGACGAACTCGATGCGTGCGCATCGGCCCATTCGGCTTTCTTGGCCTCCTCTAACTCCTGGTCCGTAAAGGCGTCTTGTTTTGAATCCGTCTTCATCACAGGATTTCGACCACTGTCGGCTTCGTCACCATCCTTTCGCTCCACCCCCATGCTGGACAAACGGGCCTTTCGGGAGAGAAAGATCGATCGCGAAGATGAGAGTGGGCTGCGGCCCTTAGAGGGGGGAACGCCGCCAATTTCTGTTGGTGGGAATGCAGCGTTTGCGTTGGAGGTCGCTAGTTTGGATTGGATGATGGCTTCGACATCATCAATGCAGATTAGGATATTCTCTGGTTTGATATCTGCAAGCTGAGGATATTAGGGGTGGGGTAGTGTTGATCAAGGCGAGATGCGTGCTCACTAGTGTGTATTACCCCACACCATCTATGCATGTAGTCGAGACCCAACAACACCTGTTTTGCGATCTGGCGGACAATGTGCATAGGGACGCCCTTCTTTGAATGCCGCTGCATTAGACCCAAAAGATCCTCGCCCAAAACCTCAAATGCCATGCAGACGTGGGTTCCATTGGGGCCCTTATGACGGAAATGATCGAGAAAGGAGATTACGTGGGAACAACCAGGATGAGTGTGAGAGGGGTAGGGTGGGTTTAGGTTAGTGTTGAAGGGTAGTGTTCGCGGTGTGGAAGAGGTAATGAGCCGCTGGTGGATCTTGATATCGTCCAGTGCGAATTCGGTGTATCGTGGTGCAGATTTCATGATTCTTAGGGCAACGTGCCGGTGCATTCTGCAGCAACTGTAAATTGAGATTACCCTTGGGATTAATAATAAACCCGCACTAACTTCTGGTCTTTCACCAGCCACATGGTAAAATTATGCTTCCAACCAAGTTTGCGGACGACGACATACCTGTCATCCGAAAAAGAATCGCCTATTTCGACTGGGTGATAACCGCCCTTGACATAGTCCTTCCGGTCCTCCTCGTCTTTTGCCGGGATAAAAGCAGAGTGCAAAGAGTAACAACCGTGAGACATGGTATCACCCGATTTCGGTTAGTGATGAAGTCTGTAATGAAGGGTGTGCTCCGGGATAACGAAAACGACTGCAACCGCACCGAACACCGATGGTTTGTCCACCAAAATTGACCAAAATTGACTTCAAATTAACGACGTTTTGTCGTGGGGGAATGTACAGGGCATGACACTGTCAAAAGTCGGTCGAAGACCGCTGTTATCGACGAAAGGACAGCAGATTCAAGTTCGAACAGAAACATGAAGCTGTTGACACCAACATACGCAAACATCAGAATAACCTGCCATTTTCGGAAGTAACGGGCCGTATTAGTAATCATTACCAGCAATATCGGCTTCTCGGCAGACACGTCTGTCGCAGCGTGGGAAAATCTAGTACATCCTTCACAACCACAAGTCATGGCAGAGCGGACGAATTCCAGCATGCTATTCGCGAATTTCAACCAGGATTTCTCGTAGGCTGTATGGAATGTATCTGGAGACTTTAAACACTCACACCCAGCTAGATGCATTTCCGTTGGCACCCGAAAGGGTTACAGTATCACGAATTGCGACCCGTTTGGACGGGTTTACACAATGAGTTCGCATTCTCGATCTGCTGTCTGATTTCTACTCAATTTGAGGTCAAAGGTGATGGCGCTAGGGGGATAGTCGAAATGCTCTTCTGCACATCTCTCATTGCACTGGTGGGCGCCGCCGATCAACCACAATCCAGTCCGCGGAAGCTCCAGATAGTGAACACGAAGGTGCGTAGATTTTGCCTCACCATCATTCTGGATCGCACTGAGACAGACACCAGCGTCAATCTATGATCTGTGAACTCCTCTTCCCCTCCTCCATCCTCGCAGTCAAGCTGAACCGCAAAACACTCGTCATTGTGCTCGAAACTGAGATCTACATCTACGACATCTCAAACATGCGACTTCTCCACGTCATAGAGACGACTTCTAATCCAGAAGGTCAGTGCACGCCCTAACCCAAGTGCAGTCCTTTTCCAACCAACCAACATCCACCCCCAGCAATATGTGCCCTATCGCCCTCCGCAGACAGTTCTTACCTCGCCTATCCCTCACCTGTCCCTTCACCCACATCACCCCTGGCAACGCAGCCGGCAGCTGTTCCACAACCCTCGTCTTCCGCAATCCAGCCACAGTCTGGAGACGTTCTTCTATTCTCCACCCGCTCTCTGACAGTGGCTAACGTCATTCAAGCGCATAAAGCCCCCATCTCCTTCCTCTCCATCAACTCTACCGGCTCACTTCTTGCCACCGCCTCTGATAAGGGCACCGTTATTCGTGTCTGGAGCATACCCGGCGCGGAGAAGCTATACCAGTTCCGACGAGGGACCAGGGAGGCGCGGATATACTCTATTAATTTCAATGTTGTGTCTACACTGCTAGCTGTCAGCTCGGCGCATGATACGGTACACATCTTCAAAATCGGACCACAGAAATCATCGTCATCGTCAAGCAAAAACGGACATCAGCCTTCGAGTCCATCTGGATCGATTGATAGTCGGGAGGGCGGGCAGGACTTGGATGGGGGTTACGAGGCCTATATTGAGAAAAAGAAGGGTACGGGTGTTTCGTGAGTCATGCATTGTTTTTTTCTTTCGCTAAGGATCGTGCTAACGGGTGATAGATCAAGTCTGCGGCGAAAATCCCTTCAGATGACGAAGACCTTGTCCCATTCTGTTGGTGGATATCTTCCTAACACGCTGACGGAGATGTGGGAGCCGTCAAGAGATTTTGCGTTTTTGCGACTGCCAACGAGCGGTGCGCGATGTGTAGTTGCACTCAGCGGGTAAGTCGCAAATACTCTATTAAGCATTTGGGTTGATGCTCATCAATGTGTTCCCAGGACAATGCCACATGTCATGGTAATTTCGTCGGAAGGTTATTTCTATTCGTACAATATTGATCTGGAGAACGGCGGGGAGTGTTCGCTTATGAAGCAGTACAGGCAAGTCGCTGCTTTGATTTTTAAGCATTGTTAGTCCATTTACGCGCAATTCGATTGTAGTTTGCTTGACTCAGGGGAGGAGTCGTCCCTGAAAGACTGAAGCTGCGCTGGTTGGAGAATATTTTTTATGTACACTTTAATTCTGACCACCTGGAGGTTCGTTCGGTCCGCCGCTCATGAATCTTGGCTCGATGCCATTGTCTCAAGAAATTCTCGTTGTTTGGCAAGGTTTCTACTTGTCTGAGGTTGGCTGGTCTGTCATACTTAGTATATTCATGGGGGTGGCCTTGCTTTGACCGTGAGTTTAATGATATCACTCGTGAGTGCAGATGACGTAATATATGGTAAATTGGCACGCGTGACTGACGCGTCTGTCATGGTCACGTCGCGTTTCTTTAGGTTTCTTTAGTATCACTGTCAACATGGTCTTTCTATACGATCACTCACTGAAAAGACACATGGCAACAGTTATGCCTCACATGTCGAATCCATGCTTCGAGTCGGACCCGTCGCCCTCTAGCAAGCCACCATTGACCGGGCCATCCAATGTAATGGAAGGCGAACTGGATCAGGAAATGGGAGACGGTTCAGAAGACGTCGAGGAGCCACTAGGAGACCTGTCCACAGATATCAAGGTATTTAGCACTTCAGTGTCATGCTTTTTTTCGCCCTAACAAGTTCTACTTTGCAGGCAGACTTTGCAGGGGTTCTCAAACATGGTTTCAATTTTTCGGGAACGTTCGCTTGTTACGAAACTTATGACATTGGGAGTGTTCCCAACCCATGTCTCAAGATTGACGGTCTTGGAGTTGTTGGGCTTCCCTTGAACGAAAGAGAGGCCCAGGTCATCATTGCTCGATCGAGTCAAGTTGGTCATGGTGTATGGGAAATGTCGTCCGATAATGTATGCACTTTTGTCCTTCTCTTTTCGTTGTCAGTTTGTGACAATATTGTACAGGTTCATTTTATTAATACCGCGTGGGGCGAGTGGGTTCGGTCCACTGTGGTCTCGCGGGTGTGCGATGCACTTGGTGTCAATCGGTCTCCAACACCTCCAGAATGCGAGTTGTACAAGTTATTGATTCAAGAGCCTGGATCAGAGCAA
>Ga0210383_10004924_pt1 | contig 11789 bp, 7 predicted proteins | sample IncBWC14OmetaG_FD_160072 | JGI IMG/M metagenome (GOLD analysis project Ga0210383, IMG submission 160072) | Forest soil microbial communities from Barre Woods Harvard Forest LTER site, Petersham, Massachusetts, United States - Inc-BW-C-14-O ...
CGATGATGCTTTTCTTCGAGGTGGAGCGGTCGGCGCTGGTCAAACTTCCGTAGGCTTTGCCGTCCATAATTACAGCAATGACGGCGCACGCCACTCCAGCAGCGAGCAAGGCGCCATTTCCCTTCGGCTGCAGGATGTAGCTGGAAACTACACCCACTACGAGAGCGATGCCGATCGCGACCGGGAAGGCGATGGCAAGGCCAGCCATATCAATCGCAGCCACAAGCAGGAGATTGGCGAGATTGAAGATTGCGCCGCCCACCATCGTATAACCGATATTCGCAGGGTCCGCGGAGCGGATATTGTTGAGGAAACCGCTGGCGTCGTTAGTTGTGCTTCCCATTGTGAGGGCGAAGATTATAGAGATCAGGAAAATGCCCATGGCATAGTCCCAATAGAAAAGCTCGAAGCGATAATTCTTGACGCCCTTATAAGTATTGGCCCACGAACCCCAGCAGATGGCGCTCGTAATCATCATTATTAATGCGACGCTGAGGCTGTGAGGTGTAAACATGCGGCTCCGCTCGGATTTATTTTCCGCGAATTCTCGAAACAAATAACTGCAAGAGGCGGTCGGAGTCAACATCCACGCAGACTTTGGCGTTGGGTGTGACTTTGTCGACGCCCTCAATGATGTAGCGGTCTCCGTGGAGAACATTGCGCTCGACGTCTCCGTGGCGATTGCCCACGGTTTCGCCGCGCGTGAACTCTCCCCGGGTTTCGACATCCACGTGCATCTCCTGCACTTTAACCAGGGTGGAATCGACAGCCACGGCGACCGCGGACGGATCGTACATTGGCGATCCGGGCATGCCGAAGGTTCCTGACAGGTCGATCAGAAATGTCAAAATTGAAACAATGAAGTCATTGATGGGACCGTGAGTTTGCTTGAGTTCGTCGAGATATTTGCGGGTGAAAAGGGCTTTGTCGCCGACTTCGAGGCCCACCATGGTTAACGGCCATCCTGATTGAAAAACGATCTGCGCGGCCTCGGGGTCGTTGTAGATGTTGGCTTCGGCAGCGGCGTTCACGTTGCCGCCGCTGATCGAACCGCCCATCAGGATCACTTCTTTCACAAGCGGAACGATGGAGGGGTCCTTCTCGACTGCGAGCGCGATGTTGGTGAGTGGGCCGACGGGAACCAGGGTGATCTCATGGGGCGAAGCGTGCACCAATTGAATGATGAGGTCGGGTCCGAAGCGAGGATCGACCTTGCACGTGCTCGCGGGCAATTCGATGTTGGCCAACCCATTCTTGCCGTGCCAGAATTCTGCAGTGATGAGCTTCTGGAACAGAGGATGCTGCGCCCCTGCAGCCACTGGAATATCGCAGCGGTTCGCGAGTGAGGCCATGCGCAATGCGTTTTCCAGGCCCATTGCCGCGGTGACGTTTCCGGGTACGACGGTGATGGCACGAACATCCAACTCGGGCGAGTTGAGCGCCAGCATCAGCGCCAGTGCGTCATCGGTGCCGGGATCGGTGTCGATGATAATTTTCTTCGCCGCCGAAGCTGGTATTGCAAGCGCCATCAAGATAGCAAGCAGAGGAGGAAGGCGAGTGCAGCGTCGAAAGCCCGAGAGTCCGACTAATTCACGGTTTTTCATTTGCCAGCGGAAAGATTAGCGAAGCCTAGCTTCGCGGTTTGCGAGTGTCAAGAGCAAAAAACCAACGGCTGAAAAAACCCGTGGTCAGTTGTCAGTTCTCGGTTCTCAGTCAGTGGAGGTTCGGCGGTTCCGGTTCGGCCACGCCATCGGCGCGCGGGTCGGAGGCAGCCGAGTTCATGCTGCTTTTCGAATTGTGCATCACGGCCTGCCCGCGTCCCATGAGCACGGTGTATTCCTTGTGCACGGTAAGCTTGTGTCCTTTATCGCGCAACGCTTGCAAGACTTCGGGCTTGACCCGCGACTCGATCAGAATGTCGCAGCTAACCGTATTGTCGGTCACGGTAAATCGAGGGGCTTCGACCGCAGCCTGGATGTTCATGCCGTAGTCAACGAGGTTCGAAACAAACTGGGCGTGGGCCAGAGGCTGGTTTGGACCACCCATGATTCCGAAACCGATGTGCAAGTCGCCCTGCTGCATGAAAGCGGGAATGATGGTGTGAAACGGCCGCTTGCGGGGTTGCAGCGCGTTGGGACTTGTGGGATCGAGCACGAACAATGCGCCTCGGTTCTGCAGCGCGAAGCCCATCCCATTGACCACGATGCCGGAACCGAAGCCAGAGTAGTTGCTTTGGATCAACGATGCGATGTTGCCTTCTTTGTCGACCGCCGCAAGATAGACGGTGTCGCTGGCGGCTGGACTTCCTGGTCCCGGATTGCAATTCGCATTGTTCGGGTTGATGAGGGCTGCGCGCTGTGCTGCATATGTCTTCGACAACAGGCCCTGCACTGGGACTTTGGCGAACTTGGGATCGGCGTTGTAGCGATAGAGATCGGCGTACGCCAGTTTCATGGCTTCAATTTTCTTGTGCAACTCCACGGTACCCTGCGGTCCCGCGGTATCAGGCTGGAACGTGCTCATGATGTTCAGCATCTCCAGCGCCGCCATGCCCTGGCCGTTGGGAGGGAGTTCGTAAATCTTCCAGCCGCGATAGTCGACGGAGATCGGTTCGACCCATTCCGCGGAGAAGTCGGCCAGATCGTCCAACTGCATGGTTCCGCCAAACGCGGCCGACGTACTGACAATCACCTTCGCAATCTCACCTTTGTAAAACGCGTCACGCCCTTGCTCGCTGATTAGTCGCAACGCTGAGGCAAGGTCGGGGTTAGAAAATGTGAAACCCAATTCAGGCACTTTACCGCCGGGAAGAAAAATTCGCCGCGCTTCGCTGGTCTTTTGCACTTTAGGTTCGTCTGCCACCCAGAGGTCGTGGATAATCTCTGGCACGGCGTAACCGTGCTCGGCGTAAAAGATTGCCGCAGGAAAAAGATCTTTCCAGGGCAAACGTCCGAAGCGTCGGTGGGCCTGGCTCCATCCTTCGACGGCGCCGGGAACGGTGACGCTGTGGATCCCGTCGCCCGGCATGGAAGTGATTCCATGCTTCGCCAGAAACTCCACGGAAAGTTTGCGCGGCGCCCAGCCGCTCGAATTCAGACCGTAGAGTTTGGCGGCCTTTGCGTCCCAATAGATGAGAAACAAATCGCCGCCGATCCCATTGCTCATTGGGTCGGTGACGCCAAGCACGGCGTTGGCGGCGATGGCGGCATCCATGGCCGATCCGCCCTTAGCCAGGACTTGTGCTCCCGCTTGCGAAGCCAGGTAATGGCTGGTCGCGACGATGCCGTGGTCGGTCATCACCACCGAGCGGCCGTAGGAACGGTCTTGACCGGAGGACTCCATAATCATTGCAAGTAGAAACATTAGCAGAAGAAACGGCCGCAGCATTCGTACCTCAGGTGTGAGCTGGATTAAAGTTTGACTTTGGAAACGACAGAGATTGTACGCCTGCTGGCTTGCGAATGCGCAGATGAGCTTTCACTTCCATTTGCCGCGTTCTGCCGTACAATGACTTCGCGCCAGTAGTCGGCTGCGCATTCAATTTGCGACCGATGAAGCCGCGAGTCGTGATTCCGGCTGAGAACATCTAAACGTCGATGGAGAGCAAACCGCACGGCATTATCGACCGGAATAATAAGGTTCCCGCCGAAGGTCTGCCGCATGACCACGCACCCATCGCCACTCTCGATGGACTCCCTCTTCTTGCGAATCGGGGGGTCCCGCTCAATTTGGATTGGGTAAAGCAGGCTCGCGTGAACACCAGCGCGGTTGAACGCAGGGCGCAAACTCATGTTGCGCGCCGCACGGTGAAAAAAGATTGGCAAGCCGCATGGCTGCTGCGGGCAATTTCCTGTATGGATCTTACAACGCTTTCGGGAGATGACACGGACGAGCGCGTGAGGCGATTGTGTGCCAAGGGCCGGCAACCGATTCAGCATGAACTCGTGAGGCGGCTTGGGATCGAGGACCTCAACATTCAAGTCGCGGCGATTTGCGTGTATCACCGCTTCGTCGAAACGGCACGAAGGGCGCTCGAAGGCAGCAGCGTACGAGTGGCAGCGGTTTCTACTGGATTTCCCGCGGGACTTTCCCCGTTGTCAGAACGCATCGCGGAAATCGGCCGCTCGGTCGAGGCTGGGGCGCAAGAGATTGATGTTGTGATTACACGTGCTCTCGTTTTTGGCGGCCGGTGGCAGGAACTTTACGATGAGATCGCAGCTTTCAAACAGGCATGCGGCGCCGCGCATATGAAGGTTATTTTGGGGACGGGAGATTTGCTGACGCTTCGCAATGTTGGCCGCGCCAGCTTCGTCGCGATGATGGCTGGCGCAGATTTTATCAAGACTTCGACTGGCAAAGAACCGACAAATGCCACGTTGCCGGTGGGCTTTGTTATGGCCCGTGCAATCCGCGAATATGCACAGGAAACTGGGATGGCTGTTGGATTCAAGGCGGCGGGCGGAATTCGCACGGCCAAGCAATCTGCGGAATGGCTGGCATTGATGAAAGAGGAACTCGGGCTTCCGTGGATGAAGGCGGGACTTTTTCGCTTCGGGGCCAGCGGGTTGTTGAATGATATTGAGCGGCAACTTGAGCATCATGCTACGGGGCGTTATTCGGCGGACTATCGGCATCCCATTGCTTAATCTTTTGGCTGGGCCGCACGGGCGCGGACGCCCGCGCCTACATTTATGAGCATCGCTGAAAAATTTGTGGCTATGGATTACGGACCGGCGCCTGAGGACTCGAAAGAGGCACTGGCTTGGCTTGACCAACACGGACGCCGCTTCGGCCACTTCATCAATGGAGCGTGGGTTGCGCCTTTCGCGGGAGCGTACTTCGACACTGCTGATCCTTCCACCGGAGAAAAGCTCGCCAGTGTGGCGCAAGGGTCCGCCGCAGATGTGGACGCAGCCGTCAAAGCCGCGCGGGCCGCGCTTCCCAAGTGGCAGGCTCTTACTCCGCATGTGCGGGCACGTTATTTGTACGCCCTGGCGAGGCAGGTGCAAAAACATTCTCGCCGTCTGGCCGTGCTCGAAACCATGGACAACGGGAAACCGATTCGCGAAAGCCGCGATCTGGATATTCCGCTGGTGGTGCGGCATTTTTATCATCATGCTGGGTGGGCGCAACTTCTGGGACAGGAGTTTCCAGGCTACACGGCTTGTGGGGTCGTGGGACAGATTATTCCGTGGAATTTTCCGCTGCTGATGCTGGCCTGGAAGATCGCACCTGCACTGGCGACGGGAAACACCGTCGTGCTGAAACCCGCTGAGTTCACACCGCTGACTGCGCTGGCCTTCGCCGAAATCTGCCATGAAATCGGACTGCCCGCGGGCGTAGTGAACATCGTTACTGGCGATGGTTCGACTGGGGAGGCTCTGGTCAAACATCCTGACGTCGACAAGATTGCGTTCACGGGCTCGACGGAAGTGGGACGCGCGATTCGCAGCGCGACTGCGAAAAGTCACAAGCGGCTTTCGCTTGAACTAGGCGGCAAATCTCCTTTCATCGTTTTCGAAGATGCGGATCTCGACAGCGCGGTCGAAGGGCTGGTGGATGGAATCTGGCTCAATCAGGGACAGGTATGTTGCGCGGGTTCGCGCCTGCTCATGCAGGAAAGTATTGCCGAGCCGCTGATTGCGAAGATACGCGATCGCATGAGCACGCTTCGCGTGGGGCCGCCGCTCGACAAGGCAATCGACATTGGCGCGATCGTCGACCGCGTCCAGTTGGATCGGATTCGGCGACTCGTGGATCAGGGCGTAGCCGACGGCGCGACCTGCTGGCAACCGGCGATGGTAATGCCCTCGCGGGGTTTTTACTTTCCACCAACTTTGCTCAGCAACGTGCATCCGACTTCGATTGTCGCGCAGCAGGAGATTTTCGGGCCCGTGCTGGCGGCGATGACTTTCCGCACTCCCAGTGAAGCGGTCGAACTTGCCAATAACACCGTGTACGGTCTGGCGGCCTGCGTGTGGAGCGAGAGTATCAATGTTGCGCTTCACGTTTCGGCGCAGCTGAAAGCCGGTGTGGTGTGGGTGAATTGCACGAATTTGTTTGACGCCTCCTGCGGCTTCGGCGGCTATCGCGAAAGCGGATACGGACGCGAGGGCGGCAAGGAGGGCTTGCTGGAATATCTGGAACCGGCGTGGTTCAAGAGCGCGCCTGCACTGCCGGCTTCGAAACCAGCGCCGGCGGAAAGTTTTGATGATGAGACGGAGACGGCTACTTCCGCCGTTGACATTGATCGCACCGTGAAGCTTTACATCGGAGGCAAGCAGGCGCGGCCGGATTCAGGCTACAGCATGGAAGTCCGGGGCAAGAATGGCCAACTGCTCGGGGAAGTTGGGCTGGGGAATCGCAAAGACATTCGCAATGCCGTCGAAGCCGCCCGCAAAGCGGCGGGCTGGGCTAAGGGCACTGCGCACAACCGCGCGCAGGTTCTTTACTATATGGCTGAGAACCTGTCACAACGACGCGACGAGATTGTTCATCGGCTCGCGGCGGCTGTCGGAGACGCGCAGGCCTTGGCTGAAGTGAACTTGGGGATTGAACGCATCTTTTCTTATGCGGCTTGGGCAGATAAATTCGATGGAGCGGTTCACAATCCGCCGTTTCGCAGTATCGCGATTGCGATGAATGAACCGATTGGAACCGTTGGTATCGTCTGCCCGCAGGAAATGCCGTTGCTTGGCTTCCTGTCTTTGGTCATGCCCGTGATTGCTGCGGGGAATACGGCAATCGTCGTTCCCTCGGAGACTTACCCGCTCATCACCGGGGACTTATACCAACTGTTTGACACCAGCGATTTGCCGGGCGGGGTGGTGAACATCGTTACTGGATACGCATCCCAACTGCTCAAGATTCTTGCCGAGCACGACGATGTGGATGCGGTCTGGTGTTTTGGGGACGAAGCCAGCGCGTCTGCGGCGAAGTCTTTCTCGACCGGAAACTTGAAGCAGGTTTTCACCAATGAAGGCCGCGCGATTGACTGGTTCGACGCAAAACAAGGCGAAGGGCGATGGTTTCTGCAACACGCGACCCAGGTGAAAAACATCTGGGTGCCTTACGGCGAGTGAGTGGGGCGGCCTTCTCTTTGGGATCGTGTTTGTCCACCACAAGTCGCAGGTGAAATCCGTTGACAATAATCAACCACGCTGGCTAGACTCGGCAGTCTTATGGCGAAACGTCCTCGCATCGCGGTGATTGGCAGCGCGAATATTGATTTGACCACCTTTGCCGATCGCTTTCCGAAGGCTGGAGAAACAATTTTTGGCCAGAAGTTTGATCTTGGCTTCGGCGGCAAGGGAGCGAATCAGGCGGTGGCCTCGCGGCTTTGCGGGGCTGAGGTCTTCATGGTCGCGCGCGTGGGGAATGATTTGTTTGGTCCTGCCACGATTGAGAACTTCAAAAAGTTGGGGATCGATGCTGCCCATGTAAAACAGATCGAAGGCGTATCCAGCGGGGTGGCGCCGATTTTTGTTGAGCCCAACGGGCAGAACCGTATCTTCGTGGTGAAGGGCGCGAACGATCTGCTGAAGCCTGCGGATGTGGATGCGGCTTCCGATGTGCTCAAGACTGTCGATTGCATTGTGTTGCAGTTCGAAATTCCACTCGAAACCGTTTATTACAGCGTCGGCTTTGCACGTAAGAACGGCATTCGCTGCATTGTTAATCCCGCTCCGGCCCAACCGGTCGATTTAAATGCCTTGTCTGGGCTCGACTACTTTGTTCCCAACGAAAGTGAAGCCGAAACCATCACTGGAATGCCAGTACGCAACGTTGAAGATGCGAAGAAGCGTGCGGAGAAACTGCTATCTGGCGGGATCAAGCGGGTCATCCTAACGCTGGGCGCGAACGGGTCGCTGCTGGCGGGCCGCGAAGGAATGGAGCACATTCCTGCATTCAGCGTGAAAAGTGTAGACAGCACAGGAGCGGGTGACGCATTCATCGGCAGTTTTGCTGTGTTCCTCGCGGAGGGCATGTCTGAACGCGAAGCCGTCCGCCGAGCCAATCTATACGCCGGACTCTCGACCACAGGCGTGGGAACACAGAAATCATTCTATGATCGGGCGCGATACGACGCCGAATGGGCTACACGGGGCTGAAGCACCGGATTGCGCCATGAGCTCCAAATCATTTCGAAAAGGAGTGCGCATGAACTACCCACGTATTGCGATCGCGGGCTTTGCCGCTACGGTTGTGTATTTTATCTCCGGGTTCGTCGTGTTCGGGTTGCTACCGCTCGCCAAGTACTACACACCGTACCCCGGCGTATACCGGTCGACTGATGCGGTCATGAGTCATTTTCCGATTGGGATTGCCTCCACCTTCGTCGCGATCCTGGTACTCGCCGCGATTTATGCGAAGGGCTATGAAGGCGGGACTGGCGTTGTGGAAGGAGCCCGCTTTGGCGTGATGGTGGGAATTTTCATGGTATGCGCAGTCGTTGGAGACGAATACGTGACGCTGAACATCGGACGGACGCTCGCGGTGGTCATGGCTGCAGGCAGGCTGTTCGAGTGGATGGTTGTGGGTGTGACCATCGGTCTGATCTATAAGCCACGACTATAAACCGCGCCGCGGCACAATTGTTAGCGGCACGTCCATGATCTAGAAGAGAAACGGTATGGTATCTCGCAAGCTGATTTTTTGGGAGGTCGACACGCAGGCTGATTTCATGTTGCCGGGCGGCAAACTCTACGTTCCCGGCGCGGAACGATTGCTTCCCAACATTCTAAGGCTCACGGATGAGGCCCGCCAGGGCCGCGTCTTTCTGGTTTCCCATGGTTGCTACCATGCGAAAGACGATCCTGAGTTCAAGACATTTCCGCCACATTGCATCAAAGGCACCAAAGGCGCTGACGTCGTGCCGGAAGCGCTGGCAGAGCGAGTCATCACGGTTCCGAACGAGCCCACGGCCGAACTGCCGCCGAATCTTTCGCAGTACCAGCAGATTCTCCTTGAAAAACAGACGCTCGATATCTTTGAAAGCCGGCACGCGCGGTCGCTTGTCGATCGCCTAGGGTCTGATGTGGAATTCGTGGTCTTTGGTGTGGTCACGGAATATTGCGTTCGTTTCGCGGCCAAGGGTTTACTTGAACTGGGTCGGCGCGTCTCCGTGGTCGAGGATGCGATTGAAACTCTAAAAACCGAAGACGGACAACGGACCCTTGACGAACTTCAGACGCTCGGAGCAAAACTCATCACTACGGAGCAGGCTCTCAGTTTATCACAGCACAAAAATTCTTGACTTTGTGCCGCGCCTCCAGTTAGATGGTTTCGCAATAATCAGGACCTCAGAACTTTAGTGGGGAAAGTGCGAGCCCCGTTCGCTCCTCGATGGGCCCGCTAAGGGAGAGAGATCGATGTTGAGCAAAAGAGCGCTGCTGGTTGTGTTCTGTTCGCTTGTATTTCCTGTCTGCCCACTGCTCTACGGTCAAGCGACTGGAAGTTTTTCGGGCACCGTTACCGACAAAACCGGATCCGTAATTTCCGGCGCGACGGTGACTGCCACGTCGCAAAGCACTGCGAATTCTCGCGCGGCAAAGACCGACGAGTCCGGACACTACCTGATCCCTTTGCTCCCTGTCGCAAACTTCACCATTCGAGTAGAGTTCCAGGGCTTTGGTACGGTCGAGCAGAAGGACGTTCGGCTGCAAGTGGACGAGCATCGCGAAGTAAATTTCACTCTTGCGCCAGCTGCCGTTGCAGCCACTGTTGAAGTAAACGCCACCGAGGTAGCCGTGGAATCGGCGAACGCCACGCTGGGACAAGTGATCACCGCGCAGCAAGTCGCCGAACTTCCCTTGAATGGACGCAACTTCGTTCAACTGGCGACCCTGACTCCGGGTACGACCGCGGAGACCAACCCAAATAGTTTCTTCAACGGGGCCGCCAGCAGCGAAGCCTCGACACGCGGGTCCTTTTCACTTTCCGTTGGCGGATCGCGCGCACAAAGTACGGATTGGATGCTGGATGGCAACGACAATAATCAATTGGACGAAGGCGGCATCGCTATTTTTCCCAACCTCGACGCGGTACAGGAGTTCAAGGTTCTGACCTATAACTACTCCGCGGAGTGGGGAGAACGTGCCGGGCCGACCGTGCTGGTCACAACAAAGTCAGGATCGAACCAATTCCACGGAAGTCTGTTTGAGTATTTTCGGAATACCAAACTCGATGCCCGCAACTTTTTTGCCACGGAGAAGAACAAGTTCAATCTGAATCAATTTGGCGGTTCGCTGGGCGGCCCGATCCGCAAGGACAAAACATTTTTCTTTCTTGACTACCAGGCCAAGATGCAGCGTCTGGGTGTGCCTTTCAGCGGCCTCGTTCCGACCACCGCCATGGTGACTCCTGACGCCGCCGGTGACTATAACTATAACCTCGACCCATTCGGCAACCCGCGCGGATCGGGCAATTTCCCCATCCTCACCAATCCTTATGTACCGACGACGAGCAGCGACAGATACTTCCAATGCATCCCCGGTACAGCCACGCCCGAGCCTGTCGGGGCGAGCGGAATCCAGCCGATGGGTGCTGACTGCAGTGTCATTCCCGCAGCCATGATCAATCCGGTCGCCGCAAAAGTGATTCAGCTTTACCCAACGCCGAACGCGAGCAACGCGGCTCTGGGTTACAACTACCTGAACCAGCCCGTGAGGAAACTCAACGAAGGCACCGGCGACGTCAGGCTCGATCACAATTTCTCCGCCAAGGATTCGATTTTCGCCCGCTTCAGCTACGACCAGGCCACAAACTTCGTTCCTGGCGGCTCACCGACATGGGCCGAGGTCAATGCTTTTGGCAGCAACCAGTTCATCGACAACCACGGGCGGAATGCAGCACTTTCCGAGACGCACATTTTTTCTGATCGCACCATCAACCAGGCCAGCGTCGGCTTCAGCCGGATTTTCAATCACATCCTATCTTTCGGCACCGGCACCTGCGAGGCCGCAGTCCTCGGCATTCCCGGCGCTGATCTGGGAGGGCCGTGCAGCAATGTGACCGGTTACCCCGAGAGCCTGAACCAGTCGAGCAAGGACTGCATCAGTTGTGGCATGACTTCGTTTCAGATGACCACCTACATGTCGCTGGGAGATCGCGGATACGCCCCTTATCAGGGCGGAACGAACGTCTATTCCGCTTCCGATACGCTCGACTTGATTCGTGGGAAGCATGACATCAGGTTTGGAATGACATTTCGTGCCGAACAGATGAACATAAGAAACAATGCATTCCAGGACGGTTTTATCTCCCAGAACGGCGCTGCCACTGGCGACAACATGGCAGATCTTCTGCTTGGAAGTCTGGGGACTTTTGCTGCTCACGATCAGACATTTCTCGGCGGCACGGTTGGCCGCCGCTGGAAATTATTCCGTCCATTCGTCCAGGATGATTGGCGCGTGACCAGCACTCTCACGGTTAACATCGGACTTGCCTGGGCTCTGGCCACGCCCCAAACCGAAGTCGAAAATCGCCAGTCGAACTTCGACGTTCAAACCCTCAAGTGGTACGTCCCAGCCGGCAGCCCCGGGTTGAGTGGCTGCACCAACTGCGTCACTTCCGATAGCCGTATTGGCATCCAGTTTCAGAAGAATGCTTTAGAACCACGCATCGGACTGGCTTGGAAGCCATTGGGAGACTCGACTGCGATCCGCGCGGGATATGCCATCTTCCACGATTCCGCCTGGAATCAGGGTGGACAAGGGTTGTGGCAGAATCCGCCGTATTATGCCGAAGTGGATCCCTTCCCCACGGGTGTTTGTCCGACATTCGGAGGG
>Ga0210383_10004925_pt1 | contig 11787 bp, 4 predicted proteins | sample IncBWC14OmetaG_FD_160072 | JGI IMG/M metagenome (GOLD analysis project Ga0210383, IMG submission 160072) | Forest soil microbial communities from Barre Woods Harvard Forest LTER site, Petersham, Massachusetts, United States - Inc-BW-C-14-O ...
CTCGTCGGATACCTCAATGTCAGACATCGATGACTCCGACTTCACCTATGATATGGATGTCTCATCGTCATCGGACGAGGAAACCTATTCGTATACCACGTCCGAGACCTCCATGGATATCTATTCAAGTCCGCTTCAGCCTCCCGCACTCGCATTCCATGCTACGATAGCGGCGCCCTCTCTGCAAGGCTTGGAGACACAGCCCCATTCTGCTTTCGAGCAGAAAGGACTTCCAAAGGACACAGACCCCTTTAGCGAGCCACTATCCCAGGCTAAGGTTAGGCCGTTTAGCCTGCCGCGACGATTCCTACCATCCGCATTACCGCCGCGCCCTCTGTCATTATCAATGCCACGACGCCCGCTTCGTGCCGCACTCCCCAACTATCTAATCAGCTATAATGACCTTATTTGTGATGACCCCGCCACCTTCGACCACATCTTTACACTCAACAATGTCATTCCCCACGTCGCCACTATTCCAGACCCACACGCGTGCAACCCTATGTACGGCCTTCCCGACCATGTCATGAAGAACTTCTTCGGCAACAATTTCGCAAACACAGAAGGCTTCATCAGCGCCCCTTTCGTCCACGCGCACTTTACGGCCGAGTTCGAAGATGTGTGGAAGGATGAGTTAGAGTTGGGAAAACAGGCATTGAAGGAACGAGAAGATAGGTGCGCAAGTGAGCTCACTACAATCGACTGGACACTGCGTCCAGTCGTAAATGGCTACGACCTCCTGGTAGGACCTACGGCCGCTATCTACGCACGGTTGACGGCTCCACAACTCCTCACACCGACCACCGACAAAATTACCAATAATGATCCTAGCACTCCTCTCCCGCTGTCAAAGAGTCGCCGGTTCGACTCTCTCATTCCCGAACCACTCGACGTACCTTTTGAATCTTTCCGACTCACTTTCCCGTCATCACAGACTCAAGATCTTAGGTTGCACCCGGCCGTGACCATCAATTGGGACCCTCAGAATGCGATCGTCACTCGCAATCCGACACCATACGCATTCAAAACTTACGCTGCCCCAATCCATATTCCTCATGACATCCAGCATAGTCCATGGCTCCCTCGGCTTAGTCAACTACGAGAAATTCGTTCTCATTTGGTCGAAGGAATCAAACGGCTCATCGCCGAAATTACGCGCCTTAACTGGCGCGAATGGATTGACCGGCTCGAATCGTCAGATGGATTTCGCCACTATTTCTATGAACATTGCCCATACTTTCGATTTATGGAGCCTACACGGTCGCTCCATAAACAGGGTTTTGCGCACACATGCACTCATGCTATTGACTATCCTAGCGACTCCACAATCCACCCCCTCCTCTCCCCAGAGGAGAACACATTTCTTCTTATTTCCGCCAAACTGTTTGCATTTGCGGGATGGGTCGATGTCGCCGAGTGGATCAACTTTGGACGAGACGCAAAAGTCCATGCGGAGGGAGAAGCTCATAAACTCTTCGAGTTTGGCCTTCTTGATCCTTATCCGGAATTTCAGGTCCTGGGTTGTCGTCGTTCGTTTTTTCTTTAATCAAAAGTTATTCTTGATGTACCACAGTTGTTTTCTCTCGTTCCCCGCGCCTCAGTATACCCCGAAATATCCTGCTACCGTTTCCGCTACCTTTGCACACAAACCTTCATTGCTTACATACCCTAGTCAGGCACTTGATACCCTTAGCTTTTTTTTTCTTCGGTACCAGGTTGAACTTAAGCCAAACAAAGATACATTTTTATACTATTTTCACATTCTTGATGATGAGAGGGCTTCGGAAAAGAATAAGCAAGTCTTAGGTCTAACCGAGAGCACCCCTGATATCCAATGTTTTTACTTTTCTATTATGGAACATGACGGACCAGATGACTACCATGGCCACGAGTCTAACTTTAAACCTGATGACCTTCCGGCTTTTGTCGATCATCCCGAGAGTGATTGGGATGATGAATTGGAATCTGAATCCTACTTGCCAATTATGGGACATGACAAGGCAAGCAGCTATCATGACCACAACTCCAATTTGGGACTGGACAACCTTCTAGCTCTTGTCGAAGACCCTGAAAATAACTCAGATGATGACTCAGAATCTGAGCCAGGATATTACTATACCACCGATCACTGGGAGGATATGGACAGTGTATACGTCTACCCGGTTGAGGACAGTGAATCCAGCAATTGCCCAGGGCCACAGGCTTTTACAGCCTACAAGCGAGTGGATAAGAAGGTTCATCCTGTTTCGGGTACTGTGCCTGAAGAGGCAAGGGTCCATCGGAGATTCCCACATGACCCGCTAGTGACTCTACCTGCCCTTCCAACCCAACCTCCAGAGTTCATTCCTACCTCCAAGATAACTGCTGAGCAGTTGGCTAAATTGAATGTAAACAACTCTGGATTTCTTCTTCCTGAGGAAGAAAAATTGTTCAACCACATTATGGTTCTCAATGAGGATGCCCTGGCTTTTGAGGATAGAGACAGGGGAACCTTGAAGCAATCATACTTTTCCGACTACATAATACCCACAGTACCGCACACACCATGGGAGTACAAAAATATTCCGATTCCACCGGGAATCAAAGATAAGGTTATAGAGGTATTAAAGCTGAAAATGGAAGCTGGGGTTTATGAGGGAAGCCAATCGTCATACCGATCCCGTTGGTTTTGTGTCTTGAAAAAGAATGGAAACCTTCGAATTGTCCATGACCTTCAGCCCCTTAACCAAATAACCATACGAGATGCAGGACTCCCCCCTATTGTGGATGACTTCATTGAGCCCTTTGCAGGGCGACAATGTTACACTGTCTTCGACCTATTCTGGGGGTTTGATGCCAGAAAGGTCCATCCCAGGTCACGTGACCTGACTGCTTTCTACACCCCATTAGGATTATTACGGATCACTTCTCTTCCTACTGGATTTACCAACTCCCCTGCTGAATTTCAAAAGTGTATGACATTCATACTACAAGATGAAATTCCTGATGTGGCCAATATCTTCATTGATGACCTTCCAATTAAAGGACCTACTAGCCAGTATTTGGACTCTAATGGAGACCCAGAGACATTGTCTGACAATCCAGGAATACGTCGTTTCATTTGGGAACATGCTGCAGATGTTCATCGAATCATGCACAGAATTAAATGTGCTGGGGGAACATTTTCAGCAAAAAAGACACAGATATGTCGCCCAGAGGTGGTCATTGTAGGGCAGAAATGCACACCTGAAGGACGTTCACCTGAGGATGACAGGGTCACCAAGATTATAAACTGGCCCCCACTCAAAACACCAAAGGAAGTTAGAGGTTTTCTGGGGTTATGTGGGACTGTCCGAATCTGGATTAAGGATTTTTCCACCTATGCAAAACCTCTTTCAGAACTTTACCATATGGGAAAAGAATTTGTCTGGGATGCTCGAAGACAGGAAGCTTTCCAGACCCTGAAGGAGAAGGTTTCCTCAGCCCCAGCCCTCCGACCAATTGACTACACATCACAAAACCCTATTATTCTATCTGTTGACACTAGTAGTATTGCAACTGGTTGCATACTGTCACAAATAGATGATCAAGGACGACGCCGCATAGCTCGATATGGATCACTACCCATGAATGAACGTGAATCTCGATACTCTCAATCCAAGTTAGAGCTCTATGGACTCTATCGTGTCCTTCGACATTGGAGACTCCACTTGATTGGAATCAAGAATTTCCATGTAGAAGTGGATGCACAGTACATCAAAGGCATGCTGAATGAACCTGACCTACAACCAAATGCAGCCATGAACCGCTGGATTCAGGGCATTCTCATGTTTGATTTCAAATTAATCCATGTCCCTGCTACCAAGTTCAGAGGACCGGATGCACTATCTCGGCGAATCCCACCAGAAGATGAAGAGAGACCTTCTGATGATGATTCATGGTTAGATGACATTGCTCTCCTTATGCTCATCCCTGACAGAAAACAGTACCAAGATTTCTGTTTTACCACTCCTACCCAACTTCCTTATCATGTCTCGACACTCCCCTCATCACAATCTACCCACTCAAAACAGGACCTTATCATACAAAACATTCAGAAATTCCTAGCCACATTCCAATTACCATCTTTGGACTCCTTACAGGCCCGTAAAAGATTTATCAGAAGGGCAACTGATTTCTACCTAAAGGAGGGTCAAATGTTCAAACGTAATGGGACACATCCCCCACTATTAGTAATCCACAGCCTAGAGAAACGTGTGGCCATCCTGACACAGGCACATGAAAATCTGGGGCATAAAGGAGAACAAGCAGTGTTTGACTTGGTCCGACTTCGATTCTTTTGGCCACACTTGCGGACAGACATCCATCATCATGTATCCTCATGCCACCAATGTCAAATCCGAAGCCTGAAGAGAATGCAGGTCCCAGTCACTATCTCAACCCCTACAACCATCTTTGAGAAGATCTATGTGGATGTCATGTATATGCCCCCCTCAGCTGGATTTCAATTCATAGTTGCAGCTAGGGATGACTTGACAGGTGTTACAGAGGCCAGACCACTTCGCATTAACAACTCCCAAAGCTTGGCCAAGTTTTTCTGGGAGCAGATCTATTGCCGGTATGGTGTGGTTGGCCATGTTGTCACAGATAATGGAGGGGAAGTCAAGGGAGCCTTTGAAATTCTCATGAGACGAATGGGTATACCCCAAATACACATATCACCCTACAACAAACATGCCAATGGAGTAGTCGAACGAGGACACTTCACTCTTCGAGAAGCCATAGTCAAAGCAAGTGACAAAGACAAGTTTGGCCGAATCAAGAACTGGCACAAACAGGTAGAGGCAGCTGTTTTTGCTGACAGAGTAACTGTCAGTAGTGTGACAGGCTACTCGCCATATTATCTCTTGCATGGGACACACCCATTGCTACCCTTCGATTTACTGGAAGCCACTTTTTTAGTGGATGGATTTAGATCTGGCCTATCCACCTCAGAATTATTGGCTCTGCGAATCCGACAGCTCCACAAACATGATCATGATCTAAAATGTGCAGCGGAGGTATTAAAGAAGGCCCGACTCAGGTCCAAGGAACAGTTTAACCGACGCTATATTACAAAATTACAAAAAGAGGCGTTTCAACCTGGAGAACTTGTACTCATCAGGAACACACGACTGGAATCTACACTCAGCCGAATGAAGACTGAGCCACGATATCTGGGACCATACGAGGTGGTCCGGAAAACACGGGGAGGAAGCTATATTCTCAAGGAAATGGATGGTGCAGAACATGAGGAGCATTATGCCGCTTTTCGGCTAATCCCTTACATCCTTAGGGATGACCCTATATTATATGAGCTTGCCGAAGAAGAGATTGCGTCACCTGCTGAGTCCAGTGGAAGTGAATCTGATCATGCGTCAGAAGCCTCCGACCTAGACACTGATATAGAGATGGATGACCCTTAAAACCAATTAACTCCAACCATTAAAGGAAGTCACATAACCATCCCTTAATCCAGTGGTCTGGAACCACTAGTATAATTCTGGATACACAAACGCCCTCTTAAAATCAAAAAAATCTACCACGGTTTCTTAAAAAGCTCTTCACAACTCTATTCAATCGCCCTCATCCTGCATTATCACTCAGGTCACGTCAACCTGTCGGCGTCATCATTCCTTTACTATCAGTCATGGCCACACTATCATCCCACCCCATTGGCTCATCAATGCACACGCATTCAAGCACCACCCTTCACCCATTAGTCGTGGAACTCAACGAAGCTGTCATTCAGGACAACCGACACTTCTCCGACATTAGTCTGGACAAACTACCTCATTTCTACATCCGACCCTCCCAGGAGTTCCCGCCTGCTCGTGCTAGCTCTCCATTACCCCCCAATAACAAGTACGAAGTCCCTAGCAAGGGCACCGCTGAGCTTATGCTCTATCATATTGGTTTCGTCTACTATCGAAAACAGTTCCCACTTCCAACTGCCCATCAGTTGCTTGGAATTCTGAATACCCCGAAGGAGGCGATAGGTATCGGATTAGAGATTAACACGGTTGAGTTGAGGGGTTCTGTGACGGGTGTGGAAGGGTTGGAGGATGGAAAAGTGCACTTCATTGTTGAGCGCTTCAACTCCAAACGCCCGACGGCACTACTCGAGGTTGCGGTTCAGTATACAAGGTTACCACTTTGGTGGAAGCTCCGAGCAGCTTACTGGAAGAGGTCAGAGAAGGTGAAGCATTGGTTTCAGGCGAAGAAGACCTCAAGGACCAAGAAGTGAATGGATAAGGACAGCGTCCTTCATTATCCAATCACATCTGCAAGTTGTTTCCCCATGTGCTACCTTGTTGTGACCACGCTCGTTCAAACATACTATTCTCTTCACGCTCATTTATCCATGCCACTTCTTTTCTTAGTTGTGTCCCATCCCACTTTAATCTTTTTGTCTTTCACATTGCACACACGAGTTTTTTTTCTTTCACTTCCCCTATCTACACCGAACTTGCTACAGTGTTTGTTTGTCTTTTTCAACCAAGGGACGGTTGAGTTCTCTCGTTCCCCGCGGATGTCACACCCCAATTTGGGTTTGGAGTAAAGTGACATAGACCAACAGTGATCTGACCATCATGAAAAGAACCCAAACCTGGACATATGTGGTCTGGCACCCAAATGTCATAGTTGCGACAGTTTGGTACAAAAAAAAATGAGTCTGAGTCATCTGTGACATAGTGACATAGTCACACCCTATTGTCTGATGACTCAGACTATTGTCTACAGAAATACCCATTGTCCTTACTTTCTATTGTTCTTGGAAGCCTATTGTTGACAGGATTCGGGTTACCATATAAGGAAATCTGGGCAACAATAGTATAGCCATTGTCCTTTTTTAGTATAAATAGAGGGTTCAACTTTACGATACAGAGTCTATCTTTTCCTGTCTAGTTTTGCCCTTGTAACTACTACAGATTTGTTAGTCCACCCAACATATCATATCTTCAGAATCCTTTTCCACCCAACCTTGGAATAGCCCTGAAGTACTATCCTCACTCAAAGTCTTACCCTAGCAAGGGAAAGACCTCACTATACCTCATCCTCTGAAGCTACACGTCAGCCTTCTGTGAAGTTTACTGAATCTTACCTTCTCAAAGTTTTTAGGTACATCAAATTAATCAAGTCAATCAAGCCAATCACGTAAATCGAATCAATCACATCAAATCAAGCCGAATCAAATCAATCACGTAACCTGAGTCAATCAAGCAATCAATCACTTCTGATTGGATTTGGCTAATAGTAGACCAAATCATTCAGACACGTATTCTTCTCTAGTTGTATCCTCCTCACAGTTTCATAGGAATATCTACTCCTATTTGACTTTGAACACCACTCCCGACTTTAACAACTTAGCCTGATCAACGTACGACTCCGGCTATTTTGTGTGTAACAAAAATACACGTGACATCTTTGGAGCCCACCGCGAGGGAGTGGTTTCATACGTCAACCAGGAGTAGTCTTCCTACCCATTTGCATTAGCATATGACTGGAGGAGGAGAATCATCATCAACCTCCAGGCGCTTCCAACCCCCTGACTTTACAATCCCTCCTGACCTCAATATCCACACCTCTACCCTACCCTCTAAACCTGTCAATCCTCTCCCACCTGGACCGCAGATCTCCTCTACAAATCCTCTTAATACAGGCCCTAGAATCCCCACCAGGGTCATGTCTAGCTTCACTCGGACCCCTGAAATGATGCCTCCTTGCGGGCACAAGGAAGCACCTCCCAAGTTCACAGGTAGCCATGAGGAGATTAAACGTTTCCTGAAAAGGTTCAATCAACTTTGTACAGTGTACCAAGTGGATGGAGCAGGCAAATGTGATCGAGTAGTTGACTATTGCTCCCGCAAGGTTGGTCAACTTGTGGAAGCTCTAGAAAGCTATAGAGACAAGGATTGGAGTAAGCTTGAGAAAGACATGCTCAGCTACTTTGATGCAGAACTACGGGAGACACGCTTTATTGTCCGTGATCTGTTAATGCTTACTCGTAAATGGAAGGCCACAGAAATTACTACCCTTACCCGCTGGAAACGTTACGAGCGCCAATTTGTTACCAAGGCAGGTTGGTTGCATGTGAAGGGCAAAATTTCTGATAATGAACAAGCAGCCTACTTTTGGAATGGTATCAACAAGAGGCTCCGTAACATCATAGAGACTCGTCTCTTGATGAAACAACCAAATACAGATATGACTACTCCCTTTCCTATTGAGGACATCAAGAAAGTGGTAGAAAATATCTTTGAACGTAATCGCTTCGACTTCAATCTGGCAGACTCAGATTCAGACCTGCCTGACTTTGGTGATGAATATGATTCTGATATGTCCAGTGAAGAGTCCTCAGAAGAAGAAAGTGCTTCAGAAAGAAGGAAGCGTAAGAAGAAGGATAAGAGAGCAAAGAGAAAAAGGACTCCAAAACGGAATCTTGACTCAGAGGATGAACAACCTCGATCCGACTCAGTGACTAGAAGAGTTGCTGGGCGAAGCACCAGTCATGGGCAACCCACTGATAAGCGAACAAGCCAACCTCAACAGCAGGATGAGGTGGAAAACCTTATCAAGCAGCTGAATGGCATGTCACTGGAAGACCCAAAATATGGTCTGACATATTTTAAAGCCATCAAGCTTGATCCTGATGTGGCCCAATGTGTCAAGGCACCTGCAACTCAAGGATTCCCACCTCGTAACAACCCTCGTAATCACAACATTTCCATGCCACCAACCAGTATGTCCCCTTCCAACCCTGGAGTCATGGGAACTACTGGATCAGGACCCCTCACATGTTATGGCTGTGGTGAGACAGGTCATGGATTGCGTAATTGTCTAAAAATAGACAACTTGCTCAAGTCAGGAGTAATCACCAAGGATAGCTTTGGACGAATCACCCACACCGATGGAACTATCATTCGCAGATTGCCTAATGAGGGCATTGTACAAGCAGCTGAGCGACTTCAAAGTGTGGCTCAGGCACAGTCACACTTCTTTGTTGAACAGTCTGGACTAGAAGACTCTTCAGATTATTATCTCACCTCTGATCAGGATGATGAAGAATCTGAAGATGATCAGGCCCATGTCATGGCAGTGGACAAGTCAGCTCAGAAGAAGAAGGAAGTAGGAAAGAAACAAGTCTTTGATGGGGTACACCTGCCATCATTGAAAAATGTTCTTAAGGGCAAAGGAAAGGAGAATGCTGCCCCAAGGCAGGTAGCCTTCAAACCTGGACCAGCACCTATTACACGATCACAAGGAATTGGGCCAGCCCCAATTTTAGTCCCATCCAGTTCCAACACAGACCTGAGGAGAGACCCCAATGAAGAACTACAACAGACACGGCCTAAACCTTTTGATGCCCGATCAACACGACACGCAGTGCCTGACTCTGATATTGACATGCAGGATGTATCCAATCAGACTCACACACGGAAGCCAGTGATACGCAATCCTCCAAATGAGGTCAACAGAGTTCCAGTAAAGCCCAAGCCAGCAGGACGACAATCTGAAATATCAACTAATATAGGGGAGACCCAAGTGGTAAACCAAATATTAAACACTCCAGTAACTTTGAGAGTCCGTGAGGTGCTGGCATCTTCCAGGGAATTGTCTGATCAAATCTCAGACATGATCAAACGGAAGAACATTAAACCATCCATTGTTGCTTCCATGATTTCCAAAGATCGGGGACCACTGATTAAATTGGACATGGAGTGTGACACACGCCCTATCACTGCCATCATTGACACTGGTTCCCAACTCAATGTGGTCAGCAGAAAGGCTTGGCGAGCTATAATTCGCAGACCAATCAATGCTCGCAAGATTCTGACCATGAGTGATGCCAATGGGGGAGAGGGAAGGCTCCGTGGCCTATGCACTCGGGTTCCATTAACCTGTGGAGCGATAACGACCCAAGCAAATTTATTCATTGGAGAGCAAGTTCCATTTGACTTGTTGCTGGGAAGACCCTGGCAAAGAGGAAACTTTGTCACCATTGATGAAAGGAGTGACGGAACTTACCTAGTATTCAAAAACCCAAAGGACCCCAACAACATTGACACCCAGCAAGAGGTACTGGTGGCAGAAGAATTGGAGCCCTCAGGTTTCAGCCAGGAGACACTTACTTGGGAAGCAACCAATCCATGGTGTAACACTGTATCTGTCACCCCAGTGCCGCCGAATTTGGAAACAATGGATCACAGCCATGCAAATGTCAAGGCATTGTCTATGGCATGTGATTGTTGTATAAGTCAGCATCCATCAGCATGTGATTCCGCATCACAACATCAGATCAGCTGCAATTCCTCAATGAAGGACTATCTACCAGCCTTTACACTGCCTGGCCCATTGTCTGAAATTTTCAATCACATGGTGAATCGACTCCGCCAAGAGTGGCCTGCAGCCACAAACAATAATATTTCTGAATTCCAAAATCACACCCATGTGTTGAGCATGAATCCTGCTCAAATAATGGCGGGGCTAAATTCAGTCGACAATGGAAATGGAAGAATTGCGGAAATAAATAAATTAGAGCAAGATGAAGGTGTGACATTTCCATTCAAAACGACTCAGAGCCCCTGGTCACTCGAAATGTCAGACATTGAATCTACTTCTGGAGTTGAACCACTCAATCTATTACCTAACCGCTGCTCGCCTCCACCTCCGGTTCCATGGTCGAGATCTGGTCTAACCGATCTTGAGACTGTGGAACGCGCAATGAACCGTATGCGGACCAGTCTCGATCGTCCTCACCCACTGGTCATTGCCTCACCATTTAGCATTCGTTTTCCAGAAGAACTTGATTCCCAGGGAGTCGCTTTTGAGCCAGGAGTTTGTCTCAATACTTCCATATTCATCCATACTGATACGGGAATCCCGTCAATTCGCACCGGTCATCTGGTCTACCAGTTCTTCCCAAATTTAGACCAGGAACCATCTTCGCCATCTTCGATTGACACTCCCCCATCTGACTCTAATCACTTAGTCTCTCACTTGGAGGACACTCTAGATGAGGTCCCCAATCCCACTGTCCTTATTCCACCAACTTATCCCCCATTCATTCCACCTCCCAACCTCGCATATCCGCCAGGCCTGGAGTCAATCGAGACTGATTCAGACGAGACGAAATCGGATGACTCATCACATATCCTCCCCACTCGTCACCTTGACCCCGCCAACGAGTTTGCTCGAAGCCTTGCACAACAGATTGATGAATGTGACGAACCATCCTCTATTGACCCTCACATTACGGAGTATAGTTGTGGATCGTGGCCTGACAACAGATATGGTCGCGGATCGGAAGATGAGCTCAGTTTGCTCAACACTCCACACCTGACACCTCGCATCCTTATCATGCAAGAGCCTCAGCGGAATTTATACCGACCCCACAGCCCTCCTCTTCGCTACCCGTACATTCCACGACGGAAATACAAGTACCGATCAGGACTTATCAGTTGGGAAGATCGAGTAGGCTTGCAGCATGGAAATAGTATAGCAGAAGTCGATGGGCGGGGTAGCCCCGATTCTGATATTTCCATGGATTCTATGCCTGACCTTGAGACTATTAGATCCTCGTCGGATACCTCAATGTCAGACATCGATGACTCCGACTTCACCTATGATATGGATGTCTCGTCGTCATCGGACGAGGAAACCTATTCGTATACCACGTCCGAGACCTCCATGGATATCTATTCAAGTCCGCTTCAGCCTCCCGCACTCGCATTCCATGCTACGATAGCGGCGCCCTCTCTGCAAGGC
>Ga0210383_10004927_pt1 | contig 11787 bp, 12 predicted proteins | sample IncBWC14OmetaG_FD_160072 | JGI IMG/M metagenome (GOLD analysis project Ga0210383, IMG submission 160072) | Forest soil microbial communities from Barre Woods Harvard Forest LTER site, Petersham, Massachusetts, United States - Inc-BW-C-14-O ...
AGGCTCCGGAGCTAACATCGCATCCTATACCGTCGAATCTACCGGGACCACGGAGATCCAGAAGGATTACAGCGAAGCGGATACTCTGAAAGTTAAGTCACTGCAAAGCGACCGGATCGAACTTAGTCTTCCACTCAATCCGGGCGAAGAGATGAGTTCTGAACGATTGATGTTCATGGCGGGTCCGGACTACCTTGGGCAACTACGCGCTTATGGTTCCGCCATTCGCCGACTGCATCACGCTCGTGTTTCGAGCGAGATTCCAATGGGATGGTGGAGTTGGACCGCTTACTATGGCGCGATCAACGAGGGCGAGACGCTGACGACTGCTGATTGGCTGTCGCAGCATTTGAAGTCGCTCGGTTACAAATATCTCCAGATTGACGATGGCTATCAGTACGCGCGTGGAGAGTACGCCACTACCAACGCAACCCAATTCCCGGACGGCATGCGGGTTGTGGCTCATCGTATTTTGAGAGATGGCCTCGTTGTTGGCTTGTGGACGGCGCCGTTCGAAGTAAGCAGCCGGGCATGGGTTTACGAACATCACAAAGATTGGTTGGTCCACAATGCCAAGGGCCAGCCGATTCCCCTTGAAGATTTGTGGAAGCAGGATTTTGACACGCTTTACGCGCTGGATACGACACATCCCGGAGCGCAGGAATACTTGCGCCAGACTTACAAGACATTAGTCCGGGAATGGGGAGTTCGTTTCATCAAATTAGACTTCATGGATACGACCGCAATCGAAGGCTACTACTACCGCCCAGCGACCACTGCACTCGAAGCCCAGCGCATCGGCTTGCAGGTGATTCGCGACGCCGTCGGCGACGACGTGATCTTGGACAAAGACGGAAGCCCCATGCTTAATCCCGTCGGGATCGTAGACACAGGCCGCGTCTCTGCCGATACGGGACACAGTTTTCTGAGATCGAAAACCGCCGCTCCCGGCGTCGCAGCGCGCTTCTATATGAACGGCAATTTCTTCATCAATGACCCGGACGCTTTCAATGTCACGGATACGTATTTAGTGGAGCATGCGGGCGAGCATTCCTCACATTCGCTGGCGGAAGCACAGGCTTCGATCGCGCTCTCGGCCATTGCCGGTGGCATGTATGAAATCGGCGATGACCTACTGGCACTTAACAATGAGAAGGATCGATTGGCCTTGGTGGAAAACCGGGACTTGCTAAACATGTCCAAAGCTGGGCGAGCCTCAACGCCGGTAGATCTGATGAGCTATGACGCGGAGGATGGACAACCAAGTATTTTCTTGCTTCGGCAAAGCCCTCGCCAAAACATCTTGACCGTTTTCAACTGGACCGACCGGCCGCGTTCGCGCTCGCTGAGCCTCAAAGACCTCGGGCTCCCAGCCAACTCCACGATGGTAGCGACTTCGGTCATGGATTCAAACGCCACCTTCGCGCTCGAAGGTGACACGATCCGGATTGACAATCAGTCGCCGCAATCGGCGCTCGTAGTCAAACTGGTGGACACTGCCGTCGCCAAGACCGCCCCGACGGTTACGGCCCGGGTCCCGTCCAAATCAAAGGTTGGGGAGACCATCGCCTTCTCGGCTCAGGCCGACCCTGACGGCGTACCCGCAACCGGCTATCACTGGGACTTCGGCGACGGCACAATCTCGGAAGGGTCCAAGCTCTCGCATTGCTACACAAAAGCGGCCGATTTCACAGTGCGGCTCACAGTCGATGGGCCGGACGACGCAGCCTATGAACAGAGCTTTTCCATCGGAGTAACGGGCGAATTGAAACCGACTCCCGAACTCCGCGCGAATCGGCGTTTTGAGCAGTCACCTGATAAATGATCTACGCCCGAAACGGACAGACCGAGGGTGGGATATTCCATTCCGGCGATTGCAACCATCACGCAATAACTCCTGGTCCGCAAACGGGAAGTTATGCGCCGCAGCACCCCGCCAACCGCTGCGAGTGTCGCTTCTTTATGCGTGGCGAATGCGTAGAAGTATCTCGGCCCACACAGGCACGGGCCGTTACACTCATCGAGCATTTGACCGACCTTCTGGGTCAATCACTTCTATCTCTCCGAGCGAAGGACTACTTGTTGTAGTGCAGCAAGGAGTACACGTCGTACTCTGCCAACTTATCGCGTCCTTTCAGGAAATCGAGTTCGACCACAAATCCCAGGCCCACGACTTCCGCTCCCAGCGAGATAGCGAGTTTGGTTGTCGCCTCGGCGGTTCCTCCCGTGGCCAACAGATCGTCGACAATGATGATGCGCTGGCCTTTCTTGATGGCGTCCCGATGAACCTCAAGCGTGTTCGTGCCGTACTCCAAAGCGTAGTCGTATTTAACGGTGGCTGCGGGAAGTTTGCCCGGTTTGCGCACCGGAACGAAGCCGGCATTGAGGCGATAAGCCAGTGCCGGGGCGAAAATAAATCCGCGAGCTTCCATGCCCAGGACCAAGTCGATCTTTTTGTCCAGATAGTGTTCGGAGAGTCCGTCGATCAGGGTCGCGAACCCCAGTTTGTCCTTGAGCAGAGTGGTGATGTCGTAAAAAAGAATCCCCCTCTTGGGGAAATCGGGAACTTCACGAATCAGTTTCTTCAGCGGCTCACAATTGACGCTCGCTCTAATGGGCGCTACTTTGGTCGGCATTTACCAGGCTCCTTCGATGCGAAACATTGTCAGGCCAGAAATGGGCTTGGCTTCGGATTCATCTACGTGATCCACTCGCGCCGCGCGCGGCCCTTCGCGCAGACGCGACCGCAATCCCGCCAGCTGATCGCGGGTACCCATAGCTAGCACTTCCACGCTGCTGTCAGGATTATTGCGCACCCATCCGGCAATGCCGAGGATGTGCGCCTCGCGCTCCACAAACCAGCGAAATCCTACGCCCTGAACGCGACCGCGCACCAGAAAGCGGCGAGCTTCGGTTTCCTTGGGCATAAAAGTCCGACCATCAAAATAACAGATTCGCCGAGTCAAGCTGAGCTATTAATGGGCAGCAAACTCGTTCTCAACGACGACCCCACCCTTCATGACGAACCGGACGTGCTCGAGTTCTCCCACGTCGGCAATGGGATCTCCAGAAACCGCGATAACGTCCGCGAACTTGCCCGGATCGAGCGACCCGACTTTGTCCTTCCACCCCATCAATTCCGCTGCGTTGGTCGTGGCGGCACGAATCGCTTCAATGGGCGATAGTCCAAGTTTGGTCATGGCAATGATTTCGCGTGAATTCTTGCCGTGCGCTTCTGCGCTCGATGGATCGAAACCGTTTGCGATTCGCACTCCCAGTTCCCGCGCAACAGAAATATTCTGCCGGGCGCGCTCCAGTGTTTCCTGCATGTATTTGTGCGGTTGCGGAGTCTTCGCGGTGTCCACGGCGTAGAAGTAATAGCCGATAGTAGGCACCCAGAAAGCATTCTTCTGTTTCATCAACTCGAAAGAGCTACGGTCCGCCTGGTGTCCATGTTCGATAGAGTCGACGCCTGCGGTCAGCGCGTTGCGAATGCCGTCCGGGCTGTCGGCATGCGCAGCCACTTTGATTTTGGCCTTGTGGGCCTCTTCGACGATGGGCCGGATCTCATCTAGCGTCAGTGTAGGGACGCCCCAATCGGCATAAACCTTGAGCAGGTTCGCGCCGTGTCCGATCTGCTCGCGGGCAGCCCGACGTGCATCGTCGGGTCCGCTGATCATTTGTGCCCCCGTGGGAAAATCCGGCAGGTCGGGAGAAATATGAAAAGGAAAGTACCTGCCGATTGCTGCGATCCCGCGAGTCGCCACCTGCATGCGAGGACCGTCCACAAGCCCCTGATTAATCGCATCCCGAAGCGCGACGTCGGCATAACCCGACCCTTCGCTTTCGACATCGCGCACGGCGGTAAAGCCGGCGCGCAAGGTTACGCGAGCATCGGCGGCGCCTTCCAGCGCGCGAAAAGCCTGCGACTTCGTGAGCAAAGCCAACCCGTATCCCTGCGGGTCATCATCCGACATGCGGGCCATCAGGTGAGTGTGGCAGTCGATAAGTCCGGGAAGAAGTGTGGCGTCGCCGAGATCCACGATGTCCGCCCCAGCGGGAATCTTCAGGGAAGCCCCGGCGGCAGTAATCTTTTCATCTTGAATCAGAATCACGGCGTCGTGCACGATGCTGCCGCTGTTTACATCCAGCATGCGGGATGCGTGGAGCGCAATTATTTTTGCAGGTGCGTTCTCCTGCGCCCTCGCCGTCGCAAACAAGAAACACACAGCGAGGCTAAGAAAAACGGCACGACTTGGCGGCTTGAAGGTGGTCATCTGTAGATCGAACCATTGTCATCCTGAGCGCAGTCGAAGAATCCCTACCTGTCGCGCGTTGCCAGAGCCACTTCCGGAAATTCTCACAGCACTTTCGGACGAACCTCAGGAGAATTCCTCCTGAAGCGACATTGGAGTATTCGCTTCATAGGGATCCTTCGACTCCGCATCTGATTAGCTTCGCGAACCATCCGCTCCGCTCAGGATGACCACATGATTTTGATTTTGATTCTGATTCCCGTAACGCTGCGCTGAAGCTCAATTAATGCTAAGCTCGCCCGTCGACTTTACGCTCGCGAGAGATACACTCCCTCCGCAGTATCGACCCGGATCTTTTCACCCTCGTTGATGAAGGGCGGCACTTGAACGACCAGCCCGGTTTCCGTCTTCGCCGCCTTGGTCACGCTCGATGCAGTGGCGCTCCGCATCCCCGGCTCCGTCTCCACCACAGTCAATTCGACCGTCTGAGGCAGCTCAATCCCCACCGCTTTGCCGTCGAAGAATTCCACTTTGATCTGCAAGTTGGGGATCAGATAGTCCACGGCGTCGCCGAGGATATCGCGAGTCAAATGGGTTTGCTCGAAGTTGGTCGTGTCCATGAAATAGTAGCTGTCGCCGTCGGCGTACAAGTATTCCATCTCCTGCTCATCCACCGTAATTTTCTCGATGGGATCCGGCGAGCGAAAGCGGTGCTCGAACATCGCGCCAGTGCGCAGATTCCGCAGTTTGGCCTGAATAAAGGCGCGCAGATTGCCAGGCGTCCGATGCTCTACGCTGAAAACCGAGTGCAGATCATTGTTGTGTTTAATGATCATGCCGGGGCGAAGCTGGGTCGCAGGAATGGACATTGCTGAATGAATCTCCTTTAATTGCGGGTGAGCCGGCGGACGCGGGTAGTCCACATTTTCCGCCACACACGAGGTCAAAGTGCTTATTTTACAGGACTTGAGCCGATATGGGAAATCGCAATCCCCCAAGAATTACAAATCTCCGCCGCTAGCTACGCCAGGCAGCTAGAATGAGGATTGGCGAATCCAAGCTGCAAAGTCTTTATGACCGGAGAGGAGCTTTTATGCAGGTAGGGAAATATGAGTCTTCCGAAGGAAACACAGCCGCAACGGCGATCACTTTTCTGCTGATCGGTTTGGGAGCAGGCGCACTGATTGGACTTCTGTTTGCGCCGAAAGCCGGCAAACAAATGCGCAAAGATCTACGGCGCAAATACGAGGACGCGCGCGAAACCCTGGACGACTGGAAAGACGAAGCCAAAGAAGTCGCCGAGGACGCGCTCGAGCGGGGTCAGGAAATCGCCGACGAATTGCGCGGCCGGGTAGCGCCCCTGGCCGCAGCCATGAAGCGCCGCTAAGCAAGCTCCAACCCGCACCCGAAGACTGCCTTCGTGTGTCCTTTGTGGTTCAAGCATTCGAACTCGTAAACCACGAAGGACACCGAGGTATACAAAGGTTGTCTTGCGCACCGACGCTGGCCGCGCAAGCTCCCTAGCTGAAGATGCCTGCAAAGAAACCCTTGATCTTGGCGAAAACTCCGTGGTGCGCTGGTTTGGCCTGGGCCTGAGGTGGGGGCAGAACGTCAACCTGGTAAGACGCCGGACGCGGCAAATCACGAACCTGCAAAAGTTCGGCTTCGCGTGTAGGAACCGGCTTCGGGGCGGGCAAATCGTTCGCGTGCACATCGTTCGCACGAAACACGAACGGCGCATCCACCTGCACATGAACGTCATTTGGCTTTGAAGCCGGCAGAGCGGCCGTCTCCGGAGGAAGGTCGGACACTTTCACCTGCGATGGATTCAACTCCATGCGGGAACCAGGTCCCGCCATCGCGACCGGCTTCAATTCGTCTTCTGGTTGAGACAGTCGCATCGAAGACGAAGGTTTGGCGTCGGAAACCTGCGGCACCGGCCCAGCGGACGCTCGTAGTACCGGAACCGAAGGCAGCGGGCAGCCGCAATCGGCAGGCACGGCAGCATCCACAAGATTCAAGCGGCCGGAGCGAAACACAATCTGCTCCGCGGGCTTGACCTGATAATTCCCATCTCCCAGTAGTTCGGAAACGATGACGGAAGCGGTGTTTCCCGGCAAAGCCCGAACACAGGTGTTGCCCCGCGAGTCCGCGCTCACGGCGTAATGGAACTCTCCGGGACCCGCCAGCAGAATGCGGAAATCGGGGGTAAGAATCGAATCCGCTGAGGCATCCAGATTGTAGTGCGCCTCGAGCGCCCCCGTGCTCATCCCCAGCATCAAGGCATGTCCGCTTTGCGACGAAGTAACCGACACCGTTGTCCCCGGGCAGACCAGCACCTCGCCGCCCCGTTCCAAACGCAAAACCGAGGTGTCGGACCCCGCTGTCACAGACGATCCCGGGGTTGCGCGATTACCCACCTGAATGAGAGTGCCCGAGGAACCCGGGCCGAGCGGAACGGCGACGGGCTGAATGCCCTGCGTGAACGCAGGGACAGTAGCAGGCTTGCCCGTCACTTCCGCCGACGAATGCAGGCGAATCATCAGGCGATTACCCGCAGCGTCCCAAGTGTGCCCAACCGGCTTGAGCAGATCGATAACCACGCGGGCGACCGGAGGAGCGTTCTGATATTGGTTGACTCGAACTCGGCGAATTTCCTCACTCGAGAAATCGATCCGATTCTTGCTCCCGGAGAGCACCGCATTCGGCAGATCAGCGTTCGGCAGATCAATGACCAGTCGCGGTGGATTGTCCAGCGTAGTGATGGAAGGGACAAGGGGGCGGCTGGAGAGAATCTCGATCGCTGGCCCCGTCGGCCCGGAAAACACCCGCACGCTGCGGACGGCGACCGGAGCGTCCGTGGTTGCCAGCAGTTGCGGCGTCGATTGGGCGGAGCAAGAAGCGACGAGTAAGCCCGCGAGCAGCAAACGCGCAGAAAACTGGCTCCGAACACGAGGCAAGGACTTCATCTCAGACAAGGTGCTTACAGCAACGATACCACCGGCCCGCGATGGAGAGAAGTGTCCCGGAAAGCACGAAGGTCATCAGGATGCCAGGGAGATCCGGTGCACGGGACGCAGATAACCGGACTGCCGGCGCTCACGGTTCGGAAAGGAATTCGTATTCGTCGATGACGGCGGCCACCGCCACTCGGCCATCGGCGTCGCCTTCGTCCACTCGGACCACTTTGCCTTTGCACCGTACCCGGATGCTCTCGGTCAAAGTGATTTCCGGCGGCAGAGTCAGGGTAAATTCAATGGCCGCCCCTGCGGCGATCGCCGAGTCAACGAAGAAGCAGATCCCACGGGCGCTTACATCTCGCGTCTGCGCGCTCTTTTCGCGCACCCCATCCTCGGTGTAGCTAACCGACACAGGCAACCGCAATGCAAACCGGCGGGTCGCCCTCTTATCCTGCTCGGTCTCAGCCATGAGCCCTCCAGTAAGAGCCTGTAAAGCATGGCGTGTTGCGTTCACCGTGTCAAGACGGTAGTTAGGACCGGGGTTGGACTGTACTTTGGGGCAGTAACTCATGGAGACACTTCACTCCGCTGTCATTCCGAGCGTAGCGCTGACATTTCACTTCGTTGTCATTCCGAGCGTAGCGAGGAATCTGCAGTTTGTCTGGAGCCACGAAGATGCTTTCCCGCCCTCTTCGGCAGATTTGATTGTCATTCCGAACAAGCGTTCTTTGCGCCGTGAGGAATCTGGGCGAGCCGCGCGAAGGGTCGCGTTCTTTGCGACCCAATAATCGCGCGTTTGGCTCGCTTCCTTATCGAACTGCGTCATTTCGGCGCTCTCCGCGTTCTACGATTTGAGGTAATCTGATTAGCGAGGCCAAGCCATGGTCTTCGTGCTGGACAACTACGATTCGTTCACCTACAACCTGGTCCAGTATCTGGGCGAACTGGGCGCTGAAGTCGTCGTGCGCCGGAACGACCAGACAACCATAGCCGAGATAGAAGCCATGCGCCCGGAGCGCATTCTGCTCTCACCGGGACCATGCACGCCGCAAGAGGCCGGCATCAGCATTGAACTGATCCGCCACTTCGCCGGCAAGCTTCCAATCCTCGGAGTCTGCCTGGGACACCAGGCGATCGGCGCGGCCTTCGGCGCCGAGATCGTACGCGCCCCCAAACTGATGCACGGTAAAACCAGCCAGGTGCAACATGACGGCAAAACCATCTTCAGTGGCCTCCCGTCGCCCATGACAGCCACGCGTTACCACTCGCTGATCGTGCAGGAAAAAGGCCTGCCGAAAGATCTCGAAATCAGTGCATACGCCACCGAAAACGGCGGCTCCCGCGTGATTATGGCCTTTCGCCACAAGCGCTTTCCGATCGAGGGCGTGCAATTCCACCCCGAAAGCGTGTTGACCGGTGAGGGCAAGAAACTGATCGCGAATTTCTTGCGGATTTGATTTCTGCTTTTTCCGCCGTCATCCTGAGGCAGTGAAGTCCTCGGCGAAGCCGAGAACTTCCAACGAAGGATCTCTGTACTCCCGGGCGGCCAAGCACTCACCCCATTTCTCAGACGTTCTTCTTTCCCCAACCAAACCGTGGGGTGCCCCATCTTTGCGTTTTTTTGCAAAGGTGGGAGGCGATGCTGCCAAAGGGACCCGCTGAAACGCTGCTACCCTGCCAGCGCCAAATAGTGTTTTGGGAAGGGCCAGGCTTCAGCCGGGCCATCACGACTCCCAACGAATAACGGGCTTTAGCCCCTGAGGACACCTTCGCCGGAGCCGGGAAGAGCACCGTCATTTCACTTTCTCAAGTCTCGGAATCATCGTGTCTCTCGGGCCATCAATCGTTCCATCTTTGTTGATCGTGAACACGACTGTGTGGGGAAGCATCAGGCCGAAATCGCCAGTAGCAATGATCTTGTCGCCCTCAACTTTGTAAGTTCCGTCAACCGCGTACGCGCCTAGGGCGATGTACGCCTTGCCATCTTTGAATTGCGCGTTGATCGAGCCGCTGGGATCCCGGTACTTTCCCTCGGCACTGCTCCCACACCCAACGCCTATGGCGGCGCAGCCCAGCACCGAAACCAGCAGCATTCTGCGCAGCGACAAATTCTTCATAACACTCTCCTGAAAGCCCAGATACCCGCCTCACTACGCATTACGCAAAACCACGACGAAAACCGTCACGCCAATTTGAGGTAATCAATAGCACCCGAGTCGGTCCCGGCTCCAATGCGGGTCGAAAATCTCAGTCTTGACCGCGAGTGATGGCGGGACAGGTCAAGGACCCGACGCGCTACGGCTGGTTATGACTCGCCAACAGTGAGCGTCTGAATGGACCGAAGAAGATGCAGGAGAGAGACCCGAACTCCCGACCTCTACCGTGTCAAGGTAATCGATGGTCTTAGTACAGCAAGAGCGGGCAGTCTGGCACACGTTCCAGGGGTTCAGTTTCGGCTTATAATCGGGGCCAACGTGCTTCGTAAAACACTGCCACTGACGCTGCTTGCAACGATGATCTTAATGGGCTGCGACCAATTGTCTCAGTCGCAGAGGGCGACAACTCCCACACCAACACCAAAATCGAAAGTGAACCGGTTTGCCGCTCACAGGTTTGTCTTGACCAAGTTTAATGGTGGAGTAGCTTTCGATACTCAGACCGGACAGATATGTAGGACTTGGGACTGGTCACTGACCGGGAAACCAGCCAAGCCTGACTCATCCAGCGGAATCGTCCCGCAACGTGAATACGGGGAGCTGGCTCCTACATGCCTGTCGCTGTATCAGCAATATCCATCTGGCGCGGATTCAGGAACTGACGTTGTTCTTGACGATTCCGGCTCAAATTGAAACTGCTCAATCGGTTCGTCCCTAAGTGCGAAACTGCGCGGCGTGGGTAGTTCACCTCCTGTCCAATTGCACTTCAATCTCTGTTGCCAACTTCTTGTGGGTCGCTTGAAACTGCGGCAACCTATCATTGAATAATTGCAGCCGTGCCCTTGCGTTGGGCAAATTCCACTCATAATCTGCGCTCAATTCAGTAACTAGCGTGACTATCTGATGGTGCAGGCTGGCAGGAATGAGTGGTTCCAGGACACTCAAGTAGCTCTGCGCCTTTGCTTCCAAGTCCTTGACCTTCTGCTCATATTGGTTCCAGCGCAGGTCAACTTGTTGCTGGTTGTAAGTTCCGAACGGTTGCAAAAGCTCACTCTTCCTGCGCTCAAGCTCAGCTACGGTCAACTGGGGACCGCCTTGCTGCCGGACAATCGCGTCCGCCTGAGCGCTCAACTGTCCCAATGTTCCCGCCAAAGTGCCAAGCGTGCCCACGAGGTAGTCAATTTCCGTTTTGGCGGCGAAGAACGCGTCCATCAAGCCAAATGCAGCAACGTGAATAAGGTTTGCACGATAACGTTTGAACTCCCAGTCCTGCGCACTGCGCTCCTTCTTCTTGTCCCACCAGACATTGAACAAGATAGTTACCAACGCTGCGGCAAGCCCGCCGCCAACGATGCTTAGGAACGGTTCCGTCATGGGAAACATCATACCGCGTGCAAGTCTACCGGGTGCGGCGAGTGGCCCATCCTAACGTCTTGCCTTTCGACGTTAGGGTGGGAGTTCTGACTTTGGCTCTAACTCTCCGTGCAAGCTTGCGCAAACCAGAAACCCGTCAAGTCATTCCCCAAAACGGGAATCGCGCTGCCACACAGGCGCTTTTTCGTTGACTGACTTTCCGTAATAAGATAATATTAAATACATAATATTAGCTATTTGAGAATAGCGTTGTAACCGGCTCTTTGACAACCTACCGGCAGCGCCCGATATAAGCTGATCGGCGCTCGTCTCGCCTCTGGAAGCCCGCCGGGGCCAAGCCAGGCATCCACTGGAAGCGGCAGCCGATAACTCCTCTTTTTTCAATATTTTGCGGCTTGCTCCTAAAATATTCAAAACTAAGGACTTAACCGAACTCATGTCGCGTGAAATGTGCTTTGTTTTCAATATTTTGCGAACTCCCTCTAGATCTATGAAAACACTGCTAGTTTAAGTCTAACGTTTTGTTAGATCTAGCGGGAGTTGATACAGTAACCATTTTGTTTTCATAGATTTGATGCAAAACAGAGCGCGTTTTTTTCGCAATAGAAAATAGGGTAACGACTGACGATTAGGTACCGCAGCAGCTATGCCGATCCCATTAACGCGCTGCGAACAGAGTACATAGATCCTTCGCTCCGCGAAGGATCAGAGCGCGTGAAATGTGGTGACAGCGGTCGGGAGAGGGGAATTATCTCGACTTATCGCGACTATCCGCCGTTTCGGGCCGTTTGCACCGCTCTTAGCACTGCTTGGGTTTTGTTCATGCATTCCTGAAATTCTTTGGCGGGATCGGAGTCGGCGACGATGCCTGCGCCGGCCTGCAAATAGGCTCGCTTGCCCTGCATCAGCATGGTGCGGATGGCGATGCAGGAATCTAGATTGCCCGCGAAATCTGCGTAGAGTACGGAGCCTCCGTAGATTCCGCGGCGGACTGGTTCGAGTTCTTCGATGATCTGCATGGCGCGTACTTTGGGCGCTCCG
>Ga0210383_10004928_pt1 | contig 11787 bp, 14 predicted proteins | sample IncBWC14OmetaG_FD_160072 | JGI IMG/M metagenome (GOLD analysis project Ga0210383, IMG submission 160072) | Forest soil microbial communities from Barre Woods Harvard Forest LTER site, Petersham, Massachusetts, United States - Inc-BW-C-14-O ...
GCGGGCACCACAGGCCCAGGTGACATCTCCTGCATACCAGGCGCCTTCTGAACTGCCCCGACAGCCGCAATCGCCACAGGTTGCGTACTCCTCTGGTCCTCCAGTTCAAGAGTATCAAGCGCAATATGCAAATACACCTCGGATAGAGACGACCCAACCACGATGGTATCAACAGCAGCAGCAGCAACAGCAACAGCAGCAGCAGCAGCAGCAGCCACAGTATGCGGAGCCTCCCCCACCTCCTCAACAGCAACAGGAACAACCACTGTATGCCCAGCAAAGCCCGCAATACTCGACAACACCAGCGTCACCTGCATCGCAGTTCGCTCACGCCCAACCCTCCCCACCATCTCAGCAGCAGCAGCAGCATCAGCCATACGCAGAGCCGACTCACTATCACCAGCAGTACGCTGCACAGACTCCAACCCCAAGTCAGCAACCTCCCGTATCCTATAACGCACCGCAGTCCCTGTCATCAGCGCCTTCCGCATCCTCATTCCATTCCACGCCTGGTCCACCTTCCGTTGTCCCAGTGGTCCCTCTACAATCTCCACCTTCGGCTCAATATGCATCTTCCCCTCCTCAGTCTTCGGCTCCCAAGTCTCACTTGCCCTCATCCACATCGCTAACGCGTCATAATACAGTGACGTACTCATCGTCACACCCACAGGCTACCCCTTCTCATGCGTATCTCTCCCGGAGCAATACCTTGGCCCATCCATCGTCACATCTTCGCCAACCTCAACAGCAGCAACCCCAACAATATATGTCATCACCACCCCCGCCTTCGACCCTCCCCAGCTTCCCTGTTGTACCCACGTCGGCCCCGCAGACGTTCTCGATGTATGGCTCGTCGATACCATCGGGTGTTGCGCAGACGGAGGAGAGGAAAGAGGCGTTGTTGATTGATTTATAATTTGGCGACAAATTTTGGGATGATATTGAAGTACTTGTTATCTTGAAATACAGTAACGAACTTTATTCAGGTTTTGATGTTCGCACAGCTCGAGCATCTAGTTACATTCAGCCTTCAATTCAATAAATTGTTTGTCGTCAGCTTTAATTCCAAACAGAGAGAAAATCACGTGCTGGCGTTGTCATTGCCAACTTTGGCCCACCGTGACTGCAGTGATCAGTATATTATATGTAGTACTGGCACGTACTGGCGGTCCTTCAAGCTGTTGTCCCTCCGTATGGATCTTCAACGTCTTTCCGCGGGAATACTTAGCCTCCCTAACGAGCTTCTCCTTGACATTTTCTACCATCTCACAGATGATAGTCGTCTATACCATCTTGCGGGCTTGTTGGCGCCTCAATTTCTTGGCCTTGCCTCGAGCGTCACAACTTGACTCTGGCCGACGGCTGTATTATTCTATATAACGAGAACGTGAACGTGTTGCCCTCATCCTCTGCCATGAATCAGACCACCATCATTGCTACGGGACCACCCCAAGGCCCTTCGCACCCCTTCCACAAAACGTTGCTGGCTCTGAAAGAAAGCCGACTGCGAGCCTCCCATGTCAAGGATTTTGTCACCGATCAATTCCAGGATTCCCAGCCCGCAGACAAAGCAGCTACTGCCACTTTTCTACACTTCTTCTACGTCCAATCAACGATGCCTTTCCATTTTCCTTTTAATAACTGGACAATAAATACTCTCAACACAGCATCCGTCACGAGTCTATAAGTTCGAACGATTGAACTTACCCACCGAGTTTGGGGCTCAAGTCCTTCCACTCCTGACTTTACCAGCTCTTTCCGAATTAGCCAAGAGCTGTATAACATTATGTTTCCAAGTTCCTAGTCCAACATCCATCTGTTACCACTCTCGACCTCGACCTCACTGAAGGGTCTCATATGCCCCTGACACACCCCACTTGCCAAAAGGCCCTATTCTGAGATTAAGACAACTCATTGCCAATCCCCTGTACCTTCTCCATCTATTGGAGCCCGAGCACGTCTTTCCTGATCTCGCTTCAAACACCATCCACCCAGTTGACTCGGGAGTGCTAGACCGGTCTAGATTTCACTACAACTTCATCGACAATGTGCTCGCTGTTGTTGCATGGCGTACCCAAGATACGGCACTCTCTTTGAGGTTCCATTCGGAACCGGGGCTAGAAGTGTGATAGGTACAACAGTAGTATCCTAAGTTTGCTACACTGTATAACCAGTTTGTCTATCGACACGGACTACAGATTCGAATTCAGTGGCACCACCATTGCCATCTTGCCACAGTGGCTTGCACTGTTCCCCAACTGTTTCCTTCTCTTGAATGTGTTTTCAATTTTTGCAGAATGTGATCAATTGGAGGAAGAGGCGGGATTCTCTTTCATTCAGCCTGTCCGCCTGGCTTGCACGGATGTGCAAACAGTTGTGATTAATCCTTGAAGACCATAGCATCGCCTACTGAATGGAAATGGACAGGTGAGATATGCTGTTACACAATCATTTTTCACCACTACAACTTATTCCAACAGATCCAAACATGTGGTACTACATTGGTACTACATATGCTGAATAATTTAATTTGATCCTCATTTGATCCTCATCTTCTCAGCCGTTTAACTGCAATGAAAGTCCGGGTTACATGTCTGGTTTACGACATATTAGGAACGCTAAGGAGACTAAACAAGCGTTGGAGAAGGAGGTAACAAGTTATGCGGTCCCGTAAATCATCATCCCGGGATGAATGTATCCGAATGGAATTCTTTATGTAAGAACCTAATCTCTCTCACAAAGAGTTTGCAGTTGCACGAATTCATAGTAGTCTCCCCTCTTGTTCAGTAGCTGGTCGTGAGTTCCGGATTCGCTGACCCGTCCTTCTTTGATGAAGTAACTGTGGGCTGAAGATAAGCCTGGCTATCAAAACCACCAAAAGAAAGTGGTTGGGCTCACATGCGATCAGCATTCTGGATAGTTGAGAGTCGGTGCGCAATGGCGATTGTTGTCCTGCCCTTCGAAGCTTGGTCGAGTGCTTCTTGTACAGCGTTCTCCGAAGTAGAATCGAGGGCAGAAGTCGCCTAATATTGCCATCGTCAGTATCAGTAGGGCGAAGCACTGACAATACGTACTTCGTCCAACAGAAGAACCTTCGGGTTGCGCAGAAGGGCGCGCGCAATGGCAATACGTTCTATCAGTAATTTTCAGCTACGTCAGTCCCGAAATGATCACAGTTGCACATACGCTTTTGACCCCCAGACAACTGAGATCCTTTGCCACCGACCTCAGTGTTGAAGCCACTGACAAGTGGAATATGGTTAAATGTGTCAAATATAATAGACATAAAAGAAAACGTACTCGGGCAAGGATTGAATGAAATCTAAGATATTAGCATCCCGGCACGCATGTTCAATTTCCTCTTGCGTCGTTTCAGATTCAGGCTCGATGGCTCCAAGCAGAATGTTAAAGCGGATAGTCCCTGCATAAAGAGTCGGCTCCTGGGAAACCAATGCCATCTGCTTGCGGTACTCCTTGATGTTCAATTCCGTGATGAGTTCGTTGTCTAGCTGTCGAAATCATTTACATGAGACGCAAGGAATAAAGGTACTAGAAAGGATGGAGACGAACGTAAATTTGGCCCGCTAAAGGATCGTAAAATCGTTCGATCAATTGAATACTGAGCATTTGCCATCATCGTTAAACGCAAGATGGAGATGTGAAAATAAAAGCAGCTTACACTGTACTCTTTCCTGATCCACTGGCTCCAACCAAAGCAATGCATGTGCCAGGTTCGACTTGCAACGACAAGTCGCGCAACACACGCACACCAGGTCTCGTGGGATATTGGAAGTGCACATTCTCAAAGCGGATGTGACCTTGGGCTTTCTTACTGTCGATGGACTTCCCACTCGTCGACTCCACATCAATCTCTGGTACGCTATCAATCAAGTTGATGATGTCAGAACCCGCACCCCGGGCAGACGACATGTCGGGTACGAAGGTGAAGACATTGCCAGCCTGGATAGCACCGAAAGTCGTGGTCTGTTAGGTAGATAGGATCAGAATACATACTCGAAAAAAGGACGCCGATGCGCACCATAAGACCAATAAAGAACTGGAATGTGGAATACTCCTGCTTGGAAACGAGAATAGATCCATACCAGAAGACAAGAGCAATGACAAAGAACGCCATAGACTGCGAAAAGGAGTACAATAGACCACTCCACATGGCCGTTGTCTTCGAATGCTGGAGTGGTATTTCCAAACTCTGGCTGTAAAGATCACAACAGTCGTCCTCGCGTGTCAACGATGCGACGGTACGAATCGACCCAGCAGCTTCACAAGCAAGTTGAGCGGAGCCTTCATGAGCTGACTTGTTTGTTTGATCTTTCAGCACGACGACACGCTGAGTGATATAAGAATCAAGCCAACCTGGATGAGACTGATGACCTACAAGGCGAATGTAACCGATGGAGACCAGCAGAGGAGTACAGGCTACATAGTACAAGGATTTGCTTCAATGATGAAATTCAAAAACAGAAGCAAAGATCGTGACATACCTATAACAACGAGCGCGAGCTTCCAGACAAATGCAAGACCAATGATGGATCCGGCAATGATTGTAGAAATACTTTGCACGATGCTGCGGGCAATCGATATGTGAATCAACGATGATGGATGTCTAGATATCAACTCACGCTCCGAGAGTGACGCCAGCTAAACCGTTAACTTTTTGCGGGTTATTACTCAAATTGGCAGTCAAACTTCCGGTCTGAGAAGTTGAATTCGTGAGTCAAAATGGTCCAACTACAACATAAGACCACATACACTATTCTCTTCCTTGTCGAAGAATTCAACTAAAATATGGGGTCAGTGACCGGCAGAGAATGTGATGGTAGAATAACTCACTGTCCTGTCTCAAAATAGCCTTGAAGCTGAGAGATCTAAGTTTGAATGTTAAGATGGAGGCCGCAGATCCGAAGAGATGATTCGTTATGCCGATTGCAAGTGCAGAAATTAGCGCAATAAGGAAAAACCTTCGGGAAAATGAGCGACAAAGACTGGGATTTAACACAGGACACTTGCCATAGCGCATTCCGATCACCATCAAGGCGACGCTCATGGGAATCAAATTTCGAAAAGCCGTCGACACCCTTGGCTAAAGATAGATTATTTAAGACCCTGCAAACTGATAGCTGGACAAAAACGACTTACCATAAACAATACCAAAGACAGGGTACACCATTCCCGCAACTGTGATGATCTGTCAACACACTTGATTGAACCATACCAAGAGTAAAAAATACGTGCTTGAAGCAAAGATTGCACCGACAGAATAATGCCACCATGCCTGACGATTGAGTTTGCCCATCCGCATAAAGAGGTAAGGCAAACCGAGATCGCGCTTTTTCTTCTTGTCTTCGCCGGCGTTGTGTTCGATGATCTCGCTAGCCAACGAATATCTCGTATTCTTGCGTCCCAGAGGCACCTCCCGGGCATCCTTCTCCAAATCCTCTTCACTATCAGAAGTGCCGCTGCCAGAGCCTTCGGTGGCTCCGCATTGTTCACGGAGTCTTTGTGCTTGGAATAGTCGCGAATAAGCTCCATGCTCGTCGCGAAGCAGGCCTTTATGAGTGCCTTGCTCAATGAGGCGACCGTCACCTATTACAAAGATGACATTTGCGTCTTTGATGGTCGATAAACGATGGGCAATAGTGATTGTAGTGCGGCCTAATGCGAAGAATGAAGGTCTGTAAACATCAAGAGTGGTAAAACGTACCGGCAGCAGCTTTGTCTAACGCGTTTTGTACGATTCCTTCGGACTGGGTATCCAGAGCGCTGGTTGCTTCGTCAAGAAGCAGAATCCTGGGATCGGAAACAATCGCACGGGCAATTGCCACGCGTTGTTTCTGTCCACCAGATAGCAGGAATCCACGCTCGCCGACCAGAGTATCGTATCCTAATGGTAATTTGCTGATAAAGTCATCGGCGTTTGCTTTAACACAGGCTTCTTTGATCAGTGCGAACTTCTCCTCTTCGGAAGCGTGCTCATATTTTGTATTGATGAGGCCATGGCTGACATTTCCTTTGATGGTTGTCGCGAATAGCATGGGTTCCTGCGACACAAGACCAATTTGCGAGCGCAACCACTTAATGTTCAAGTCCTTTAAGTCTACGCCATCGAGTTTAACGGTGCCAGATATCGGATCATAGAACCGTTCCACAAGGGAAACAACGGTAGATTTTCCAGCACCAGAAGCGCCAACAAGTGCGGCGGTTTCGCCAGCGCGGAAAGTGAGTGATAAATCCTGCGTAACAAGGACAGTGGGTCGGGAGGGATAGCTGAACTGAACATGCTCGAGGACAATTTCGCCTTCGACCTTCTCCGGCTTGAGACCATCTGGATTGGCGGAATCGATGTCCGGGACACGATCGATGGTGATGAATAGTTTGGCGGCAGCCCCACAACCACGGGTAATGGCTTTTGTAACATGTTAGCACGAATGAAACGGATAATGACAAAGTGGGCGGAATATTTACCTTGTATTTCCGGCGCGAGAAGTGGCAGGGAAAACGAGCCGATCATGATGGAAAAGAAGACATTTATAACGGCACCGGGCTCGGCTGAAGGAGTATACGAGGTTGGAAACTAGTTCACAACATGAGAACTGAGGCTTGCCTTCGCCACGATTAATGAGTGTAGTGCCGAAGGAAAAGGCTAGAGCACGACAAGACTATGAAAAGTTACTCGACATAGTTGTAGGTATCACTTACTTAGCGCATAGGCAGAATATATAATAAAGAAGAATACTGCAAAGCCTCCACCGAGCCACATAGCAGATTTGAGGCCAGCTTTGCGGGAGTAATCAATGTGAGTGTCATACAAATCCGACAGAGTCTTTTGAGTGCCAAAAGCTTGCGCTGTGCGAACACTTGAAATTACTTCTTCGGCCAAATTGCCTGCCTCAGCTACATGTTTAAGAGATAACCTAGGTTGTCATACAAATTGAGAGATACGGGGAATCAGCAGAGGAATATCCACGTACTGCATGTACTTGGACAGGGCCTTACCCATGATGGCACCGGTAATACCGATGCAGGGCAACATCGTGGACAATGCGAGGGCAAGCCGCCACGAGCGGATGTAAGCCAGGATGAAACCACACACGAACGCACCCAGAAGGTTGACAACAAGTGCAACTTTCTCTGAAATACCTTGTTGTACCAAATCTAAAAATCGGCAGAAAGAGTTGAGGGATACATAGTCGATCAAGAAAACCCTATGACACGGTACGGTGAAGAAGGCAACTCACGAGTGTCCGTCTGAATACGGGTAGCCACCTCACCAGCCCCGACTTTGTCAAAATATTGGATGTCTTGACGCAAGATGGCCTTGAGGTAATGTTCTCGAATGCGTTTCGCATTGACCTCTCCGGTGTATACCCATATCCACATAAACATATACGTGCAAACCAAGGTTCCAACGCCTACGATTCAAGTCAAGATGAAGTACCAAGAAGTCAATATGAGAAGGCAGACCGATGAGGGTCAAATAGCTGACATCTTTGGCAGAGGTCCGGCGGAAATGTTCAGCGGCAATGGGTATTTCCTGTGCTGCAGTGGCACTTCCCGCACTGGCTTGACCTAAGATAATCTGGAAATTGACGAAATCCTGAGTAAGTTTACCGAAAAGTAGGCTCATAAGAGGCTGTTAAATAAGTTAGGATAAGTGGTAGTAGAGTGTCGACAAGAATACCTGTGCTGCACCAGCTGCAGCTGCAGCAATTAAGCCAATGAAGTCCATGAATAATTCGAGCTTTGTTGAAAAGCTGTGGAGCGATCAGGCCATACCCTGGACAAGTCGATTCTTTTCTACATACCGAAACAAAGAGCTGAAAGACACAGGAGGAAGTTCCGGCTCTGCTGCCTTGACTTTGCTAGTGATGACTTCTGTATTTTTTTCATTGTTGACTTCGTTGGCCGTCTTGACAGATCTCTGACGGGAGAAAAAACCGCCCTTGGACTTCTGCGCGAGTGTGGCACTAGCCTCTAGGTCTGTGCTACTGCGAGACATAGTTGACAACCAAGGATTGATCCTGGTCGTTCTTTCCGTCGATTGAAAGAAGGGAGTGGAAGAATGAGGATCAGTTCGTGTGTTTCGCGCATACTAGTAGTACTACTACTAGTATATGTATGATAGGAATCGTAATCGAGCGTAAGTTCAAGTTCCGGCAACAAATCTAGTAACTTAGGAATTTTCGGTCAAACACAGCATTTCATCCACTTTAGTCTCAGTGAGTCAACTCACCTTAAACGCCCGGCCATGTAACAATAGGGTGTTTCAAAGTTAAAGTTTTGAGGAAGTCTGTTTTGAGTAAAGTTTTGAGCGATCGAACAGAGAAACGGCACAGCAAACATCACAAACCGGAAAACGTTTTGGGTGACAGTTTCACTCGGCATCACCAGCGGCACTTGTCGGACTATCAAATATTGGCAAGTGCCGCTGGTGATGCCGAGTGAAACTGTCGCCCAAAACGTTTTCCGGTTTGTGATGTTTGCTGTGCCGTTTCTCTGTTCGATCGCTCAAAACTTTACTCAAAACAGACCTTAAAACTTCCTCAAAACTTTAACTTTGAAACACCCTAATTGATGCAAGGGGGAAAAAAGTTCAAAAAACTCTAGTTTCGGATGAACGACTCGGAAGACCAATGAGAACAATACACGGGTGTATCTAGCAGGCTGTGAGTCAAACACGAATTGTGCGGCCGCTTCAGTGAGAACATCGGATCGACGTGGACTCCCCTATATGTCTGTCCGGCAAAACACCTCGAAATCGGCCTAAAATCTCCAATCTTTTTGGCCAAATCCGCCAAGACCCTGTCACTCATCACTGTCGTGACATCAAGTGACTCCAGCCAAAACGTGGCACTCTGGCCAAAAGAAAAAAAGGCACGCCACATCCGGCGGATCACCTGACTTGGTCGTCTCATTGGGCCGCAATAGGTGGATAGACCTTCTTGCCACTTGCCAAATCCGCAATATTCGGACAAAGATTGGGCCATTTTGAGGCTCTCCAATCCGCAAAAATCCGCACAGACATATGGGAGAGCTTCCGGGGCCTACGTGGACTCATCGTGGACCGACGTGATACACGTGATCGCGCTAAATGTCCGGTGACGCGTGACGTGGCAGATGCTCGTCACCGTTGCGCACACACCTTGTAAGACTACATAGATACCCTTACACACCCTCAGCTACCAGCCTATGTAGAAGAGGTGAATGACAACTATATTAACTCAATACCACACATAGTGAGTCGTCCGATTGTATTACATCTCCGAGGGTCGCATGCCAGAACACCAATGTCGCCCCCTCTACCTGCGCCTCAGTCCTCCTGTTTCCACCTCGCTGCCAAGTGCGACCGAGAATCAAAGCGCAATACGAGCGGACGCGCTGGACGGATGGGGTCAATAATATGCATGCCGTTGACGGCGTACGTTGGCGAGAAGAGCGAGTTGCTGAGATTGAGCCCGACGGAGGAGTGGCAATGGCAGCGGTAGGGGATGTTAAACTTCATGTAGGGCGGCGCTGTCGCCGATCCCTGAGTGCTGGAGGATTCAGACTGAGGCATCGAGGAGACGAGGTTCGTTTTTGACGTTCATGGAACCAGTTAGACAGATCTAGAGGCCAACAGGATCAAATGATGAAGCCCGGGGCGGCAGAAGATGCGCATGCGCACGGTGTGCTATGTGGAGGGACCCGGGAACGACAACTTGATCGTCGTCTGCGAATTCAAGTAATGCGTGGATGGGCGGCCCGCGAAGTGGATCCGAAGTTCTAGGAATTACATATTTAACTTGGGCATTGTAACAGCACGCTTGTACATGTTGTGCGTTTCGTCGACGTCCATGGACCGTGATTTGGGTAGGGGAGTTAGAGAGTGGAGCGTTTGAGAGGTCAGGGCAGTGGGAGGAGGATGAGGGAAGATCTCACTCGCCCATCCTTCTTTATAGATCTCCTCATTCCCCAGAATCAATACCAAACATTCCTCTTCCTCTCTCCTCCCCATCCACCCTCTTCCTCTCTCCGCTCCCTTTCTTCAGCTTCCACTCTTTCCTCAGCCGCTGTCAATCCGTGTTCCAACGACTAGCAGTCTGGTCTTGTATTCAAGCCACATTGACGATCATGGCACTTGACTTGAAACCAAAAAAAGCTCGTGCAGACTTAGGGAATTCAAGTATTAGGATAGGATGGTGTGGTATGTGCTACTGCTACATGGTATCAAGATATGCGAATGGAAAATAATGCTGGACCGAGACTCTGAGGCCTCCTGGGCGTATTCGTACTTGGCATGGCTATAAGTATACGCTGACGATGAAAATGCCGAAAGCGGGAAATAGGAGGGGAAAGGGGGAAATCGAAACGAAAATAAGACATTACACTTCATTCCTTGTTCTTCCTCCCCCAAACTTCAGAATATACGGCACATCCATCTTCAGACATTAAGTAAAATAGCCAGCCTGCCTCAGCAGCTCCCTAACCTCGGGTGTATCAGGCTTCATCAAGCCGGGCTCCAGGCCTGGGGTAAATGTCCCCACGACAGGTTTGCGTTTGACAGTGTATTGTACGTGGAATGAGCGGAATATGCCCTGCCAAGCCGGTGGTGGGCGTGAGAGGGAGTGTGGGAAGGTGGAAGGAGAAACTCACCATCTCCGTGTATTGGGCGGCGCCCTCGCAAATGACGAAGCCTCTCCGCCACTTGCAGTTGTTGCCGTCTTCGTCGGTGGCATGGACCCATACTGCTGAGCCGTTCTGCGGAGATTATTGATGTCAATATGGGTGTCGAATGGAGGACGGGAGAAGGGAGGACGCACCTGTGCATACCAGTGGAACCGCGCGTCGAGGGTACGAGGGTGGATATCCTGGAGAGTTTCTTCGATGGTGGGTTCTTTGGTTTCTTTCCAGTTGCGGAGTCTCATAGTGGGTTCTAGGCAGATGGGCAGCTTGGAGATTGAGAACGATGCGAAGAATTGAATACAACAAGAGCGAAAACGAAACGAAATGAAATGAAGTTTAGGCGGATCAACGACGACGGGGGGGTAGTACATCCTCACGTCCAGGATATGTTCATTATATATTGTCAATGTTCTTGATCGCAATCCATTCTTGGGGCGAACACATTATCCCTGCTCCCACAAAACACGATGACAACAATAAGCAATAGTCATAGAAAGGCAATCATTGTCTGCGATGTTAAGAGACAGGGGATACACATCCACATACAACAAAGAACGAGACAATAAGGGCGTGAAGCGGAGTAAAGGTGTTACATTACGACAGGCGGGCCTACGCCCTGGGTCCTGGGAAGGGTTTCACGAGCCGGGAGAGGAACAAGGATGGAGGACTCCTGTGAAGGTATAATGACAGAAGCGTGGCATGTGGCCAAAGGACAAAAGGCAGACCGAAATAAGAAGGACCAAAATGCACCAACCGAGCACGTGTTTTGCTCCTTAACGACCTTGTCCCTCCTTGTACTTCCAACGTTAAATTGCAGAATGGAATAGAAGGTCAACAAACTAACGACCGACAATAGAACGCCGGTGCGTAGGGGATATACATCCACCAACTACGATACGTCTCGATTTTCGGCCAAGGTGGATTATACCGGTTTTGGGATCGTGGGCGTGGCTTCTCCATTGGAACAAATCGCAGCAAAGACCAATTGTTCTTTGTCTGGCGTGTTCGAGAGTCAATGAGCCCGATTTCAGCCTCTAAGCTTTGATCTCGTTTGAAAAGAGCAATGGACGTGCATTTGAGATTTTGTTGTTCAAAGATGTGGCTCTT
>Ga0210383_10004929_pt1 | contig 11787 bp, 9 predicted proteins | sample IncBWC14OmetaG_FD_160072 | JGI IMG/M metagenome (GOLD analysis project Ga0210383, IMG submission 160072) | Forest soil microbial communities from Barre Woods Harvard Forest LTER site, Petersham, Massachusetts, United States - Inc-BW-C-14-O ...
CCCCGGCAAAGACGCGGAATGGGGTAAGTACAACATCGTCATCCGGCGCGGCGCGGAGGGTGAAATGCAAGTCGAGAGGCGCGCAGTTACACCGATGCCGGATGAGTTGAAGAAAGTGATTGAGGAAATGAAATAACAATAGTATGGGTGCCCCAGGTCCGGGGTCCCCACGGACAGGTCTTCGTCCGTGGGGTGTAGATCTCGATTTTGAGACCTGGGATATGGGAGACGAAATCGATGCCCACATCAGCGACATTTCGAATCTGGCGCGGAGACAATACGGGCGGCGGATTCCAGGACTACACCATACCCGTTGAGGAAGGAATGGTCGTTCTCGACGCCGTGCACCGCGTCCAGGCCCAGCAGGCACCTGACATGGCGGTGCGATGGAACTGCAAGGCCGGCAAATGTGGATCGTGCTCCGCCGAGATCAACGGCATGCCCAAACTCATGTGCATGACCCGCCTCAGTGACATCAACCTGGACATGCCGGTCATCCTGGAGCCGATGCACGCGTTCCCAGTCATACGCGATCTGGTCACGGATGTCTCGTGGAACTTCCGGGCCAAGAAATTCATCAAGCAATTCAAGCCCCGCCCGCCAGACGCGGCCGATGGCACATGGCGCATTCAGCAGGCCGACGTTGAGCGCGTGCAGGAATTTCGCAAGTGTATCGAGTGTTTTCTCTGCCAGGACGTGTGTCACGTCCTGCGCGAACACCACAAGCACGAGGAGTTTATCGGTCCGCGTCTGCTCGTCTATGCGGCGGCACTCGAAATGCATCCGCTTGACACCGAAGACCGGGTGAGCGACTTGCGGTACAGCCATAACATTGGCTACTGCAACATCACCACTTGTTGCCGGCAGGTGTGTCCCGAGTCGATTACCATCACCGAGAACGCGATTATTCCACTCAAGGAGCGCGTAGTCGACCGTTACTTCGATCCCCTGAAGCGGCTGTTTCGCATACTCTGACTCGAATGGGCGCCGAAGATTGCTATCTTGGCGGAGCGTCTTGAGCATCGAACGGAACCAGTTCCGGTTCCAACTCGTCCCATCCGTAGGCCGGGTTTTGGAGCAGGCGCACGCAGCGATTCCAGCGCAGGATGGCGTCATCGTTTCCGGCGGGGCGAATGTCTTCGGCTTCTGAGAACGATTGCAAAGCCTGTTCGAAAAGCGCTAAGACCGAAACCGGCGGGTGCCCGGCATTGAGCTGTGCTTTCGCACGCCGCTCGCACAGGATCCCGGTGTAGTAGAGCCGTTCGTAGGGGTTCTGGAGCTGTTGAAAGATCTGTTCCGTCTCCCGGTAACGATCGGAGCCGCGGCCGGTGAACTGATCTGTGAGCGCGAGCCCGAGCATACGCAATGCGAGCTGATGCTCCGGCTCGATGGCCAGAATATCGCGACAGATTGACTCTGCCTCTTCCGGTTCATTGAGAGAACGATAGAGTTCGGCCTTGGAGATGGCTTCATCGATCCCGGCTGTCGAAATGCGCTTAATCCTGTATCCCATCGCCGTTTCCCTCCACGCGGCCGGCCTGCTTGATCACGCCATTATGCTTCTTTCGCCAGGCATAGTCCAGACTTGATTCAATCGTGCATTTACTTTTGCCGACGATAGCGCGATGATGACGTTTACATCGCAACCATTTCGTATGGTCCGGCTATCCTGCTCGGCGCCACAGATCAGTTAGATCAGGTGAATCCAGTAGGCAAGCACCAGTACTTCAAGGCCCACGAGCGTGGCGAGAATGATGCTGTGCTTGAGGGTGAAGCGCATCAATTGCGATTGCTGCGAGACGGTGATTCCGGTCGCGGCGGCGGCTACCGCGATGGATTGAAGACTGATCATTTTGCCCAGCACGCCGCCGGACGAGTTGGCCGCGGCAATCAGCACTGGACTGAATCCAAGGCGCTCGGCGGTGATTGCTTGCAGGCTGCCAAACAGCGCGTTCGACGAAGTGTCGGAACCGGTTAGGAAGACGCCGAGCCAGCCAAGGAATGGACTGAAGAAAGGAAATGCTGCACCGGTCGCAGCGAACGCGAGGCCCAGGGTTCCCGTGGCCCCGGAGTAATTCATGACAAATGCCATCGAAAGCACGGCCGTAATGGTCAGGATGGTAAGGGCCAGTAGACGCCCCGAGGCGACGACGATCCTGAAAAACTCCACAATCCGCATGCGCAAAAAAATCGCGGAGAGGATGCTGGCAAACATGCACGATGTGCCCCCCGCGGATATCAGGTTCAGATTGAACATCGCCGGGTAAGGAGAGGCTTTCAACAAAACCGGCGGAGTGCGAAGGATCAAATTGTGAAGCGCCGGCCAGCGAACCACGATGGTTGCCAGGTTCAGGATGTTCTGAAATGGCTTATAGCCCCAGAGAAGTACGAGGACGACAACAAAGATATAAGGCATCCATGCCGCGGCAATCTGCCCCGCGGTGTGCCTCGGCGTCGAGGATTGCGCCGGCACTCCACTCGCGAGTTCGAATGGACCCGGCCCCGTTGCTCCTCTCGCGTATGGAGTCGCTGTTACGTTTCCTGAGTGCGGACGCCAAAACCTTAGGAGCACGACCACCGCGGCTATGGACGATGTTGAGCTAAGGATGTCGCTGAGTTGAGCCCCGACGTAATTCGACACCAGGTACTCGACTGTTCCAAATGTGAGCCCGGCCGCCAGGAGCGCAGGCCACACTTCCAATGCCGCGCTCAAGCCTCCCATCACAAAGATCATGTACGCGGGAAGGATAACCGCGATCGGTGCGCAGAGAGTTCCCACTGCGCCGCTCAACTTGTCGAGGGGAAGTCCGGTAATTTGCGCCAACGTGATGACAGGCACGCCAATCGCGCCAAACGCGACGGGTGCTGTATTGGCCAGTAAGCAGAGGGCGGAGGCATAGTATGGCGAGAATCCCAACCCCACCATCATGGCGCCCGCAACGGCTACGGGCGTGCCAAAGCCGGCGGCGCCCTCGAGGAATCCGCCGAAACCGAAGGCGATGATGATCGCCTGAATCCGCAGATCGGGAGTTAGAGATCCGACCGAATCCTTGATGATCGCAAACTTGCCCGTCGCCACCGTCACGTTGTAGAGCACGATTGCCCAGAACACAATCCATGAAATGGGGAACAGTCCGAAGGCAGCCCCATATGCCGCCGAACTGAGAGTGAGCGAAACCGGCATGCGGTAACCCGCCAGCGCCACCAGCAGAGCGGATCCGAGGCCATACAAAGCCGCCACCCATGCGGGCTTTTGCCTTACTCCGAGGAGAAAGAGCAGAACGGCGATCGGAAGGGCCGCGACAATTGCAGAAACGGCCAGGCTCTGCCCCCAGATGGAATAGCCCTGGGCCCAGACGGAGTTCATGCGTTGTTCCTTCCTCGATTGTTCGCGGGACTCACAGACGTTCGCGTAGCGCTCAGCTGCACCGGGAAACCCTGACTTGGATCGCACTCCATGCGCTCAATGAGGAACAATTCGAGGCTCATTCGAGCGCATACCACCATAGCTGAAGTGTCACGCCCTGCGCCACCGCCAACCTGAACGCAGGGACTCATATTAGCAAGCCAACTCGGGCATTCTTCCAGTAAGCTGTTTCGAGAGTGCTGACCGCCAGCCAAATCGCCGGGTTGCGCGCCTCCGTTGGCGAGGGCGGGCTGATCACCGGGCCCAGCCAGTTGCAGACGTACGAATGCGACGGGCTGACAAATTTCCGAGTGATGCCTGAAGCAGTGGTGCTGCCGCGCTCCGCCGAGCAAGTGCAGGCCGTGGTCCGCCTCTGTGCCCGGTACAAAATTCCCTTTGTCAGTCGCGGCGCAGGCACGGGTCTGAGCGGAGGCGCGCTGCCGGCGGCGGGCGGCATCGTGATCAGCCTGGCGCGCATGAATCGCATTCTCAATGTCGATCTTGCCAACCGGCAGGTCGTCGTCGAGCCCGGAGTTATCAATGCGCACGTAACTCAACGGATCTCCGCGCAGGGGTATTTCTACGCCCCCGATCCCTCATCGCAATCGGTCTGCACCATCGGCGGCAACGTGGCAGAAAACTCCGGCGGTGCGCACTGCCTGAAATACGGCTTCACTGTCACCCATGTGCTAGCCATCGACGTCGTGCTTCCTTCCGGCGAACTCGTCCAACTCGGCTCTCCCACTCTGGATACGCCCGGCTACGACCTGCCCGGTGTGTTCGTCGGCTCAGAGGGCACGCTCGGTGTGGCGACGAAGATCACTCTCCGCATCGTTAAGCGTCCTGAGGTGGTGCAAACGCTTTTGGCCGCATTTGATTCCATCCACGCCGCAGGCCAAACGGTCAGCGATATTATCGCCGCCCGGATGCTGCCTTCGGCCATGGAGATCATGGACGCGCTCGCCATCCAGGCCGCGGAAGCCGCCGTGCACGCCCACTACCCCGTTTGCAAAGGCTTGCTGCTGGTCGAACTCGACGGCCCGCGCAGCGAGGTGGATGCGCTCATGCTCGCGGTGCAGAAGTTGTGCCGCAACAATGGAGCATGGGAAATTCGCGTGGCGCAATCGGAGCAGGAACGCGCCCTGGTCTGGAAGGGCCGCAAGGCGGCCTTCGCCGCGGTAGGACGCATCTCGCCCAATTACATAGTGCAGGACGGCGTCATTCCGCGCACCGCGCTTTCGCACCTGTTGGATCAGATCGACCGCCTGGCCTGCGCGGCTGGCTTGCGTGTAGCCAACGTCTTCCATGCCGGCGACGGCAACCTGCATCCACTGGTGCTTTACGATCAGGCCGTGTCCGGCCAGGAGGAGAAAGCGCTCGAACTCTCCTATCGTATCCTCCGCCTCTGCGTCGACCATGGCGGCTCCATCACTGGCGAGCACGGCGTGGGCAAGGAGAAGCAGGAGGCGCTCGGCTACATGTTCTCCGAGCCCGACCTGGCAACCATGCAACTTGTTCGCTGCGCATTCGATCCGGAGAATATTGCCAATCCCGATAAGGTCTTCCCACGCCCGCGCCTGTGCGCCGAAAAGCCCGGACCCTACACGCCCCACCCGCTCGAGACAGCGGGCATCGCGGAGATCTTCTGATGACCACATCAGCCGCATTCACGCTGGAGCAGGGCGCAGCTCGTCTCGCCGCAATTGTTGGAGCGGAACACTCGATCGTGCGCGGGGAAACGATTGTCGCGGCTCCGGCCGGAGTACAGCAGGTTGCCGAGGTGCTGCGATTCGCAAACGCCAACGGGTTGACGGTGATGCCCACCGGAAGTGGCACCAAGCTTGGCTGGGGGAACCCGGTTGTGCCGGACATCAAGTTGAGCATGAAGCGTATTTGCCAACTTCGCGATCATGCCTGGCAGGACATGACCTGTACCGTTGAGGCCGGATGCTCGTGGGCGGCGATGCAGGCGCAACTAAGAGAACACGGGCAGATGGTCGCGCTCGATCCGTTGTGGCCGGATCGGGCCACGATTGGCGGGATCGTCGCCTCGAATGACAGTGGCGCATTGCGGCTGAAATATGGTGGTCTGCGCGATCTCATCATCGGCATGACGGTGGTGCTCGCGGATGGCACGGTGGCGAAAAGCGGCGGCAAGGTAGTGAAGAATGTTGCCGGCTATGACATTCACAAACTGATGACCGGCAGTTTCGGCACGCTGGGCGTGATTGTCGAGGTTAATTTCCGTCTGCACCCGGCGGAGGAGCACTCCCGGACGTGGACTGCGGTCGCACCGAACGGAGCAGGCGACGCAAAGCTGTTTGCAGAACCGCTCCGCGCATTGATGGACTCGCTCATGGTTCCGTCCTCGGTGCAATTGCGCATCTCAAGAAACGAATTTGCGCTCGACGTCCGCATCGCCGGGCTAGCGGAATGCCTCGACGAATATGGGGCTAGCCTTCAGACGACTCTCGGCGATTTCCCTATTGTTGGGTGGGCTCAGAACGTTTGGAGCGCGCGGGAGCAAATGTTCGACGACGAGGATTCTGTCGTGTTGAAAATCGCGGCGCTTCCCGCCGAAATCTGCTCGATCAGCGCGGAATTATATCAGTGGAGTTTCGGAGATGGACGGGACGTGAAAGTTCTGGCACAGGCGACCGGCTTGATGACGGTGGCTATTGAAGCCACACCGGAATTGGTGCCTGCGCTCGTTGAAAGACTGCGCGCGCGTGTCCATGAGTTCGGCGGCAGCGTAGTTATGTTGCAGATTCCGGATGCATTGCGTGGCAAGATTGATGTATGGGGTCCGGACCAGGGAAGTGGGGCATTAATGAATGAGGTCAAGCGCCGCTTCGATCCCGGCCGCATTCTCAACCCCGGCCGCTTTGTGGGAAACATCTGACCCTATGTCGCCGGCAACCACTTCGCAGCAACAACCTCCTTCCAGCTTCGACGCGCATCATCCGCCGGAGAAGAAGTACATCAACGACTGTGTGCACTGCGGATTCTGCCTGCCCGCCTGTCCCACCTACGTCCTCTGGGGCGAGGAGATGGATTCGCCGCGAGGCCGCATCTACATGATCAAGAAAGCCGCGGAAGGCCAGGCGCCGCTCGACGAGCGTTTTCGCCTGCACATGGATAACTGCCTTGGTTGCATGGCCTGCATGACGGCTTGCCCATCCGGTGTCAGATACGACAGGCTCATCGAACCGGCGCGCGCACAGATCGAGCGCAACCTTCCGCGCAGCCTCGGCGAGTCGCTCTTTCGCCGCTTGCTCTTCGCAACGTTCCCATATCCATCGCGGCTACGACTGCTCGCGCTGCCCTTGCGCGTTTATCAACGATCCGGCATCCGTTCTCTCGTCCGGTCAATCGGGATGACCAGGCTGCTTCCGAAACGCCTGGCGGCCATGGAGGACTTGCTGCCCGATGTGCCGGCCCGCCTGTTTGAGCGGCCGCATTCGACTATTCAGCCCAGGACGACTCCGCGTCGCCGCGTTGGAATGTTAAGTGGATGCGTGCAACAAGTCTTCTTCTCGCATGTAAACTCGGCCACGATGCGCGTGCTGGCCGCGGAAGGTTGCGAAGTGATCATTCCCCGCGAACAATCATGCTGCGGGGCCCTCATGCTCCACTCTGGAATGGAGGCCGAGGCGGCCTCCCTCGCCCGGAAGATGATCGCCGTCTTCGAGACCGCCAAAGTAGACACAATTGTGATCAACTCGGCCGGCTGCGGGTCCACGATGAAGGAATACGGTCACCTGTTGCGCGACGATCCGGCATGGGCTGAACGGGCCGCCGCCTTTTCTGCCCGGTGCAAAGACATCTCTGAATTCCTCTGCGAACTCCCAGCCCAGGCGCCGCGCCATCCCCTGAAACTGCGCGTCGCCTATCATGATGCCTGCCATCTGCAGCATGCGCAGGGCGTGCGCGAACAGCCGCGCCGCCTCCTGGCGGGAATCCCCTCGCTTGAAGTCGCCGAGATACCGGAAGCCAGTCTCTGCTGCGGTTCGGCGGGCGTCTTCAACTTATTACAGCCCGAAACAGCCAGCCAACTCGGCAGCCGCAAAGTTGATAACCTTCTGTCCACGGGCGCGCATGCGGTGGCCTCAGCCAATCCCGGCTGCCTCCTGCAACTCGCAAGCGGCCTTCGCCGTCGAGGATTGAAGACAATGCCTGCTTTTCATATGGTTGAATTGCTCGATGCGTCGATGCGCGGCCTGGCCAGCGAAGCTTTGCTGAACGGAAAGAGCGGTGGCCAATCCCGCATCGCTCATCCGAGAGAGTGAATCATGCACCTTCGACCCGCCCGCGGAATAATCTTGTAAAGGGAGAACCACAATGTCGACCACGATTCATCTATCAGGCGTTGAGATTCTCGCGCCGGTCCCCGAAAGCTACGCCACCATCCTCACCCCCGAAGCCGTCGCTTTCATCGTGGATCTGCACCGCACCTTCAACGTCCGCCGCAAAGAGTTGCTCGACGCCCGCCAGGAGCGGCAAAAAAGACTCGACGCGGGCGAACGTCCGAACTTCCTTGAAACGACGCGCTCCATCCGCGAATCCGCATGGACTGTGGCGCCCCTACCTGCGGATATCCTGGATCGCCGAGTGGAAATTACCGGACCCGTTGACCGCAAAATGATCATCAACGCGCTCAATTCCGGCGCGAAGGTCTTCATGGCCGATTTTGAAGACTCCAGCACGCCGACGTGGAACAACCTGCTCGACGGCCAAATGAATCTGCGCGATGCCATCCGGAGAACGATCACCTACACCGACCCCGCCACCGGCAAGCAGTACAAGCTCAACGACAAAGTTGCAGTGCTGTTTGTGCGCCCGCGCGGCTGGCACCTGGAGGAGCGCCACGTGCTCGTCGATGGCGAACCAATGTCCGGTTCCATATTCGATTTCGGTCTCTACTTCTACCACAATGCGAATGAATTGCTGGCCCGCGGCAGCGGTCCGTATTTCTACTTACCCAAGATGGAGAGCCACCTGGAAGCGCAGTTGTGGAACGATATCTTCATCCGCGCTGAAAAGGAGATCGGCATTGCCCAGGGATCCATCAAGGCTACCGTACTCATCGAAACCATACTCGCCAGCTTCGAGATGGACGAGATTCTCTACGAACTGCGCGACCACTCCGCGGGGCTCAATTGCGGCCGCTGGGACTACATCTTCAGCTTCATCAAGAAATTCTCCAATGATCCTCATGCCATTCTTCCCGATCGCGCCCGCGTCACGATGACCACGCACTTCATGCGCAGCTATTCAAAGCTGGCCATCAAGACCTGCCACAAGCGCAATGTGCATGCGATGGGGGGTATGTCGGCCTTCATTCCCATCAAGTCCGACCCCGTAGCCAATGAAAACGCGATCGCCCAGGTGCGCGCCGACAAGGATCGCGAGGCCGGCGACGGCCATGACGGTACCTGGGTTGCGCATCCTGGGCTGGTGCCTGTGGCGCTCGAGATTTTCGACCGCCTGATGCCCCAGCCCAACCAGATTTCGAAGCAATTGCCCGACTACCATCCCACCGCCGAAGATCTGCTCCGGGTTCCGGAAGGGGAGATCACCGAGACGGGGCTGAAACAGAATGTGGCCATCGGCCTGGGATATCTCGAGGCCTGGTTGCGCGGCATCGGCTGCGTCCCGCTCTTCAACCTGATGGAGGACGCCGCGACCGCCGAGATTAGCCGCGCGCAACTCTGGCAATGGGTGCACCATAAGGCGAAACTCTCTGACGGGAGAGTCGTAGACCTTGCACTTGTGGAAAGCATGATTGCCGGCGAACTCGATCGACAAAAGATCGCCGTCGATGCCGTGCGCTATGCCGCCTATGTCGCGGCCGCGGATCTGATGCTTGAGTTGGTACGGGCGCCGAAGTTCATCGACTTTCTAACGCTCTCGGCATATCAGCGTGTTCTGAAGGAGGAAGGACTTTGCCCCGACAAAGAAAAGATCGCGGCTGGTTCCACATTTCCTGTTTGAGTTGGGCGCCGGCAGCCGTATAGTGGCGTCGTGATCCAGGCTGGCATTGGGAGAAGCTCCACAATGGACCGAGCGGCGTGTCTGAAGCGATGGAAAGGAAATTGCGCGGCGGGAACCCCCATCATCGGCGCCGGTGCGGGCACCGGAATTTCGGCCAAGTGCGCGGAAGCGGCGGGAGCGGATCTCATCATCGTCTACAATTCGGGCCGCTACCGTATGGCTGGCCGAGGATCCCTTGCAGGTCTCATGCCCTACGGGGACGCGAACGCCATCGTCATCGAGATGGCCCGCGAAGTGTTGCCTGTCGTTCGCAACACACCGGTGTTGGCTGGTGTCTGTGGAACCGATCCTTTTCGCGTCATGGATCGGTTTCTTCGCGACCTGCAACAACTCGGCTTCTCAGGAGTGCAGAATTTTCCGACGGTAGGCCTGATCGATGGCCGCTTCCGCGAGAGTCTTGAGGAAACCGGCATGGGATACGACATGGAAGTTGAGATGATTGCGCGAGCGCACGATCTTGACCTGCTCACCTGCCCGTATGTCTTCAGCGAAGACGAAGCGAAGGCCATGGCAACCGCGGGCGCAGACCTCTTGATCGCGCACATGGGATTGACCACAAAAGGGACCATCGGCGCCCGGACAGCCCTCACTCTCGATCAATCGGTCGAGCGAATTCAAGCCGTCCAGACGGCGGCCATGTCCATCCGCCCCGAGATTCTTGTGCTATGTCATGGCGGCCCGATTGCCGAGCCCGACGATGTGCAGTACGTCCTCAGTCGGACCCAGGGCGTCTGCGGATTCTTCGGCGCCTCGAGCATCGAGCGCCTGCCCACCGAGCGCGCGATTACAGAGCAGGTCAGGAATTTCAAAAGTCTGAGCATCCATACGGACCACAACTAAAGGAGCAGGCATGTCCAGGTTCGCCGGTCGACGTTTCGTAACACCCGCCGCTGTCGAAACGCAGGTCTTCGATTGGGGAACGATCAAGTGGCTCAGCGAACCGCGCCTCACCGGCACGGAGCGGTTCACAATGGGTGTCGTGCTCTTGCAACCCGGGAAAGGCCACGCGCGGCACAATCACCCTGGAACCGAAGAGGTTCTGTACGTAGTCTCCGGCCAGGGCAGGCAGATGATCGATATCGACGGCGAGCAGTGGGAACCCGTCGGCGCCGGAGATATGATTCACATTCCTGCCGACATCTACCACTCCACGGTGAACACTGGCTGGGAGCCCCTGAAATTGATTGCCATCTATTCACCGCCGGGCCCCGAGGCGCTTCTCCGCGCGATGCCGGAGTGCCGGGTAGTTGCCCCCGGCGAGCTGCCGGAAAGCTGATGGGATGATGACCAAGACCATTGCGCTGATAGGCACGTTCGACACCAAGGGGGAAGAGTTCTTCTACCTGCGCGAGCGGATCGAGAGCGCGGGCCTGCGGACGCTGATGATCGATGTCGGCGTGCTTGGCAGTCCTGCCTTTGCGGTCGACATCTCGCAGGAAGAGGTTGCTGCGGCGGCAAACGAGAATCTCGCTGCGCTCCGAACGGACAGAGATCGAGGCCGAAGCATCGCAGCCATGGCGGTCGGGGCGAGGGCGATTCTTGGCCGGCTTTTTGATCAGGGCACTATTCATGGAGTGGCTTCCCTGGGCGGCTCTGCGGGAACGACCATTGCGACCGCGGCCATGCGCGCACTTCCCTATGGCTTCCCAAAATTGATGGTCTCCACGCTGGCCTCCGGCGATGTCAAGCCCTTCGTCGGAACCACGGACATTTGCATGATGCCTTCGGTGCTCGACATCGCGGGGTTGAATCACGTCTCCCGCCGAATTATTAGCAATGCTGCCGGAGCGATTTGCGGCATGGTTCGATCGGAGGTGGGCGTCGCCCTCGACGAGAAGCCCGCGATCGCGGCGACCATGTTTGGCGTGACGACCCCTTGTGTCGCGGCCGCTCGCCGCGTCCTCGAAGAAAGAGGCTACGAAGTTCTGGTCTTTCACGCGACAGGAACCGGCGGACAGGCGATGGAAAAGTTGATCGAAGACGGCGCATTTCGAGCCGTTCTCGACATAACGACCACCGAACTCGCAGACGAACTGGTAGGCGGTGTGATGAGCGCGGGGCCGCACCGGCTTGAAGCGGCGGGCCGCAGAGGCATTCCCCAGGTTGTCTGTCCGGGCGCGATCGACATGGTGAATTTCGGGCCGCAGGAAACGGTGCCTGCCCAGTTCCGGGGCCGCACCCTGTACGTCCACAATCCCAGCGTAACTCTGATGCGGACAACGCTCGAAGAGTGTGGGGAGATCGGACGCATTACCGCCATCAAGCTCAACCGCGCGAGCGGGCCTGTGACCGTGCTGATTCCTCTAAGAGGTGTTTCCGCCATCGAC
>Ga0210383_10004932_pt1 | contig 11783 bp, 16 predicted proteins | sample IncBWC14OmetaG_FD_160072 | JGI IMG/M metagenome (GOLD analysis project Ga0210383, IMG submission 160072) | Forest soil microbial communities from Barre Woods Harvard Forest LTER site, Petersham, Massachusetts, United States - Inc-BW-C-14-O ...
GCACAAGCGGATCAACCACAACAAACAACTGCAAAGACAAAGACGCTATGAAGGAAAAAATAAAAGACCCCTTGACGCCAGGGACCTGCTCATAGAAAGTCGACTTTTCAGGCGCTACGCAGGATCACCTCCGGATAGTTCGTCATTCAGGTAATCAACACCGAGGTACCGGTCGAAATTAAGCCTGCCTAAAGGAATCACGCATTCCACGACTCGTGACGTGCCATGTCATCCGTCTTTTGTGTGTCGACGTCCGCGACATTTGCTACGTATGACGAGCCAGTGATATGCGCGGGATCGGGCCTGGTCATGAGTGAAGTAGTCCCAGGCGTTACCATCCTGGCTATAGTCTTCGCGAACCGTTCCCCACTTCCGCTCGCTCAGATAAGGTCCCCATTTTCTCCACGGAGTTTTGGCTGTACGGGCCTCTTCTAGTCTGGCTGATTCCGGATCTTGGGACATTTTGTTCTCCCCTCTTTAGCTATCCTCGCAACAACCGTTAAAGGCCACTGAAGTTCTGCTATTGCGGGACCAGTTCGTCACGTCTTTAGGGTCGCCCTAACTATGTCAGCCTCGGGTCGTTCTCTCTGCGCGTGAACATCAGATCCCGCAGTTCCCTGTGGCCGATCACCCGGGCAATCTCTCTGAATCCGAAAAACGGTAACAATACTATGAAGGACATGACGCCCACCGCCAGAACACCTCTTAGGCCACTTCCCACTATCGGAGGGAGGCTGTCTGCAAGCGTATTTCCGTGCCATACCCCCATCAGCACGCTCTCTGCGATGTGAAAACAGATAAGCACCACGGTGAACACGAAGCACTTGTGCAGGATTGGATAGATCAGCGGCCTATTCTGAAAGCGCGTTCCCAGGTGAAAATGCTCAGCGACAAGCAAGACCTTTGCAAAAACCAACGCGTTGATAATCGCAAAGGCGTGCTCCGGATAATCCAAATGGCTTTGTGACAGAACGAGGCTCTTGTGGATCGAGAGCAACCCAAAGACAACCCAAAGGTAGAGAAAGATTACGATGAACCTCTTGAACTCATCGTAGGCTCTCTCACTCAGGCGGCGCTGTTGCGGGATTGGAAGGCTTTCTTCCGCCATGTCAGGACTCCTCTGTTGCTGCTGCGGAGAGTGGATTTCCCGGACTAAGCCGTTATTTAGGCATGAACGAGAACACTCCGAGCACGGCCCCGGCAAGCACCAGCAGCGCCGGATTGACCTTGTACTGGAGCAAGATGAGCAGGACGCCGACGGCGATCGCAGCAGTTTCGACGCCGGTGACAGCGCCTTTCGCCATGGTGAAGCAGCCGGCCAGGAGGAGACCGATGGAGACGGGCGCAAGTCCTTGTTGAATCGAAGTCCGCCACGGCCATTTTTCCAGCTTCTTCCACCCACGGGCGACAATGAACGCGAGCACCGCGGTCGGCCCGAAAAAAGCAATCAATACGATGAGAGCGCCGAGAAATCCACCCGCCCACTGTCCGATGGCCACGATCATCATCATGTTGGGGCCGGGCGCCATCTGTCCCACGCTGTAGAGGTGGATCAACTGCGGGAAGGTGAGCCACTTGTGGGCCTCGACGGTTAGGATCTTCATCTCCGGAAATGCGGCCATTCCGCCGCCAACGGTGAGGATCGAAAGGTACGCAAAAACGCGAATGAGAGCCGGGATCTGGTTCATTGAGATCCACTCTCTTTCTGCTGTTTGCCCGGCCGGTGGAAGAGGATTGCCAGGAGGCCGACGGCTACCAGAGTGCGTGGGACCCCCAGGTGCAGGCGGTTGACGGCAATCACAGTCAGTGCGATGAAGACAAAGTCAAATTTGCCTGAGAGCGACTTCTTGCTCATGCTTACAACCGTAGACAGGATCAGGCCGACTGCTGCCGCCGCCACGCCTTTCAGCGCGGCCGTGATCCAGACGTGATCACCGTGGATGCGGTAGAAGATGCCCACGATGTACATGAGCACAGCACCCGGCAGGCAAATGCCGATGATTGCAGCGATCGAGCCCATCGCACCGCGCAACTTTTCACCTACGAGGACGGCCATGTTGGTGGCATTCAGGCCGGGAAGGCTCTGGCTGATGGAGAGCATCTCAACGAATTCCTTGTCATCGACCCAGTGATTCCTGGTAACGAGGCTGCCGCGCAGGTAAGGCACCACGCCGCCGAAGCTGGTAGCTCCGATGATGAGGAACTCGAGAAATATCTGGCCGATCGATACTTGAGCTGTGACCGGAGCAACTGGGAGGGCTTCGACGGGGGGGGGGAGGGCCGCGTCACTCATGGCTTTGGGGCTCGTTGCCCTTGAGACGGTACACCATCCCTGTCTTGGTTACGCCGAGCGCGAGCCAATCCTGTACGTCCTGTTGCAGCGTTATATAGAACTGCGAGGCAAGCTGTTTCTGCTTTGCGGCTACGTCTTCCCTGCGATCGAACTTGACTTGGAAGGCGAATTCTCCCACCAGAGACTTATGCTCGCCACGCGTGCGCCATAACCCGATGTCGCACTTGGCGACCACGCCTTTACCAAAGTCCAGTTGACCAAGCGGTAGCAATACCTCCTCAACAATGCCTTCGTTGACCAGGCTTATCTTCTCGTCGTCGGATTTCTTGATGATGGCCAACGCCGGGAACACTTTCACGAGAGTAGCCATCGAGGTCTTGTCTGCGTCGTGCATCTGGCTCAATCCGAACTGGCAGTTGTGCGAGTAAAGGATGCGATATCCGCCGACCTGATCCTTCAGGGGAAGGGCCTCGGCTTTGAACTTAATCCGGTATTTTCCTGCGATCTTGGGCCGCACGTCCACGGCCGTCGCTTGCTGTTCGTCAGGGTGACGGAACTTGAAGACGATTTCCGGATCGCCCACAGGGAAGCCATCCACATAGGAGATCCGCCTGCGCAGGATGAACGCATTGTTGTAAAGGCGGAAGTCGGGCGTGTCGCCAAAAAGGATCTCCCGGACTTCCGGTCTTAGCCCGGTCTCACGGTCCTCCATGAAACCAACGCCAACCTTTTTCGCCGTACGCTGCATGATCTTGCCGAAGTCGCGGAAGCTCTGCACCGAATTGAAGCGGTCGGGTTTCAAGATGAGCTTGGCTTCCAGATATTGAACCCGATCAAGAGGTGTCCCGTCGGCGTACGTGGCCGTATCGGCTGCCGCAGCCGTGCCCGATCGGGCGCTGGCAGTGGCTTTCTTCATCTTGTCCTTCTTGCCGTTCTGCTTCTCTTTGCTTTTCGCCATAATCCCCCCAGAAGCGCACTTACTCTTACGGTCGCAGCGCAGGAGCTATGCGTGTGTCCGTCACTCTATGCCCGCATCACGGATTCGGCAACTGGCAAATCTGACAGTGAGCACGCTAGCAAAATTGCCCAGTCGGCGTGTCAAGGCGCATGAGCGGCTATCAAGAAGTTGAGAGCGGCTGGAGCGGATTCTCATCCGGACCCTTTTTCGGTGCGTACGCGCAGAGAATCAAGCGCTCAGTTTCCTTGAATTTGATGACAATTCCATTAGGTTCCTGCTGGTAGCACCACTCGCACATGTACAAGTTCCCGCGATCATAAGTGACGGGAGCAAGCGGTCCCTGGCAAAGCGTCGGCACTCCATGGCTCGAGCCATTTGATCCCGCGTCCATCGCTGGTGCTGGGCTGACGGTGCGGTTATCGGATTGATCGCAGCGTGGCAGCAATAAAATGCTCCCTAGACCATCCCTAGCCCCTGATCGCACCGTTCATCGGGAGCATACCGCTTCGGGTTACGGCGACGCTGGCAAATCAGAAAAGTAGGAAGGGCAATTTACTGAAAACCCGACTTTACGTGCATCTCGTACGGAAGAGAGGTTAAGACTACCTCTGATGAGCAAGGGTGGCCACTGCATGAAAAGGTTCGTACTGACGGGGACATCCGGGGCGGGGAAGACAGCGATAATCCGTCAATTGGAGCTTGATGGCTTCAGCGTCGTAGAAGAGGCCGCTACTGACATCATCGCGCTGGCACAGGCACGAGGGATCGCTGAACCATGGACGCATCCGTCGTTTATCGATTCGATCGCTGATCTGCAACGGAAGCGCCTAGTTCGAGCTTCGCGGCAACCGGATGAGGTGCAGTTTCACGATCGGTCAGCCATTTGCACTGCTGCCTTAGCAGTCTACCTTGGGCACTCTGTTGCCGCCGCATTTTCGCGCGAGCTGGAGCGCATCAAGACAGAGGCGATCTATCAAACGCGCGTCTTCTTTATACGGAATTTGGGCTTTATCACTCCGACCGAAGCGCGCCGGATTAGCTTCGAGCAAGCCCTGCGTTTTGAACGGGTACATGAAGAGACCTATCGCAACTTCGGCTTTGAACTCGTCTCCGTTGAACCGGGGAGTCTTGAAGAACGGGTGGCTGCAATCAAGACGGCACTTCAATCGGTCGATACTCGGTCAAAATGACCACCATCGACGCGTCTCTGTTGCGTGCCAGGTACACCTGTCTGGCCGTTGACACAATGAACTTACCGCAAGTGCGACTTTGCAGGCACAACAGGCTAGCGCCGGGTCGCAAAGAAGGCCCTCTCTTCATCTGTGAGTGGCTGAAGGATAGGACGCTCATCCCCAGAGAGATCAGGGTCTTCGTTCTCATGAAGAATGCTAAAGTGCCTGTTGATGTGGGCTTGACTCGTTGTTTGCTGACTCTCCGTTAGGAAAAACAAGCCAAACCACATTTGTGCCATCCTGCTTGCTGTAATAACCGACTCTCAAGATCAGCCCTAACAGGCTGCGATGAGGCCAGGATTATCGTGGCGTGACGGTGATTACACTGCGCGGGCTGATTGGCCTTGTTTTGTAGAACTTTTTCGGAGTGAGTCTAAACTGCTTTTTCAGCTTGATACGGCAACGCATAAGGGCATACTAAATGTCGTTCCTCGACTAGCGATGATGCTTCTGGCGAAAAACAGGGTTTTCGGTAAGTTCGGCCCGGCGACTTGCGCGTTATGTGTCTTCCTAGTAAGAAGATCCAACGCATGGGAAAAAAAGAACATTCAGAAGGATTCCCACCACAGACCAGATGATGATTGCGGTTGGCATTCTTGCCTTTTCCCTAAACGAGATCAGCAAAGCGAAGACGCACGCCAAGCTAATCGGAAAGGTTAGCAAAAGTAAACCTGCTTCTGTCCTCTGGCTCAGGTCTTTTGACGTAAGGGAGTAGTGAGTTCTCGCGATCACAATGGCCAGAATAGGATACGCAGCCGCGCAGAGCGACACCCAGAACGCAATGGCAGTTGTACGTTTCTTCGCAGGTTGAAGCTCCCCTATCTGATTGAACCTAGTCATGGTTTGCTTATATCAAATTCAATCCCGACAAGGAGACTATATTCACCATCGTTCCGCATGGTTGCTGCCTTCGGCGTGTCCATCGCCTCAGCCCGACCCGCAACCAATAGAACGGATATTTCAATAGGCCACTGCTTTACATGGGACGAACATCCTTGAAAACGGCGATTTGAGTAAGTTCGCTGCTCGACGTTCATTCCGTCGGCAGGGTACCGAAATCGTGACTTTTCTGGCAATCGATCACGACTGCCAGACTACCGTCACCTGCACAGGTCACGCCCGGCCTAGCAGATTTGGCAGTGCTGCCTGTCAGAATTGCCAGTTCCCAGGCGATGTGAAAGCTGATTAACTGATCGACTGAAGACCAAATGGCCCATCCACTGGCACAAGGTTCGCGACTCACACTCGGAGATAAGGAAAACGACATGAATGCGAGGTCGGCTATTCGAAAACCGATGCTGGCGGCGATCGTGGCTTCCAACTTGTTGTTTGCAGTATCGACTCTTGCTGCCGACATCAAGGGCCAGGTGCTGGGCGGAAGCGCGCCCATTGCCCAATCAACCGTAACGCTATGGGCGGCAAGCTCAGATGCACCCAAGCAGGTCGGGCAGACAAAAACGGATAAAGATGGCCGGTTCGCGATCCGTGGCACTGGCACGCCCGACTCCAGCTTGTACCTGGTAGCAACCGGCGGAGTGTCGGCGGCCAATCCGAGCGCAGGCAACAACCCGGCCATCGCGTTGTTGACGGTAGTGGGAAGCAATCCCCCAGCCCGCGTCGCCATCAACGAGTTCACCACCATCGCGTCGGTGGTGACACATGCGCAGTTCATCGACAACATCACAATCAAAGGCTCCCCGCTCCAGCTGCGGATTGCCGCGGGCAACGTTCCTAACTTCGTCGATTTAGAAACCGGCGACTATGGGGCGACCATTCTTGATGCCCTCAACAGCTCGCAAACGCCGACTATGGCCAACTTTGGCACCCTGGCCAACGTGATAGCCGGTTGTATCACGCGGGTGAGGCCAGATGCGTGCAACCAATTCTTCGCGGCGACTACGCCTCCCGGCGGCGGCGCTCCGTCGGATACGCTTCTTGCGACGGAAGTGGTCGCATTCTTCCCCTGGCACCAGCCGGACAAAATATTTGCGTTGCTCAATGAGTTCTATCCGCTGCCCAAGCCGGGCACTCCCGGCAAGCTCTTGCGGGATACACCGTACCTTCCGTATCTCACGTTCGCTCCCAGCGCCTTCGTGTTCCCGCTTAAGTTCACGGGCGGCGGCGTCAGTGGGGGCGGCAAGCTCATGATCGACAGCGAGGGCAATGCCTGGGTTGCTGACAACTTCACGGTCGGGGCGCAAAACCAGGATGCCTCGTGGACCGGCGGTATCAGCAAGTTCGCTCCCAACGGCAAGGCACTGTCGCCCAGCCCGTTGGGCTTCAGGGGCGGAGGCATCGCAGGCCCAGGTTTCGGGTTGACGCTCGACGCGGAGGATAACGCGTGGCCCACCAGCTTCACCGGCCAGAACATCACGAAGTTCGACAAGAGCGGCAAAGCCCTGTCGCCGCCAGAGGGCTGGAACTTTAACGGCCAGATCAGCCAGATGCAGGGCATCATCGCTACGCCGAGCGGAGATATCTGGGTCACCAACGCCGTTGCGGACCACGTCGTTCGTTTCCCCGCTTCCGATCCGAGCAAATTTGAAACGTTCAAGGTCGGATACTCTGCCAGCGGCCTCGCTGTCGACAGCCTGGGCAACGTCTGGGTGACGAACAAACTGGGCAGCTCGCCCAGGGGGGCATTGAAGTTTGCCGAAATGTTGGCCGCGTTCAAGTTCAATTTCGATGGCGATCCCGATGCAGGAGCAAGAGCTACCAGGGTGCTGATTCCTGCCTTGGCCGCGCAGACGCCAGGATACGAGTCGGGCGGCAGCATCACGGTCTTGCACCCTGACGGCACTGAGGCGTCCTTCTCTCCGGTGTCTGGCAATGGCCTCGCTGCGCCTTGGGCGGCTTCAGTCGATGGCAACGACAACATCTGGATTCACAACTTCAACAGCTGGTCGGCCGGAATCGTAGAGCTGTGCGGCTTTCGCACCGAGCATTGCCCGCCCGGCGTAAAGACGGGTGAAGCCATCTCGCCTCCAGGGGGTTACGTCGGCGGCGGATTGCAATTGCAGGTTGACTTAGGAATCGGTCCCACAGGAGATGTCTGGGTTACCAATAACTGGCAGAACTACGTGGATGCATTCGGCAAGGTTGATGAAGCACTACAAACCCAAGGCGCGGGACAGGGTGTAGTCGTCTTCTATGGCATGGCGAAGCCGGTTAAGGTGCCGCTGATCGGTCCCGCTCGTCCGTTCTAGAAGGAGCCAGACGAAAGGTTAGCTGACGAGGAAGGCGGAACCCTCCTCGCCCACTCTACAGGACGGAGAATGTTTAGCCGAATCTTGCTCGTGGCCGAAGAGATGATCGCCCTTCAATTCTTAAGTGACGAGAACAAGGCGTCCCACCAACTGACCAGTGACGTGCTTGAAGGCGGATACAACTGAGAGCCAGCAACAGTTCGACCGGTCTCATGTGGATTGGGTTGAACAAATATTGAAGCGTATGCAGACAATCAAGCTGGGCGCAACGAGGCAGACTCTACTTACGGTTTTCACGATCGAGGGCGGTTTGTCTACGGGACTGCAGCGCACATTTGTGAGTCGAGATTGCCCTTATTTCAAGGTCAACGTGGAGTTTCAGCCTGTAGGCAGGTCGGATCGAGACGGAGATGGCCGCGTGACTTTGGTCGAGGGCAACCAGGACATAATTATCAAACTCTCGCCGTTCTATTTGGAATTCAAGGTCATGGACTGATTCGTTTTATTTACTCCGCTAGGCGCACTGAGCGACTCAGCCCCTTGCGTCAAGTGAAATCGAATTTACACAATCCCGACTTTTCGGCCAGCACGGGCCAAGTGTGGGCCTCACCGCTTCCCAAGAGGACCGAGCAGTTCTTCTTCCGGTTCTACATGCACAAGTACGTGTGAAATGCTCGGGTTGCTCTGGAGGACCGTATTTTCTACTTGATGCGCAATGTTATGTCCTTGGCGTACAGTCGCGTTACCGTTCACCACCACGTGAAGATCGACGTAGTAGTTGAAGCCGACTTTGCGAACGAAACACTTTTCGAGGCCAATCACTCCTGGAACGCTCGAAGCCACAGCGCGTATCTCCTGCTCCCACTGCGGGGCAGGTGCCCTATCGAGTAGCTCCTCAAATGGAATGCGTATTTGCCTCCATGCGTTGAAGAGGATAACTCCTGACGCGCAAAGTGCTGCCCAGTCGTCCGCAGCAGGGTTCTTGGTCCACAACGCAACCGAAATGCCCGCGAAAACGAATGCTGAGGTAATGGCATCGCTTAGGTGGTGCCAGGCATCGTTGCGCACCGCACTGCTATCGATACCCTCGCCGACGGAGGAGACATAGCGGGAGAGCAACACTTTGGCGCCCACAACAGCAAGCAAAACCCACAGCGTATACGCCTGCGGGACCGGGTGTGGGGTTCGAATGAGCTGGATGCTTTCGACTGCGATCAGGATCGCAGCGACCATCAGTGTCAGACTAACGACCACAGCAGCAATGGGTTCTGCCTTCCCATGCCCGTAAGGATGTTCGCTGTCAGGAGGCTTGATGGCGAATCGCAGGCCGAAATAGACGACGCTCGAACTGATGACATCCGAGAATGATTCGATTCCATCTGCGATCAAGGCGAATGAGTGTCCTACAACGCCAGCCACGCATTTGAAAGACGCAAGGACGAAGTTGCAACCAATCCCGATGAGCGAGGACTTTAATCCTCGCTGGACCATCTTTTCTGGAGTTTGTGTCCTATCCAAACTTTCACCTTGAAAAAGAGAAGACGAATGTTGGCACAAGTGACCGTCTCATAGGGCTTCACGGACAGGAACAGGTTAGCTGCCCAAGCGGCATATATGGCCATCTGCCATTAACACTGTGGCGTTCCGCGTTGTCCAGTGCCATCCTATTTCATACAGGCAAAGCATCGCTATCTCCGGCGTGAGAGACGAGATAGCAATGGTCGAGGAACTATATCTAAACCAAGAAAGCTCGCCTGGCTGGTTCCAGATTGCGTATTGTTGTCAACGTTGACCGGGTGGAAGGCTGACTTCATCGATGCGCCGCTTGTCATCGGCGTTTGTAACGCCCGCACATCGTCTACCGCTTCGCGGACTTCTTCCGTAGCGCCCATCTCTTCTTCTGAGCGGCGCTGATCCGCGCTCGCGCCTCGGGGCTCATGGTGCGCTTACCTCCGCGCTTCCCTGTGCTGCCAGCGAGGACTTTCCGTGCTTCTTTCAGGCGGCCAATCTCAGCATCAAGTTCGACCAGAATTTCTTGTAGTTTGCTCAACGGTGCCTCCAGCGAACAAGGATAGTCGAGTCAGGTCCACGCCTCTCGGGTGGTGGGTGCCGCTTGTATGCTCATCTAGAGTTAGCAAAATTGGGCAACTTCGGCACTGTGAGCCATTCAGGGCTATTCGCTGTTCGTGACGTGCACTACAAACGTCATAGATGCGTGACCTGTGCCACAAAAGTGTCCGCACTTCCCATCAAAGTCGCCGACTTTGTCGGGGGTGATCGTCACCTCGGCAGGCTGACCCTTTTTCACTTTCGCGTTTACATGAAGGCCTGGAATCACGAGAGCGTGTTCTACATCGTCGGAAGTAATTACTAACTTGACCGTTTCGCCTTTCTTGACCGTGATCTCCGCCGGAACGAAGGAAAAGCGTTTTGCGTGAATCTCAATAGTGTGACCTGCGGCTTCTTGGGCAAGAGCAGCCTGCGTTCCTTGGACGAAGATGCCGCATATCAGAAATGCCGCTGCCATGCGAAGCCGTCTCATAGATATTGATTACCCTCACTATCCAATGGTGTGTACAACGCCTTTCGACGCTCAAACCCGCTGCGCTTAGCTCAATGCCATATCTATTTACATGGACCGAAGCAGCGCCTAAGCAACCTGAGTATAGGAAGCTCACACCAGATGAGTGTCACCCAGATGTCATTGTTTGATCATTATTGCGGAGATTACTGGAATCTCGGATTAAGTTGAGGTGAAAATGGAGGAAAGGTTGTGCATGCCTGTCGCGCAACGCGCCCCGAAGAACCAGGTAAGAACAAGAGACACAATGAGAGCGATTTTGCTGGCTCGCACTGTAACCAACGGCACCGCTCAGCTTACGCGGACGCTTCTCTACTACGAAAAATAGTTTCATGGCGCAGGGTCCGCAGGTCCCGTCACAGGCACTACGCATGGTCACCTCCGGATTGCCGCTAATCCAGAAGAAATCATCGACAGACCGAAGAGCCGTCCATAAAGGGCCGCTGTCGGTTTTTTTTTCAGACCGATTCACGCACGATAAGGGGCGTTATCATGCGCGAAAAGTACTATCTGTCCATCCCCTAAAACTCCGATCGAGCAGCATTTGTTCGGCGCTAGCGAAAGGCTACGGTTGCGGAGGAACAGGAAGCGGTGGGACCTCTGCTTCCTTGCGAATGGAGTAGCCCTCAGGCGGGTAGAAAAGCCCCGCATCCGGTTCGTCCCTTCTGATCTCCGTCATCTCCCACGTAACGATGCAATCGTGGGTCTTGACCGTCATCAAGAGGCTTTCGTGTAACGCGGGCGACCACCAGATCTCACCTTCTTTCGTGCCCTGCAGTCTTCCTTCGACGTCGATCTCGGTGGTGACGGACCGAACGCCCACGGCCTCCAGGCCCTGGAGGATACGTTTGCCGAGTGGCGTTGTCGTCGTAGTTCTAGTCATGGTTCCTAACTGCTCGTGGACTATCTCCGGCTTTGGGTCTGTCATTCGGCTGGCGGGACTATCGTCCGTGCGGCTCACTTCTCTTGAATTGCAGTACACGACTGCTTCCCGAGCTTGCTCTCGGGCTACGGGTGCACTCCAGATGAATTGGCAATGGTGAACGGTGTCTACAGCCGTGATCTGATGAGGAAGCCCGTCATACGCATCAGGATAGCCCGGTATCTCTGATGGCAGTTCCTCGGTCCGGAAACGTCCAGCAGTGTCTCTCCACATCAGTGTCCTCTGGCGCGACGTCCCAATGGGCTTACCTTCGCTGTTGAGCACCGTCGTCGTCATTGTCATGGCGGCGGTGTATGGAGCGCCGGCGATCGGAGCTGTCGCCTGCATTCCGGTCTCCTTGGGATACCACTCTGCCGGGAATCGTGCAGAAGGCACTGCAATGTCTTTACCAAGCAAAGGCCTTGCACCTTGCCCAAGCGCAAGTAGTGAGGTCATCAAGAAACCTGTTGTAAACAGAGTCTTCATCATGATGTGCCGTCTCCTGCTCCCCTAACCCCCACAAGCAGATTATCCAACATCGATAGGGTTCTTCCCGCTCTTTGGTTTCATAAGCCAAAGGGATGGATTGTT
>Ga0210383_10004933_pt1 | contig 11783 bp, 10 predicted proteins | sample IncBWC14OmetaG_FD_160072 | JGI IMG/M metagenome (GOLD analysis project Ga0210383, IMG submission 160072) | Forest soil microbial communities from Barre Woods Harvard Forest LTER site, Petersham, Massachusetts, United States - Inc-BW-C-14-O ...
CCGCGCCGCTTCTTCCAACCATTTGTGAGTCGCCCCGGCAATTCCGATTCCTTCTCTCCCGAAGTCCTCCCGGGCGATTACTGGCCCGAGCCTTCCGCCGGGTCTCGCACTTCGTCGCCCGGGTTCAACCCGCTCTCGATCACTGCCTCGAGATCGTTCCGCGCGCGGATCTTCACCGCGTGCTTGTCAAATCCCCCCACCGACTTTCGCCACACGAAGTCGCCGCCCTTTTCGTGAGTGATGCACTCCAAGGGCACCACCGTCGCGTTCTTCACTTCGTCCAGTTCCAAATCTACGGCCGCCGAAAGGTCCGGCATCAACTTTGGGCTTGTCCCGCGAATCGAGAATGTCGCGCCAAACGTGCGTACCCTGTCCGAAAATCGCCCGGTGTGGCCGAGCGGAGAAAGCTCAGTCAACGCAGCGCCGAGTTTCAGTTCGGGATACGCGTCGAGCGCCACCTGCGCGGTCTGCCCGTCGTGCAATTTCAGCACGTCCGCTTCACCCACCGTCGCTCTAACTTCCATGTCCGAAGGATCGACTACCTGCATGAACTGCTGACCCGCGCGGATCTGATCGCCTTCCTTCACCTCACCGATGCGTCCCTCGAGGAATACCAAATTCAACACCACCACGCCTTCCATCGGCGACGGAATCGTCATCTTCTGCGCATTCGATTGCGCGTACTCCATCGTCGCTTTCGCGCGATCGCGCTGAATTTCCAGCGTGTGAATGTCCGCCGCGGCAGCTTGCCGCTTCAATTTGAATGTTTCCTGCAATTGTGCCGAAGTGGATTTCGCCTCGTCGAGCGTTTCCTGGTTCTTCTCCGCGTCGATCTTCGAGACCAACTCGTTCTTCGAGACTTCCAGCTCCGCCTTCTTTAAATCGTCCTCTGCCTGCTTCAGCGCCGTTTCGTCTGCAGCGGCCGCGGCTTGTTCCGCCGCGCGCTTCACTTCCACCTGATCCACGAAATCCATGTACGACGCTTTCTTATCGAGGTAGTCCTTCGTCTGCGCCTGCTTGTCGAATTCGACGAGCACTTCGCCTTGCTGCACGTGCGCGCCCGCGTGCGCGATTCGCGTCACCACCATCGTGCCGAGTGACGACCCCTCCAGCGTCGGAACGATGATCGACCGCGCGCGCACCGCCGCCGTCGTCCCCGTTAGCCGCAGCGTCGTCACGAAATCCTTCCGTGCTGCCGTCGCCAGACGCGCCCCGCCGCTGGTCGCCGCGGAAGTCGAGCGGAAGTGGACGAACGCCCACACGATCGCGGCCAGGGCTACCACTGCAATCAATAGGATTGTCTTCGAATTTCCCTGCAATTCGGGGGGCTTCAGCTCCACGCGCGGCGTCTCTTTGCTCTCGAGCGGCGACTCTCGCGGCTCAGCTGCTACATCGGCCACGCTGGAAGTGAGGAGCGAATTCTTCATGTGAGACCGCGGCCGGCCTCGCGGCTCGGCCTGTTTCAAATCGGCTAGTGAAGTATAGCGTTAAGAAACGCAGGTGTGACCAGCACCTGCTCTTTATTGCAAGACGTGCACCCGCAAGAAATCCCAATGGCTTAGACGCCTATCCCGCCATTTTGGTTCGCAGGTTCGCAAGAAATTTCCATCCGAATTCCGGCAGCCATGTAGCCAGTCTACATCCTGGCCGTCACGCGCCCGCAATATTTCCAGGCCCTCGCGAGACTCCGCGCTTTTTTCAGGCAAAAACCCTCTTCGCTGGATGTTCGACACACGGTAGAATCACTTTCGCAGTTCAGTTGCAGTGCAATTCTCGTTAGCTGTTTCGAAGTTTCAAAGGAGGATGGCATGAGAATAAAATTCAGTCTTCTTGCAGCGCTCTTGCTCACGTTCGCCATTCCAGCCCTCGCGCAGCACCCCAAACCCGAAGTCGGCGGTGGCCACGTTCCCAAGCACGGTCCCGCGCCGTTCAAGGGTCCGGCAAAAGCGGTTCCGGAAAAGCCGAATTACGCCGAGCACGAAGGACATCCGAACGCCCCGCACGTGGACGCCAAGGGTGACCACTGGGTCGGCCACGACACTGGCCGCGACGATGCGCACTATCATCTCGATCATCCGTGGGAGCACGGCCATTTCAGCGGCGGATTCGGTCCGCATCACGTGTGGCATCTCGCCGGCGGCGGGCCGAGCCGATTCTGGTTCGGCGGCTTCTACTTTAGCGTCGCACCCTACGACGTCGCTTTCTGCGACGGCTGGCTCTGGGATTCGGATCAAATCGTAATCTACGAAGACCCGGACCACGTGGGCTGGTACCTCGCCTACAACGTCCGGCTCGGCGTTTACGCTCACGTGGAGTATCTCGGAGCGTAGTCGCAGTTCAACTTGCGGTTTTGTCTAGCTCGGAAAGTTGCGGCGGTTTTGCGACCCACCAAATTCGCGAAGCCGCCGCAAATTGTTTTAGAAACTAGAAAGAAGAACGGCTGCACCGCGCTCTCGCATCACATCCATACCAAATTCATCTGCATCTTGCTGTAACCATGTTCCCGCGCCCACAGATCGAGCGGCATTGCCGCCAGCTCGTCCACGATTGGCACTGCCAGCCCCACCTTCGTCAAATCCACAGTCTTCATATACGTGTGGCACGTGTCGCACACATCCACTCGCACGTGCGCCAATTCCGGCGCTGCGTAAAACCCCATTTGCGGCTCGCGCTCTTCCCCGCATGCCGGACAATAAATCCGCCGGAAATTCCACTCGTGCGAGCAAAGCATGCATATCAGCGACTTCTTCGCGCCATCGCCCTCCTGCCGCAGCACACCCACAATCGGCTTTCCGCCGCAGAGTGGGCACAGCGACGGCGTCTCGTGCAACTCCCCGATCTCACGCGTGTCCGCCAGAAATTCCGCGTACGGCGCGAGGAATGCCCACGACGTCACCATCTCCTCCGGCGCCAAAGCAGCTTCCGCGTGCGGCCCGGCCTCCCAGCAACGCTGCAGCATGCCGCTCGCCCAATTCCCGTCGCGAGCACGCATCTCGCGCACTGCTTGTGCGAGTCCCGCTGGCGCGCTCCTCTCCATGGTCGCCAGAAAGCCGCTGAAGCGCGGCAGCAAAAAAAACATGTCGAATTCGCTCCGCAATTCGCCTGCTTCGCGCTTTTGCTTTTCTTTCCCGAATTCCGCCGCGAGATCGGAGTAGAGAGCCTTCTGCGCGCGCGCAATCTCTCCGTAAAATCGCAGCCCTTCCGCGGCAAACGGATACACCTTTTCGAGTTCGCGCGCCCGCTCGATGCGCGCGTCCCATTTATCCGCCTTCATTTTGTTGTGTCGGAATCCCGCTGAAGTTCTTGCAGCCACTCGTTGTGGTAATGCTCGGCCCAGGCCCGCGAAACGTCCCCTCGAATCACGGACCCGAACGCCCCGCGCTCCATCGCCGTCCCCATATACACGTGGATGATGAAGAGCCCGATCGTCAGCAGCGCGCAAATCGGATGGACGATCACGCACGCCTCACGCAAATAGTGCAGGTTCCACGGAATGTGTTGTGGAAGCCAAAGGACCAGCCCGGTGAGCAAAAGCAGGATCGCGTTGTAGAAGAATCCCCAGAAGAGCAGCTTCTGTCCGGCATTGAATCTTCCAGCCGACGGCACTTGGTCATCCTCATTCCGAATATAATGCCCAATCGCCTCCCACCATTTCTTGTCGTCGGCGGTTTCCTTCATCTGCCGGCCCCACATGCTGTGCATCACCCAGACACCAAACACGAACACCAACCCGACCCAAGGATGTATCTCGCGCGAAATCGTTGCTCCGCCCAACACGATCGCGAGCCAGTAAAGCCAGGGGGACCAGAATGCCAAACCGGTCAGCAGCAAATAAATGTACGAGGCAGCCACCAGCCAGTGCGTCATCCGCTCCCGGTAGGCGTAGCGCAGCACGCGCCCGTTCGGCAGAAGGTAAGATTGCCGGCTCATCGCGCTTCTCCCCCCGCGCCGTTCGTATCTTTATCCACTTCCTTCGGTCCGTAGCGCAAATAGTGCGCGAACACTCCCACAAGCCCGCCAACAATCGCCAGATTGCCCAGCCATTTCAACGGATTCTTCCAGAGCTTCACGGTCACAGGAATCGTAGGATTCTTCGGCAGTCCGCCGTAGAGCTCCGGATTTTTCGCGTCGTGCAGCACATAAATCACGTGCGTCCCGCCCACGCCCGGCGGATCGTAGACGCCCGCGTCCGCATACCCCGAATGCTCTCGTAGCTGCTCGGCGCGCGTCTCTGCCAGCTCCTTCATTTCCAGCTTCGTCCCGAAGTGCAGGCAGCCCGTCGGGCACGCCTTGATGCACGCCGGCTCAAGCCCCTGTGACACGCGGTCGTTGCACAGCGTGCACTTAAAAACCTTTCGTGCTTGCGGGCTGAATTTCGGAATGTTAAACGGACAGCCCGTCATGCAATAACCGCAGCCAATGCAGTTCGCTTCCTGGAAGTCCACGATACCATTCGCGTACTGCACAATCGCGCCATCCGCGGGACACGCTTCCAGGCAGCCCGGATCCTCGCAGTGCATGCACTGATCTTTGCGCATCAGCAGCATCAGGCTGCCGTCTTCGCGCTCGTGCTCGTTGAACTTGATCAGATTCCAGTAATTCCACGCCGTCTCCGGCATCGTTTGGTAGGAATTATCGAACGTCGTTTCGGTGAAGGTATATCCGTTCCATTCGAGGCAAGCCACTTCGCACGCCTTGCAGCCAATACACGTTGTTGTGTCCACCAGCTTGGCTACCTGAAACTCACGATTCAATCCCGCGCCGGGAACGGTGCCGGCGTGTCCCGAGATCCTGATTATTTCTGCTGAAGCCTGACTCATGGTCCGGCCGCTCCCTAGGCCTTTTCTATCTTCACGAGGAAGCCCTTGGATTCAGGCGTATGAGCATTCGGATCGGTCACCGCCGGGCTCAGCACATTTGCCGGCGTGCGCGCGTCGCGCTCGGCGTCTTCTTGAATTCCCCGGAATCCTTGATGAATTGGCAGGCCGATCTGGTAAACCTTTTTCCCGTCGATCATCATCGGCTTCAGCCGCTTCGTCACGAACGCCTTCGCCACATACGTCCCGCGCGCACTGATCACCTTCACTTTGTCCGTCCCGCGAATTCCCTTCTCGTCAGCCAGCTCCACCGGAATTTCCACGAACGGCTCCGGGATCAACTGGACGTTCATGGGATTATTTTTCGTCCAATAATGATAGTGCTCGGTCAGGCGATACGTGGTGCAAACGATGTTGTATTCCTCCGGGCTGCCGAACTTGTCGAACGGCGTCTTGAACTTCTTCACCAGCGGATTGTTCGATTGGTCCGGGTGCAAGGGATTCTTCGTAGGGCTTTCGATCGGCTCGTAGTGCTCCGGAAAAGGTCCGTCGGCGAGCACTCCGATGGGAGCGAACAATCGGCCCACCCCCTCCGCGTTCATGATGAATGGCCCCATGTGATCCTTCGGATGAGAGTCCACCTTGAAATCCGGTACATCCGCGCCGGCCCATTTTCCCGTCGCCTCATTCCACGCGATTTGCTTACGATCCGGATCCCAGGGCTTGCCGTCTGGATTGCAGGATGCGCGGTTATACATCACGCGACGGTTGGCGGGCCACGACCACGACCAGTTCGGAAAGACCCCGAGTCCCGAAGGATCTTCGGTACCACGCCTTTGGCATTGCGCTCCCGCTTCGGTCCACATGCCGGAATAGATCCAGTTTCCACACATCGTCGTGCCGTCGTCTTTTAGCAATGCGAAACCGGGAAGCTGCTGTCCCGCCTTGAGCACCACTTGCCCTGTCGCATCATCTTTCAGGTCCGCGAGCGCTCTGCCATTGAGCTCCATGGCCACTTGAGTCAACGATGGATGGGCAGCGTCGGCGTAGGCCCAGCTCAAGTTCAGAATGGGATCCGGGAATTTGCCGCCTTCTTTCTTGTAGAGATCGCGGACGCGAAGGAAAATCTGGGCGACGATGTCTTGATCGAGACGTGCCTGGCCTGGGGGCGGCACCGCCGCATATTTCCAAGTTACCCAGCGCGCGGAGTTCGTCATACTGCCGTCTTTTTCGGCGAAACCGGCGCACGGCAGCCGGTAAACGGTCGTGTTGATGTTCTTCTGTTCGTCGGCGGTGATTCCCGGCGCGCGCCAGAACTCGCTGGTCTCATCCGGATAAATTTCCCCCACCACGAGCCAATCCGCGCGCTTCAGCGCCTCGATATTTTTGTTCGTGTCCGGTCCGATCATCACGCCGTTCATGCCAAAGGCAAACATGCCCTTGACCTTGCCGTTGTACATGTCGTCCCAGATATGCGTCCACGAATAATCGCGGTCAATTTTGGGGAAGTAATCATACGCAAACTGGTTTTGCTTCGTCGCCGCATCCCCGTAGAACGCCTTAAGCATGGACACGAAGAATTTCGGCGTGTTCGAGTAATAGTTGTAGGAATCCCAGGGTCCGGGCTTGGAAGCCGTCGGCGTCGTTCGCTTCAGGTACGCCGCCAGGTCCGTGTCCGCCGGAGTCGGCACCTTCAAATATCCAGGCATGCCGTCCGCGAGTCCACCCATGTCGGTGGCGCCCTGAATATTCGAATGGCCGCGCAGCGCATTCACGCCGCCGCCGGCTCTTCCCACGTTCCCGAGCAGCAACTGAATCATCGCCGCCGTGCGAATGAGTTGCGTTCCGAAAGTGTGTTGCGTCCACCCCACCGCGTAAATGATGGTCGCCACCTTCTTCATGTCGCCATCCTTGCGGACGGAAGTGAACATGTCGACGGCCTTGAGATATTGGTCCTTCGGGATTCCCGTGATGCGCTCGACCATCTCTGGCGTGTAGCGCGAATACTGCTGTTTCAACAATTGGAAGACGCAGCGCGGATGCTGGAGCGTCAAATCGTACGCAACATTGGGCGGCAGTAGCGGAGGTGGCGCCGGCGACGTCGTCGGTGGGTGCGCGGGACCGTGGCCGGAATGCGCATCAGCGCCCGCCCCGCCTCTGGCGTCTCCTACGCTTTCATAGTTCCAGGTGGTTTTGTCATATCCGGCCGACGCAGAATCGAAACCGGAGAATAGGCCATCGTCGGGCAACTTGAAGCCGTCTTTGACGATGAAGGCGGCGTTCGTGTAATTGACGAGATACTCTTTCGCGATGCGATTGTTTTCGATCGCGTAGCGAATCAGGCCGCCAAGGAACGCGATATCGGTACCGGCGCGAATTTGGAGGAAAAGGTCGGCTGTCGCGGACGTGCGCGTAAAACGCGGGTCAACGGAAATCAGCTTCGCGTTCCGGTTGCGCTTGGCCTCCATCGCCCACTTGAATCCGCAGGGATGGTTTTCGGCGGGATTTCCGCCCATGATCAACATCATGTCAGTATTCTTGATGTCGATCCAGCCGTTCGTCATCGCCCCGCGTCCAAAAGTTGGTCCCAAACTTGAGACCGTGGGGCCGTGTCAAACACGGGCTTGGTTTTCGACATAAACCAAGCCCAGACTCCTCATGGCTTTGACAGCCAGGAAATTGAACTCATTCGTATCCGTGCATCCGCCGATAAAGGAAATCCCCGGGCACTGGTTTACCGTGCGCGCATTCGCGTCCTTCTCCACAAACGTGGCGTCGCGCGTCTTCTTCGTCCAGTGCGCGATCTCATCGAGCGCCTGGTCCCAGGGTATGTCCTCCCAGTCCGTCGCGCCGGGCCGCCGCACTTGCGGCTTGGTCAACCGGCGAGGATTGAGCATGTCCTGTTCGAGCGAGGAGCCTTTCGGGCAGAGCGTTCCGCGATTCGTAGGATGATCGGGATCGCCTTCCACATGAATAACCTGGGACGAAACGTTCTTGGCTTTGTCCCCCAACGTGTAAATAATCACGCCGCAACCTACAGCACAGTAAGGGCAAGTCGAACGTGTCTCGCCAGCTCGCGCGATCTTCAATTCTTTTAGTTGAGCGTAAGCGGGTTTGAGGTCGAAACCGAAAACGGTGGCGGCGACACCACCAACTGCAGCTGCTTTGAAAAAATCTCTGCGTGAAGGCTGCATCGCAAACGCCTCCCGGCATGAGCCGGCACAGAACCAACCCCTTACTTATCGTTCGATTCCATGAATGTCAATCGCAAAGTTGACGCACGCCGCGGCGCGTTGATGCTTTAATCCAGCTGTAACAATTCCCCGTCGAAGAATTTCATCTCGAAACATCCAGCGGCGCGGCAAGTTCTATTTTTTCTGCTGAGACTTCAAGAACGTTCCTTCTTGAAGCTCTTCGAACGCCCGCTGCAATTGCTGCTGCGTGTTCATCACGATGGGACCGTACCAGGCCACGGGCTCGTCGATCGGCTTACCGGAAACAAGAAGGAACCGAATCCCGTCTTCGCCGGCTTGCACTTCGAGTTCGTCGCCGCGATCGAAGAGCACGAGCGAGCGGTTGTCGACCTGCGCTGGCGGATGCGTATCGAGCCAGCCGACCGGCTCAGTGGGCACGGCGAGCGGACCGGACGCGTTGCAGAATTTTCCGCTGCCTCCGAAGACGTACGCGAAGGCGTGGCGCGTGATTTCCACGGCGAATTTCTTTCGTCGCCCGGCGGGGACAGAAACGTCGAGATAAACCGGATCGGCCGCGACGCCTTCCACCGGTCCTTTCATTCCCCAGAAATCTCCGCAGACCACGCGGACCTGCGAGCCGTCGTCGTCTTTCAATTCCGGAATTTCTTTCGCTTTCACTTCCTGGTAGCGCGGCGCCGTCATTTTCAGCGACGACGGGAGATTTCCCCACAGCTGGAAGCCGTGCACGCGTCCCGCGTGATCGCCTTTGGGCATTTCCTGATGGATGATGCCGCTGCCGGCGGTCATCCACTGAACATCTCCAGCGCCGATCGTGCCGCGATTGCCGATGCTGTCGCCGTGATCCACCGTGCCGGCGAGAACGTAAGTGATCGTCTCGATGCCGCGATGCGGATGCCAGGGGAAACCAGCGAGATAATCTTCCGGCACGTCGTTGCGAAAATCGTCGAGCAGCAGGAAGGGATCGAAATCTTTTGTGTTGCCGAAGCCGAATGCCCGCCGAAGGTGCACGCCCGCGCCTTCGAGAGTCGGCTTCGATTGAATGATTTTTTTCACGGCTCGCAGTGACATGGCGAATCTCCCAGGCGAGTCTAAGCCGATTCTTGATACACCGCAACGAGCCGGGCGCGACAGCACTTGGATGCGACGGCGCGCAGCGCCGGACACTCTTTTTTCTTCTGTCTCCAAATTTTAATTTGTAACTTCTTCGCGTTTCCGGCTATCCAATAAGTCGTGACCGTTCGCCGCTATCGCAAGACTTGACGAGAGCCGCTCGAAGGAATGTAATGGTTTCCCCCGGCAAGCGTCCGCGGCTGCGACCTGAGAAACCAAACATGGCCAAGAAAACTGCGAACGGGAAAAGAACAAGGAGGAATATTCCTATGGCATCGAAAGCTGACAAGCGCGGTCCTTCCTACAATCAAATCGAAGACGGCGCATCGCGCGCGACGCCGATCGTGCATCAGCACGCGCCGGAAATTCAGCCGTACGGCAAGATCGCGCGGCTGCCGATCGCGCTCGACGAAAAAGTTTGCGCGCAGAGCGCCGAGAATTTGAACCAGGTGCTGGCCGACACGATCACACTGCGCGATCTTTACAAGAAGCACCACTGGCAGGTGGCGGGACACACGTTTTATCAACTGCATCTGCTCTTCGACAAGCATTACGGCGAGCAGAACGAACTCGTCGATTCAATCGCGGAGAGGATCCAGTCACTCGGTGGCGTGAGCCTCGCGATGGCGGCGGATGTGGCGGAGATGACGATCATTCCGCGTCCGCCGCGCGGACGCGAGGAAGTGCCGGCGCAGATTTCGCGATTGCTCGAAGCGCACGAATTCCTGCTCAGAGAAGTTCGCACGATGGCGAAGCAAGCGAGCGAAGCGGGCGACGACGGCACGAATGATTTGCTGGTGAGCGAAGTGATACGCACAAACGAGTTGCAGGTGTGGTTTCTCGCCGAGCATCTGGTGGACGTACCGCTGGTGCGTGCGGACAAAGCAAAGGCAGCTGGCGCGGCGGACTAATTTCCGCCGAGTCCGAATCTCAAAGCGAAGTAAATTCGAGGAAGCAGTCTGGAATGCGAAAAGCTCACCGTTCGAAGGGAACGGTGGGCTTTTTTTCTGGCATTTGAGGCTTAGGAGCGACGATTATCCGGTAGAAATACGGTGAGAAATCCGAGATTGCAAAACGGCGTTTTTGTATCGACTGGAAATTGCGGATGTAGTTGAGTCGCCAGCACTTGCGCGATTTTTTAATCGTGACGTGTATCGATTAGAAATTCAGCCGGAACTCGCAAAATCTGCGGAAACTACTTAGGGGCGGCGGACCGGCGAACTCGGAATGGGGCGCTTGAGCAGAAATCGGTAAACAGCCGCGCCAGACTGGCTTTGAGGACTACAGCTACAACAAAAACGCTCAGTAACCCACATGGCAAACGCTCAGTGGTCCAAACGGCGAGCGCGACCTAGACGCTCCGCTTGAGTTCGATCTTCGTCGAACCGTTCGCTGCCTGCACGGACAGACCGGCGAGGACGGTGGCGCCAGCTCCAGGTAGGCCATCTCCTGACCGGGGCTACGCTGCGGCTCGGCGGCTCGGTGCGCGCACGAGCAGATAGAACGCCGCCGCATGCGTGATCATCAGAAGCGGCACATAGATGATCGGAATGAAGTACGCGGCGCCGAACTGCCCCGCTACCGCTGGAACGCCGGCGCGAATGGCGTGGTAGTAGTCAACGAGGATATCCGTGGCGCCGGCCAAATTGAAGGCGACGACGAAGAACCAAAATAGCGACCGGATCCGAATGGTCAGAAGCGCCAAAATGGCGAGCACGCCAGTGGCAAAATCTCCGTAGGCCGCGAAGACCGTGAAGCTTGCGGGCAGATTCGGCCCTACGACGCCGGGCAAAATAAAGACGAGGCCAAAAAAGCGAAAACTGTGCAGCGTGGCGATAGCGCGTTGCGCACTCACGGCGTCCATTGCCTTCAGCATTGGCCAAAGGTAGGTACCGAAGCAGAGCAGCCACGCGACATAACCCAAAGCGAGATGAATTTGGAACAGAGTCTCTGTCGACATATTATCCCTCCCCGCCGATATGGGATGATTATTGTAATCCTATGGATTCATTTTTTTTCTGGGCTGCGGGAGCCGCTTGCACCGTAGGATGACTCAGCGCATCCTATGGACCATGCGTTATCAACCGGAGCACAAAGCGGAAGTTCATCAGAAAATCGTGAAAGACGCCTCGCGCCGCGTGCGGGCGGAAGGAATCAGCGGGGCCGCCGTTGCAGCGGTGATGCGCGACAGCGGCCTGACGCAGGGAGGCTTCTACAAGCACTTCGAGAGCAAAGACGATTTGGTTATCGAGTCGCTACACGCGGCCTTTCGCGAGATAGGCGACACGCTCGCCCGCGCCGCGGAGCAGTCGCATCCGGAAGAGCCGTGGAAAGCGATCGTGCGGACGTATCTAAGCCCGGATTTCTGTGGTGCGGTGGAGCGCGGGTGCCCGCTGACGACGCTCGGCCCTGAGCTGGCGCGGGTCGGCAAGAATATGAGAGGAGAGATCCTGTCTGAGCTGGTGCACTACAGAGATCGGATGGTTCCGTTCATGCCGGGCCGGCGGGCTGCCGACAAGGAGCGGGCCTTTTTTGTAATTTTTTCAACGATGATCGGAGCAGTGGAGATTGCGCGTTTGCTGCCGGAACGAGCATCACAAGAGAAAGTGCTCGGCAATGCAAGGGACTTTCTCCTGGCCAG
>Ga0210383_10004934_pt1 | contig 11783 bp, 8 predicted proteins | sample IncBWC14OmetaG_FD_160072 | JGI IMG/M metagenome (GOLD analysis project Ga0210383, IMG submission 160072) | Forest soil microbial communities from Barre Woods Harvard Forest LTER site, Petersham, Massachusetts, United States - Inc-BW-C-14-O ...
ACCATCCGCGGCGCCTTCGACGAGAGCAGCCTGGACGCTCCCGGAGCGCGCGACGCTGCCCGCGGCGTGCTCGGCGAGTCCGGGTTCGACGCTGCCTACGAACGGGGCCGCGCCCTGGACGGCGACGAGGAGATCGCCGCGGCCCAGCTCGCGCTGGCCGGCCCGCGCGCGGCCGACTAGGTCTTGCGCCGGTAGACGCGGACCGCGAGCGGGGCGAAGACCACGAAAATGCCCAGCGCCCAGAGCAGCGACCGGAGCGCGGCGGTGCCCGCTGGGCCGCCGGTCAGCAGCCCTCGCTCGGCCTCAGTCAGGTAGGTCATCGGGTTGACCTTGACGAAGGCCTGCAGCCAGCCTGGCATCGTCGCCGTCTTCACCAGCAGGTTGCTGCCGAAGACCAGCGGGAACATGACCAGGAAGCCGAACCACTGCACGCCCTGCGCGGACTTGACCATCAAGCCGATCAGCGCGGAGAACCAGCACATGGCCAGGGCGAAGGCGAGCACCAGCAGGCAGCCTGCGGCGGCGGACAGCGGGCTGGCCGTGATCCTGAACCCGAGGATCATGCCGAAGCCAAGGGTGACCGCCACCGACGTCATGTACCTGATCATGTCGCCGAGCACCGCGCCGGCCAGGGGCGCCCAGCGGGCGATCGGCAGGCTGCGGAACCGGTCGAAGACGCCGGTCGTGATGTCCTGGTTGAGCATCATGCCGGTACCCAGCGTCGCGAACACCACGCTCAGCACGAGGATCCCCGGGAGCGAGAACTGAAGGTAGGAGTGCGTGCCGCCGGCCAGCGCCCCGCCGAAGACGTAGGTGAACAGCAGCAGGTACATGATCGGCTGCAGGAGCAGTCCGAACAGATCCTCCATATTGGTCCGGATCTTCAGCACGCTGCGCCAGGTCAGCGTGAAGGTGTTCCGCAGTCCGCCCCGCAGGCCAAGCCTGCGGGCCGGAGCCGGGAAGGCCGGCGCTACGACGGCGGTCATCGGCTCGTGTCCTCCAGTTCGCGGGTTTGCGTGTCCTCGTCCTCGGCCCGGTGGCCGGTGAGCGTGAAGAACACCTCGTCCAGGCTTGGCTTGCGCAAGGTGAACTCCGCGAGCTCGATGCCCCTGTCATCGAGCTCGCGGACGACCCGCGGCAGCAGCGCCTTGTCGGCGACGGGCGCGGATACCACGTCGGTCCCGGCGTCGGTGACCACCTCGGCCCCGGCCAGCGCCTCGAGCAGCGTGGCGACCTCGCCCAGGCGGGCCGGATCGGACGGCGCGACCAGGAGCACCTGGCGGCCCGTCCTGGCCTTCAGCTCGTCTGGCGTCCCCGTCGCGATGACCTGGCCCCGGTCGATGACCACGATGTCGTGGGCCAGCTGGTCGGCCTCGTCCAGGTACTGCGTGGTGAGCAGCACCGTGACCCCGTCTGCGACCAGCCCGCGGATCATGGCCCACACGTCGGTCCGGCTGCGCGGGTCCAGTCCGGTGGTCGGCTCGTCCAAGAACAGCACCCGGGGGCGGCCGACCAGGCTGGCCGCCAGGTCCAGGCGGCGCCGCATACCGCCCGAGTAGGTCTTCACCGTCCGCGCGGCGGCGTCGGTCAGCTCGAAGCGGCCCAGCAGCTCGGCCGCCCGGGCGCGGGCCTGCGCCCTCGGCAGCCCGAGCAGGCGGCCGATCATGATGAGGTTGTTCGTCCCGGACAGTCCCTCGTCCATGGACGCGTACTGGCCGGTGAGGCCGATGAGCTGGCGGACCTGGTAGGCGTTGCGCAGCACGTCGTAGCCGCACACCCTCGCCTGCCCCCCGTCGGGCCGCAGCAGCGTGGCCAGGATCCGGACCGCGGTCGTCTTGCCGGCTCCGTTGGGGCCGAGGACGCCGAGCACCCGGCCCTCCCGGGCGACCAGGTCGACTCCGGCCAGCGCCGTGGTCTTACCGAACCGCTTGATCAGTCCGGCGGCCTCGATCGCGTTTGCTGATGTCGCGTCATATCGCATGAACCCATCGTGGGCCACTCCGCTGTCAGAACGCGCACACCCGTCTGTCAGCCTCGTGACTGGCCTGTCAGCCTCCTGTCCAGGACCGGCCCGGGCCTGGGAGCTGGAGCGGTCAGTCGCGCTGGCGGGTACTGCCGAACATGATCTCGTCCCAGGACGGGACCGAGGATCGCCGACCGCGCGCCGCTTTGCGGTTCTGGCGCCCGGTCTGCTCGGCGCCTGCCTCGGCCTGCGCGGCTGCGTCGCCGGTCGCGGCCGGCGGCTCGGCCGCCACCTCGGCGCCGGGCGGGGGAGCAGCCTGATGGCTTTCGCGCCCGCTCTCCGCGGCGACCAGGGGAATCGGGACCGGCTCCCGAGACGCGGGCTGCGGCCAGGAGTTCCGCTCCGCGGCGGGCGGGCGGGCCACGTCTGTCCTGGGCTCGGCCGTCACCGGTACCGAGGGCACGGGCGGCGCGGACGGTACCGGCGCAGCCGGGGCGGGCTCGGAGGCCGATGGCCGGACCGGCGGCGGCGCCGGCCGTTCGTGCCGGGCGTTGGTAAGCCGCGGGGCCAGCTGGGTGATCGTCGCCTCGCCCGGCAGCGGGGCCGTGGGCTGGGGTGGCTCGGCGCCCGGCAGCGACATGCGCGCCGCGTTGTCGTCATTAGGCAGCACGTGCCTGCGCCGGGGATCGAAGACCCATTCGGCCGTGTGCAGGCGGCCGCCGGAGGTGAAGGTGAGCTGGACCTGCCAGCTACCGTCGCCGCGCTTCTTCGCGTCCCACTGGGCGTCGTCGGGATCGCCGCCGATCGCGTTGAGCCGCTCGGCCACGATCTCGCCCAGCCGCGGGCCCGGTGTCGAATCTCCGTGGCGGCGGACCGACGCGGTCTGCGCCTGGTCCGCCATGTAGGCACGCTCGGCCAGGACCGGTCCCTCGAACCAGCGCACGCGCTCGACGGCGATGCCGGCCGCGTCCGCGATTTCCTCCACCGTTTCCCCGGCCCGGATTCGTGCCTGGATCTCCTTGGGTCGCAACGGGCTCTCCACTTCGATCTCGTACTGCGCGAGCCGGGAGGTCTGGCCCAGAGCCACCGCCCTGAGCCGCTCGTCTATCGGCAGCATGAAACGTGCGCTCCGCCCGGGGATGGCGAGGACCGCGTACCGGCCGTCCTCGCTTACCGCGACGAAGCGCAGTTCCTGCATCGTCGTCCCTTCTGTTCCGACCCGTGAAAGCCCCTCCGCGGCCTGCCGGGTCGGTCCCGCCGCCGTCCGTTGCTGGCCCTTTCCGGCGTACTCTAACCCAGCGGCCAGCGCGGAGACGGCGGACTGCTCCACCTCCATGAGTCTGTCTGGTCTGATCCTCCATGGCCAGCACCGCGCCCGGCATGTCCGGAGTTAATCCCGGTATCCCGCGCCGATGACGACCGCCGGCCGACGACGGTCCCGCCCGGTGACGCTCTCCAGCCAGACCCAGCGCTATCCCCGCGCGCCCCGTCCTGCCTATCCCCAGTATGTTCGGTTACAGAAGTATCTCTGATATCCTCAGTCCGAGATGTTCGCTTACAGAAGTATCTTGCAGGAGCTGCCGCGGCCTGACGCGATACGCGAGAGCCCCCGGGCGCCGTGGCTGGCGGTCGGCGTCGTGTGCTTCGGCGCCTTCATGGGCCAGCTCGACGCGAGCATCGTCACGATCACGTTCCCGGCCATGGAGCACGACTTCGGCGTCCCGGTGGCCGCGGTCCAGTGGGTGTCCCTGGTCTACCTGCTCGGCCTGGTCGCCCTGCTCGCCCCGGCCGGACGGCTGGGCGACGCGGTGGGCCGCAAGCTCGTGTACACCTACGGGTTCGTCGTGTTCACGGTGGCCTCCGCCGCCTGCGGCCTGGCCCCGTCGCTCGGCGCCCTGGTCGTGCTCCGCCTGGTCCAGGCGGTCGGCGCGGCGATGCTCCAGGCCAACAGCGTGGCCCTGGTGACGACCAGCGCGCCCAAGGAACGGATGCGCTTCGCGCTGGGCGTGCAGGCGGGCGCGCAGTCGATCGGACTGGCGCTGGGTCCCACCCTGGGCGGACTGCTCACCGCCACCGTCGGCTGGCGAGCCGTCTACTGGGTAAACGTCCCTGTTGGCCTAGCGGCGATCGTCGCGGGCCGCTACTTGCTGCCGCGTACCCGGCAGTTCAGCCGGGCGGAGAAGTTTGACTGGCCGGGCACACTGCTGCTGGTGGCCTGGACCAGCGCGCTGCTGCTGGTCCTGTCCGCGGCCTCCGGCCTGAGCGTGCCGGCATGGACGACCGCGCTGCTCGCGGCGCTTGCGCTTGCGGGCCTGGCGGCGTTCATTCGGCGCGAGGTGACCACCCGGCATCCGCTGATACCGGTCTGGCTGCTTCGCTCCGCGCCGCTGGCCCGCGGGCTGGCCGGCGCGGCCTGCGGCTACCTCGTGCTGTTCGGGCCGCTGGTGCTGATCCCGCAGCTGCTCGGCCATGACTTCGGCAGCGAGGCCCGGACCGGCCTGCTGCTCTCCGCTCTGCCGCTCGGGTTCGGCCTGGCCGCCTTGTTCGGCGATGTGGTGCTGCCCAGGGCCTGGACCGACAGCCAGCGCGGCTTCGTCGGTGCCGTGCTGACCTGCGCAGTCATGGGCGCGGCGGTCTTCGTGCCGGTGACGGTGCAGACCGTGGTCCCGCAGCTCGCTCTAGCCGGCCTAGGCCTCGGCTTGTTCGTACCCGCCAACAACGCGGTCATCATGCGCAGTGCCGCCGACTCGTCCGCCTCCCTGCTCGGCGGCCTGGTCAGCATGGCCCGGGGGATCGGTACCACCCTCGGCATCTCCCTCATGGCGTTCGCGCTGCACCTGGGAGGCACCGGCCACGGGTACGCTGGGTCGACGCAGGCGCGGCCCGCGTTCATCGTGCTCGCCGTCGCCGCCGCCACCGCGGCCGCCATCGCGCTGGCCGGCCGCGCACCGGCGCGGGGACCGGCCGGACGGCCCAGGGAGGCGGACCCGTCAGGTGGCTTCAGCTGAGGGCGACGTAGCCCAGGACTTGCTCGGACATGAGCAGATCGGCCCCGAGCTGGCCGACGTGGTGTCCCGCTTGCGGCGGGCCATGCGCCGCGCCGCTCGGGCCACCGACCCCGCTTTGGGGCTCTCCGTGGCCCAGCTCGAGCTACTGTCGTGTATGGCCGAGCACCCCGGGATCCGGCCGAGCCAGCTGGCCCGGATGCTGCGGCTCGCACCCAGCTCGGTGGCGACCCTGCTCAGCGGCCTCCAGACGGCCGGCTACGTAACCCGGACGCCCGGTGGTCCCGGTGCCGACGGGACCAGTGACCGCCGCACCGTCAGCCTGGACCTGTCGGACCAGGGTGCGGCGGCGGTGCACCGCTGGCACCGGGTGAACGAGGAGATCATCCAGGCCGCGCTGGTCGCGCTTCCGGAGCGCGACCGCGCCGCGCTGCGCGACGCCGCTCCCGCTCTGCGCGACCTGACCTCCTCGATCGACGCCCTGGCCGACTGAGCCACCAGGCTCGCCCGGCGGGAAGATCAGCGGGTACGCGGCGTGGCCGGCTCGGTGGCCGGCGCGGTGCCTTCACCGCGCGGCTGCTGGTCGGCCCGGCTGAGCTTGGAGGGCCACCAGTTCCACCGGCCGAGCAGCACGACCGTACACGGCACCAGGACGGTGCGGACGACAAACGTGTCCATCAGGATGCCCAGCGCCAGCCCGATACCGACGTCGACGATCTGGCTGCCGCCGGATTGGCGGCCGCCGACCACCGCGAACACCGAGAACGTCCCGGCCAGCACCAGGCCGGCTGAGGTCACCGTGCTCCCGGTCGCCCCGATTGCCCGGCTGACCGCCTCCCGTAGCGGAAGATGCTGAGCCTCCTCCCTGATCCTGCTCATCACGAGGATGTTGTAATCCTCGCCGAGCGCGAGCAGGAAGATGAACATCAGGAACGGCAGGATGAAGGTGAGGCCGCTGTTTCCGCCGATCTTGATAAAGATGATGACGCACAGTCCGAGGGCGGCGAAATACGACAGCGCCACCGACGCGATCAGGTACAACGGCGCGACCAGCGAACGTATCACCAGGCACAGCAGCAGGCCGATCACCACGATCGCGATGGGCACGACGTGGACCAGGTCGCTGTCGGAGATCTGGCTGATGTCGTAAAAGGCCGGCGCCTCGCCGCCCACCCCGTACGCGGTGGCCCCTAGGGTCTTAGCGACCGTGGCCGCTTCGGCCCGGACCGCGGGCACGGCGTTCATCGCGGCGGTGGTCGACGGGTCCCCCGCCTTCAGGCCGGTCTGGAACTGGATTGTCTCGCCGTCCGGGCTGACGTACTGCGCGGTGGCCCGGTAGGCCTCGTAAGCGCCGACCGGGACCTTGCTGTTCGCCGGCGGCACGGTCGGCAGGGCCGCGGCGTTGCCCAGCGCGGCATGCAGCGCCTGGTACTGGGCTACGGTCAGCGTGACGCCTGCCGGGTTCAGCGGCCCGGTGACGCCGGTGAACAGCCCGCTCGCGGCGAGCTGGCTCGTGGCCGTGTTTATCGGTGCGGGGTCGTTCCAGACGGGCTGGGATAGCTTGTAGACCAGGTTCGTCGGGTTGGCCGAACTGCTCGGGAAGTGCTTGGCCAGCAATGCGGTGCCCGCCGCGGAGTCGGTCCCGGCCGGCGCGCTGATCGAGCCGCCGAACCCGCCGGGCTGGTAGCTTGTCACCCCGATCGCAAGCGCGCCGAAGACGACCACGCCGATGGCCAGCGGTATCGCCGGCCTGCGCACGGTCCGCGCCGCGATCCGCCCCCACAGGCCCGCCTTGCCGGTGCCCGCCTTGGTCTTGCTCGGCCAGAACGCGGCCCGGCCGAACACCGCGAGCAGCGCTGGCAGCAGCGTTAGGCCGGCCAGCAGCATGGTGCCGATCCCGATGGCCAGCGGGATACCGAGCTCAGAGTAGATCTGGAACGTGGCGAACAGCAGGGACAGCAGCGCGGCGATCACCGTGAGGGCGGAGAAGGTGATCGTCTCACCGACCCGCATGACCGCCGCCCGCACCGCCTCCTTGGGCTCCGATCCCTCGCGCAGGTTCTCGCGCACACGGAATACCAGGAACAGCCCGTAGTCCGTGCCCGCGCCGAGGACTAGCACGATCAGCAGCAGCTGCGCGATGACGGAGACCTTCAAGCCGGCCTGCGCCGCCGCGCCGACCAGCGGCCCGGCGATGGCCACAGCAAAGAACGCGGGTATCAGCGTGATCAGCGGCGCCAGCAGCGACCGGAAGATCAGCAGCAGCAGGATCAAGATGAAGACCACGGACACCAATTCGACCTGGTTCCCCGTGCTGCCCGACTTGGTCTGCTGATCGACGTTGATCGCGATCTGGCCCGCCAGGTGCACCTGCAACCCGGGCGGGGGCGCCGACTTCGCGATCTCCTCGCGGATGTTCTTCACCAGTGTGGTCTGGTCCGGCTGGCTGCCCTGGTTGACGTCGGACAGGACCTGCAGTTGCTCGGCCTGCTGGTCGGCAGACCGGCCCAGGTCGCGCACGGAGACCACGGTCGGCACCGTCGCCAGGTCGTGCTGCAGCGCGGCCAGGTAGGTCGTATCCTCCGTGCTTAGGGTTCCCTGGTTCACCGCCGCGACCACCTGCACCGGGACCAGGTTGGTGGCCCCGAACGGCGCCGCGAGCTGCGCGGCCTGCTCGCTGGGCGCGCTGGCGGGCAGGAAAGCGCTGTTGTTGCCCTGGGTGACACTGTTCAGCGACGGCAAGAACCGCGGCACCGCGATGGCGGCAATGACCCAGGCCGCGATGACGAGCCAGCGAAATTTGACGGCGAACGCGCCGATTCCCCCGAAGATGGCGTGGATGCGCACCCGGCCAGCATATTGGGTGGCACCTGTGGCCGCGCTAAGAGGCCGCGCTGCGGAACGCGGCTGCGTACTCGTGTGACGACACTCCGCGGAGCCCATGACGTGCGGCGTGCCCGGTCGTAAGCTTCCCTCTGTGATCGATTAAGGGGTTGAGGGATATGCGCCATCTGATCGGTGTGGCCCTGGCCATCGTCATGGCCGCCGCGGTCTTCTTCGCAGCCTCCTGGGGTTACCTCAAGCTGCTCAGCGGGTCCGCCAGAGGCACGTTGCCGGCCGGCAGCGGCTCTCTCATCCACAACCACGCCGTCCTGGAGGGGTTCGGCGTGCTGCTCGCCGTCGGCCTGCTGGCCGGGATCTTGATGGTCGTGCCGATGATCTCGCCGCTCGCGGCCGGCCTACCCGGCCTGGCCCTGCTCGCCTGGACCGGGCTGTACCTGTTCAGCGTGCGGCGTGCGATCCAGTACATGCCGCTGAAGTCGCAGACCTACGGTACCGGTTTCGAGGCCCTGCTCTTCGACGGCGTGCTGGCCGCGGCGGGCCTGGCCATGATCATCCCGTTGTTCGTGCCGTCCCGGTGGCGGAGCCGGGCCGTCGTCGAGGTGCCCGCGCCCTTCGAGGCCGCGCCGGGCGCTTATCCGGACCCGGGAACCACACAGACCATAGCGGGCGGCAGTCTGCTGTCCGACTGGGCCGAGACCAGGCCGCAGCCCCGGGTGGATCCGGGGCGCTCGCAGGCGCCCTGGGGTCCCGTGGATCCCGCGAACCAGGGCGGTTCTGGCAGCACCCCCGACTACAGCTGACCGGCCGCTCAGCCGCGCTCGCGGAGCCACACCGACAGGTGCGCGGGCTCAAGTGTGCTGGTCACCACGCCGGCCAGGTCGGCCCGGACCGAGTCCAGGTCCACTTCGTCCTGGAGTCGGCCCGCGAACGCGGCCACCGTCACGTCCGCGTCGTACCGGGCTCGGTTGAACCGGTGGTCCACGATCCGCTGCACCCGCCGCCGCAGCGGGCTGAACGCCGCCGCCGCGGCCAGCGTCGAGGCCGCCACCGCCACCGATGAGGACAGCGCCAGCACGTGGGTTGACAGCAGGACCAGGCCCGCGTACGCCGCGACGAGCAGCCCGGTGACCACGGTGTAGGCCAGCGTCCGGGAGATGATCCGGTCGATCTCGTACAGCCGGTACCGCAGGATCGCCACGCCCATCGATACCGGCAGCGCGGCCAGGCCGAACCACAAGAAGTTGTCCACCCACACCTCTACCTCCGGGGCGGGGCCCGTGGTGGCGAACACCAGCGCCGCGACCACGCTGGCGATGGTGATGGCCGCGCCGCTGGCCAGCCACTTCAGCTGCTGGCGCCGTTCCCCCGAGGCGCGCCGCCAGCTCAGGAGCTGACGGATGATGAAACCCAGCGCCATCGCCAGGATCAGGAGCAGGGTTGAGTGCTGGACGACCGCGAACCAGCCCACGGGGTTGTCGGTAGCTGACAACCCGCCGGACGCATCGACGCCAATCGGATGGGCAGCGAGCGCGTCGGCCGTCACCGCCATCAGCGCCGCGAGCTGCACAGCGTACACCGCCCAGAACAGCCGGACGGCCCAGCGCCAGAAGGGCGACGGCATCCTGCCGTCAGGGAAGAGCAAGATCACCGCCGCGAACAGAACCAGGCCGGGAGTCCAAAGCTGATCCAGCGCCAGCGCTGCAGGCCCGAACGGGACGTGGTGGCCGAGGCGGTAAACGAAGTAGGCGTAGTCCCCGCCGTCGTTGCTGACGAACAAGCAGACCGCAGTAAGCAGGAACAGCCAGCCGAGCGGGTTGCGGCGCTGGCGCCGGGCAACCACCACCCCGACCGCCGCGCACGGGATGCCGATGAACACCGCGACGATCCCGTTGCCGATCTGCCGGGACAGCAGCGCCAGCGGGAGTGTCGCCACCAGCGATACCGCGGCCAGGCCGCCCAGTACCGCGACCCCGGCCGCGGCGGCGCCGCGGCCAGCCATCCGTCGCTCCCCCACGCTGAGTACCCTACGACCCGACCGTTCCGGGAACGTTACCGCCGCCGCGGCCCAACGTGCTGAAACCCGGGGTTCATGCTGCCGAGTCTGAGGGCGAGGCGGCCCGAGGGCGGCTCAGGCGGCGTGGAACTGCTCGGTTTCGGTCGAGCCGGCCAGGGCCACGGTCTCGGCGTTGGGGGAGATGGCCGAGGTGACCAGGTCGAAGTAACCGGTGCCCGCCTCGCGCTGGTGCCGCGTGGCGGTGTAACCGTGCTTCTCGGCCGCGAATTCCGCCTCCTGCAGCCGGACGTAGGCGGGCATGCCTTCCTCGGCGAAGCCGCTGGCCAGCTCGAACATGGAGTGGTTGAGCGCATGGAAGCCGGCCAGCGTGATGAATTGGAACCGGTAGCCCATGGCCGCGAGCTCCTTACCGAACTTCGCGATCGTCGCCTCGTCCAGGTGCGCGCGCCAGTTGAACGACGGCGAGCAGTTGTAGGCCAGCAGCTGGTCCGGGTACTCGCTCTTGATCGCCTCGGCGAACTCGCGGGCCACGTCCAGGTCGGGCGTGGAGGTCTCCATCCAGATCAGGTCCGAGTACGGTGCGTAGGCCAGCCCGCGGGCGATACACGGCTCGATCCCGTTCCGCACCCGGTAGAACCCCTCCGGGGTGCGCGTCCCGGTCACGAACGGCCGGTCCCGCTCGTCCACGTCCGAGGTCAGCAGCGTGGCCGAGTGCGCGTCGGTACGCGCCACGACCAGCGTCGGCACGCCGCACACGTCGGCGGCCAGCCGGGCCGCGTTCAGCGTCTTGACGTGCTGACTGGTCGGGATGAGCACCTTCCCGCCCAGGTGACCGCACTTCTTCTCGGACGCGAGCTGGTCCTCCCAGTGCACGCCGGCCGCACCCGCCGCGATCATCGACTTCATCAGCTCATACGCGTTCAGCACGCCGCCAAATCCGGCTTCGGCGTCGGCCACGATGGGAGCCAGCCAGTAGGGCGAGGTGCGCGTGTCGCCGTCCGCCGACTCCGACCAGGTGATCTGGTCGGCGCGCAGCAGCGCGTTGTTGATCCTGCGCACCACCTGTGGCACCGAGTTGACCGGGTACAGGCTCTGGTCCGGGTAGGTCTGCCCGGCCAGGTTCGCGTCCGCTGCCACCTGCCAGCCCGACAGGTAGATGGCCTTGAGGCCCGCCTTGACCTGCTGCACGGCCTGCATGCCGGTGACCGCGCCGAGGGCCGTCACCGCGTCCTCGGCCTCCAGCAGCGTCCGGAGGCGCTCAGCACCCAGCCTGGCCAGCGTGTACTCCTCCTGTACCGTGCCGCGTAGCCGGATGACCTGCTCGGCCGAATAGGTCCGGGAGGTGTCCTTCCACTGGGGGTCGGTAGCCCACTGCGCGCTTAGCCTGGCCGCCTGCTGGCTGATCGTTTCCACTGTGGTGCCTTCCTGCAAATGCTGGGATCCCGGTTCCGGACGGGATGTATACCCCAGGGTGTGTGGTCAGCCTGCGACACGGTAGACGAAACCGTCGTGAAAATTGTGGAATTTTTCCAAAGCAGCAATATACAGTTAGCTTCACGATGAAAGATCGCCAGAATTTGGTTCAGACCGATGGTATAGACCTTGTAACCTTCGGCCAGAGGCTGCGCCATCTTCGCCGGACCCGGGGCCTGACGCTCACCGAGCTGGGGGAGCGGGTCGGCCGTGCTCCGTCGGCGCTGTCCCTGCTCGAGAACGGGCGCCGGGAACCGAAGCTCTCGCTGATCGAGCAGCTGGCCACCGCGCTGTCGGTTCCGGTGTCCGACCTGCTCAGCCGGCAGCCGCCCAGCCGCCGGGCGCAGCTGGAGATCGCCTTGGCCGACGCGCAGCAGGACCCGTCCTATCGCCGCCTCGGTCTGCCGCAGCTCAAGATCGGGGCACGCGTCCCCACCGACGTGCTCGAGCACCTGGTCGCGGTCGCGGCGGAACTGCGGGCGCA
>Ga0210383_10004935_pt1 | contig 11781 bp, 9 predicted proteins | sample IncBWC14OmetaG_FD_160072 | JGI IMG/M metagenome (GOLD analysis project Ga0210383, IMG submission 160072) | Forest soil microbial communities from Barre Woods Harvard Forest LTER site, Petersham, Massachusetts, United States - Inc-BW-C-14-O ...
TCCGCGAAAGCGGATTCTCGGGGATTTTTTATTGCTCGCGAAAAAACCCCGAGCGGATTTATCTATGCCACGTCTAACGCGAGGGTGACTCGAGGAGCGAGATCTGGAAACCGCTTGCGGTGACGAGTTAATTTCTCCAGAGTCGGGCGATCTCGCGGGGAGACCAAGATTCTTGCTTTTGACGTCACCAATCGTTAGCATCGCTCGTTTTCGGTTTGTAAGACTTCAGCTCACTCATGCCAGAGCCAGACGGGAGTGTGGAATGAAGATTCGATTAAAGCGCGAGTACATCGTGCTCGTTGCGGCGATGGTCTGTGCGGTAGGAGTGCTGAGCTGGGTTCGCGCGGCTCGCGGAGAAGGCGGGGAACCTCGCTATTTCGCAATCACTCACGCCCGAATTGTTCCTGTTTCAGGGCCCGTGCTCGAAGATGGCACCGTCGTCCTCGCTAAAGGCCTGATTCAGTCCGTCGGAACAAACGTTTCGATTCCGCCAGAGGCTTGGGTGATCGATGGCAAGGGGCTGACGGTGTACCCCGGCCTGATCGGTGCGGGAACTGACCTCGGGCTTCCAAAGCCACCGGCGTCGGCCGGAGGAGGCCGACCCGCCATCGCGACGACCCCGACCGGCGAGCCCATTCTTGGCCCGGAGGGCCGCCCCGGAACCTCGCCGTGGCGCGTAGCAGCAGATGAAATCAAGATCGACGACAAGCGAATTCAAGAATGGCGCAACGCTGGTTTTACGACCGCGCTTACAACACCCGATGGCGGCATTTTCCCGGGGCAGGGAACAATCATCGATCTCGGAGGCGACCGCGCTGGCGATTTTATCGTCAAGCCCGCCGCCACCCTCCAGGTTGCATTCACGCCCATCGGCGGACTCTTCGGTTTTCCGGACTCGCTGATGGGGACGATCGCTTACGTGCGCCAGGTGTTCGATGACACTTCCTGGTACGGTCAGGCCGAGCCGGTCTATGAAGCCAACGTCACAAAATTCGAACGGATCTCATACGATCGCACCGAACGCGCGATCGCAAAAGCGCAGAGCCGCAACGAAATTGTTCTGCTTCCCGCGAATACTTCGATTCAGATTCTTCGCGCATTGAAATTGACCGGTGAATGGAAAGTCCCTGCTGTAATTTATGGCGGTCAGCAGGCATACGCCGTGGCGAGCGCGATTGCGGCACAGAAGATGCAGGTGCTCGTCAATTTGAAGTGGCCCGAGGTGGCGAAGGACGCAGATCCAGAAGCCGAACAGACATTACGTGATCTTCGCTTTCGCGACCGCGCACCTTCCACACCCGCGGCTCTCGCAAAAGCCGGCGTGAAATTCGCTTTTTATTCGGACGGGCTTACGGGCCCGAAAGATATTTTCAAGAGTCTTAAGAGAGCCACTGACGCCGGTCTTGCCCCAGAAGCGGCGCTCCGCGCTATTACGCTCGACGCAGCGAATATACTTGGCGTGGACGACAGGATGGGATCGATTCAACCCGGGAGAATCGCGAACCTGGTGGTGACGGACGGCGACATTTTCAACGAGAAGACGAAAGTAAAGCAGGTATTCGTCGACGGCCGCTGGTATCCAATCCACGAAGAGCCGAAACCTTCGGATAAGCCCGGTGACACAAAGCCTGAGTCCGCCGGCACATCTGCGACGGCTGTGCACGGGGAGGTGGGCCGATGAAGCGCGTGGCTGGGTTACTCGCCTTTGCATTTGCACTGCTAACGCCAGCTCTCGCGAGCGCACAAGATTCGAACGCGACGCTCATTCAAAACGCGACGATTTTGACGATCACTCACGGAAATATCGAGCACGGCTCGGTTCTAATTCAAGACGGAAAGATTGCCGCGGTCGGCACCGATCTCAAGGCTCCAGCCGGCGCCACAGTGATTGATGCGAGCGGCCAGTTCGTGATGCCAGGAATCATCGATTGTCACTCGCACATTGCTGTGGAAGGGAGCGTGAATGAAGGCGGCCCGGCCGTTTCGTCGATGGCAAATATCGCGGACGTTCTCAACCCGGAAGACATCAGCATCTATCGCGATCTCGCTGGCGGAGTAACGGTGGCAAATATTTTGCACGGTAGCGCAAATCCTATCGGCGGCCAGACGGTCGTCATCAAACTTCGTTGGGGCAAATCGCCCAGCGAACTTCCTTTCCAGGGCGCCTTGCCGGGAATTAAATTTGCGCTCGGAGAAAACCCGAAGCGAAGCAATTTTCAGCCTCCTCCCGGAATTCCGCCGCGCTATCCCGCCACTCGTCTCGGCGTGGAAGAAGTCATCCGCCAGGCGTTCACCGAAGCCCGGGAATACAAAAAGCAGTGGGACGATTACAATCAGCGCAAAGCAGCCGGCGAGCAGAATTTAATGCCCCCGCGCCGCAATGAAACGCTTGTGCCGCTCGTCGAAGTGCTCGAGGGCAAGCGTTACGTCCATTCCCACTGCTATCGCGCCGACGAAATCCTGATGCTCATGCGTGTAGCCAAGGAATTTGGATTCAAAGTCCGCACGTTCCAACATGTGCTGGAAGGCTATAAGGTGGCCGATGAGATTGCGGCTTCGGGAGCGGGCGGCTCGACTTTCTCTGACTGGTGGGCCTACAAGGCGGAAGCGTATGACGCAATTCCGTACAACGCAGCTTTGATGAGCGAGCGCGGTGTCATTGTCTCGATCAATTCCGATGACGCCGAAGAGGCGAGCCACTTGAACCAGGAAGCAGCAAAAGCGATCAAGTACGGTGGCCTCTCATCGAATGATGCGCTGAAGCTCGTCACGCTAAATCCTGCGATCCAGTTGGGTATCGATAGCCGGGTCGGCTCGATCGATGTCGGCAAGGACGCCGATCTCGTTATCTACAACCACGATCCGTTGAGCGTTTACGCCGTCGTGCAAAAAACGTTCATCGATGGACAAGTTTATTTCGATCGTCAGCGCGACATTGCGCAACGCCCCGAACTTGCAAAAGAAAAGCAGGCCTTGATCGATAAAGAGAAAAAAGCCGGCGAAGAGCAAAAGAAAGCGGCGGAAGAACAGAAAAAGGCTGCTGAAGGGACCGGCAAGAAGCCGGATAAGAAGCCCGAGCAGAAGAAAAAACCTCCTACCGAGATCGAATCTCATGGCGCCGTCGCAGGAGGTGCCCTGTGAGATTCAGCACAAGGTTGAAATTTGTGATTCTGTTCATTTCGATATTTTGCATCTCGCCAGCGCACGCGCAGAACGCGCCGGGAGTCTACGCGATCAAAGGCGCAAAAGTGTTCCCCGTTTCCGGCGCTCCAATTGAGAATGGTACGGTGATTATTCGTGGCGGCAAGATTGTCACTGTTGGAGCAAACGTAGAAGTTCCCGCGGATGCGCAGGTGATCGATGCCGCGGGCCTCGAAGTGTATCCGGGTCTGTTCGATCCGTTCACACAGATGGGGCTCAACGAGATTGGCCAAGTGAGCGCGACTGTCGACATCGTCGAATTGGGCGATTTCAATCCGGAGCTTGTTGCCGCTACCGCCGTAAATCCGGCAAGCGCACATATTCCGGTGACGCGAGCGAGCGGAATCACACACGTAATTTCTGCTCCCGGGATCGGCGGGTTCGACCAATCCAGCGGAGGCTTCATCACCGGCCAGGCGTCTGCGTTTAATCTGGCGGGATGGACGATGGACGAAATGCAAATCAGGCGCTCGGTCGCGATGGTGATTAACTGGCCTTCAATTCGGACGCGCTCCTTCGATTTCGCGACTTTTTCCTTCAAAACCAAGCCATACGACGAAGCGAAAAAAGAATACGACAATAAGATCAACGAGCTAAGCGATTGGCTCGATCGAGCGCGACACTACGCACAGGTGAAAGAAAAGGGCTCACCCTCGCTGTTCGAACGCGACTTGAAATTGGAAGCGTTGATCCCCGTAGTCGAAGGCAAGCTTCCGGTCCTGGTCGTCGCAGGAGAAGCGCGCGATATTCGCAATGCGGTGGAATTCTGCGCGAAGCAAAATCTGAAAATGATTCTGGCGGATGGTTCGCAGGCATTCAAAGTGAAGGATCTGTTGAAGGAGAAGAAAATTCCGGTAATTCTCGGCCCCACTGAGCGCACTCCGGATGAAGAGGACATGCCGTACGATCAGCAGCTCACTCAGCCGGAAGATCTGCACGCAGCCGGAATTTCGATCGCGCTCTCGAGTTTTGGAACAGCGTTCTCGCGCCGCTTGTCGCAATACGCCGGAACGGCAGTGGCCTACGGCTTGCCGTACGACGAAGCGTTGAAGGCCGTCACGATCAACGCTGCAGAAATGTTCGGCATCGCCGATCAAATCGGCTCGATCCAACCTGGAAAGATTGCGAACCTCATCGTCACCAACGGCGACCCGCTGGAAATTCGCACCGAAATCCGCTACTTATTCATCAATGGACAACTCACGAGCACCGGCAATCGTCATCGCGATCTCTACGAGCAGTATCACAAGCGGTCGCAGGCTGGACATTAGACCGCGCATCGACTGAAAAACTGCTGAGGAGCCGGTTTGGGTAGCAAGCGCACTCCGCAAGCCTTAACTCTCTGCGCACTGCTTATCGCAATTGCGTTTTCTGGATGCGCGAGACGCGCGACGCATGAGCATTCGGATGAGAAGGCCAAGACTCATCCCGCGATCGTTTTCATGACGGACTTCGGCACCGCGAACGACTCGGTCGCGATCTGCAAGGCAGTAATGCTCGGAATCGCTCCGCGCACTCGGATTATGGACATCACACACGAGGTGACGCCGTTCTCGATCGAGGAAGGCGCGAGATTTCTTGCGGGCGTATCGCCTTACTATCCGGAGGGAACGGTTTTTCTTGCGGTAGTGGATCCCACCGTCGGCAGTTCCCGAAAAGCAATCATTGTCAAAACGAAAAAGGGGCAGCTCTTCGTGCTTCCCGATAACGGGTTGATCACGCCGGTGGCCGATCGCGATGGCGTCGAGGGCGTGCGCGAGATTACCAACCCCTTATAGATTATCGGCGATAAAATCTCCTCTACATTTCACGGTCGCGATATTTTTTCGCCCGCCGCTGCACATCTCGCAACGGGCGAAGACTGGACGCTTGCTGGACCCATTGTGAATGAACTCGTCCGCTTGCAGCCGCGCGAAGCGAAGGTCGAACCGAACGGAATCAAGGGCGAAGTGATCGGTCTCGACGATCCATTCGGCAGCCTGATCACCGATATCAGGGGAGACGACTTTAAGCAGCTTGGATACGAGCTCGGCGATATCGTAAGTTTCAAAATCGATGGGAAACAATTTACGTTTCCATTCGTTAAGACGTTTGCGTCTGTCGCCGTCGGAAAGCCGCTGCTTTATATCGATTCGCGAGGTCGGGTCGGCGTCGCGATCAATCAACAGGATTTTTCCAAGGTATACAAAATCACGCCGCCAGTCCCCGTCTTCATTCCGCGTAGGTCCGCACACTGAGTCGTCGATCACCAACGGAGGACCTGACACGAACAACGCGAAAACAGAAGCCGAACATGGCAATTCGCACCTCAATTTGGAGCCCACCGAATAGTCCTACTCCGCACTTGCCGAAACACTGGTACCTGTCTTCCGAATTCCAGTTTTGCCTAATGTTTGCCTGCGATTAGCCGATTCTCTAAATGTTCCCTGACAGTACGAACGTACTATTGCCGCACTTTGCCGCCGGCGACGAAAATTGCCTATATCAAGGACAGTTATCTCTACACCTCGGGGGACGGCGTAGCCGCCGTAGAGAATGATGGCGCCACTAACGAACGATTCGGTTGAACTCGCAAATCCCGCCGGCGAGACTGCAGTTTCGCAGTCCGCGAGCCAGCCTAAATCTGCGCCTGGTCTTCGCTCCGATGCTCTCTCGTTGGAAGTTCCTGTGAAGGTTCATGGTTCTCGCGTTGTGGAAGTGGCGCGCGGCACCGCGCCCCAGACAGAGCCATTCGAAGAACAGACCGTCACGATGATCGTATTTCCGCAAGGCGCAGTTGGCAGGATTGCGTCGCCCGTAAGCGTCAGCCAGATGCTCGTGCTCACAAATTTGAAAACGAAGCAGGACTCGATTTGCCGGGTCTTGAAAGTTCGCCCGAACGCGAATCTGGGCAGCTACGTGGAAGTGGAATTCACGCATCGGCAGCAGGGCTACTGGGGCGTTTCGTTTTCATCCGATGGCCCCGCCGCTACCAGCGCGATCGCCCCGCCAAAAATCGATTTGGAATCGCAGCCTCGCCCCCCGTATGCTCCGCCGCCGTCAACGATTTCTCCGGTCGCGCCAGCAATGAAGCAACCCGCCGCGACGACGGTAACACGCGACGCCAAACCAGCAGCAAGTACGCCCCCATCAACTCCCTTCGTGCCCACGCTGAAACCGGAATCAAGCTTTATCTCGATCGGTTCGCAGGAGAGAGTGCAGGAAGCAGCGTCGGCCACATCGACGACGACAAAACCGCTGTCGCCCGTCGAGCGAAGACTTGAGAATCCCGCGCCGCCAATTCTAAAGCTTGTGCCAGCAATCGAAACTCTCGCCCCCGCTCCTCCAGCGCCCTCCATCACCGAATTACAAGGTGACGAGGATGCGGGCTCGTCGAGCACGGTCGTAACTGAAATCGAATCCTCCGCGGTCGCAACGGCTCCCTTGAGTGGACACGACGAAGAACAGCAAAGCTCTCATGAAGAAGTATCCGCCAGTGCGACTTCCCGGCCAGCACGAGAGATATTTGGGAACTTTGGGGGCACGGCCGTTACCGCTTCGCAGCCTGCGCAGGCGGAAGCATTCGGTGCAAGACTCGATTCGGGCCTGGGAACTTCGGCGACACGGGACTCAGGTGCGAACCAGAACTGGATATTGATCGCTGCCTGCATCGCGGTACTTGTAATTGCCTTAGGCGCTGGCATTTTCTACTTCCGTCAGCACGCTTCGAACACTAACGTTACGGCGGCGCGCGCGTCGACCAATGCGCCACAATCTGCATCCGGAAACTCAGGCCAACTGCCTGCAATCACGCCTCCGGGGCAGCCATACATGGCTGGCGGCGCGGAGGCGAATCAGCCCCTGCGATCAAGTACCGCGGCTGCGCCTTCCGTTCCGGCACCAGCTTCTGCCAACTTGGCCAACGAGGCGAAGTTGTCTGCGGGCAATTCAACTCATTCGGTTCCCGCGCCAAAACAGGCGGCGCCCAGCGTCACCTCGGACATGATGTCCAGCGCGCTCTCGACCCATCCAACTACCTCGAACCGCGGGGACGAAGGGCAGTCTGACCAAGCGCCTGCTCTCGATCCGTCGGCGGCTGCGCCTGGCAATAATGCTCTGCCGGGGATCTCATCGCCGAACGCTGCGTCGCTTCCTGCACCGGAGATGCGACCGGAAGGGCCTGTCAAAATTGGTGGCGACGTCAAAGAGCCAAAGCTACTTACTTCTGTAACGCCGCAATATCCACCCGCCGCCCGATCATCGGGAACGCAGGGTGATGTTGTGGTCGAGACGACGATCGACAAGACCGGAAACGTCGTGCGAATGCACACCATCTCCGGTCCATCCATTCTTCGGCCTGCTGCTTTGGACGCGCTTCGCCGTTGGAAGTATGAGCCTTCGAGGCTTGATGGCGAACCGGTGGAAGTACAAATGCAGGTAACCATCAAATTTCGTTTGTAGTCTCGTTGCCGAAAAAATCAAAAAATCCTTCCCTACCTTGCACAGCGCGGGCTCACGCCTCGCTGGTGCGTTTTGACCGTCTCGAGCATCCAATAGTAAGATTCAGGTGGAACCAATCTGCAAGATGCGTTTCGTTCGAGGTGTGTTATGCGAGAAGCAGTGGTTGTCAGTTCAGTTCGAACTGCGGTTGGAAAGTCGTCGAAAGGGGCGCTGCGAAATACGCGACCGGACGACCTTGCCGCGGCAGCGATTAAGGAAGCGATCGCGCGAACGCCAGGTCTCGATCCGAAAGAAATCGAAGACGTTATTTTGGGCTGTGCGATCCCGGAGGCTGAGCAAGGCATGAATGTCGCCAGAATCGCGTCTTTGCGTGCAGGTCTGCCGGTGGAATCGTCTGCTATGACGATCAACCGCTTTTGTTCCTCCGGTTTGCAGGCGATCGCGATCGCCGCTCAGCGAATTATGGCGGGCCAAGGAGAGGTGGTTGTCGCAGGCGGCACCGAATCGATGAGCATGGTTCCGATGGGTGGCAACAAAGTTTCGCCGAATCCATGGCTAATGGACAATTATCCGGACGCATATCTTGGAATGGGTCTGACGGCAGAAAATCTGGCAAAGAAATACGGCATTTCGCGCGAGCAGGCGGACGAATTCTCCTATGCGAGCCATCAGAAGGCGTTTGCCGCGATTGCCGCGGGGAAATTCAAAGATGAAATCGTGCCCGTGGACGTCAGTTACTCCGTGCTCGAAGCCAATGCGAGCGGATCTCCAAATGCCACTCGCCCGAAAACTGTGAAAATGAAATTTGACACCGACGAAGGGCCACGAGCCGACACTTCTGTAGAAATTCTGGGAAAGCTGAAGCCGGTGTTTCACGTCCACGGCACGGTGACCGCAGGGAATAGTTCGCAAACGAGCGACGGCGCTGCGGCTGCCGTCGTGATGGGCGCCGAACGTGCTCGCGCCCTCGGCATAAAGCCAATGGCGAGATTCCTCGCGTTCGCTACCGCCGGATGTCCGCCCGAAGAAATGGGCATAGGCCCGGTCTTTGCGATTCCGAAGGCGTTGAAGATTGCGGGTCTCACGCTCGATCAGATCGACGTGATCGAGCTAAACGAAGCGTTTGCCGCCCAGGCTCTCAGCGTAATCAAGGTCGCAGGAATCGATCCTTCGCGCGTCAATCCCAACGGTGGCGCAATAGCGCTCGGACATCCGCTAGGCTGTACCGGCGCGAAACTCACAGCAACGATCCTGAGAGAACTTGAGCGCCGCAATGCTCGCTATGGGCTCGTTACGATGTGCGTTGGTGGTGGAATGGGCGCGGCCGGCATCTTTGAGCGAGTGGCCTAATATCCACTCATCGCGGATTCAAGAGGATTTAATCTCGGACGGCTGTCGTCGTCAGCACAAGCTCGAGCGGGGCATCTCCGACGCCTGACTGTTCTACAATCACGACCGTACCGTCTGGATTCGCCGTCGTCACGTCGCGGAAATGAATCTTCATTCCTGCGTAGGTAAAATCGCCACTGAACACAAGATTGTTTCCTTCCCAGTGACCTTTCTTCGTGAAGCAGCCCGGAAAATTATTTCCGAACACAAAGCTTTTGTAGATTCCTTCCAACGGGTCCCACGTGATCACTTCATGTCCGACGATATCTCCTCCAGGGCCTGCTCCCTGAAACTCAGCGATCTGAGAGAATCCGCCGGGTCCGACTGTCGCGACGTACGTCCCTTTGCCGGCTCCTCCGTTTGGAAACATGGAGCTCTTCGGATAATTTTCCGTATAGCGCCATTTGCCCTGTAGGAATTTGAGTCGCTCCATTTCAGGAGTCGGCTTCGGTGCCTGCATCTCCGGAACCGACGGCGTCGCTGCTTTCTTGTCTGTCGATTGGGTGGATTGTTGTATGGCAGAAGTAGAGGCAAGCATCACGAAGGCAAACAGAAGCACGCTCGAAATTGCGACAGCTGCTTTCATAAATCCTGCTCCTTTAATATTGTCGATTACTTTTTCGTCTTCCACAGACCAATCGTGTTTCCTTCCGGGTCGCCCATCCATGCGAACGTTCCTGTGGGAATATCAACGGGTGGCACCAGAACTTTTCCACCGAGCCGCTTCGCTTTGTCCAGGTACGCCTGCACATCGTCTACTTCGACGTAGAAGATTGTGTAGTGAGTAGGCTCGTGCCCTAAAGCCGTGATGTGCCCGCCAATTCCTGATCCTGTCGAGATCATCGCGGCCGGTCCAGCCTCGGTGATTTTCCAGTCGAAGAGCTTTGAATAAAACTCCTGCGTCTTCTTACTGTCGCGACAGCCAATCTCAAAATGTCCGACTGGATTTCCCATATGTCCTCCTCCACTAGCCAAGAATTCGCTTCAACTCGCCGACCCTCTAATTCTCAATTTGCGTTAGGCCTGCATCCAGCAAATCATAAGTTGAAAATCACAGCTGGGCGTCATTTGCTCCACCTGAACTTGCCGTTTTAGCAGCTATTCTTGGCGGGCACAACGTCGAACCGCGCCTGTCCTCCTAGCCTATTGCCATCAACCCAAATGAGAGAGACAATCACTTTTTATTGACCCCCACTTTCTAGGAGGCTTCGCGCCATGGCCACGGCTCCGGTTTCGCAGGCACTCAATCGCGGCGGATCATTTCTAATCACCTCTACCAGACCCGAGGATGTCTTTACTCCCGCGGATATCAGCGACGACCAGCGGCTAATCGGCCAAACTGCCGAAGAATTCATGACCAAGGAAGTGATCCCCGCCATACCCGAACTCGAAGCCCACAAAGAAGGGGCTATGGCGGAGATGTTGAAGCGCGCCGGAGCGATTGGGCTTCTCGGCGGCGCGATTCCGGAAGAGTACGGCGGCTCGCAGCTCGACAAAGTTTCTGCGACGGTGCTCGCCGAAAAGTTGTCAGGATACGCCTCGTTCGCGGTCTCTCACGGCGGCCACTCCGGGATCGGAACAATTCCAATTGTCTACTTCGGTACAGAAGCGCAAAAGAAGAAATATCTGCCGAAGATCGCCTCGGGCGAGCTGCTTTCCTGCTACTGCCTCTCCGAACCGCAGGCCGGTTCCGACTCGCTGGCCGCGCGCACCCGTGCCGTTCTCTCGCCGGATGGGAAGAACTGGATCTTGAACGGGCAGAAGATGTGGATCACGAACGGCGGATTTGCCGATGTGTATGTCGTCTTTGCCAAGGTTGACGGCGAGAAATTTTCCTGCTTTATCGTCGAGCGCGGCACTCCTGGTTTTTCCGCCGGTGCCGAAGAAAAGAAAATGGGCATTCGCGGGAGTTCCACCGTGCCGATCTTTTTCGAAAACTCTCCCGTCCCGAAAGAAAACCTGCTCCACGAAATCGGACGCGGTCATATCGTCGCCTTCAACACCCTGAACGTCGGCCGCTTCGGCCTCGGCGCGTATTGCCTGGGCGAATCGAAAGACGTTCTTAGAGAGTCGTCGAAGTATTCGAAGGAACGCACCGCATTTGGCAAGCAGCTCAAGGATTTTGGCCTGATCAAAACGAAGCTTGGCGAAATGGCCATTCGAATCTACGCGATCGAATCGATGATTTACCGCTCGGCGGGAATGATCGAAGCAGCCGTCGCGAGTTCACACGCTGGGGCCGACAAAGCGAAGCAGGACATGCAGGTTCTCGAAGAATATGCGATTGAAAGTTCTATCAGCAAAGTCGCAGGAAGCGAGACGCTCGATTTTTGTGTCGACGAAAGCGTCCAGATTTTTGGCGGTTACGGTTTTCACGAAGATTATCCGGTCGCGCGAGCCTATCGTGATAGCCGCGTGAATCGCATCTTCGAAGGTACGAACGAAATTAATCGCATGCTCATCATCCAAATGCTGATGAAACGCGCCACCAGTGGAATTCTGCCGATTATTCCTGCGGCGATGAAACTGGCCGACGAAGTTCTCGCCGGGCCGTCCTTTGAAGAAGCTCCGAGCGGGGCATTCGCCGAAGAAGAGCGCGCGCTCGCGCAGGCAAAGAAAATCTTCCTGCTTGCTACCGGCACGGCATTGCAGAAATTCCGAGAAGGACTTGCCGAGCAGCAGGAAATTGTGGCGTCCCTCGCCAACATTGCAATGGATGTCTACGCGATGGAATCGTCGCTTCGGCGCGTT
>Ga0210383_10004936_pt1 | contig 11781 bp, 9 predicted proteins | sample IncBWC14OmetaG_FD_160072 | JGI IMG/M metagenome (GOLD analysis project Ga0210383, IMG submission 160072) | Forest soil microbial communities from Barre Woods Harvard Forest LTER site, Petersham, Massachusetts, United States - Inc-BW-C-14-O ...
TGCCCCGGGTCAGATCCTCGAGCGCCGACACCGACAGCTCATGCCGCAGCAGGCTCTTGGGCGTCATGACGATGAGGGGCTTGCGGAAGGCCTGGCGCATCTGGCGTCGCAGCAGATGGAACATCTGCGCCGGTGTGGACGGCACGCACACCTGCATGTTGTTCTCCGCGCACAGCTGCAGGAAGCGCTCCAGACGTGCCGAGGAATGCTCGGGTCCGGCACCCTCGTAGCCGTGCGGCAGCAGCAGCGCAAGTCCGCAGAAGCGCTCCCCCTGCGCCTCGCCCGAGCTGATGAACTGGTCGATGATCACCTGCGCACCGTTGGCGAAGTCCCCGTACTGCCCCTCCCAGGCGACCAGGGAGTCCGGATCGGTGGTCGCGTAGCCGTACTCAAACCCCATCACGGCTTCCTCGGAGAGCACCGAGTCAATCACCTGCACGCGCGGCTGGGGTTCGGTGATGTGCTGCAGGGGAATCCAGACGGCATCGGTGTTCTGATCGTGCAGCACCGCGTGGCGGTGGAAGAAGGTGCCGCGGCCGCTGTCCTGGCCGGTGAGGCGCACGCCGAAGCCATCCTCGACCAGCGACGCATACGCGAGCGTTTCCGCACAGCCCCAGTCAAGTGGCAGCTCCCCGGCGAGCATCTTGCGCCGGTTGGTGATGAGCTGCGCGACGCGCGGGTGCAGCGTGAAGTTGGCCGGGTAACTCGTGGCGCGCTCCCCGAGCGCGCGCAGACGCGGCAGCTCCACGCCCGTCATGACCCGCTCGGTGAAGTCGACCTGCGTATACGCGCTCCAGTCGACGGTGTACTTGTTACCGATCATGCCGAGCGACGCACGCGCCTGCGGCCGCCCCTCGTCGAGGCCGGTGCGGTACTGCTCGTACATCGCCTGCACCTCGGCCTCCGTGAGAATCCCGGCGGCGATCAGCTGATTCGCGTACAGACGCCGTGCCGTCGGGTGCTCGCGGATCTTGCGGTACATCACCGGTTGCGTGGCCGCCGGCTCGTCTGCCTCGTTGTGACCGTGGCGGCGGTAGCACACCAGATCGATCACCACGTCCTTGCGAAAGCGCAGACGGTACTTGAGCGCGAGGCGTTCCACGAACACCACGGCCTCCGGGTCGTCCGCGTTGACGTGGAAGATCGGCACCTCGAGCATCTTGGCGACGTCACTCGCGTACATGGTCGAGCGCGCATCCAGCGGCTCGGAGGTGGTGAAGCCCACCTGATTGTTGATGATGACGTGCACGGTGCCGCCGGTGAAAAACCCGCGCGCCTGCGACAGCTGCAGCGTCTCCATGACCACCCCCTGGCCGGCGAACGACGCGTCGCCGTGCACCAGCAGCGGCAGCACGCGCTCGGCGCGCAGGTCGCCGCGGCGCTCCTGGCGGGCACGCACCGAGCCCTCCACCACCGGGTCCACGACCTCCAGGTGCGAGGGGTTGAAGGCGAGCACGGTGTGCACGTTGCCGTTGGGTGTGCGCAGGTCGGCCGAGAAACCCTTGTGGTACTTCACATCGCCCGAACCCTTCAGACGGCTCGGGTCATAGACGCCCTCGAACTCGGAGAACAGCGCCGCCGGGGACTTGCCGAGCAGATTGACGAGCACGTTGAGGCGCCCACGATGCGCCATGCCGATCACCACTTCCTCGATGCCGGCGACGCCGGCGTTCTGAATCAGATCATCGAGCAGCGGGATGAAGGCATCGGCGCCCTCCAGCGAAAAGCGCTTCTGGCCAACGTACTTGGTGTGCAGATAGCGCTCCAGGCCCTCCGCGGCGGTCAACTGCCACAGAATGTTGCGGCGTTCCTCGGCCGAGAAGCTGCCCTTGAGGCGCCCCGCCTGAAGCTGATCCTGCAGCCACAGCCGCTCGTCCGAGTCGGACACGTGTGCGAACTCGGCGCCCACCGTACCGCCATAGACGAACGCGAGCTGCGCGAGGATGTCGCGCAGCTTCATGCGCAGCGGCACCGCCTCGATGCGGCTGCCGGTATAGAACTCCGCATCCAGATCCGCCGGCGTCAGGCCGAAGTAATCCAGATCGAGCACCCGCGGCCGCGGGCGCAGGCTCAGCTCCAGCGGGTCGATCTTGGCGACGAGGTGCCCGCGATTGATCCACACCTGGATGAGGCGCGACACGGCGGCCTGGCGCGCATCGGCGCCGCTGGCGGGCGACTCCGAGGACGCCGCGGTGCTCGCTGCGCGCGCGGCGAGCGCTGCGCGTACCGGCGCATGCGCGCGCTCCCCGGCCGCCGCCGGACCCAGGCTCGCGAAGTACGTGCGCCACTGTGGCTCAACGCTCGCAGGCTCACGCAGGTACTGCTCGTAGAGCGAGTCAAGAAACTCGGCGTTGCCGCCGTAAAGGGCAGTAGGTTCGAGCATTGGGGGGAAAAGCGCCGGCAGGCCAATAGTTTAGCGAAAAACAGGCGGCGGCGGAAAAACGCCCCCGGCGCGGGGACTTAGAGCAGGTTAAGGAGGCTGCACTCGTAGATGATCAGGGCGCCGTAGATGGCCAGTACCAGGTACAGGAAGAACCCGACCGGGATGTTCCCGAAGGCACGGATACGGGCCAATTGCGTGAGCAGCAGGACGCCGCCGGCCGTGAGCGCCACCTTCACCAGGGCAAAAGCCAGGGCGGAATGACCGATGAGCGGCGCCATGAGGGGATTGGCTTCCACCGCCAGACCCCGCTCCACCAGCACGAGCGTCAGAAGCGCATCGGTAGAGGAGCCGATCACGATCAGCATCCCCACGGCGAGCCACTGTGGGTGGTGCCAGTCGACTGCACTGAGGGTGCGCTCATCCGTGCGCCGTGGGCCGCGGCGCCGCGGCCGGAAGCTGCCGTAGAGCAGCGCGCGCAACACCTGCGAGCGGCGCTCTGCGCGCCGGCGCTCGGCCAGACCCGCTCGCGGATGTAAGGGCTTGCGGTCTTTCACGTGCATGGACACCGTGTTCTTCTTCTGGCAGGAGGCGTAGCGATCGGGCTCCTGCATTCTAGCGATCCTGTGCCCGGCCGGGCGCAGCCAGAAACGTGACGCAGCTCACATTGGCCACGCTGCGGGCGCGGATTCGACTTATGACATCTTCCGGCCACTCCTCTATATGATCCGCGGCGGATGACCCTCGCCCGCGCCAGCCCGCCGAGCTCCCCGTTCCCCGACGGACTGCCGCTGCCGCGCCGCTACTGGGCGATCGCGGCGATCATTCTCGCGATCGTCATGTCCGTGCTGGACAGCACCATCGTCAACATCGCGCTGCCCTCGATCGCACGCGAATTCAACGTCAGCGCCGCCGCCTCGATCTGGGTCGTCAACGCCTACCAACTGGCGATACTCATGCTGCTGCTGCCGCTCGCCTCCCTCGGCGAGATCGTCGGCTACCGCCGCGTCTCGCAGGCGGGCATCGTCATCTTCACCCTCGCCTCATTCGCCTGTGCGCTCGCCCCGACGCTGCTCACCTTGAGCATCGCGCGGGTGATCCAGGGCGTGGGCGCCGCCGGCATCATGAGCGTGAACGCGGCGCTGGTACGTTTCACCTATCCGCACCGCTCGCTCGGCCGTGCCATCGGCATCAACGCCTTCGTGGTGGCGAGTTCCGCAGCGGTGGGGCCGACGATCGCCTCGGCGGTACTCGCGATCGCGCACTGGCGCTGGCTGTTCGGCATCAATGTCCCGATCGGCCTGGTAACCATCATCATCTCGCTCAAGTCGCTGCCCGAGTCTGAGCGCACGGCCCGGGCCCTCAACTACGGTGGCGCGCTGCTGTATGCGGGCTGCCTCGGCCTCATCCTGAGCGGGCTGCAGGCCTTATCGCACCACGCAGCCACCACGCTCGCGCTGGCACAGATTGCCTTAGGCGCGCTCCTCGGCTGGCTTCTCACACGGCACGAGCTGCCGCGGGCTGCACCGCTGGTGCCGTTTGATCTGCTGCGCCGCCCGATCTTTACCCTCTCCCTCGCCACGTCGGTGTGCAGCTTCACGGCCCAGATGAGCGCCCTGGTCTCGCTGCCGTTTGAAATCCAGCGCCTGGGACACAGCGCGGTCGAAACCGGTCTGTTCATGACGCCCTGGCCGCTCGCGCTCGCGCTCGCCGCGCCCATCGCCGGGCGCCTCGCGGACCGTTATCCCGCCGGCATCCTCGGGGGACTCGGGCTCGCCGTGATGGCCACGGGACTGCTGCTGCTCGCGCTGTTTCCGAGCACCGGTGGCGCCCTGGGTCTGATATGGCGCATGGCGTTGTGTGGGCTGGGCTTTGGGTTTTTCCAAGCCCCTAACAATCGCACTATCATGGCGGCCGCTCCGCGTGCGCGCAGTGGCGCAGCCGGCGGCATGTTGAGCGCGGCGCGCCTGCTGGGACAGACGCTCGGTGCCGCCACCGTGGCGATCCTGTTCCGGGCCTACGCGGCGGCCGGATCCACCGCCGCGCTGTACTTCGCCGCAGCGCTCGCGCTTACCGCTGCGCTCGTGAGCTTGGTGCGCCTGAGACACACGGCCGCATAAGGAGACACACCATGGCACAAAGCCCCACACCAGCCCCACCCGCTCCGATCACGCCGCCCTTCACCCTCAGCAGCGCGATCGCCAAGGTGCGCATGGCGGAGGACGCGTGGAATAGCCGCGATCCGCAACGCGTGTCGCTCGCTTACACGGAGAACTCCGAGTGGCGTAACCGCGCGGAGTTCCTGCAGGGCCGCGCGGCGATTCAGCAGTTCCTGCGCCGCAAGTGGGACCGCGAGCTCGACTACCGCCTCATCAAGGAGATCTGGGCATTCGGCGAGAACCGTATCGCCGTGCGCTTCGCCTACGAATGGCACGATGACTCGGGTCACTGGTTCCGCTCCTACGGCAACGAGAACTGGGAGTTTGACGCCGCCGGCCTCATGCGCCGCCGCATGGCCTCGATCAATGACCTGCCGATCGCGGAGAGCGCACGCAAGTATCGTTGGAACGCCCCCGGCGCACGACCGGGGGATCATCCGAGCCTGAGCGATCTGGGCCTGTGAGTCTCGCGCGCCGCGCTGACGCACCGTCCTTGCGCGGACCTAACCCAGTGCGCTCTTGAGCAGCACCAGCAGGCGGCTCCAGGCCTTCTCCGCCTGTGCCGGGTTGTAGACCTGAGAGTCCGGCGGACACCAGCCGTGCAGGGTGCCGGCGTAGACCTCGATCTCCGCGGGCAGCTTCGCCTGGGCAAAGGCCTCACGCAGCACGTTCTTAGCTTCCGGCTGCTTCTGATCGTCATTCTCGGCGATCGCGAACAGGTAGTGCGCCTTCATCTTCGGCACGAGCAGATGCGGACTGTCGGGCTTGTCAGTCACCAGACCTCCCCCGTGAAAAGAGCCGCCCGCGCCCACGCGCTCGGGCACGGCGGCCGCGGTTCGCATCGTGAGCGGCCCACCCATGCAGTAGCCGGTGGTGCCGACCTTGCGTTTGCGGTCGACGGAGGGCTGGCTGTCAAGAAATGCCACGAACGCCTTGGCGTCGGTGAAGGAAGTCTCGGGCGTGAGGGAACCCATGAGCGCCATGAGCGCGGAGCGCGTGGCCGGGTCGTTGAAATCCGGATGTTCCGGCGCGGTGGGCGCCTTTTGCTGGCGGTAGAAAGGATTCACCACCAACACCGCGTAGCCGGACTGCGCCAGTCTCTTGCCCATCTGCCGAAACGCCGGGCGCAGCCCGAAGATGTCCGGCCAGATGAGCACGCCCGGATGCGCGCCCTTGGTCGGATAGACGAAATAGGCATCCGCCGTGCCATCGGGCGTGCGGATTTGTACCTCGGACTCCGTTACCTCAGCGGCGCCTGCGACCGGCGGCACAAGCGCCATGACACCTGCGCCGAGCGTGAGTGCGCCGAACTGTCGCCGCGACACGGCGCCTGACTTCAGCTGGTACTCGGTCATGTCATCGAATGCGTCCTTGTCGCACATGCTGATTTCTCCGGATCTTGTGACTGGGGGCCCGCGCTTTCGGACACGGGCGCGGCATGTTGCGCCCGCCGGCCGATCTTCGGCAAGGCGCGCGACTGCCTCGGGCCGGCGTGTAGGAACGCGACCTCCCGGGCGCATGAAGCGGGTCAGCGCCCGTGGCAACTTTGATACTGCCTGCGCAAGGCGCGGTAACCTGCGGAAACGTAAAATATTTGCCGGTCGTCGCCGCCGTTCCCGCCATTCGAGCGCGATGGAATCTGCGCCTCTGGCGGCGTGGAAGGAACTCTGGTCATGCCAGGCGCGGCATACACACAGAAGCAACGGATGTTGGAGTGGCGCTCCCCTGGCGCGCTAAGGTGCCCGCGGGCGTCGCGGCCCGTGAGCGCTCGGGGTGAGTTGGATGACCCCCTCGTTCGATTTTCCGGGGGCTCACGGCGCCGCGGCAGTCCCCCACAGCGCCGCGCAGGGCCTGTTGCCTGCGGCGCCCGCCTAAGGCTTCGGATCCGACTCCGCGCGCTCCTGCTTGGCGCTGGCCTTGGCGAGCTGGTAGTTCGCGTCGGCCTGGTCGCGACAGGACTTCTGCGCGACACCGCTTAGTGCCTCGCACTGCGCCAATGCCACCCGGTACGCGCCCTGCGCCTCCGTGTCGGCCATCTTTTGATTCTGCACGGCAGCCACGTGCGTGGCATCGCGCTCCGATCTGTCGATGTTTTCCGCGGCTTTCTCTTCCGCGGCATTGGTGTCCTTGGCAACCTGCGCGCCACTCTTGGCACGATCGCAAGCGCCGAGGGCGCACGCCATACTCACCGCGCACGCTACCGAAATTAATATCTTCTTCATCACTGCACTCCCAACTGTTGGATGGCCGTCAGGGCGCTGTCATCACCTCAGCACGGCGCACGTTCGATGGGCAATATGGTGATCTCCCACGTTGCTCGCCTGTACGTCTTTAGGTTCGCGCATAGGCGACCGAGGCGTTATCGGGGATGATCCGCAGCCGCGGTGAGATCAGTCTGACGGCGGGGGGGGCGTCCATTTTGGAATCAACAGCTGCGTAACCGCGGTGCGCCGCACCCCAAGCTTGGGCGGAACCCCCGGGGAACGATGCCGGAGTGGTTCCGTAGCCAATCGACGACACGCCCGATGAGCTAGGCAGGCACGCACGGGCCCCTACAGGTCGTGCATCAGCATGAGCTTCAGTACGCACGAGTCGCTGGCGCGCGTCAGCCCGTGACCGACGCCGAACTCCACCCCGTTGCTGCTGCTGCCATAGTCGACCACGGCAAACAGTGTTTGTGACTGAGCGGACGCGCTGTCGAAGTGCTGGACCGGGCCGAAGTCCGCATAGTGCTCGATGGCGACGGCAAATTTCTTATTGACGTTGTAGGCGACACGGGCGGCGGGTGCGAAATCGAGCTTACCGAATCCATTGAAGTCGGTGTCCAGAATAGGATTAGCGATGAAATCGAAGCGACCCCAGTGTACGCCGATGATCGGACGGATCTCACCGGAGAAGCGGCTCGTTTCCCAGTGGGGCGTGTTGTAGCTGAGTTCGAAGTTCACACCGTAGAACAGCGTGCGATCGTGCGCGTCAGGAACGACGAACAGGGCACGCAGCTTGGTGCTGTCGAACAGCAGCGCGCCATCGTTCGTGCGCGTATAGACCGGCAGATAAATGCCCGCTTCAAACCAGTCGGTAACTCCATACGCCCATTCCGGTACGCCATTGAGCGCATGATTGGGAACGATGCCGCCGGGGAAATCAGGCTGCGTCCGTCCGGAGGGCGTGTAGTTGTTGTGCCAGGTCAGGTTGAAGTGACCCGGCGCGGTGATCTCAGCGTCATATACCTGGATCTCGTCGGTCTGCGCGCGCGCAACACCCGCCCACGCCAACAGGCACGTCAGGAGCGTCCGCTGCCACCTCGCCGAGAGTCGCCCGGACACGGCTAAGCGGCTGACCGATCCCGGTGTGGCGCCCTCGCGAACGGCAGCCGAACAGTGACCACGAGACCTGTGCCATAAGCGGGGGCCGACAATTCGATGTCTCCGTCCAACAGTTCGACCACTCGTCCGACGATCGAGAGACCGAGACCGCTGCCCCCCGCGGCGCTGCCCGGTATGCGGTAGAAGCGCTCAAAGGCGCGCGAACGCTCCGCGCTCGGGATGCCCGGCCCATTGTCGCTGATCAAAAGCACGGCGTATTCCTCGCGGCGCGTCACCGCGAGCGCAATGCGTCCGCCGGCACTGACGTGGCGGACGGAGTTCTCGAGCAGATTGCGGATCAAAAGGTAGAGAACCTCAGCAGAGCCCGGCAGACGCTGCCCGCAGCCTGCGACCGTGATTTCGAGCTGCTTCTCGCGCGCCGCCTGTGTCAGATCCTCGAGTACCAGATCGACGACGACCTTCGCCTGGGTGGCCTCCTCAGCAGCGCACGCGGATCCGGGCTCCAGCCGTGCCAGTGACAGCAACTGGCTCATGAGATGAGTCGCGCGGTCGATGTTGGTCTGCAGCTTCTCGAGCGCGCGGCGCATCTCGGCAGCGGTGGTGGCACGCGCGGCGACCTGCGCCTGTACCCGCACGGCGGCGAGCGGCGTGCGCAGCTCGTGCGCCGCGTCTGCCGTGAAGCGCCGCTCCCGCGCCAGCACCTGCGCATGCCGAGCCAGCAGGCCGTTGAGGGCGACCCCCAGCGCGTGCGTCTCGACCGGCATCTCGGCCGTGTTGACCGCGGAGAGATCATCCGCCCCGCGCCCGGCAAGATCCGCGGCCATGCGACGCACCGGGCGGAAGGCGCGCTCGGTCACCACCGCGATCAGCGCGCTCAGCAGCACCAGTGCAAACAGTAACGGCAGTGCCACGGCGCGCAGCGTCCGCGACAGCAGTGCATCGCGATACTCGAGCGGTTCGGCGACATGGACGACCAGAGGGGTGGTGGCGGAACCGAGCGAGTACACGCGCCAGGAGCGCCCGTCGAGCGCCGTGTTGGAGTAGCCGGCCTGGTCGCCGACTGCAAGCGGTGCCTGCGGTGCGCCCGCTGAGCGATACAGCAATCGATCATCCGTGCGCCTCATCAGCTGGTAGACCACATCGAAGGGCATTTGCTGAGTATTCGTGGTGTCCGCGCCCGGCACTACGGTTTCGCCCTCGCCGTATTCGTGGTCGGCGTAACGCAGCGCCAGCACCGCCTGCTGCTGCAGCATCTCGTCAAACTGGGCCGTCGTGCTGCTGCTCACGGCCCGGTAGACGAGCAGCCCGAGAATCACGAACACGATGCAGGCCGCGCCCGCGACGGCGATCGCCATGCGCCGGCGCAGCGACCACGGCCGCTCCCCGCTAGCGGACGTTTTCGACGCGGTAGCCGCGGCCCTTGAGGTTGGTGATGAAGTGTGTGCCGAGCTTGCGTCGCAGGTTGTGAATGTGAACCTCGATCGCGTTGCTGGCGATTTCGTCCTCGAATCCATACAGCTCCTCCTCGATCTCGGCTCGTGTCACGAGGCCACCCGCGCGGCGCATCAGCAGCTCAACCACCGCATACTCGCGCGCGGTCAGTGCGGCCGGCGCACCCTGGAAGCTCACCAGACGCTGGCGCATATCGAGCACCACTTCGCCCGCGGTGAGCAAGGACTCGGCGCGAGCGAGGCCGCGGCGCGTGATGGCGCGCAGCCGCGCCCCGAGCTCATCGATGTCGAAGGGTTTGATCAGGTAGTCATCAGCGCCCGCATCGAGACCGGCGATGCGATCGGCGACGCCGTCGCGCGCCGTCACGATGATGACCGGAGTGGTGCGCCCGTGCTGGCGCAACCAGCGCAGCACTGCGAGTCCGTCGCTGCCCGGCAGTCCCAAATCGAGCAGCAATGCACTAAAGGCCGTGGTCGACAACGCCGCCAGCGCGGTGCCGGCCTCCTGCACCCAGTCGACGACATATCCCTCCTGGCGCAGTCCGTCCTGAACGGCCTCGCCCAGCATGGAGTCGTCTTCGACCAACAGAACCCTCACCGCTTCCATTCCTCCCCAAGTACGCGGCGATTTCAGCATTGCGCGGCTTAAGTTTGCCTTAAGCGTAGGCCTTTTATCCTGCCACCGACATGCGAGTTGAGACAGCGACCAGCTCGTGCCTTGGCTGCAGGCGCCCGACGCTGACCGTACGGCTCAGCTTGCTGCTCGCCCTGCTCTTGCGCGTACCGACCAGTGTCGCCGGCGGCGGCCTGTTCGGCATCGATCACGAGTTGACCTACGACAACAGCGGCATCTGGCGGCGCACTAACCAGGAAGCGCTCGAGTACGGTCTGATCGGCGGCGAGGTGGTGGGTGCGATTTGGGAGGGCGGTGAGACGCGCTTCGGTCGCACGCTCTGGCAATCGGTGGATGCCTCGGCGGCCTCGGGTGTCGTGGCCCTCGCCATGAAGTACGCCTTCTCGCGCGTGCGGCCAATCGACAGCAACAACGACCCGAATCTGTGGTTCAAGGGACACGGTAATCAGAGTTTTCCGAGCGGCGAGGTGACCGCGGTGAGCTCGATCATCACGCCGCTCGTGCTCGAATACGGTCCCGAGCATCCGCTCACCTACGCCCTCGAGGTGTTACCGGTTTATGACGGCATCGCGCGCATGAAGGTGCAGGCTCATTGGCAGTCGGACGTGCTTGCCGGTTTTGCGCTTGGCACGGGAACAGGGTGGCTGATACACCGGAGCCCGAACTCGCCGTTCATTTTGCGGGTCATGCCGCACGAGATCTATGTGGGCATTGGTACCCGCTTCTAACCCTGAGCAACGCCGCCCACTGTCGCTTGCGAATGATCGATCAAAGATCATCCGCACGGTGGCGCGAACCAAGCTGACCTCCCGCTGCGGAAACTTTCGCGCCGCAACCCGTATGATGCGTTTGGTACGCCGATGGTCAAGCAATCCCGTTATCTTGAGGTGCGCCTCGACGGCGCCAGTCTGTACCGCGGCGAGCGCCGCGTTCTGACCAGGATTCACTGGACCATACGTCCGGCTGAGCGCTGGGTTCTGCTCGGCGCGAATGGAAGCGGCAAGACGCAGCTGCTGAAGCTGATCGCAGGCATCGTCAGGCTCCCCTCGGCATCACATCCTGCCCTGCGCTACCGCTTGGGCGGGCAATGGCACCGGGTGCCTTACGAGGTCAAGGAGCGCATCGCGTACGTCGGTCCGGAACGCCAGGACAAGTATCAGCGGTACGAGTGGAACATTTGCGCCAGCGACGTGGTCGGCACGGGCGTGCATAGCAGCGAACTCCCGCTCATTGCTCTGAGCGTGGCCGAGCGTCGACGGGTGCGCGCCGCACTTGGAAAGCTCCGCATCGCACGCCTCGCCGACCGCCCCTTTCTTGAGCTCTCTCATGGAGAGCGGCGCATCGTACTACTCGCACGGGCGCTTGCCTCGCGTCCTGCACTGCTGCTCCTCGATGAAGTCTTTACCGGACTTGACGCTGCCAACCGCGACCGCGTGAGCCGGTGGCTAGCGAGCCACAAAGGTCGCCTCCCATGGGTGCTGGCAACTCACCGCAGCGAGGATGTTCCGGTGAGTGCGACGCACGCACTCATCCTGCACCAAGGGCGCGTCCTTCATGCCGGGCGCCTGCGGCACGCCATGATCGGCAGGCACCTCGGCCTGAGGAGGAGCTCGAAGCATCGCATCCGCAAAGGCCACACGCCGCGCGCGAGTATCGGCCACCGCTCGCGCCGCCGCAAAAGTGGCCCGGCGCCCACCGTGGTGCGACTGAGGAACGCTCAGGTTTTCATGGAGAAACGTCGGATCCTCCGGGATATCAACCTGACGGTAAGGGCCGGAGAGTTTTGGGTGATTCACGGAGCCAATGGCGTGGGTAAGACCACGCTGCTTCG
>Ga0210383_10004938_pt1 | contig 11781 bp, 7 predicted proteins | sample IncBWC14OmetaG_FD_160072 | JGI IMG/M metagenome (GOLD analysis project Ga0210383, IMG submission 160072) | Forest soil microbial communities from Barre Woods Harvard Forest LTER site, Petersham, Massachusetts, United States - Inc-BW-C-14-O ...
GTAATTGCGGCCTTCGAGTTCGACCGTGGTCGCGCCGTCAATCAGGGCTTGCTTGCACACGCTTACTAACGCCTCTTCGAGGGTCACGGTTCTTCACTCCTCGCGGTCTCGCACCGCGTGCTCGCCGGATAAAGAAAATGGTAACGTCTTCTTGGCACGTTCCCGCCGTACTCAGAGCGGATGGATTCGGGTGGTCTCGCTCCAGCCTCAGGAGTGGTCGATTCAGGCCGATCCAGCAACCGGCGAGGAGACGCACGGTGCTTGGGCTGGATAACCGGCTCGATGCGGCGAGAACTCCGCAACGGTCTCCGCGCAGTCTTGCCGCCGAATGGGCGGCATTTCTTTTTTGGCCGCTGCTCCTAGCGCCCATCACAGTTGCCCAACCTGGAATACGAACTGACCCACCGTCCATGAACTGGAACGGTGTCCTAGCCCAGAACACTCCAGATACTCTTCCGCACCATCCTTGGGCTGCCAAGGCAGTTCGGATCATCGACTTGGCAGAGGCTGGCAAATGGTAGTCGAGTTGCCAGAACCTTAGAACGGTTCCGTGTAAGAACTTGATCTGCGGGAGAAGACCAGAGTTGGAACATTCAGTGCTCGGAGTCATGTTACGCGCTTTCTCGACCACCTTGGCATGGGGGCAAGATATGCCTGGCCCTTTTCATTCTGCAAGCTTTCCGCTCGCATTGGTCCGCTAGTGCAACGAAGACTCCAATCCTCGAAGTCGGTCTTGGCGGTTGCGGACCTCAAGCTCGACTGCGAGCGCCACCGCGTCGAACGTGGTGGGCGCGGGATATACCTGACCGCAAGGGAGTTCGCGTTGCTGGAATATTTCATGCGCAATGCCGGATGCAGACTGAGCCGCTCGGTGATTATCGAACACGTCTGGAACGTTCCGTTCGATACGACCACGAATTTAGTGGATGTATATGTCAACTACTTGCGTCGCAAGATTGATGACGGCCACCCCACAAAACTAATTCACACCGTGCGGGGTGTTGGATATGAGTTAAGTTGTCCGGCTAGAGACTTCATTCAGTTTTCTCCTTGAGTATCGGGTCGCATACCACAAATCCGCCGTCGTCAGAGGTAGTCGCACAGTCAACTCTTCGGGAATCCAGATCACCGGTTGCACCTTTTTAGGGCCACGGGGGGCGCGCAATTCTGAGATAGCAAGAAGTGTCGGCTGCAACCCGTGCTATAAGAATCCTCATGCCAGAGGGGGCGCTTTCCGCCAAAGACGACTGGCTTACCGTGACCGCTGTCTCGGCGCTCGCTTGTATTCTCCAAGATGTTCTACATGAGGGTCTGGGCCATGGTGTCACGGCCTGGCTGAGCGGAGCCCGTCGTGTAACCATGAGCACGGTCGCCCTGCAGAGCGACATAGATACGCCATGGATAGCGGCCAATGGCACCCTCGTGAATCTTTTCTTCGCGGGGATCTTTTGGCTGCTTCTTCTCAAGCCACGGCGATACAAATCCACTACTTTCTATTTCCTCGTGCTCGCAATGGCGGGCAATTTATTTACGGGCACAGGCTACTTCTTCTTTTCAGGAGTTACCAACTTTGGGGACTGGGCGGCGGTGATTCGAGGTCTGCAACCGCACTGGATATGGCGGCTTGGGCTAACGTTGCTTGGCGTTGCCTCGTACTATGCGTCGATGTTGGTGGTGGCGAGCAAACTAAAGCAATTTCACGCCAAGGATGAGAGCTCACACCGGCTGCGCAGGTTGAGTTGGACGCCCTACTTCACTGACGGGATTCTGGCGGGAGTTGCTGGAGTATTCAATCCTGCTGGCTTATTCTACGTCATAGCGTCGGCCCTGCCATCAACGCTGGGGGCAAACGCGGGTCTGCTGAGCCTACCGAGCATGATGCGTAAATGGAGGGTGAATGCCGAAGATGAAGTTGCGCCAATACGACGCAGCATTGCTTGGATCACTGCGGGAGCTATCGCTGGCCTGCTGTTCATCTGCGAGCTTGGCCGCGGGATCACTTGGTCACGATGACGCGCTCGCCGCCAGGATCAAGCTGCGGACTTAACTGAGATTCTAAACCTCACATCTTTCAGCCCGTGGTCAGCACGCGATTCACACAGCCTACAAAGGGCTTATTGCCATTGGTTCGGTGATCAATCTTGACCAGCTTACCGGAAGGTTACCGTCTAGCCTCTGGTCTATGAGTTATGCCCAAGCCATTCCAGTATGCTGGATATGCAAAAAAACAAGCAGTCTCAAAGTTCTCGAAACTGACCAATATGGACAGGCCGTGCATCGAGAATGTTACTTCTCCATTGAAGCGTTAAGCTCGGAGGGCGGCCTGGCAATGTACGTTCTACCGTTTCGGGACACCTCGGTTAACCCAAGCGAAAAGCGCCCTGGGCTCCCTGCCTCATATACCCGGGCTTGAATGCTGGAGGAAAAGCTGACTGATGGTCCCTCGGTAGCGGCCGCATTTTGAGTTGATTGGGCAGTGCTGCCTGGTCCCGCCTGAACAACTCGCGAACCGAGCGCAGGTTCAGCCAGTAAGGAAGAAGCACGCCTGGTCTCGCCCTCGCTGCATTGAAAACTTGGGATGGAGCTGAAAGATACAACCGACGAGCCGAACAAAACGGTCGATATTTGACCTGAGAGAAGCGACGCCGTGTTGTTCGCGGCAACACAAATCGCCTGAGACAAACAGTAACGAAGCAGGCGCTACCTGTCGTCGTTAAGAAGATCTAGAAATCTTTGGTAATCGATGTCGCCCTGCACGCAGTACTTGGCGTCCTTGCCACAATCCTTCACTCCGAAGGGGCACTTGTCGGCCCATCGCAGCCACCGCTGTCTCCTGGCAATCGACGAGAGTCTTGTCCAGCTCCGTTATTGTTTGGATTCGTAGGCTGCGGCGGTTCTTTCATCGAAGGGTCGGCCAGACTTGCCTGACACGGCAGCACCGTAACCGACGCGAGATTACTCAATCTCGAGTGACTTCATTACATGGCCTAAAGTCATACTGCTAACGCGCTAGGAAAAATCAAGCTCCAAACTGGGGTGCAATAGCACCCAAGCAGAGCCTCTCGGGCCCTTGGCGAGCCCATCCTCACACTTGTGAGTTGTTAAGAAGATTGAAGCGCTAAGATCGCGGAGCGTTTAACAAACCGCCGCATTCGGCCATTCCGGCCGGTGCTCGGAGCTAAAGTTAACCTCGGTGGTCGCCCGCGCCGGCCTGATAGCGCTGCCAGTTGTGCCTGGAGGATTCTGAATTCTTGTTCGTGATTCGTAACGGAAACGAATCTATCGCGAATCTTGCGGCCAGGTAGTCCACAATTCCCTCAATCCTGAGGGGGAGAGAGTGGCTCCGGACGACTGCCCGAACTGCGGCGGTACCGGATATGTTGCGAAGCCAGTAGAGTTGAACGGTAAGCACGAAGGCGTCGCATTTATCCGCTTGGAATGTCCCGCTTGCGGGGGCACAGGCCGAAAGCACTCAATCCCACCTTCGACCGCCGGCTGACCGCACGGCCAGCGGTGTTTTGCAAGAACGTACGGAACCGGGCCGTCACACTTCCCGTCCTACAGTTGACGGTCCCGGCCGGACGTTCGGCAGCCCCACTGTTCTTGCTAAAACCGTTTGGATTTGCTTAGCTTCCGCTCCGGCGAGCGATCATGCAATTCCAGCAGCTTTGACGCGAGGACGCTTACGGGCGGCAGATGCCGTTTCTACGCGATTCCGACCGTTGGCTTTGGCGCGGTAGAGCGCCTTATCGGCCGCTTGCAGGACATGCTCCGGATCTGATTCCTCCTTCGCAGAGGTGGCAACACCGATGCTGACGGTCACGGACAGCCGTGCCTGCACTGATTTGTGTGCGAGCTGTCGAATCGCGTCACCCTTTCGTGCCCGACCCCGGGCCCGTCCTTTTCGGCGTTCGGGCCCCCTGGGCACCTGTCGGCGATCTCCCACTCGCATGCGAAACTCTGAGGATTCGATGGTCGCACGCAATTGTTCGAGATGATCCACGACTTCGGATGTGGCCTTTCCCCCAAAGAGAATGTTGAACTCCTCCCCGCCGCATCGGTAGGCCTGTCCCCCGCCGGTCACCCGCGCCAAGCTGGCGGCGACCAGGCGCAGCACTTGGTCGCCGGTATCGTGACCATAAGTGTCGTTGAAGCGTTTGAAGTGATCAATGTCCACGACCGCGATCGAATACGGTAATTGCAGCCGCAGGAGCGCATCGTTAAATGCCCTCCGTGACGGAAGCCCGGTTAATTCGTCGTGATAGGCAAGATGGTACGAGTTTTCAATGATCGACGCCGCAAGAATGCATCCCGCAGTAGCGGTGTATAGGGTCGAGATGCGGGTGGAGGCGGCGAAGCGGAGAGCCAGAAAGAAGGTGGCGAGAGACCACAGCAAAGCGCTGTCCACGGTCTTTCGAGTGATTAGGAAACGAGCCAGCAAGATGACACCTGCTGCCGCGAACACCACCGGGGCATAGCCAGGCAAAGAGAACATAGTCGCCAGGCGACGTGTATGAGACGAAGATGCTGGCCATTGTGCCGCGGCGCGGCACAGCACTGCGACGATCACAAGCTGGACGAAAAGCATCAGGCCGACCGGCGCTGTGGCCGGAACGGTTAGGCCACGCTCGTTCATCAAAGCGAGGAGCACGAAGTCCAGCGGAACCAGCAATGCCGCAGCCTGCACGGCGATCGCCCCGGGAGTTCCAGGCAGGACACGTCCTCCTCCAAAAAGAGCAATCCCTTCCTGAGCCAGAAACAGTACGACCAACGCGAAGAAAATGCGGCTGGAATGGAATCGCCAGGCCAGCAGCATCCCACCGATCAGCGAACAGTAATAAAGAAAGCTGAGCGCAGGTAAAGCGAGCGTCAGCCAACCGGAATACACGAGCACCGCAACACCCAAAAGCATCATTCCCCCGGGCACTGCCAGAGACTTTAGCGTGGTTGTGCTCAGTGTCCGCAAAGCATGACTCCAGTTCGAAAAACTTCCTTCGGAATTATCTCTGGTCGACAGCCACCAAGGAATTGGCCGTTGAGGTTCGCGCCAAAATGGAAGTCAGTAAGCGCGGATTGATGCAGGCCGCCCCTGTTTGAAACTCAGGACCATTCTTGCGCCCCCAGACCTGAGTGTGAGACTCAGTTTTGGCTGCAACTGAGCATTCTCTAACCAGACTTATTTGTTCGATTAAAGACGGCTCATTTATGCGAATTCATGCGAATTCTTATTGCGGAAGACGATGAAGCCCTAGCCAGATTCGTACGCCAGGGCCTGGAAGGCGAGCACTATTCAGTCGATGTTCTGCCGAACCAGCTCGAATTGCGGCGACGGAGGTCGACTACGATGTCGTTGTTCACGGCCTGAACCTGCCCAAGCTGGACGGAGTGAGTGTTCTTCGCCACGTGAGCTCCGAGAAACCGAGTTTGCCGGTACTGGTGCTGAAACAGCGTAGGCGAGTGAAGGATCGCCTACCGTGTCCGGACACAGGTGCGGATGACTGTCTTGCCAAGCCTTTTCCTTCAGCGAACTCTCTGCCCACAGTCGCGCGCTGGTTCGGCGCAGCCACCTGGCTTCTGAGTCGGTGCTAACCGCCGCCGACCTCAAGCTCGACCGGGTGCAACGACACGTCGAACGGAGTGGCCGCGGGATCGAGCTCACCGGCAAAGAGTTTTCCGTTCTCGAATACCTGCTATCGAACACCGGACGCAGACTGACTCGCTCCATATCCGTGTCGACTTCGGTTTACGTCTCCCTGATAAGCAGATTGATTGCCCCAGCGGTCTGCAATCTAGGCTTCCAGTCCCAAGACATTCGCAGCACTTAAACTTAAATAGTAAGCTAATTTAGATGGGCTAGGGTTTCTCGGGATATCTTCGCCAGTGCCCGTTCTGGTCGATTTCGGGAATCGCATATGGAACTGAGGACCAGTTCGGCACAGCTTACCGATCGCCCGGACACTGTCTAATCCGCTATCGGGGGGCGGTGAGAACCGTTTCATTCGGGTCGAGAACGATTTTATGCGTCCCGGCTGGCGCCGAAAGATGAAAGGAGGACTCTTCCCCATCGGCGAACACTCGTCCCAGCAAGACCAACTGTTTTCCGCCAGTCACCGCGTACACCGGAACCGATGTCACGAGGTCTTGCGGAGCCTCTTTCTGCAGAATCGTTGCGGTCACTAGCAAGCCCGTGCCCTTGGGCGTGAACTTCACGGCCCGCAGCTCCAGCCTGGGCAGCGATGTGCCGTTGATCCATCCATTCAGAAACCAATCCAAAGAACTCTTGCCTTCGTAGCGAAGTGTCGGGGGGAGCTCTTCTGCGAAAACGTCCAGCAGTTCGCTGGTACTAAGCGATCTTCCTTCATATCGATCCCGCACCTTTCGCAGCGTCCGCACAAACGGTTCCTCTACCCTGCCGGTAGTCTGCCCCTTGCGTTCCTCTTGCAAGGCAGCATCTTTCAACATCGTCCGCAGCATGTGGAACAGCCAGGTTCCTCGACCGTAGAGGATCGCTTCATAGCCTTCGGGAAACCGTGATGACAACAGCCGCTGGCCAAGCGTGACGGGCCCCGCCTCCATTGGCGACACTCCATCCTTATTGTTTTCGACTAAATCCCGCCGGTACTTGTCCATGACTTGCCGAAAGCCAGCGGGATCCTTCTCCTGCAGCATCATCAAGGCGCAGTAATTCGCCAACCCCTCAGAAAACCACTGATCGCGGTAGCTGCTCCAGGTGATCAGATCTCCCCACCACTGATGCGCCGTCTCGTGCGCAGGAATCGATTGTTGGAGCAATATCCGATAGGGAGGGAAATGCAGTTGTTCGCGCTGTTCTTGATCCAGAAACGCATACGACGAAAGAAACACCAGACCGGGCCAACCTTGGCTGTCTCTTCCCGGCATTTGGGTAAGCGCCAGATGACTATAGGGATAAGGACCAAATCGATCGCCGTAATACTGAATCGCGCGGGCTGCAGCCTCTCCAACCGTCGCCTCTGTGCGGACCGGTGAAGGGCGCGTCGGCACGGTCAGTTGCCGCCTTCGGATCGCTGGATCGGCCGGATTTGGCCCCATCACCTCAATTGGTGGGCTCGGAAAGTTTCGTTCCACCCCTGTCGTGGCATAGGTCTCTACCGTGACATTCCCCGCCTGTGTAGTAGCCACTTTGTATTTGCCGAGGTTGAATCCCGCTAGCGGAATTGGCCGCTCCGACACAAAGCGCGAGGTCTCGAGACCGTCTGCCTTCACGGCTGTCCCCGAGGGCGAACCGGGTGTTGGTTTCCCCGTCGCGACCAGAGTCCATCCTTGCGGGTAATGAAACTCCAGATCGAAATTCGCCATGGCCATTCCACGATTCGGATACCAGGTACCTCGGGCACCCACATAGAGCAATCCGTAGCCCGCCTCGGCGAGTACCTCACCGCCGTAGACAAATTCCAGATCGATTTTCTGCCCCGACCGCAAGGGCTCTGGAAGGATCACCGCTAAAAGATCGTTCCCCCTGCGCGATAGTTGCGTCCCTTCTACTGCTGGATTGTGAATGAACTCCACCGGCTGGCCTTCGAGCTTGACGCTCTCCACCTGCAAGAATCGAGACAGCTCAAACAGCAGAGTGCGCGATCCTCCTTCCGCTACATCAAACTGCACTCGAGCTCGCGCGTGAATCTGTTTGGGGGGCTGCACATCGGTCGAGATCGTATAGCGGCGAACTTCGACCCGGCCCTCGCGCACTTTTTCGCTGTCAGGCCCCGCCGTCTGGTCCCCTCTAGACTTGGAAATGGCTCCGTCGCTGAGCGTGAAGGATGTCCACACGTTGTAGTAGAGATCCCCGTTCTCGGCTGTCTTCGCCTGGCCGGCCTGCACTTGTTCGGGCGCGGCTGAGTCGTAGTAGACATCGAAAACGCCGAGCTTGGTTCCTTGTAGCCGTCCGTGAAGAAATCGATCGTCCGCGTTCCCGGGAGCGCCCTGGTCCGCCCGCGCGGATGAAGTGGCGCTGCCTTTGACCGGAAGCATCCGGCTGAGTGTCATGAGGAGCCTGGTTTCATCCGCGCTGGCTAGATTCCTTGCAGTCGCTCCCCACCGCTCGACAAACTCCTGCTGCTTGTCAGTTTCCCGCAGATCAGGTCCCAATTCCTTCGCGGCATCGTCGTTGAAGCGAAAATAAGCGGTAGAAAAATGTTCCTCCAGGATGGCCATCCCCGTGAACAGACTCATCGACCTGCGTTCGACCTCATTCGGAGGCGTCAGCAACACCTCGCCATAGCCCTCGAAAAACGCTCCGGTGATCCGGCCCATCACGTCTTGCGTGAAACCGATGGTGCCGTCTTCCAAGGTGATGTGTATGGCCGATCGATCCAGCGATGCCTCCCTCACCTGATACACCCGGGTTGGATCGAGTCCCACTTCCCCGAGTCGCAGATAAAGAGCCTCGGCCGGCCTTTCTGGAGGGTTCTCGGCCGCGTGTACCATCTGCAACCCGGAGGGTGCAAGACACGCCGTAACCACAATCCGCAGGACTAGCGCTTGGAATGGTACCTTCGTCACGTTGGTCGGGCCCTCCCAGTTGCTAGAATGCGCCTGAATGAGGCTACGTGTCATCATCCTCCTTTTTATGGGGCATCTTTTTTTTGTAGGGCTGCTCGCCGTCCCCGGGGCACAGGCTGACACCATCCATCTGAAAAACGGCCGCACCATCGTGGCCGATCACGTCCGCGAAAACGGCAATCATTACGAATACGACCTCGGCGACGACTCCTACGCCATCCCCAAATCAGTTGTGGATCATGTGGACGCTGGAGGAATGCCAGCAGTCGTATCGGGAGCATCGAAGGTCGGTGACCTTCCCACTTTCACCCACGCAGACAGTCTCGCGAATGAAGGTGATCTTGTTACGAGGCTTATCAAAGAGGGCAAAGTCAATCCCGACGTCCTCGCGAGCCTGGAAGCAAAAGGCAACGCCGAGTTGAGCGCAACCGCCGATTTTATCGCGGGCAAATTTGAATTCGAACACGGCAACATCGCGCAGTCGCGGCAGTATTTCGAGAGCGCTCTCCGCTTCCAGCCCGACAATTCCACCATCCTTATTTATTACGCTGCGTTGCTGGTCCGCACCGGCAACGCATCCCCGGCTGTGTCGTATGCTCAGCGCGCCGTACGGGCGGCGCCCGATTCGCCAGACGCCTACACCATCCTCGGTTACGCGCAGTTCAGTTCTGACCACTCGAAGGAGGCCGTGGCCTCTTGGAAGCGATCGCTTGCGCTGCGCCCCGATCGAAAAGTCGAGCAATTCCTGGCCAAAGCGCAACGCGAGCAGAATGTCGAATCTGAGTTCGCCCAGGGGGAGAGCAGTCACTTCGTTCTGCACTATGAGGGTAAGCAGACTTCTGAGGCCTTCCGTGGGCAAATCATCGCCGCTTTGGAGTCTGACTTTGACGATCTCGTCCGCGACCTCGGCAGCCCCCCCCGCGACAATATTCTCGTAACCCTCTACACCGAGCAAGCCTTCTTCGACGTCACTCGCGCCCCGACATGGGCTGGAGCGATCAACGACGGCAAACTGCGTATTCCGATCAACGGCCTGAATTCCTTGACCCCGGAGCTGGCACGTGTTCTGAAGCATGAACTGGCTCACTCTTTTATTACGCAGCTTTCCGGGGGCCGTGCCCCGGGCTGGTTACAGGAGGGTATCGCTCAATTCCTCGAGCCTAAAAGCCTCGGGGGCGATGGACGTCAACTTTCTGTTCTTTTCAAAACACAACGAAACATCCCGATTAATGTCTTGGAAGGAAGCTTCCAGCGTCTTGCAGGTGCTCAAGTTTATGTGGCTTACGCCGAGTCGCTGGCTGCAGTGTCCTATATCAATGATTCCTATGGCCTGAGTGACATCCAGCGCATTCTGGAGCGCATCGCTCAGGGCAACTCCACCGAAGCCGCTTTGCGAGCCACGATTCATTCCGACTACGGCCAGTTTGAGTCGGACTTGGGCAGATATCTCGCCGACAAGTACGGCGAGTAGAATCCGAACGCTCCGCGTGGTTTGCCCGGTACTCATTCCTGTGCTAGTTTCGGCTCTGGCATCCCCATCATGCGTTCTCGGTTCCATTCTGATCCTCCCGACGGTGCCCCCATGGTCGAGACTGTCCCAACAACTTTTCCAAAGACTGGGGGAGCAGAAATTGCGGCCGCATTCGTTGGCAAGCGCGTAGCCGGAGACTTCTATGATTCTCTTAGAGTCAATCCTGAGCGAGTTCTGTTTGGTCTGCTCGACATCGCCGGCCGCCGAGAAGAGAATCGCGGAATCCTGGCTGCTGCCCAGGGGATGTTTCGCAACTTTGGAACTGAGCTTTTCTCGAGTCCCGACATCAACGAATCTGAGGCCATGACGGAACTCAGTCTACGGATCAACCGCGGGCTCATCGAAAACTCCAAGGGTGTACACCCTTGCCCCGCATTCATCGGCTGCTATCACGAGAAATTCGGCACTCTCTGCTACACCAACGCCGGACACACGCCCGGACTTCTGCGCGACAGCAGCGGGATCGCTGAACTCGGTTCGACCGGCTTGCCTTTTGGACTCTTCTCCCACGTTACCAGTGACGCTCCGACCATTGCCTTGGCCAAGGATGCTGCTTTGCTGCTGGTCTCCCGCGGAGTGATCGAGTGCGAGGGCCATGGCGGACGCTCCACCGAGGAGCTCGGCCTGGCAGGCGTCAAACAGCTCTTGCAGGCGGCCCCGGCCAGTTCGGCGGAGGCACTCTGCGCCTCCATCTTGAAGTCCATAGGCGAGTTCGGCGGTGAAACCGTGCGATGCGACGACCGCACCGCCTTGGCGTTGGTGCGGACTGGTTGATTGCACCGAAACGGCTAACCATTGACGCTCAGACGGAGGGCCGACGGCCAACTTTCGCGCCGGTGCAGGCTTCCAACCAGGGGAGCGTCAAATTAACAGCCGGAAAGCCACGGGCTCGCTCCAAAGGAGTAAAATATTGCAATCGGCCTCAGCCCACCCCTTTGTTCGCAAGCCCAGGAAGCGTGGCGGCCCAAACAATTCTATGAAGAAACTTTGCCTCGTTCTAGCGGTTTTGGCATGTCTGCCCGCGATTGCGGCGGGACAGGTGGTGGAGGAAATCATCGCCCGCGTCAACAACCAGATCATTACCCGTTCCGAGTATGAGCGCAGCAAGGATCAGCTGAAGGACGAAGTCAAGCAACAGGATCCGAAGGATCCCGACAAAGCCTACGCTGACCGTGAGAAGGATGTTCTCCGCGACCTTATGGACCAGCAGCTCCTTCTCGAGAAGGGAAAGGATCTCAGCATCAACGGCGACACTGATCTGATCAAGCAACTCGACCAGATGCGCAAGGACATGAAACTTGAGTCCCTCGAAGATCTGGAAAAAGAAGCCACGAAGCAGGGCATCTCTTGGGAAGACTTCAAGCAGACGCAGCGGAATCAGATCATCACCCGCAAGGTAATTGGCGAGGAAGTCGGTGGCCGACTCGCGATCAGCAAAGACGAGGAGCAAAAGTTCTACGACGAGCATAAGTCCGAGATGGAACAGCCAGAATTCATTCGCCTAAGCGAGATTCTGGTTGCCCCCAAGACCGTCGCTCCCGCTGCCACGCCGGCCGCCGCGCCTGCCGTCACAGATCCCAATGCGGCAACGCCTGCCGCTCCGAATGGCCAGCCCGCCGTCGATGAAGCCGCCCGTCAGGCTGCAGACGCTGCCGCTCTCAGCGCTGCCGAGGCCAAGGCCAACGACCTCCTGAAACAGATTCACGATG
>Ga0210383_10004940_pt1 | contig 11779 bp, 10 predicted proteins | sample IncBWC14OmetaG_FD_160072 | JGI IMG/M metagenome (GOLD analysis project Ga0210383, IMG submission 160072) | Forest soil microbial communities from Barre Woods Harvard Forest LTER site, Petersham, Massachusetts, United States - Inc-BW-C-14-O ...
GCTCGTCACAAGGGCCCTGGGCGCGATCTTCTCCAACCGCCTGAGCAGCCAGCTGACGAGCGTCCTGCCCGCCGGCAAGGCGAGCTCATCGCACGCAGCAGGCACGATCAGCGCCAAGGCGATCGCGAAACTGCCCACAGCGCTGCGCAACGGCTACCTGCACGCGTTTACAGACTCGCTCAGCACCGTGTTCGAGGTAGCGGCGGCGGTGGCTGTCGTGGCCTTCGTGCTCTCGTGGTTCATCCGCCAATTGCCGCTGCGCGACTCCGTTTCGACGGGCGACATGGGCGACACGTTCGCGACCCCGCGCGACACCGACTCGCTGGCGGTGATCGTCAACAAGATCGGCCAGCTCGACCGGCGTCAGGGCGCGCGCGAGCTCGTCCAACGCGTAGCCGCCCGAGCCGGAGTCGACCTCGATCCGGCGGCCTGTTGGCTGTTGGCGCGGCTGAGCACGAATCCTTCTATGCAACTGGAGGATCTCGCTCGGCGCTCGCAGGTGCCAATCGCGAGGCTGCGTGAGGCCAGAAACACGCTGTGCGACCGTCACCTGATCGTTGCAGGCGACGGCGGCCGGCCCGGACTGGAGCTGACGGGAGCGGGGCAGGCAGTCCTCGCGCAGCTCTCCACGACCGGCGCACAGCGATTGTCCGAGCTGCTCGAGGACTGGCGTCCCCACGACCACCCCGATCTGGCGCGCCTGATCGCAACGCTCGCCCATGACTTCTTCATCGACGCCTCGGCGCTGCGAGGCATCGCGGCAAAGCCGGAAGCTCACGCCGGCGCAGCGAGTGCCCCCGGCTAGATTCGAACTAGCGACCCTCGGATTAGAAGTCCGATGCTCTATCCAACTGAGCTACGGGGGCGGGTCCAGATCTGCAACATGGTGCCCTACTTAGACGCGCTTGAACAGAAATCTGTAAAAGTTGCATCCATGAGCCCAGTAGAGAGCGACGAAGATCTGACCCGTAAGCAGCGCCGCGAGCAGGCGCGTGCCGATCGCAAGGCGATGGAGGAGGCTGCGGCCGCGGCCATCGTGCGCCGCAACCGCTTGACCCAACTCGGCGTCGTTGGCGCGATCGTGGTGGTGGCGGTAGTTGTGATCCTGATCGCCACCAGCGGCGGCTCCAAAGCCCCGCCCAAGGTCAACAGCCCTGTGGCGAAAGGCAACGACGCGGCGGTAGCGCAACTGCTCACCGGCATTCCCCAGAGCGGGAACGTCCTCGGCAATCCAACAGCGCCGATAACGCTCCAGTACTTCGGCGACCTCGAGTGCCCGATCTGCGCGAAATTCACGCTCGGCTCGCTGCCAACCGTCATCCCGAAGTGGGTGCGCACAGGCAAGCTGAAGATCGAATATCGCTCCCTGTCCACAGCCACCGGTAACGCCGAAGCAAGCGGCGCTGAGCCCAAGGAAATCTTTAAGGACCAGCAGGTAGCGGCGCTGGCGGCAGGCAAGCAGAACAAAGCCTGGGACTTCATCGAGACCTTCTACCACGAGCAGGGAGAAGAGGACACGGGCTACGTAACCGAAAAGTTCATCCAGGAAATCGCCAAGCAGGTACCCGGTCTGAACCTGTCGACCTGGACGGCCGATCGCAGCGACCCCCTACTAACAACGCAGGTGACAGCCACAGACGCACAGGCGGCCAACAACAACGGCTTCACCGGCACACCGTCCTTCCTCATCGGCCGCACCGGCGGCGCGATGAGCAAGCTCGAATACACCAACCCTGAAGACCCCACGTTCATCAACGAAGCCGTCGAAAAACTCCTGAAGGAATAGGTGGGGAGCCATGAGCTCACGAGCCCTGAGGATCACGCTGATCGTGCTCACGCTCCTCGGGCTCGCAGTGGCCAGCTACGTAACCTACGTCCACTACGCGGGGATCAAGCCCGCGTGTACATCGGGCGAAAGCTGCACGAAGGTACAGACCTCGCGCTACGCAGAGCTCGAGGGCGTGCCGGTGGCGCTGATCGGCCTCATCGGATACGTGGCGATCCTCCTGACCTTGCTGGCCCCTGACGGTGAGAACACGAGGTTTGCGCTCGCCGGCCTGACGGTTGGCGGCTTCGCCTTCAGCGCCTACCTGACCTACCGCGAGCTCTTCTCCATCCACGCAATCTGCGAGGAGTGCGCCTCGAGCGCGGTGATCATGACGATCATGATGTGCTTGGCGGTGTGGCGCTTCCTGCGTGGCGAGGCGCCGCCTGGATTGGCCGCAACCTCAGCGGCTGGGCAGAGCGCCGCGCCTGACCCCGCCGCACCTCTCAGCAGCGCTTCCTGACACGAGGCCACAGCACCAGCCGCGCCCGTCTGGGAGTCGGGTATCTATCCTGGCCAATCCGTCCAGTGGCGGCTGCCCGGTCCGGGCAATAGTGCCGCGGAAGCCGACGTGATCAGCAAGCATGGCTTCCCACGCGACGAGCACCCAGGCCCACGCGAGCATCGAATCGACGCTCGGCGGCGAGGCGCGTATCGCCCGCCTATTCGAGATGACCAGCGATCTACTGGCGACGATCTCGCTCGATGGCCACTTCACGCTCTTGAACCCCGCATGGGAGCAGCTGCTGGGCTGGACCGGCGATGAGCTACGAGGGCGCCCAATCCGGGAGTTCATGCACCCAGACGACGCCGAGCAGGCGCTCGAGTTGATGCTCGCTGACAGCGGCCAAGCAACCCAAATCGAGGACCTGACCACCCGCTACCGCCACCGCGACGGCTCGTGGCGATGGCTGCTCTGGAGCGCACGCCGTGACGGCGCGACCTGGTACGCCGCCGCCAAGGACGTCACGGACCGCATGTGGCTCGAGCGCCAAGCACTGCACGACCCGCTGACCCGCCTGCCCAACCGGCTGCTGCTGATGGACCGAGCGCGCCAAGCGCTCGCGCGATTGAGTCGCCACCGCAATCCCGGTGTGGTGGCAATGCTGTTCATCGACCTCGACAAGTTCAAGGCGGTCAACGACAACCTCGGCCACGATGTTGGCGACCGACTGCTGATCTCCGTCTCCGAACGCCTGGCGGAGCTGATGCGCGACAGTGACACGGTGGCACGACTCGGCGGCGACGAGTTCGTGATCCTGATCGAGGACATCGAAAACGACGGTGAGGCATTGGCTCTGGCAGAGCGGGTGCTGGATGCACTGGAGAAGCCATTCCCGCTGGGCTCCTCTGATGTGGCGATGCTGGCAAGCGTCGGCGTGTCGGTCTCCCATCACCCGGACACGGACCCTGAGGCAATGCTGCGTGAGGCTGATGTGGCCATGTATCGGGCCAAGGGTGCCGGCGGGCGCCGCTTGGAACTGTTCGACGATCGCCTGCGGCGGGAACTCGACAGCCACTCGGAGATCGAAGGCCGACTGCGTAACGCACTGCCGCAGCGCGAGCTGGTGCTGGCGTATCAACCAATCCTGCGACTCGCCGGCGGCCAAGCAATCGGAGCAGAGGCGCTCGTGCGCTGGCGTCCGACACGCGACGGGCGCGCAGGCAAGACAGAGATGCTGCCAGCAACGTTCCTGCCACCGGCAGAGGACAGCGAGCTGATCGTGCAGATCGGCAACTGGGTGCTCCACGCCGCATGCGCGCAAGCCGAGATCTGGCGACGCAACGGGATCACCATCCCGGTCTCAGTGAACATCTCTGCGCGTGAGCTCACTGAGCTCGATCTCGCAGAGCGGGTGCGCGAGGAGCTCGCGTATTGCCGTCTGCCAGGTCGCGCCCTATGCCTGGAGATCAGCGAGGAGGCGGTCCTGCGCGATCCCGAGCGAGCTCGCTCGGCGCTGAAGGACCTGAAGCGTCTGGGGGTTCTGATCGCGCTCGACAAATTCGGCTTCAGCCAACTGTCGATTGGCCTACCCAGCAACCTGCCACTGGACGTCGTCAAGCTAGATCGTGGGCTGACTGAAAACTTCCACCAGGACAAAGACCGACGGGCGATGTTCGCAGCGACGATCGCCCTGGCCAAGGAGGCGGGCCTTACAGCTGTGGCTGTGGGGATCGAGACCAACCGCCAGCTCGCGCTGGCAAGAGAGCTCGACTGCTCGGTGGGACAGGGTTTCCTGCTGCACGGCCCAGCATCCGCTGAGCGTGTGCGTCTCAGAGGGACCGCCGGGGCGGTAACGTCCGCACCATGGCGTCCTCTCGTCCGACTGCGCGGCAACGACGATCGCCGCTGAGCAGCGACACGGCCGTCGCTGAGCAAAAGCGCGCCGCTGCGCACGCGGCTGCTGAGCTGGTCGAGGACGGCATGCGCGTCGGCCTGGGAACGGGCTCCACCGTTGCACACCTGCTACCCGCAATTGCCGAGCGCGGCCTGATCGAGCTGCGCTGCGTCGCCACCTCGCCGGCGACTGAAACGGCAGCGCGAGCGCTGGGCTTGTCAGTACATCTGCTCGACGAGCTGGGTGAGCTCGACATCGCAATCGACGGCGCCGACGAGATCGATCCCCGCGGCTGGCTCGTGAAGGGCGGCGGCGGAGCGCACACGCGCGAGAAGATCGTCGCGAGCGCGGCTAAACAGTTCGTGGTAATCGCCTCGGCGGAGAAGGCCGTCATGGAACTGACGCCGCCGGTGCCACTCGAGCTGGTTGCCTTCGGTGTGCAGCGCACCCTGGCAACTCTCAGCGCCGCACGCCTGCGTGATGTCAAACGCAGCCCCGATGGGGGCTTGATCGCCGATTACCTCGGCCCGGTCGACGATCCACGTGAGCTATCCGCCAGGTTGAGCGCCACCCCCGGTGTGGTCGAGCACGGCCTGTTCGCGCCAGAGCTGGTCAGTCTGGTGCTGATCGCCGGCGAGCAAGGCGTGGAGCGCCGCGCAGGCGCCAAGCGCGAGGGCTAACCCTGCCCGCTTGTCGGGCGGAGCTCTTCCTCGTAGGACATTGGATGGCGCGCGAGCACACCATCCTCGGCGATGACGTATGCACCCATACGCAAAAGCGGCGGCGAATAGACGTGCAGCGTGACGGCTGGATCAGAGCCCGCATGACTCACACGGTGGATGTCCGCCGCCGAGAAGTGAAAGCTCGAGCCCGCACGAAAAACACCCTGACGGGGCGGGCCATCGATCGCCAGACGCTCCTCGCGAACAGCTCCGCTGACGACCGCTACCGCGCCCGCTGAGACGTCGTGATCGTGATAACCCGTGTCGTGCTCGTCCATCCAGCAAATCAGCCATGCCGTCACATGCTCGTCGCTGAGCAACTCCTCATACACACGCTGGGTGCTGTCGTGCTTGACAAGATCAATCCACAGCTCGGGCCGGTCCGCTAGATCGCTCACAAAGGCCTCCAACTCGGGGCCTGATAGGTCACGCCCAAACGGACGCGGAACCGTCGCTAGCCCAGCCAGCGTCGACGCGGGCGACGCCGGCGAGGATGCCGACGCGGGCGCGGGCGACGTGGCGAGCGCTGGGACGTCAGCGTGCGATGCGACGCTCATCTCACCAACTCCATGCTCTGCACATCGAGTACGCGACTGGTGATCTCGGCGAGAAAGTCCCAATCAAGTCCCTCGAGCAGCCCGTGCTCGCGCGGCTCGACCACCGGCCGGTCGGACCCGTAGATGAGCTGCTGGTGGCCGACCAACTCGGCGAAGACAGCCGTCGCCGCTGGACCATACGAGGATGTCTCATAGAAAGTGAGAGGGTCTGGCGAAAGCAGCGGCGGCCCGCCCCGCGCGCAAAGGCGCTCGGAGTGCAGCGGCGCCAGCCCCGCGAGCATCGCGAAAACCACCCTCAGGCGCGGATGACTCGAGCGCCCTGCGACGAGGAACGCCAACCACGCCTCCTGCATGCACGCAACGTAGTCGGTGAGCGCGGGCCACCACAGCGGGGCGTCAAAAGATGCGTCTACGCCTGAGCGCACAGCATCCACCCGCTGTCGCGGCCCCGGATGCACGAACAGAGGCGCACCCAGTGACTCCAGGCGCGCGAGAATCGGCCGCAGGGCGGCAATCGCCTCAACGCCCGCGAGCGCGCCAGCGGGAAGCGACACGCCGACACAGCCGCGCGCGAGCGCGCGATCGACGTCCTCGGGGTCGGCGCGATCCAAAGCAATAGCCCCCCACACACCAAATCGATCGTCCAGTGAGAGCGCCCCCTCGTGGTAGGCGTCGATCAGGGTGCGTGCCTGCCGGCGCGGCAGCCACTCGATCCCGAGTGGACTCGAAAGACACACGAGCGCCTGGTCGAGACCGTCGCTCTCGACCAGCTCCGCGCGGCGCACAGGGTCCTCACTCGCCAGATCGATCACATAAGGACGCTCTCCCGCTAGATACAGAACCGTCAGTCCATGCTCATCGCGCACGAACGGAAGCTCGTTCCTCTCGGCAAGCGCCTGCACTAGAGGCTCGGTCCAAAGGTGTTGGTGTATATCGATCTTCATCAGAATTCCGATCTAATTTATGGAGAATACCATATACATCGACCGCTTCTGGCGATGCAGTAGCGCACTGGACCGTGCAGCCAGACTGCTGGGACCATCCGAGGAGACGCGTGCGCCTACAGCCCAGCGCGAGCCAGCAGCTCGGAGACCAACACCCCAAGCGCTCCGGCGATCTTCAACAACGCCTCCAAGGTCAGATTGAACTCGCCGCGCTCAACAGCCCCCATGTAGGACCGGTCCAGGCCCGCAGCCAGGGCAAACGCTTCCTGGGTGTAGCCGCGCTCTTTGCGGGCGTCGCGAATCGCACGACCCACAGCTTCATTAACAGCGGTCTTTCGTTTCGGCATCGGCCTGTAGCTTGCCGGAATGCTGCGATCCATTCCACCGTGTACAACACCACCGCCCAAGCACAGCAGCCTGTCTAGAGTCCCGCGCGCTTGAACAGCTCCGTGGCAGACACATCAAGCCCGACGGCGATAGCCATGATCTTGTCCACCGTGACGTTGAACTCACCACGCTCGATGGCTCCGTAGTAGCTACGGTCTATCCCGGTCTTCAAAGCGAACGATTCCTGCGTATAGCCCTGCCCCTTGCGCACCGTCCTCATGGCGCCGCCAAGCGCCTGATTAGCTGCGGACTTCTTGGACGGCATCGGGCCATCCTGTCTTACTAACGCGCTCTATTCCACCGACTAAATTTCCACCGTGTATAATTCTCATTGAGGGTGGGAAGCCAATCCAACGGTTCGCCCCGCGCACGCGAGATGAGACGGCCCTCGCCCCTATGCAGAGCACAGAGTATTTGGTGGTCCTGGAGGCTGTGGGGCGTGTCCGCGGCCGCGAGCGGGCCAGCGCCGGCGCACGGCGGTGGTGAGGATGGGCCTCGGCGGGTCGATGCGGCCCTCCACATCACCCGCAATCGGCTCCAGAAAGCCAAAAACCCCGATTTCTCAGGGCCAGGCTGAAGCGGGGGACCGAGGAGTCGAACCTCGCGTTGCGGTTTTGGAGACCACCGTGTTACCGATACACCAGTCCCCCACGGAGCGGGAATTGTAGGCGCTCGGTGGGCCGGACACCCCTGGGGAAGCCCTGCCGCACCCGGCGCAGCTCATAGCGGCACACAGGCTTTCCAGCCCACACCGCCGCTGAGCTCACCGGCCCACGACTCCTCAACCCGGCTGCGGGCGCTGAACAAGGGGTTTACCGAGGCGTTTATCAGCCGCCCGAGTCACTCAAGCAGCGCCCATGGAATGCCGAAGCTCGGGTAGCAGCCCCGCTGCCCCTTGTATCAATGCTCACTTTCAGAACCCTATTCTGGCGCCGCTGCCGATCTGCGACCGGAGGGTCGCAGCACCGTCAACTCGCCTCGCGCTACCCCGCCGGCGACCGGCCTTCGCCATCGAGACGCCCCCGGATCGGCTCTCAGGATGGCTTCCAGCTCATCGAAGTAATGGTGAGCGCACTGCTCCTCGGCCTTATCTCCATCGCCACGTTCACGGGCTTGCAGGCTGTCTCCGCCAGCGATGCTAACCAGCGCTACCACAACGAGGCCGCACAACTCGCCGCGCAATCCCAGGAGGCACTGCGCACCGACCCCATCGGCTCCCTTGAAAAGCTCGTGGTCCAATCGCACCTCTACACCACCAAGGTCGATGGGACCACCTACTCGATTACCCAGTCCGCCCACCAGATAAACGGCTCCGGACTCAACACCACATGCGCGGCCACCGAACAGAGCACCACCACCGCCCCCAACTTCCGTGTCACCACCTCCGTCATCTGGAACAGCGTCCAGGGCGGGCACCCCGTTACCGACTCGAGCATCGTCACGCCGCCGACCGGCTCATCGCTCGAGGTCGACGTCCAGAACGCACCCACGCCCACCGCCGGTGTCACGGGCGTCAACGTCTACGTGACCTATACGGCGCTCGAATCGGCCACGACCGTGAAACTCGAAGGCACGACGAGCAGCGCCGGATGTGTCCTCTTCACCGGCATCCGCTCCACCTCCGCCGAAGTGGAAATCCCCGAGACCGCCAAGTTCGTCACCACCAGCGGCGCGCTCAAACTCGAACCCACCGAAGTAAGCATCGCCCCAAACGTCACCACCCACTACGCCGTCACTTACAACGAAGGTGGCGCGATCACCGCCAAGTTCACCTACAAAGGCAAAACCGAATACAACGGCAAGCCCGTCACCGGCGACACCTTTGTGATGGCCGACAACGAAATGGCCCTCGCACCGGAACTCGAGGTCGGCTCCACCGTATTCGCCGAACCGTACGGGACCGACGGCGAAGAAAAATACACGCCCAAGACGAGCACATACCGCTCCACCGCAGGCACGCCGAAAGGCGCGAAATACAGCGCCGGCGATCTCTTCCCGTTTCCGTCGGCCTCATGGTCGGCCTACGCGGGCGACTGCGCCGCCAACAACCCCCTCACGGTCACCAGCAAAGCCGTCACCCCCAACCAAGGGGAAGTCCGGCCCGGCGCCACCACCACGATCGAAGTGCCGATGAGCTACGTCAACCTCGAAGTCTACAAGGGCACCGAAAAGAATCCCTCCGCATTGGCGAGCGCCGTCTACCCGATCAAGATCACGAACCTCTCCTGCAGCGCCGCCTCCCCAGCGCCCGTCCTCCCCGACAATGCCGCGGCCGTCAGCTACGTGCACACGCAGTCCACAACCGCGGGCGGCGTGCTCGAAGGCCCCTTCCAGCCCTTCGGCAAATTCGAACTCTGCCTGCAGGCGGCCTCCACGCCCTCGACCCGCAGGGACAAGATCTCCTACCTCAACAGCACCGTCGCCGGGTCCTCGTTCAAGATCTACCCAGAAGAACCGACGTCAGTGGAAGCGAAAGTGGCGCGCGAAAAAGAAGAAGCACCGGCCCGCGAAAAACGAGAAAAAGAAGAAGCGGCCCAGAAAAAAAGCCGCGAAGAAGAAATCACAAGCAACTCTGCGCGCGAAAAAGAAGAAGTGGCGGAGAAAAAACTCAAAGAAGAAGAACCTGGGATCAAAACCAAATTTGAAGCCGAAGAAAAAACGGCTAAAGAAAAATGGAAAAAAGAAGAAGAATCCTCAGGCGGCAAAAACCCTACTAAAGCTCAACGCGAAACCAAAGAAAAAGAACTGAAAATCAAAAACGAAGCGACTCAGAAAGCCACCAAAGAAAAACGCGAACAAGAAGAAAAAGAAGACAAAGAACAGAAAACGAGCGAAGAAGCCACGAAAGCCGCACGCGTCGGCGAAGAAGCCAAAACCAAAGAAACCAAGACCAAAGAATCCGAAAAACAGACAGCCCGGATCAAAGAAGAAGAAAAAGAAGCCACCGAAAAGGCCGAACGCATCGCGAAAGGCACGGCCGCCGCCGTTGAATCGGGCTCATGCTAGCTTCGACCTCGACACTCCACCACCGCCTTCGCAGCGAGCACGGCTTCACACTGATGGAAACCCTGGTGGCAATGGTCGCGGGCATCCTCGTCGCGTTTGCGGCGACAATGCTTCTGCGTGTGTCCCTCGAACAGACCGAACGCGCGAGCGACTACGTCCAGGCCAGTCAGCTCGGCCGGACCGCCTTGACGCGGATCGTCGATGAGCTCAACTCGGCGTGCCTGAGGTCCGGATTCGCCCCGGTGCAGGCGAAAAGCACCCCCGAAAAGCTGATCTTCTACGCCGCCTTCAGCAAAGAACCGGAAATCCCTAACAGCCAGATCCAGTTCCACGAAATCGAATGGGTTTCGGCCAGCGGCAACCTCTACGACGCCAAGACAGTCGTCACCGGCACGAGCGGAACGGAATACACGCATTCGGCGACCGTACCGAAGGTGCTCATCGGCACGCATATCGCCAAAAATGAACCCGAACCGATCTTCCGCTACTACGAATACAACACCGCCGCCACGAGCTCCACCGAAACCGGTGTCGCTCCCTTCAAAGAAATCAAACTCGCAGCCAAAGAAGGGCTCTCCACCACCCAGGCGGAAGAAGTGGCGTCGGTCCAGATCTCCTTTCGCGCCTTGCCAACGAACGGCAAGGTAGGCGCCGGCAGGAGCCTCGACCTGCGCAGCCAGGTGACCTTTGCCTTCAGCGCTCCCATCGCCGAACCAACGATCACGGACCAACCATGTCAATGACCCTAATTTCACGCACTCGCGCCCGAACGCAAGACCAAGACGGCTTCTCGCTGATCGTCGTACTCAGCGTGATGCTCGTTACTAGCCTGCTCGTCGCGGCGGCGTTCACCGCCACCCGCGGCGATCTACCTCTCACGCAGGAGAGCACCCACCACAGCCAGGCTTACTACGCCGCCCAGGCTGGCGTGCAGGAGTATGACTACAAGCTGCAGAACAACCCGGACTACTGGGAGAGCTGTGAAGGACCATCCGGGGAACTGGAAGGCGCCCACTACGAAGTCAAGGTGCTGCCCGCGAACGGCACCGCGGAATGCAAGTCGTCGAGCCCGTTTACGACGGCGATCCAATCGAAAGGCACGCTCGCCAACACTTTCCGCATCGAAGCCACCGGCTGCAGGGGGCCGGGAGCCGTCACCACCTGCCAGGGCACGCTGCCCTCGGGCGTGGAGAAGCGCTCGACAGTGGCCACCTTCCAGGTGACGGGCTTCCTCGACTTCGCGTACTTCACGCAGTACGAGGACGAGGACTACAGCCTCTACGGGGGCTCCCAGGCGGAATGCGAACAGTACTACTCGGTCCGCCAGAACAACAACTGTGTGGAAATCGAGTTCGCCGAAGAAGACAGCGTGCACGGACCGATGCATACCGACGATGCGGCGAACGTCGGCTGCGGGACGATTGAATTCGGGCGCAACGCTACAGAACGCAACGGCGCAGAAGCGGATCTCGTTGAAATCAAAGGCGGGGTCAACCAACTGTGCCGCACCGCTCCGATCATCAACACCTACAACGGCAAACTGACTACGCCAGCGAAACAGCTGGAACCACCGCCAACCGACGGCAGCCTCGCGCTCTATGTAGAAAAAGCGAACAGGTTCGAAGGTGTCACCCACCTGGTACTGAATGGCTCGACGAACACGATCGAAGTCACCAACAAAGGCGTCACCAAACCGCTGCCCTGGCCTGAAAACGGGCTGATCTACATCGCCAACGAAAAATCCGGGTCCTGCACCTACGAATACAAACAGGTCAAAGCCGACCTCGCCAACGAGGCCACAGAAGAGGGCGGCTGCGGGACCGTCTATGTAAGCGGTACCTACGGCACATCGCTGACAATCGCCGCCGAACGCGACGTGGTTGTCAACGGCAGCCTGGTGCCCACCGGCGTGACGCCCCCGGAAGCGCCCACCGGCACTCAGACGCTGGGTCTGATCGCCACCCACTTCGTGCGGATCTACCATCCGGTGGCCGAAACC
>Ga0210383_10004941_pt1 | contig 11777 bp, 9 predicted proteins | sample IncBWC14OmetaG_FD_160072 | JGI IMG/M metagenome (GOLD analysis project Ga0210383, IMG submission 160072) | Forest soil microbial communities from Barre Woods Harvard Forest LTER site, Petersham, Massachusetts, United States - Inc-BW-C-14-O ...
CATTTCTCCTTCTTCTTCTTCTTCTTCGTCACTGCCTTTGACGATGCGCCTTGTCCTTGTACAAGATGAACGTTCACATTGGGTTTGTGAACATCATCAGGCCTGTCTTCATCTGCAGCTGTCGCTGATCTCCAATAACTGACACGATGACCACGACCAGAATGCGTGGCCTTTAGAGGCTTGTCGAAGGACAACAAAGTCTGTCGTCCTGTGCCATGATTCCTGCCTCCACGCGTCACAATATCAATGGGATGAATAGCACGCACACTTGCTTTCCGATCATTGCCATGGCCAAAGGGAACTTTGGTCTGTTCCCTAGGCTTCTTCTTCCCTCCCACAGTTCGCGTCCTTGTCAACATCCAATCAATGAGACTCTCCTCCCGTATCCGCGTCCAATGAACACTCTTCCTGAGCCCCGGTGTTTCATCTTCAAGATAGGCCTTGATCTCGTCATCATCCATTCCAGAATCTGAGCTTGAGGTGTCGTCCTGGCTATCCGAGAAATTGACAATATTGGGCAATCGTTGGTTCCCGAGTCTCCGAGGGTGAACAATTTCAACATCAGAGGCTGAGTGGATTAAAACCGGTTCATCATCCAACGACACAGCAGAATCGCGTTCATCCTCGGAGCTCTCCGTGTCCCCTCTAATATCCTTCACATCCCCGGTGTGCTCTGCCCTCCGAGCCCTGGTCCGACCAGGAAGGAGCGGACCTTCCTCAGCTTCACTTCCGGACTGATTCGTAACAGACCGTTGTCGCCTAGCCTGTGGTTGAAGAGGCTTCTGAGGTTTCTCAAAATGCCGATTAACCATCACGGCCGGTACCATCCGCTTGTACACTCGAAGACGTTTACGTTCTTTCGCATCCTTCACTCGAAGTGAGCCTGAGCTGGATGCTCTCGAACTATCGGAAGCTGCGTCACTTTCGCGTGCGTGACTCGGAGGACGTCGAGGTGAATGGCTCTTGTCGTCATCGAAGACAGACACATTTCGTGTATTCCAGTGAATATCTCCAGGTGTACCATAGTGTTGATATTCATCAAATTCTGCACCCATGTCAATCCCACCTTCACAGTAATTAGACGAGCCGACGGGAGAATGAGAATCCAGACCGACGGCCAAAACTTCCCCGGTAGCAAAGGCAGGTGTGGTAGATTGAAGGTTACGTGATGAATATGGTAGGGGATCGGGATTGTTTCCACAGAGCAGCGAGGACGATCGAGAAGTATGGGGTACATCCTGGGACAAGCGTAAGTACTGATTCATACATCAATATTCGATATTTATCTCCGAACTTACATTGCCTGTCAGCTCAACCTCTACATGACCAACCCCGCGATCGGGTGAGCGACCTTTCGACATGAATTGTCTCGACATCGGGAAAGATATCGCATTTCTCCAACTCTTCGTCTTTGCCTTCGCCTCCATTGCCTCCCTCTTCTCCTTGGCTCTCCGCTCCCGAAGCATCCTCCTCGCTTCCATGGACAAAGCACGTGCTTCCCTTGCTTCTTCCTCGTCAGTACTTGGTAGGTCCTGCAGTGCTTCTGGGTACAGCACGGAAGCGGCGTCTGTTCCAATTTGAACATCTACTGGAGCATTACTCGAGCCTCCTACATTCCCGCGTCTTCTCCCCTCCTCCCAACTCTGATCCTCCAGATCATACCCATCCACCTCCCAATACTCTTGCATCTCTGCATCCTCGTCTTCGTAGTCCCGTTGATGCCCATGATGATGCCCCCCCTTCATCGGGCTGATAATCTTAACAATCGCATCTGGGTTAGAGCGTAACTGTTGTTTGTATTGTATTTTGTCATATGCATACGGGTTGAGCTGTTTCGCCTGACGTGCGCGAAGGGAGTACCGAGTGGGATTTATGACTTGTATAGGCTCGGGATTATCTAGATGAGGCAAGTCGTGAGGGCCCTCTGCCTGATACACAGGGTGAGGGAGTGGGGAACTGTGTGAAGATAGTGAAGTCCTCGGTGTAGGCGTAGGCTCTTGCTCCCGAGATGCTGGTGGAGGAGTCAATGGGGAAGATGGGACGTGAGATGGTGTATTTTGGGGGGTGGTAAAATGGAGGTCGTCAAGGTTGCTGCTAGATTTAATCGCACTTTCCGGTTCAGTATCGTGCGCAACATCCAAGGAAGTCTGATCTTTTGGATTACCAGGCGAAGAACTAGCCAGATACAGAGTCTGCGGCTCACCTTGACGCGTTTTCGGGGTGAATGGTAATCGTCTCGGCGATAGATATTCTGGTCAGAGATGACAATCTGCCAGTAAGCCCACTTTGTAGCTTGACTTTCCTCAATTTCTTCGGGGTCTGAGGTTTCGACAAACTCGTCGTGGTCCATCTAGCGTTGGCGGCATCAGAGCCGTTTCTTTGTTTGATCAGCCAGTGTTTGCCAATGTGTGGCACTTTGGGTTTGCGTTACCATCGTATTCGAACTGCGTTCGCAATGGCGGGCCTCATCTCTCCTAAACCCATATCTTATATGCAGCACAACCCCCAGTACAACCCGTACGCACGAGGACCGTCAGCCTACTCCGAGACTACCCCCGTTGCCTCGGCCCCGCTAGCCCATCCAGTCCCACACCAACCTGTGGGTCAGTTCATGACCAACAACCTTAGCGCAAATGTGGGTGTTCACGAAGACGGCAAGATATATGCTTTAGTTATTGACCTTATGGATCCCAACACGAGGGAAGGGGCGTTGCTCGAGCTAAGTAAGAAAAGAGAACAGTATGATGAGCTTGCACTGGTGCTCTGGTACTCGTTCGGTGGGTAATTTCAGGCCAGTGATTGTTTGCAAGTCGTAGAGTTGTGGTATTTTCTTATAGGGATTATGCCCGCACTCCTTCAAGAGATTGTCTCTGTGTATCCGCTGCTCTCACCACCCAATTTGACGGCGCATGTCTCTAATCGAGTTTGTAATGCTCTCGCTTTACTGCAGTGTGTGGCGTCACACTCGGAAACGCGACAGCTCTTTCTTAATGGTATGTTTTGCATCTCACAAAGGCCGGAAATCTCATGACCCTTCGTTAGCCCACATCCCATTATTTCTCTATCCATTCTTGAATACTACGTCCAAAACACGCCCTTTTGAATATCTGCGTCTCACCTCTCTTGGAGTCATTGGTGCCCTGGTTAAGGTTAGTTTGCCTTTATCCCTGTTTCAACCTCTCAATTTAGCAGATGCTTGTTCTTTGCAGCAAAACGATAATAATACTGTAATACACTTCCTTCTTTCCACGGAAATCATACCGCTTTGCCTCCGCATCATGGAGACTGGCTCGGAACTCTCAAAAACCGTCGCCATCTTCATTGTCCAGAAGATTCTCCTAGACGAGACGGGTCTGACCTACATTTGCCATACCTACGAGCGGTTCTACGCGGTGGGTACTGTGCTGAGCAACATGGTCAACCAGCTTGTGGAAACCCAAGCAGTTCGGCTCTTGAAGCATGTCGTGCGATGCTACCTCCGGCTGAGCGACAACTTGAGGTATATCTGTGCCTTTCAAGATGGCGTCTTCTACTGACGAATTGACCTTAGAGCTCGGGAGGCATTACGTGCATGCTTGCCGGAACCGTTGCGCGACCAGACTTTCAGTGTCCTCTTAAAAGTGTGTATTGTGCCGTATATTTTCATCATCATATTCATTCCGTTGTTCAGGGCGACATGGTCACGAAGAGATGCCTGACGACTCTCCTTAATAACCTGAATGAACCGTAATCCATTGAACGAAAATTCATCTCACCAGACCATGTCATGGTTATTATTCCAATTCCGGTGGGCATGGTAGAATTAAAAGTGTATAAACTACGATTGAAGGCAGGGGTAAAATATACTTGCTGACGGATCTGGCCGTGAGAAAGCCTCGATTTGCAACTGTCTCACCATTGCATATAATATTTCATGAGAAGGCATCAGTGCTCCTATCATCGATATCCTGTCCTCTCGGCTATCCATGAATCAAACAGCGTGTCCTTCCGTCTTTGACAGCCCGCCCCATTGTCTCCGACCAACAGATGTCCCATTTTATTACTCCTTCCGGCGCTCTTTGATTGTTGGCTTTTCAGACCACGCCCTTGCCCTCGCAGCGCCTATTTTCGCGTACTGGTTCCTGTCGCTTACCTTTCATTACCTGGACACCTCCGGGTGGAAATGGCTGGAAAAGTACCGCATCCATGATTCCGTCGAGGTCCGATCCCGCAATTTGGCCTCACGCTCTCAAGTTGTTTGGGCCGTTCTGCTACAGCAAGTAATCCAGACTCTATTGGGCTTGGTTTGGATGTCGGAAGAGGCGAGCAGGGGTGTCAATCACGGGGAGAAAATGGACGATATCATCGCTATTTTGGAGCCCTTGATGAGATTGGCTGTTGGTGCAGAGGTCAGCCGGTCCTTGCTCCCCAGCGCCGTGTATTTCGTTTATTGGTGGGTAATCCCGTCGTTTCAATTCTTGGCAGCAATGTACGTGTTACGACCTCCTCGCCGTTGCCGGACGCACCTATGTATGACGTTTTTATGGCAGGTTCTTCATCGACACCTGGCAATATTTCCTCCACCGGCTTATGCATGCGAACATGTTCCTGTATAAGCAATTCCACTCCGTGCATCACCGACTCTATGTGCCATATGCGTTTGGTTCCCTGTATAACCATCCGGTTGAAGGCTTGCTTCTGGACTCCCTCGGTGCGGTCATCGCTGAGTCATTAACACGCATGACGACCCGCCAGGCGATGTTCCTTTTTAGCTTCTCAACGCTCAAAACCGTCGACGATCATTGCGGTTACAAACTGCCGTTTGATCCGCTTCAACTGATAACTGGAAACAATGCAGATTACCATGATATTCACCACCAGGTCTGTATTTTGCCTTATATTTGTCTTTATCTTCTCTTATCTCCCTAACAGGTAATCGGCGTCAAATCGAATTTCGCTCAGCCTTTCTTCATCCACTGGGATGTTCTATTGGGAACCCGGATGACTCGACATGATATTGAACTTCGTAGGCAAAAATCCGAAGACAAGACACGCTGACAGATGTTCAATTGTCGCTGTCCTTGCTCAGTCCTTCCTAGCACATAGATTCATTGCAATACCCTTTCAGGCATTTGTTCCCTTATGACACACAGCGTACAGGTTTCGGACGATGAGAATAAGCAGTTCAAAAGTGATATATAATGTACCCAGGCTGGGACAGGTTCGTATGTCACTACCAGCTAGCCAACGCCGATCTTGTGAGTGGCATGCTCTCCACCTCATGCTCATACTCCACCTCGACTCTTGGTTCCCCTGAAAAAATCATAATCAGTATGACAAAGACACTCAAGTCATAAACCACGCGCACTCTTCTTTGACCTCTTCTCTGGCCGCTTCTGTGGATGTTTTGGAGCGAGTGTTGAGGTCGCTTTCCGTTTGCCGAGTGATGTCTTTGGACGTGCATTCTCTTGGGAGTCACTCTCAGTATCATCCCCATCTGACCCGTAACCTTGCATTTTGTCGGTTGAACTCCCGTCCTACATTGAACGCACGTGTCATACAGGGTAACAAACCTAATAACAACACTCACAGAAATATCCTCCAGATCACTCAATCTATCCCCATCCTCGTCGCCACTCAAATCACTCACAAACTCCCGATCATTCCACTCATCTTCCAATTCGCCCTCCAGCTCATTCTCCGTCTCGTCGTCCATCATGTCGAGCTCGACCTCCTCCCTATCCCTATCCTGCTTCACTCCATTCTTTTCTCGGTCTAGAATAGCCTGCCAGACGTTCTCATTGACGTTTAATGGGGCATCTCCGTAAGCCTTTGATTTTAACCGTTCAATAAGTTCTTTTTCGATAGAGCGTTCGAGGTGTGCGGCGGAAAGGGCCTTGCGTTCCCGGACGGCTTCACGGCGATCCAGCTTTTTCTTGACCCCGATGAGTTTTGGTCTGGAGGTGAACTGTATTGAAGATTTAGACCTATAGAGTGGACAGAAGACGTACTGCGGTCGGAGTTTGAGACGTCGCATTTTGATTAAATACTGGGTGATTTTCGTTACGCGCTGCTTGCACTTGTGAATGGTAAAATTTGGCCAATGAATTAGTTCGTTATCGATCTGTGAGAGAACGACAACATTAGGAAGTCAAATGGCGTGAGCAATTGAAAATATGAACCTGTTCAAGGGCTTTAGAGTAGTTATTAGAAAGTTTAATACGCTCCCACATGTGAGCGGGGGTATGAGCTCGTTCAATTGTCTTGACGTATAGGTAAAGAATGCCTGAGAGAGGGTGAGTATTTGTTAATGGAGGTTCCCCATTAAGTGCGTGCACCTTCTTTCTCTCGGACCGTTGCGTAGCGTGAGCTTGCTAAAGGACATGACTGTCGATTGCAGAGGCCTGTTACGTTGTACTCGTTTCGGCAGAAATTTTGTGTGGTCGTTCTGGGGGGTGAGTGGTGAGCGTGAAGTCGTCGAAAGTTGAGTTTCGCACAGACTTCACTTTGTAAGAACAGAATTGGTGGTTGATCACCGACCAGATCACGTCGTCGCTCTGCATCCTGCGGAATGTCGAGTTCAATGAGATTCAAGTTTATTAGTATATAATGGAAAAATCAGATTGTTTACACCTGCTATTTGGCCTCTGACAAGCGCGTGGCGCTGCTCGTTCAACCATCCACAATAACCTTCTGCATGTCTATCTCAGCTTTGCGCCGATTCTCCAGGCACTCCGCCCCCACCTGGTCTCCCAGGCTCAACCGCTCCTTTATGACGAGTCAGCCACGTCCAGACTTTCACTTTGACACACATCACTTCGTCCAGCGTCTGGAACGCGAGGGCTTGAACCGCGCTCAGGCTGAGGGAATTATGTCCGCGATGGCAGAAGTCATAGACGAGAGTATTAGAAATATGACCAGCAATATGGTCACCAAGGCGGATCAAGAGAAAGTCCGTATGTCGTTCGTACGAGTTGTAATATTAATCTATTGATTCCAATCCATACAGCATCATTATACCCAACAGGTGGACTTTGCCCAGATCAAATCCGAGCTTCAGTTAATGGAGAAGAACGATCTCGCGATGATCAAAGCAGAAAACGACCGTCTTGTGACTGACATTGAGAAATTGAAGCAGCGCCTGCGGGAGGAAATCACACGTACTCAAGCAGGTGTACGGTTGGATTTGAACTTGGAGAAGGGCCGAATGCGGGAAGAGAGCAGTGGGCAGGAGTTGAAAATCAAGGAGGTGGATACCAGGATCGAGCAGGAGATTGCAGGGCTGAAGACGGCAATTCAGGCCTCTAAAGTAAAATGACATTTTCCTAGTCGTGCAAGCAAAGGAGTTGACTCTCGACGTAGGCCACAACCTTACAATATCTGGTTGGATTCGGTATGAGCTCATTCGGTTTTATGTATGGCTGCAGGCAACTAACGACCATCATCGCGCAGTCACCGGGTGTTCGGCGCTGTTGATGGCGTACTTGCGATTCCGTGTATGACATAGGGACAGTCAACTATAGTGCTTTGGAGTGTGCTTCAGGTGTGGCTTCCGTGCAATGAAGTGTGTGGAGTGGATCTAACTCTGACTGTCCTGTTTCAGTGCGCACTTCAGGTGATGCTTCATGCATCATGAAATAAAATTTGGCCATTTGTGGGACTTAGGATGCGGCTGGATTTTTCTCAAAATGGATCATTTTCGAGAAAATATAGATATCACATCTTAGACTTGCTACCAGTGACTGTTCACATGCATGCATCTTTTTGGGAAGGTGGTGGAGTTTAAAAGAAGCAAGCTTGTGAACAGACTGGAATACATCGTTGCCCTTTGGGTGGAAGTCTGGCACACAGCCAAATGTGTTGTGGGACTTAGTCAAAATTTCAACTTCTTGAATTGAATTTAGTGCTACTACATATAACTTGAACATTGTTTTGCTCTGTTGGCCCCAAACCCAAGCCAGTCCTGTCTAACTTCTAAGCCTCCTTAAAACTAGATTAATAACAGTCACTCAAGCATAGGTTCCTTTGGTCAGCCTCTCACAACTTGAGGGTTGTAATGTTTAGACTCAGGGAAAGGTCAGTACCTTGATTGTCACTGGTGTACAGACTCACAACTGGGCTCTCTCATAGGCTGTGACTTAGATGTATTTTTTATCTCAACATACCTGCACCAAGCTCAAATTTATTTTCCTCTGAACAAAGTCTTTCAAAAAAGGGAAAGTCTCTCATTTCACCTTTGCTTCACCCTTCAAACGATACTCCCTTGACTTTGTCTTCCATTCTCCAATTTCCAAACCAAGGGCTGGCCTGGGATGATTACAAATTCAATGTCCACCAGTGTCACACAATGGTGGTGCCTCAGTGGCTGATCAAGCCCTCATATCACAGGGAGGCTGATATGTCTTTGCATGTCAGCAAGCAACAGCACCAAACCTCATAATACAACTACAACTCCACCTCATTCACAGGCTCACTGAAATCAAATAGAATGGGTTGGACAAGCAGATTATTGGCTGAATGGATAAAAGGAACAATTTCATGGTCAGAGACTGTAGTTGGACCAAAAATGATGTTTTGCTGATTTTTCACTGGATGGGGATGCTCAAGCCTTAAGAATTGAGTGTCATGACCTTGAGGATGGCAGTGGCAAACAGTACAGTGACAGTGAGTAGTGTAGGTAGTAGAGCAGAGCATTCTCATGATGTCATTGTGAATTTCCAGAGCTTGATCATCAAAAATTTTTTAAGTCCCACATCACACTTGGTGGGCAACAGTGTGACCCTGCCATGTGACTGACCAGAACTTCAAGCCGGTTTAGGATACAACTTAGTAGTTTCCTAAACCAGATGGTCATGAGCCTAATTACATCTACCTTTATCAGTTTTAATCTGACAGCTCTAATTATTAGCTTCCATTAGAGGGTAAGGTACATTCATATACAACAAAGGTCACATGATCATTTGTGACAACATCTTCCTCAACATAAAGCTCTTGAGTCTTACCACAAATTGATTTTCAGGATATAAGAACCACAGACTGTAAGTTTACATGTAGGCCAAGAGGTCTGGCAGTATTTTTTTAAAATATTAAGTTTACCATGAGTAGTAAGGACTAGAAGAGAAGGCAGTTTCTGGTCTACCCAAAGTCATTTTTATACCATTTATGTGGTTTTTAAATTTTCTTGGGTCTGGATTTTGGCACTTATGTAATATCCTTGTATGGAAATATGCCTAATATAGAAGGCAATTCCCATCACTAACACAGGAGCCTGTGGCCAAAGGTCAATGGCACATACATGTCCTGCAATCTTGGGCATTCTGCAGTCAAGATTTGATGTTGTTATGCTCTAAACCAGGGAAGGAAAGACCATAAGTGCGCACCAGGCCTGATCATGTGATCAGGGTCCGATGAATGAACAAGACAAGGAAGACTTAGTGCAAGTAGAGAACTTCGGCTTCAACCTACAAAGGTTGCATCTCTTGCACCAATGTGTTCCCAAATTTCAGAGCACCTAGATACTAAGCCTCATGGGACTCAGAGAGGGTAATCAGATATAAGCAGGAGTCAGATAAGGGGGAGGTAAAGCAGGGAATAACAATCAATATTCGAACTGAAGTACATGGGTAGATACTATTAATTTAAATATGAAGACAATGTAAGGAACACTCAATACAAGATGTTAATGAGACAAAAGTATGTTTATTAAAGCGAAGCAAGAGATGAGATGATGATGGTACGAGAATGAAGAACGAGATGGAAGTAAATATGAACATGATTATGTAAGATGAGTAAGCGCAAGGTTACACTCCCTCACACTCCAGAAAGATCAGTGACAGTTCAGTAAGTAGAAAAAGCAAAATTAAAAAGTAAAATTCAACCAACATTAACCGGCATACAGGTGCATCAAAACCCAGTGGGAAAAAGCTACTGTCACACATGACCATACCATTCAGCCAAACATTGAGGGCTTGACATTCTTCTAGTTTGTGACAAGGTAACCAACAATCTTCTTCAGGCCCGTGACCAACCCATTGTACCAGGTATTGGTATCCATGACCCTGACGTCGTTCATCCAGTATCTTCTCAATTGCATATTCTTCCAAACCCTCTGCTGTCATGACTGGACCAGGGCATGCATGCTCACATGACGGAAAAAGTGACACATCGTTCTCGGTGAAATGTTTGAGATGAGTGGAAGGTTGGGAAAATGTTTGGTGAGTTTGGTAGGTCCAAGGTATATGCGGAAAATTCCGGCATACTGTTAATAATAACATATGGACCATCAAAGTGAGGGATGAACTTAGCTACACATGAGGGGTCATTTGTAGTGAATTCCCTCTGACGATGTAGTGTTGACAACATTACTTTATCGCCAACCTGGAATACATCCTCTGGTCCACGGTCCCTATTTGCATAAAAAGCCTGCAAACATTTCGCTTCCAACAAATGGTCCTTTGCATCTTCTACATCTCATTTCAACTTCTCAATCAATTCAGAGGCACGCTCTGCTTCAGGACCATAATCTTTGTTCTCAGGTTCCATGAAAGGTGGGATCAGTCATGGTGATCTCCCCATCAACAATTCAAAACCTGAGTAACCGGTCGATCCATTCACTGAGTTCATTATCTGAAATCTGATGAGCGGTAGTGCAGCAACCCAACCCTTCTGGTTCCATTGTACATGGTAATGTAGACATTGGTTCACAGTTTTATTTGACCTTTCACTACTACCATCCGTCTGCGGGTGATATGCCGTAGACATCTTCAGTTTCACACCAGTCAGATGGTGTAATGCCTTCCAAAATTTCGATACAAACAATTTGTCCCTGTCAGAGATAATATCCAGGGGCAATCCATTTTCACAATACCAGTGTTTAAAAAATACAGCCGCCAATCCTTCAGCCGATATGTCTGTTCTTGTGGGTGCAATTCGTATGTCTGAGCCTAGTCGATCTGTCATCATCAAAATACAATTGAAACCTTCATCTTCTGGTAGTGGTCCCACAAAATCCATTGCTACTGAAGCACCACATTCATCAGGAACTGGCAATGGATGCAATGGGCCTTTAGGTTTCGACATTGATGACTTATTACGTTGACAATCCACACATCCCAGCCCATAAGCAGACTCCAAATCTCTCCTCATATTCGGCCAGTAATAAGAGGACCTCAATGTTGTGTACGCCTTGTCTGTGCCAAAATGCCCCATCGAATCATGTGCTAGTCGAAAAAGATCTTCCCTACATGAACCTGTCCTCGGTATAACCAGACGGTTCCCCACATACCACAGACCATGAGCCTCATGTACTCCAGGTATTGTTGAGCCAGCCATCAGTTTCTTCGCAAAGTTGTCCTCAATGTATCCCTCTTTCACATCACGCAAGAAAGATTCATCGGCACTAATTGATAGTGTTACATTAACTGAGTTGTTATTGAGCCACACGTCATTTCGAGGCACTGGACTCTCTCCTTCATTTGTCAACTCCCCAACAGGTAATCGGGATAAGGCATCTGCGACTGTATTGTCCTCGCCTTTGACATAATAAATGTTCATTTCAAATTGACTCATGAATTCCTGCCAACAAGCTTGCCGACGCGACAAATCTTTCTGGGTATCAAAATTTTCTAATGTTCGGTGGTCCGTGAAGACAGATATGGGTCCACCCAACAAGTCAGCCCTCCACTTCTTTAGCACCCAGATAATTGCCAAAAGTTCCTTCTCATGGACTGGGTACCTTTTCTGTGCATCGTTCAGCTGCATCAAATCAAATACCACAGGTCTTGCCTCTTCCCAAGTGG
>Ga0210383_10004943_pt1 | contig 11776 bp, 12 predicted proteins | sample IncBWC14OmetaG_FD_160072 | JGI IMG/M metagenome (GOLD analysis project Ga0210383, IMG submission 160072) | Forest soil microbial communities from Barre Woods Harvard Forest LTER site, Petersham, Massachusetts, United States - Inc-BW-C-14-O ...
TTGTTCACCGACCGCGACAGCGCTGCCAAGCATTTGGCGCAGGGCGCGAAGAAGGTGGTGATCTCGGCGCCGGCTACGAATCCCGATGCGACGGTCGTCCTGGGTGTGAACTTCGATGAGGTGTATGACCGCGACTCCCACGACGTGATCTCAAACGCTTCGTGCACGACCAACTGCCTGGCGCCGGTGGCGAAGGTGGTCAACGACACGGTTGGCATCAAGCACGGCCTGATGACGACGATTCACGCCTACACGGCCGACCAGCGGCTGCAGGACATGCCGCACAAAGACCTGCGCCGCGCGCGGGCGGCGGCGGTCAACCTGATCCCGGCCTCGACGGGCGCGGCCAAGGCGATCGGCCTGGTGATCCCTGAGCTACAGGGAAAGCTCAACGGCTTCGCGGTGCGCGCACCGGTGCCGACGGGCTCGGTCGTGGACCTGACGGTCGAGTGTCCCCGCGAGACGAGCGTGGATGAGATCAACGGCGCGCTGAAAGCGGCCGCTGAGAGCGGGTCGCTGAAGGGGATCATGCAGTACACCGAGGATCCGATCGTCTCCAGCGACATCGTGAAGTCACCGTACTCGTCGATCGTCGACTCGCTGCTGACGGCGGTGGTCGACGGCACGATGCTGAAGGTCGTGGCCTGGTACGACAACGAGTGGGGCTACTCCAACCGGCTCGTGGACCTGGTCCAGAGGGTTCTGTGAGCGGACGATGGCGAGCAGCCGCCCCACCTGCCGATCGGGTTGGCGCGGTGGTACAGAGGATCTGCAGAGGGGTATCGTGAAGGAGCACGACGAGATCGGAGATAGTCGATGAGGGGCATTGACGACCTGGACGTGCACGGCAAGAGGGTGCTCGTGCGCGTGGACTTCAACGTGCCGTTGGAGGACGCTGACGGCGAAGCGGCCGGCGGCGTTCCGCTGGTGAGCGACGACACGCGCATTGCGGCGGCGTTGGCGACGATCGAAGAGTTGCGCTCCGCGGGGGCGCGGCTGGTGCTGGTCTCGCATCTGGGCCGGCCACAGGGCAAACGCGTGCCGGAGCTGTCGATGGCGCCTGTGGCGGACCGCCTGCGTGAGCTGACCGGCGCGAAGGTGACGCTGGCGCCGGCGGTGGTCGGCGATGAGGTGACGGCGCTGGCGGATGGGCTCGGCGAAGGAGACATTCTGGTGCTCGAGAACGTGCGCTTCGAGCCGGGAGAGACCGAGAACGACCCGGAGTTTGCCCAAGAGCTTGCGGCCCTGGCGGACCTGTATGTGGACGACGCGTTCGGCGTGGCGCATCGCGCACACGCGAGTAACGAGGGCGTCACGCATCTGTTGCCGAGCGCGGCTGGACGCCTGCTGGAACGCGAGGTCAAGACGCTGACGGGCATCCTCGAACACCCCGACCATCCGCTGGTGGCGATCGTGGGCGGCGCCAAGGTGGCGGACAAGATCAGGGTGATCGAGCGCTTTTTGGCGGTGGCCGACGTCGTCATGATCGGCGGCGCGATGTGCTTCCCGTTCCTGTGTGCGCAGGGGCACACGGTGGGAACGTCGCTGTGTGACGAAGAGGACGTGGAGCATGCGCGCAGCGCGCTTGCGCGAGCAAGCGACACGCACGATCCGCAGCCTGGTCGCGCACGTCTGTTGGTGCCGCACGACCTGGTCATCGGCGAGCGCCTGGCAGCGGACGCGGAGCATCGCGTGCTCGACGGGGTGGAGGTGCCGGCGGGCTGGATGGGCCTGGACATCGGCCCGAAGACGGCGGAGCGCTATGCGACTGTGATCGCGAGCGCGGGGACCGTGTTTTGGAACGGCCCGATGGGTGCGTTCGAGCTGGAGCCGTTCGCGGCGGGCACGCGGGCGGTGGCGGAAGCGGTGGCGAGCGCACCGGGCATGACGGTGGTGGGCGGCGGCGACTCGGCGGCGGCAATCGCGCAGTTCGGGCTCGAGCGCGCGGTCGACCACCTCTCGACTGGCGGTGGCGCGACGCTCGAGCTGGTTGAGGGCCGCGTGCTACCGGGCGTGCAGGCGCTTGAAGGCGTGGGAGTGGTCGGTAGATGACCCGCACACCGCTGATTGCGGGCAACTGGAAGATGTACAAGACGCAGGAGCAGGCGGAGGACTACATCCAGGCGCTGCTGCCGCGGGTATCGGCGGTGGACGGAGTGGACGTGGCGATCTGCGTGCCGTTCACGGACCTGAGCGCGATGGTCGACAGCGCGCGTGGCTCACGCGTGGAGGTGTTCGCGCAGAACATGCACCAGGAGTCCGAGGGTGCTTACACGGGCGAGGTCTCCGCGTCGATGCTCTCCGAGCTCGATGTGCGCGGGGTGGTGCTGGGTCACTCCGAGCGCCGGGCGTTCTTCGGCGAGACCGACAAGGCGCTGGCGTTGAAGGTGCCGGCGGCGCTGAAGGCGGGGTTGGTTCCGATCGTGTGCGTGGGCGAGACCGAGGCGGAGCGCGACAATGACGACACCGACCGTAAGCTGCGCCAGCAGGTCCGCGACGACCTGGCGGGCGTGCCGGTGGAGCGGCTGTCGGAGGTGGTGATCGCGTATGAGCCGGTGTGGGCGATTGGCACCGGCAAAGTCGCCAGTCCCGAACAGGCGCAGGAGGCGATCGCGTTCATCCGCGCGCTGGTGGGCGATCGCGACAAGCAGGCGGCGGAGTCGGTGCGGATCCTGTATGGCGGCTCTGTCAAGCCGGAGAACGCGGCGGAGCTGTTGGCATTGGCGGACGTGGACGGTGCGCTAGTGGGCGGAGCGTCGCTGGAGGCTGAGACGTTCGCACAGATCGTGACCGCAGCGGCCAAATGAGCATCTCGCCGGGTCCTGGCGAGCTGCCGGCGGGGAGTGCTTGTCTGATTGTGCTCGACGGCTGGGGCCTTGCTGAGCCGGGTCCGGGTAACGCGGTGTCGCTCGCGAAAACACCGGTTTTCGACGAGCTGTGGGAGTCCTATCCGCACACGACGCTGACAGCATGGGGGCGCGCGGTGGGACTGCCGGAAGGCCAGATGGGAAACAGCGAGGTGGGGCATCTGAACCTGGGCGCCGGGTCGGTGGTGCGCCAGGATTTGGTGCGCATCGATGATGCAGTAGCGGACGGCTCGCTGGCGCAGAACGAGCTGCTGCGGGCGGCGTTCGCGGACGCGGAGCGGGTGCATCTGATCGGTCTGGTGTCAGATGGCGGCGTGCACTCGTCGATCGATCATCTACGCGCGTTGATTGCGTTGGGTCATTCGCTGGCAGTGCAAGATCTGGTGGTGCACGCTTTTACAGACGGGCGTGACACGCTGCCGCACGCGGGTGTGAACTACCTGCGCGAGCTGGACGGGACGCAGGGTGTGCGTGTCGGCTCGGTCGTGGGGCGCTATTGGGCGATGGACCGCGACAGGCGCTGGGAGCGCGTGCAGCGCGCATACGACATGCTTGTGCACGCGAGCGGGGGTGGGCAGGCGATTTATCATGCCGACAGCGGCGAGCAGGCGGTCGAGGAGGCCTACCGCAGGGGCGAGACGGACGAGTTCATCGAGCCGACGTTGGTGGGCGCGGAGGCGTCGATCCGCCCGGGTGACAGCGTGATCGCGTTCAACTTCCGCCCGGACCGCATGCGCGAGATCACGCGTGCGCTGGCGGAGCCGGGGTTTGACGCCCGTCCACCCGGCGACTCTCGCCCAGCCGAGGAGCTGCCCGGCTGGAGCGGCCGCGGTGGCGCTTCGGCGATCGGCCGCTACACGACGCTGACGAGCTACGAGGAGGACTGGTCCTACCCGGTGCTGTTCACACCTGAGCACCCGGCGACGACGCTGTCGGTGGTGCTTGAGCAGGCGGGCGCCTCGCAGCTGCATGTGGCGGAGACGGAGAAGTACCCGCACGTGACGTACTTCTTCAATGGCGGCGAGGAGGCGCAACTGCGTGGCGAGCGGCGCGAGCTGGTGCCTTCGCCACGGGACGTGCCCACGTATGACCACAAGCCGCAGATGAGCGCGCGCGAGGCCGCGGCGGCGTTCGTGGGCGCATGGCGCGAGGACGGGGCTCGTTTCGGCATCATCAACTTCGCCAACGCGGACATGGTTGGACACACGGGTGTGATTGCGGCAGCGGTGGTGGCGATCGAGACGGTTGACGAGTGCCTGGGGGAGGTGGTGAAGGCGGTGCACGAGCGCGGCGGCGTGTGCGTGATCACCGCCGATCATGGCAACGCCGACCACATGCTGGAGCCGGACGGCAGCCCTAACACACAGCATTCGCTGAACCCCGTGCCGCTGATCGTGACGAGCGCGGGCGTGTCGCTGCGCCTGCAGGGTGGCATTCTCGCGGATGTCGCGCCGACGGTGCTCGAGCTGTTGGGACTCGAGCAGCCGCAGCAGATGACCGGGCACTCGTTGATCGAGGCCCGCTAGATTTTCTTTCTTTAGAGAGCAGCCTTGCGGCTGCTGGCGGCGTTCGCGTGGCGGAAAGGGAGCGGAGATGGACTCACAGGAGCAGGGCAGGGAGCCGCGGGCAAGGTCGCGTAGGTTGCTGGCGGCGTTCTTCCTCCAGGCGGGCGTCAACCACTTCCTGATGTCGCGGACATACGAGAAGATCGTGCCGCCGTCGCTGCGCGATCACGCCAAGGCGGTCGTGCAGATCAGCGGCGTGGCGGAGATCGTGGGCGGGGTAGGGGTGTTGGTGCCGTCCACCAGACGGCTGTCGGGCCTCGGCCTGATCGCGCTGTTGGCAGCCGTGTTCCCAGCCAATCTGTATATGGCGCGCCAGCCTGAGGATTTCCGGAAGATCCCTCGCTGGGCGCTGTATGGGCGGCTGCCGCTGCAACCGCTGATGATGCTTTGGGCGTGGCGGGCGACACGGCGATGACGGCGATCGTCCGAGCCGCTAGCGCGAGCGCTGCTACGCTCGATTGAGTAGCACGCTTGATCGGACCGTCATGTCAACCGTCACCGCCGTCAAGATCGCAAACTCCGAGCAGGAGACGCTCACGTTGGGGGAGCTGCGCGCGTGGCGAGGCTTGCTGAGGGCACATGCGTGCCTGGCGAAGGGCCTGGATTCCGAGTTGGAGCATGCTCACGGCCTGCCGATGACCTCGTATGAGGTGCTGCATCACCTGGAGGAGATCAGCGGCGGGCGCATGCGGATGTGCGAACTGGCAGAACAGGCACAGTTGTCACGCAGCGGCCTGACGCGCCTGGTGGATCGCATGGAGCGCGATGGCCTGATCGAGCGCTGCTCGTGTGACCACGACGCGCGCGGTTCCTACGCCTGCATCACGACGGCTGGGCGCGAGCGTCTGCAAGCAGCTCGCGGCACCCATCTGGCGGTCATCAGGGACCTGTTCCTCTCCCACTTCTCAGAGCAAGAACTCAGCACGCTCGCGGACATGTGGGAACGCATCGCCCCCTGTAGCAGTTGTTAGCGGGCGTGGCGGCGGTGCAGGATCAGCCCGCCGATGATGGCCACGACCACAGCTACCAGGCCATAGATCCCAAACGTTTCGATCACGTTGCTGGCGGACTGGCCGAGGAAGTACGCGATCAGGCCAACGCCTGTGGCCCAGGCGATACCTCCAAGCGCATTCCATAGGGCGAACTCCCGCCAGCGCATGCGCGTGGCTCCGGCCAGCCAGGAAGCCCATACGCGTAGTCCCAGCAGGAAACGCCCGAAGAACACGGCCTTGGGGCCGTGTGCCGCGAAGAACGGCTCGCCGACGCGCAGGACCTGCAGGCGTTGGCGGTGGAACGCGCCTGGGCGCTCGAGCAGCCAACGCCCGCCCTTGCGGCCGATCACATAGCCGAGGTTGTCGCCGACGATTGCGCCGGCGGCCGCGAGCAGGATCACGAGCTCGATGTTGAGCTTGCCCTTGCTGGCCAGCACCGCCGCTGTGATCAGCGCCGTCTCGCCGGGGATGGGGACGCCGCCGGCCTCGCTCATGACGAGCAGGAACACCAGCGGATAGCCGGCGTCCTGGACCAGCTTGTTGACGTCGAGGATGGACGCGAGCATGACGGGCCGGGAACGCAGCCCGGTGGACCCTCTCTATTGGGTGTTTTCCGAGACGAGCTGCTTGAGCGCAGAGGATGTCTTTTGCACGTCGGAGTAGACGACGTTTCGCAGCACTACTTTGGTTGGTGTTGGCGCGGTGAGCACCACCACGGCGACGATCGCCAGCGCGAGCGCCAATAGCGCGAGAATCAAGATCAGCAGTCGGCTCGAGCGCCGTCGGCTGGAAGCGCTCGCCGGTCGCGTCTGCTGCACCGGCGCGTGTGCCCTGGCCGGTCCTTGGCGTGGGCGCCTGGTGGCGACGGTGGATGCGGAGCCCGAAGGACGTCCTGCTGGGAGCACGGTCGTGGCCTGGCTGGTTGGTGATCCGCCACGGCCGGCGCTGCGCGAGCGCTGGCCTTGCGGGGAGACGCCCTTGGCGCCGTGTGCCAGGGCGTGCCCCATCTCGAGTGCGGTCTTGTAGCGGTCGCGGGGGTCCAGCGCCAGCGCCATCGCCACCGCTTCTGCCAGTTGCGGCGTGACGGCCGCGACCAGCGTGTCGAGCATGGGCGGGCTCTCTTGCTGCTGCTTGAGCGCGAGCTCTGTCAGCGACGTCGCCTCATACGGTAGGCGCCCGGAGATCAGCTGGTAGGTGACTACCCCCAGCGCATATAGGTCGGCGCTCGGTCCTGCCTCCTCGCCGCGCGCCTGCTCGGGTGCCAGATAGGCGGCAGTGCCGAGCACCGAGCCGACCTGCGTGATGCTTGATTGCTCGGTCGCCTTGGCGATCCCGAAGTCCGCCAGCTTGACCTCACCTTCGCGGGCACGCAGCAGGTTGCCGGGCTTGACGTCGCGGTGCACCACACCATGGCGGTGTGCGTAGTGAAGACCCTCGCATGCCTGTCCGATGATCGACAGCGCCTCGTCCACCTCCACCCAGCCGTCGTCACGCAGGATCTCAGCGCAGGAAGAGCCTTCGATGTACTCCATGACGATGAAGTACTGGCCCGTGCGCTCGTCGCGGCCGGAGTCGAACACCTGCACTATGTTCGGGTGCACCAGCCGCGCTGCTGCCTGCGCCTCGCGCTGAAAGCGCGACACGAACGTGGGGTCATCGGCGAGGTGCTCGGCGAGCAGCTTGACTGCCACCTGGCGCTCCAGGCGCAGGTCGATGGCAAGATGCACGGTGGACATGCCGCCGAAGCCGAGGCGGCTGTCCAGCCGGTAACGGCCGGCAATCTCAGCGGCGCTCATTTGCCCGGTTCCTGGGTGCCGCCGGTGGGTGCTTCCGTGCCGACGCCTGGAGTGCCGGCACCGGCGCCTTCGACTCCACCGGTGCCGCCCCCCTGTGCGGGTGTTTCTTCGCCGGTGCCAGGCGCCTGTGTTCCGCCTCCGGCGCCTGGCGTGGCCGGGGTGGTGGTAGGTGGGGTGACGGGAGGCGTGGTGGTCGTTTCTGTCGTTGCCGGCGTGGTCGCGCTCGTGCTGGTGGTCGTACTGGGCGTTGTTTTGGCGGTGGTGCTGGTGACTGTTGCTTGTGCCAGTGGCTGTGCGCACAGTGCGAGTGCGTGCGAGCGCAGGTTGTCGATGCCTTGGCGCAGCGTCTGGCGCAAGCCCGCGTCGACGGTGGTGGGCAGTTCGTTGAAATCCTGTTCGGTTGTGCCGATCGCGGCTTCGGTTGCCGAGCAGTCGCCGTCGCCAGTTTCCGCCGCCTGAGCGACCGCTTCGAAGTCGCTCTGCAAAGGGCCCGCGTCAGCGAGCGGGATCAGCTTGCCGCTGGAGCTGCCGCACGCGGCGATCGACAGTGCCGCGGCTACGCCGAGCAGGCCGGAAAGCAGCCCGCTGGCGCTGATGCGCCGCGTCACTGACCGTACTCCAGGCGCTCTGCCAGCGAGTCGGGCAAACGCGCGGCACGGATTGCGGCCGCCGCGCCCGCGACGTTGTAGTCGGCCCGTTGGAAGGAAACGGCCATGCTGTCGAGGTCTAGCAGCAGCCATGATGCTCGCGGGTCCCCATCGCGTGGCTGTCCGACGCTGCCCGGGTTCAGCAGCCATTCGCCCTCAGCCAGGTCGAGCTGTGTGCCGGCACGGCGCGGCTCGCCCGTAGCCAGCTCGCCGTCGTGGCGCACGAACGACAGCGCCACGTGGGAATGGCCGATCAGGCAGATGCGCTGGCCTTGCGCGTCCAGGCACAACTCTGCAAGCAGCGCTGAGAGCACGTACTCCCAGACGGGGTCACGCGGGCTGGCGTGGAACAGGCCAACCGCCTCCTCCTCGCCCCGCGGGCTCAGGCCTTTGAGGAACTCCAGGTTCTCGGGCGCGATCACCTCGCGCGTCCACTGTGCCGCCATGCTCGCCCCGCGCGAGAACTCATCGAGTGCGATCTCCCCGGTGACCGCCAGGTCGTGATTGCCCGCCAAGCACACGGCGGCATGCTCACGTGCCAGCTCCACACACGCATCGGGCTCGGCGCCATAGCCGACGAGGTCGCCCAGGCACCACAGCTCGGCCGCATCGCTTTCGGCGATCGCATCGAGCGTCGCTTCAAAAGCGTGTCTGTTGGCGTGAATATCGGAGATGACCGCGACCTTCATCCTTGCAGGGTAGGAACACCATCGCCGCTGTTGCGTTCCACGGTCGCTGTTGCTGCAAGAGTCCAGCCAGCCCCAAGCGGCCGCGGTGCGCACCCACGTGGCTCTAGGCGGGTTCGGACCCTGGCTCGCTTCCGCCGTACTCGGGCAGGTTCTTGATGCCCTCGCGGGCGCTCCACTTCGAGTAGTTGTCCTCCATCGCGTCGATCAGCTCGCGCATGAAGCGTGCGGACAGGTTGACGCGAGAGACGACGACGCCGGGAACCTCGTCGGACTCGACCTCGTGGTCGACACGGGCAAAGGTGACGGTGAACTCGTAGTCGGAATGGCTGACGTTGGCAAAGTTGGCGTATACACCCCCCATGATCTCGGGGGACAGGTGGATATTTATGTGGCGCTCGGCGCCTGAGTCTTGGTCGTTCACACAGCTAGTATCGCAAGCGCCGCGCACCGACCGATGACCGAGCCTGAACCCTCCAGCAACCACACCTCCGCGCAGCTGCCCGCGGATCCCGGCGCGATGCCGCTCGAGCGTCTGCGCGCGGCTGTGATCGCCGCTGCCGAGGGGCTCGCCGGCGAGGGGGCAGGTAGCGGGCAGATCACGCTGGAGCGTCCGCGCCGGGCGCAGTTCGGCGACTACTCCACGAACGCGGCGCTGCTGCTCGCTCCCGGCCTCGGCAGCGCGCCGCGCGACGTGGCCGAGCAGCTCGGGCAGGCGCTAAAGGCGGGCCTGGGAGTGAGCCTCGAGCGTTTCGAGGTCGCGGGGCCTGGTTTTCTCAACCTGTTCCTGTCGGACTCCTGGCTGACGGGCGCCCTCGCGCAGGCGTTGGCGGCCGGCGATGGGTTTGGCGTCGGCACGGTGGGCGAGCCACAGCGGGTACTGGTGGAATTCGTCTCCGCCAACCCGACCGGGCCGATGCACGTGGGCCACGCGCGCAACGCCGCATACGGCGACGCGCTCGCGCGCATGCTCGCGCTGCAGGGCCATCGCGTGGAGCGCGAGTTCTACGTCAATGACGCGGGCTCGCAGGTGCGTAAGTTCGGCGAGTCGATCCAGGCGTTGGCGCGCGGGCAGGCGGTGCCCGAGGATGGATACCGGGGGGAGTATGTGGCCGACCTTGTCCCGCGCCTGGAGGGTGCCGCGAGCATGGACCCCGGGGCGCTGGGGCACGCGGCGGTGGCGATCATGATCGAGAGTATCAAGGCGTCGCTGGTGGCGTTTGGCGTGGGGGAGTTCGATGTGTGGAGTTATGAGAGCGTGCTGCACGAAGGCGACCCCAGCCCTGTGGCGCACGCGCTGTCGCTGCTGGAGCAGCAGGGACATACGTTCACCAGCGAGGGTGCGCTGTGGCTGCGTACGAGCGACTTCGGCGACGACAAGGACCGTGTGCTTGTGCGCTCGAGCGGCGAGCACACGTACTTCGCCTCGGATATCGCCTACCACCAGGACAAGCGTGAGCGCGGCTTTCAGCGTCAGATCGACGTGTGGGGCGCCGACCACCACGGCTACGTGCTGCGTATGAAGGCCGCATATGAGGCCCTTGGCGGCGACCCGGACGAGCTGGAGCTTCTGATCATGCAGCTCGTGCATCTGATGAGCTCCGGCGAGCGCGCGCAGATGTCCAAGCGCGCGGGCGAGTTTGTCAGCCTGGATGACCTCGTGGCAGAGATCGGCGTTGATGCCGCCCGCTGGTACTTGCTGGCGCGCTCGCACGACACGACGGTCGATCTCGACCTCGATCTGGCGAGCCAGCAGTCCAATGAGAACCCCGTGTACTACGTGCAGTACGCGCACGCGCGTATCGCATCGATGCTGGCCAAGGCGGGATCAGAGCGCGTGGACACGGCGATCGCGTCGGTGGCCGACGCGGCGCTTGCGGGCGACACCTCGCTGCAGGGTGTGCAGCGTGAGCCGCTGCACGCGACCGAGCGGGCGCTTGTGGAGCAACTGCTTGCTTTCCCGGCCGAGCTCGCGGAGGCTGCGGAGCGGCGCGCGCCACATCGCATCGCGGCCTATGCGCTGGAGTTGGCACAGACGTTTACCGCCTTCTACCGCGACTGCCACGTGGTGGGAGTGGAGCCCGAGTCCGTGGAGTCGTTGCGGATCGCCCTGTGTGTGGCCAGCGCCGGCACGATCGCCCGCTGCTTGGAGCTGCTGGGCGTGAGCGCACCCAACTTGATGTAGCCGTCGCTCGACGCAGCGCGCAGGGTGATGCGGCTCAGTCGAAGTGCGCGAGGTCGGACTCGAGCCTTGCCGCATCGGCTGGGCTGAGCGTCGCCGCGGCGGGACTTGCGATCGCCGTCTGGGCACGGGCGTGGCGGCGCCAGCGCGGCAGCACCACTGCGAGCGTGGCGAGCAATGCGAGAACCACGGCAAGCGGAACCAGGTATGCAGCGAGGTCGAAGCCGTGGGTGCTCGGCAACCCCAGCACGGCAGGGCCGTATTGAGCGACCAGCGAGCGCTTCACTTGAGCTTCGTCCTGCCCTTCGTTGATCAGGCCCTGGATGTATTCCCGCTCGAGTTTCGCCTGCGGCGACTCCGCCACCATCAGCGGTATTTTGCACGTCACGCACATCACCTGCCGCTCGATGATCGGTAGCGTCGTGCGCGGCTTGACGTGCGGCGTACGCGCGGCGAAAGCAATCCCCGCGGCCTGAGCCCCGCTGGCGGCCAGCGCCGCGAGTAGGAACACCGCGAGCAGCTTGCGCGCAACGCTCATGAGCTTTCAGCCAGCGCGATCGCGTGGTTGAGGAATGCCTGATCGATCTGTCCGCGCGAGATCGCCACGATCTTGCCCTGGCGGTTGATGACGAAGCTCTCTGGCAGCTGGTCGGTGCCGTAGGCGCGCGCGAACGTGCCCGTGCTGTCGCGCAGGTTGGTGTACGTGAGGTGGTAGCGGCGTACGAAGCTTTCCGAGTCGGGTGACGCGTCCTCGTAGGTCACGCCAAGCACCGTTGCGTCGTGTGCTTGCAAGCGACGCTGCGCACGCTCCAAAAGCGGCGCCTCGATTTGGCACGGTTCACACCACGAAGCCCAGAAGTTCAGGATTACCACCTTGCCCTTGAGCGCGGCCAGCGAGCCGCGGCTGTTGCGGCCCAGCACCGGCAGCGAGTGCGTAGAGCCGGGCGCCAGCGGGTATTTCCCTTGCGCGACCAACTCGTCGAGGGTGCGGCTAGCCGACTGAGCTGAGACGCCGTAGACCAGCAGTGCGATCACGCAGGC
>Ga0210383_10004944_pt1 | contig 11774 bp, 10 predicted proteins | sample IncBWC14OmetaG_FD_160072 | JGI IMG/M metagenome (GOLD analysis project Ga0210383, IMG submission 160072) | Forest soil microbial communities from Barre Woods Harvard Forest LTER site, Petersham, Massachusetts, United States - Inc-BW-C-14-O ...
TGTTCCGCTTCAACCCGTTGGTGGGACTCTCCAGATCCACCGAAGCGCCCGCGACCGCGGCGTTCGACGAGTCGGTCACGATTCCCGCCAGATTGCCTTGAAACGTCTGTGAAAACGCCAGGGCGGGTAAGGCGCAAATCAAAATGAGTCGGACGACCTTCATACTCGGCAGCTCCTTAGTTGGTGATGGAAAGATGGTGCCAGCCTGACATTTCCGCTTGATGACAGCAAGCTGAAGAAAAGCTGAACGCGGGCCCTGCGCTATCGCCCTACCGGTTCGATGACCGACGTTTGCAGTTCACGCGTCCGGCTGGCAGGCGCACGGCTGGATTTCTGATTCCGCAGCCACCAAAAGAGCACTCCGCTGACGAACAAAATGGAGGGCGTCGCACCAAGAGCGGCCCACAGGACTTTGATGGGTGTCCCGCCGAACTCTCCGTAGTGAACCGGATCCATCCATTGGTATAAGCGCATGGTGAGTGGCCAGTTGGCCGCGAGATTCACCGACAGCACTTGCCCGCTTGCGGGATCGAGATAGACGCGATTCATCCCGGTGGGCGCGAAATCCGTATTGCGGCGAAATCGAAGCTGGACCGCATCTCCCGGTGATTGTGGAATGCGCAGTTCCGTGGGCGCTCCATCCGGCATCGCGGCTCTGGCGGCGGCCAGATATTCGTCCAGCGTCTTGGTGGCCTGCTCGCTCGCATCAACCCGCGGTGCATGATAACTGGCAGGACCTCCCGTTGCGGATTCCCAAACCGAGCGAGCCCAATCCGAATAAGCCAGCGCGATTCCCGTCGCCGAGAGCAGCACCACAAAGCTCACCGACCATAGCCCAATGGCGCGGTGCAGTTCGAAATAAAAACGCTTTTGAGGTCCACCGCGGACGCGCGTGAACTCTTTCCAGTTGGCGCCGCTCGCGAGCCATAGAATCACGGCCGTCAAGCTCAATATCAACGATAAGATCCCCACCGCGCCTACAATCTTGCGTCCCACTTTGCCGGACAGAAGATTCCGATGGAGGTCGATCATCCAATCCATCCAACTCACGGCGGGGAGCAGACCTAGAACCTTTCCGGAGGCGCCGTCAAAAGCAACGCGTTCGGTTTGGTCGCCCGCGGAACGGACTTGAAAAACATACGGGTCGCCGGGTGAGATAGGAAAGCGCGCGCGCGTGACTCGAGCGCCGGGCACAAACCGCGTCACCTCACTCGCCGCCCGGTCCAGACTGATGGCACCCGATGGAACGCCAGCCCGAAAAGGACGATCCGCCTGGCGAAACACGACAATGCTGCCGGTCAGACAAGTAATCGCTAAAACCACGCCCAGCGCAATGCCGAGCCAGGTATGAATCCACCGGGAGGCGGATCGGAATCGTTTTGACAAACTGGTATCCACGATGACGAGCGTGCCAGCTTCAGGTTTCGAGTTGATGACGGCAACCTGAAAGGTAACTGAAGGCAGCTCAAATCCTTCCGTTTTGGCTTGACGCAAACTCGGGTTTCGGGAAGAGAACACGGAAGGTAGAGCCGGAATTCAATTTGCTCTCCACCTGGATCTGGGCGAAGTGCGCGTCGGCGATCCAACGGGCGATCGAAAGGCCAAGCCCCACACCTCCCGAATCGCGCTGCCGGGCTTTGTCGGCACGATAGAAGCGCTCAAAGATGCGATCCAGGTCTTCGTCCGCCATTCCGATACCCGAATCGCGCACCATGACCTCGGTTTGTATGGGTCGCACCGCGAGTTCCACTTCCACCATCCCGCCCGACGGGGTGTATTTCACGGCGTTGTCGATCAGAGTTAGGAACAATCGCCGCACGGTGTCCGCGTCCCCAAGGGCCGGAGCCCCCGCCTCTGGGATGCTCTGCGAGAACCGGATACGCTTAGCTCCGGCCAGCATGGCACCTTGCTGGCAAGCGGTGCGCAGTTGTTCTGTCAGGTCGATGGGCACCAGGGTGGGATGCGACGATCCGGCGTCAGCGCGCGCCAGCGCCAAGAGGTCTTCGATCAACTTCGTCGTCCGCTCGGCTTCGGCGAGAATGTCCGACAGTGCGGCGCGATAGGTCTTCACGTCTCGACGCTCGATCAGCGCAATCTCCGCCGTACCGCGAATCAGGGCGATGGGAGCGCGCAATTCGTGCGAAGCGTCCGCGGTGAATTGGACAATCCGCTGAAAAGCCAGGTCCAGCCTCTCCATCATGTCGTTCAACGTATGAGCAAGACGCTGCAATTCGTCTTTTGTCGGCGGTACCGGAAGCCGGCGTGAAATGTTCTGCAACGTGATGGAGCGCGCCTCTTCGATGATCCGGTCCACCGGAGCCAGCGCACGCCGGCTTTGCCAGAAACCGCCTGCCGACGCCGCCAGCAGCATTACCGGAATCAAGGCCAGCATCAAGCGCCGGAAGCGATCCACCGCCAGGTATGGCACGCTCAGCGTGGTGGCCAATTGCACGTAATAGGGCTGGCCGTTCACTGGCACCACGGCGGCCAGCACGCGCACCGGGACGTTCGCGAGAACTCGAGTGACTGGACCCGCCGGTGCACCGCCGTGCTCCATCGGCAGATCCAAGCTCCGGATATTCTCCGATTGGTAAATCCACCCGGCCTGATCGGAGACCTGAAAAGTATCGCCTCCAGGACGCAACGCCGAGTGCTCCGAAAACTGATGATTCAGACGCTCCCTCGGAAAGCGCCGCACCCGATCCTGCAAAAAGCTTTCGAGCCCGTTCAACCGCACTTGCAGGTCGTAGTCGACCCCGGCGTGAATGGCCGTCTGCACCCCGACGTCGACCACAATGCCGAGGATGAGCAATATAAGGAGCAGTATCGCAGCGAAGGAAAGCGTAAGCCGGGTTCGAATGGAGAGTGACACTTTAAAGCGCCGGGCGGCGGCACATCTGATACCCGAAGCCGCGCACGGTGTGGATCAGCCTGACCGCTTGTCCATCATCGATCTTTCGCCGCAACGTGCGGATGTAAACGTCCAACGTGTTATTTTCCACCGATCGCCCGGTGCCCCAGACGCCGCTGAACAGCACGTGGCGCAGAACCACGGAGCCTACGTTTCTCATCAGGACTTCAAGCAGCGAGAACTCAGTGGGGCTAATCTCCACGGGCGCACCGCCGCGAGTGACGCTCAGTGTGGCCGGATCCAAGACTAGGTCTTCCACCTGCAGCTTTTGCGCCGGAACAGAAGCGCTCCTGCGCGCCAGAGCTCGCAAGCGCGCCAACAGCTCCAGGAAAGAGAACGGCTTGGTGAGATAGTCATCACCACCCAGCTCCAGTCCCCGGACGATGTCCAGCTTAGAGTCGCGCGCAGTAAGAAAGAGGATCGGCGTGAGCACCCGGAACCGGCGCAGTTCGCGAGCTACCTCCAGGCCGTCAAGGCCAGGCAGCATGACATCCAGAGTGAGGACATCAAATGTTGAGGTACGGGCGATGCGAAGTCCGTCGTGGCCGGTGTATGCCACCACAACACGGCAGCCCTGTTCCTCCAGCCCGCGCCGGAGAAGCTCGGCCATCTTGAACTCGTCTTCCACAACCAGGACTCGCACCTGTTCCTCCAACGGCAGGCACTGGAAACCGACCGGGGTTCGGGCTACAAGTATAACTCGCTCCTTGCGCTATGGAATAACAAGCTGCTTAAGTTTCGGTGACGATCGTGTTGCCAGCCCGGTCTCTATAGATCTGGAGCTGCGGGTGCGAAGTCTTATCAGAACAATGAAGTTTCGAAGTGGCTGAACGTCAGCGTCGCGTTGCTCCGCCGGTGATAGTTACTGAGATGCGGGCCGGGGCATCCGACGCCCAGGGTATCTGTAGCAAAAGCAGGTGCGCTCCCGCACCTTCGACGTGATTGCGGCTATCTTTTCCAAGCACTTCCGCATTTCCTTAGCCGACGAAATTGGAGTCGAAATTGTAGATGTGGATACCTCAGAAGTTCCAGAAGGTTCAACAAACCAAGTTTTCCAAGTTGTTGAATCTAAAAATACGCAACAAGGGCGGCCACTGAGCCCAAGTCGGTTTCCTTCGTTTAGCATACTGCCCTATTTTCAAGTTACTGGTTTCATGGCAGATGCGCGGAGCCTATTGAAACTTGTTGAACTTTCTTGAATTCGGGGAATTTCGCAGCCTCAATTTCATCTACAGGTGTCTTTAACCTTCAGCCATTATTCGCTACGGCCCCGCGAGGCCGGCAATTGAGATCAGTCTGCCCATCGCTACTTGCTGACGCACAGCCGTCACGGCATGAGTTGCACTGCGCGAAGGTATCGAGGCAGTTTCCGATTTGCCCGTTAACGAGGAGTTGGGCAATGCTAGACGAACGGATCCGCCGCGGACACCTTTCCTCAAGCTTTGCCCTCGCGGACGACAAAGTTTCTATCGACCAAAACGTAGCAAGACTCTTCGAATACTGAGCAGGATACGCTCAAAGACAGAAATATCGGCATCGGCACCGCCCTTTAAGCCGCCTTTCTGGCGCATCTGCTGCGCGATCGATTCGATACGCTGCGCGGCGTGAACCAGCGTTGGCCCGAGAGGAGCGATTATCGTCCTCACTCGTCAAAGCGAGTTCCTGGCGCGTTGAAATGTCGCGCGAGCAACAGGACGGCGGCGAATCAAGGGCCGCTATGCACCGTGGCGATCTGCTCTTTGATCCTTTTTAGGGGCTAAAAAATCATGGAAAGGTGTACAGACAAATATCAAGGGGACCGCTGCGAGTCGCCCTTGGCCCCTGGCGTTTGCGGTTGTTGCGCGAATTCCTCGCTAGGCATCGGCGTTCCAAACCCTCAATGAATGGGACGTGCCTGAGCTTCCAGTTTCTTGACGTATCTCTTCAGCGCCTTTGGACCGACCTCCGCTCCATAGATGTTGCCCATGGCATCCGCTGCCACGCCTTCGGCCGCGCTAGTTGCGGGCAGCTTACCATCGGCGTTTGGTGCGAGCGGGTCGGGAATGAACGCTGTGACCGAACCATCTTTCGCGCTTCCCACACGGATGCCGCGCTTCCAGCCGGGGTTGTAGCCATACCCTTGCTTGTCCGTCGACTCGGAGTCGGCAACGTAGATCACATCGTTCTTGTCGATGAAGATTCCACTCGGCCGGCCGAATTGCTTCCACTGCGCGATGAAGTTTCCGTCCTGGTCGAAAATCTGAATACGATTGTTGGCGCGGTCGCCCACGAAAAGGCGTCCCCGAGAATCGAAGGCTAGTGCGTGCGGCACCTCAAACTGGCCGGGAGCCGATCCGTGCACACCCCATTGCTTGATGAATTTCCCGTCTTTCGTAAATTTGACGACGCGCGCGTTGCCGGTGTTCGGCGAGTGGCCATCCGAAACAAAAATGTCGCCATTCCCGGCAACCACAATATCGTTGGGCTGGTTGAAAGCGTCTGGGCCGTCCCCAGCCACTCCGGCTTTACCCAGGATCATCAGGACCTTTCCATCGGGGCTGAACTTGATCACCTGATGGCCCTTGCCGTTCGCGCCCTGCCCGTCGGTCACCCACACGTTGTCGTCCTGATCCACATAGATGCCGTGCGGAAATAGGATCAGGCCCTCGCCAAAGGCCTTCACCAGCTTGCCCGAAGCGTCGAATTTGAGAACCGGCGCGTCGTTTTTGCCGGCGCAAGTATTGGCGCCACAGCGCTCGGCCACCCAGATACTTTTGCCGTCGCGGTCCACATCCACCGCGCTGGTGGATCCCCACATTCTTCCCGCTGGCAGCTGCGCCCAATTTTCCACCGTGACGTATGGATTGGGCTGGGAATTCGGCGCCACGTCGGTTTGCGCCCCGGCGTTAACTCCAAAAGCCGCGCTCCAGAGAGCGGCTCCGCTAAACAGCAGTCTCACGCGATTCAGAGTTTCCATGATTATCTATTAGAGCATGGGGACCCGACCGATCGATCGGTAGATTCTCGTCCAGACTAGTCTCTCGCCGGCGCCGTAAAACAATGGAGGTTAGCCAAGCCAGTCCGGCCAGAAACACCAGCACGGTTAGCCAACCCAGCGTGCTCGCCAACAGCGCCGCGGTGAGCGTCGGAAACTCGAAGCGGAACCGGGACAACCGTTCCACGCGGTCCGTCATCCAGTGCCAGGCGGTATGGGCAACCAGGGCGGACAAAATGATGGTGCCCATCCGTTCCGCCACGACAAAGCGGAACAGAACGTCCAGCGCCGGAATCATCAGAGCCAGTACCAAAAGCTGCCCGAGTTCGACGCCCAGATTGAACGAGAGTAGCGACGTCAGCAGGTGCGAGCCGGCGAATTGTAGCGTCTCACGGAGTGCAAACGAGAATCCGAAGCCGTGGACCAGACCAAAGACGAAAGTGATCATCCAGCGCCGGTGAACGTTGGCGGTCCCTACGATGTTCTCCAGCGCCATATACACAATCGACGCCGCGATCAGCGCTTCCACCAGCGGCGGGAACCACAATGCATCCGGCGCAAGATTGTAAGCGGACGCTATCAGAGTAATCGAGTGCGCGACGGTGAACGAGGTAACGATCGGCACCAACGCACGCAAGCGCCGGAACGGAATGACGAGGCACAACAAAAACAGGAGGTGATCCGTTCCATCGAGGATGTGCTGGAAACCCAATTTTACGAATTGCAGTGCAGCTTGGTACCAGCGCGGATCAAGGCGGATCAAACCCGGATCGCCGGTAAACTCGAAAGCCCGCACGGCGCCACCGGGCGGCAAGAAACGAAGCGCTGAAATCACGCGCAGACCCAAGCGCGCCAAACCAGGATGGATGGAAAAACGGGATTGGTCCGAGCGGATCGGATACTCAAACCACACATCCAGCATGGCCTGGTTCCAAACAATGTTCGTATCGAGTGGCAACGTCGGTCCCCTGAGATGCGCCAACTCCTCGTCATACGATGAGAAAGAACGGTCCGACGGAAGCGAGATGCGAGTGTCAACCAGGCGGGGCTTGGGCAGGCGCCGATCGCCTTCATATAGTTCGATAAAATCGGAGAGCCATAGAGTGGCCGCATCCGGGAGTATCGCATCTACACGCGCCAGATCAAGATAGCCCGGAGGACGTTCCGGGAACGAGATATCACGCAAGGCTTTAAGCGGCACGCGGACCAGCAGATCCAAGCGGTCGCCGTAGGGTCTGAGGAAACTTTGGACTACTACGTCGTTCGGAATGTCATGCGCGATGGCGACTGGCCGCGAGAGGAAAAAGAATGACAGCCCGATGGCGGCGAGCGCAGTGGTGCGGACAGTGGCCGGCAACGCTGGACACGACATGGCAGGAAACCTTGACAACTATATCACCACGCAATACAATCTACCGAGCGACAGGTTTGACAGGATCTCCTGCGTGATACGCAAGAAGGAGGCAGGGTGTCGAAACGTACTCTGAAGATCGGCGTAATTTTTCTGGCGCTTCTGAGCGCACTGGCGACCGCTTATATAGTTACGGAGCGACGAGCGGTGGTGGAGGCTTCCGGAACGCAAGCGCCCCGCTTTGAAGTGGATCCTATGTGGCCCAAGCCCCTGCCGAATCACTGGGTGCCGGGAAACATCATCGGTGTATCCGTCGATGCCCAGGACCACATTTGGATTGTTCATCGCGGAGCCTCTCTCGAACGAATGGAATCCTACGCCGCGGCCACTCCTCCGGCCGCCGAGTGCTGCTCACCCGCACCGCCCGTGCTCGAGTTCGATGAAGAAGGCAACCTGCTCCATCATTGGGGCGGTCCGGGCGAAGGTTACGACTGGCCAGAGTCCAATCACGGAATCACGGTGGACTACAAAGGCAACGTCTGGATTGGCGGAAACGGCCGTCCGGCTCCAGGTCGCCCCGCGACACCGCCCACCCCCGGTGCGCCTGCGCCCACGGAAGGTCAAGCTGCGGCCGCGCCCGGCTACTTTAACGACAACATGATCTTGAAATTTACACAGGATGGTAAATTTCTCATGCAAATCGGCAAGCCTGGCCAGAGCAAAGGCAGTAACGATCTCGAGAACCTGAAAGGGCCGGCCAAAATGTTTGTTGATCCCAAGACCAACGAACTGTATGTCGCCGATGGATACGGCAATCATCGTGTCATCGTTTTCGACGCGGATACCGGCAAGTACAAACGGCACTGGGGGGCTTATGGCCATAAACCCGACGACACTAATCTGGGCCGCTACAACCCGAATGATCCCCCGGCGCAACAGTTCCGCAATCCGGTGCATTGCGCGGAGCTCTCGCTCGATGGCTTCTTATATGTTTGCGATCGCCCCAATGACCGGATCCAGGTTTTTCGGCCGGATGGGACGTTCCTCAAGGAGCAGATTCTGTACAAGAGCACTCTGGGAGATGGATCGGTCTGGGACATCGCTTTCTCGAAAGATCCACTGCAGAAGTACATCTTCCTGGCCGACGGCTCCAACGAACAGATTCATATCCTCGACCGCGAATCGCTTCAGGTGCTCACAAGCTTCGGCGATGGCGGACGGCAGCCAGGTGAATTCTACGCGGTACATAGTATCGCCAGCGATTCGAAGGGTAACATCTTCACCACCGAGACTTATCGCGGTCAGCGTGTGCAGAAATTTGTTTACAAAGGTCTGGCGCCGGTCACCAAGCAGGAGCAAGGCGTAGTGTGGCCGAAAACCGCCAAGAGTTCGCTATAACCCAAATCCGACTTACTTGCGCGGCTTTTCCGCCTCGAACCGGATCTGCTTGAGAACCTCGGACTGGTGCTCCAACTCGGCCTTGCCCGAGGGAAACTGGTTCACGCTGAGCATAAACGCGAGAACATCGGCGTTCTGTTCGCGGCCGAGTTTCCCGGGGCGATCCGCCGGCATCGATACGCGAATCCTGTCGAACAAGTCACCTAATGTGAGGCCGTTCCAATTGGCGAAGAATTCGCCTCCCGCGAGCGGTGGCGCAGATTCACCACCCCCCAGCGCACTGCCGTGGCAGGAAGCGCAGTTGTTCGCGTACAGCATCTCACCGCGCTTCGCTTGATCCGCCGTGTACACAGCGTCCCACACCGACCGCTCAGTGGAAGATTGAGCGATGATGACACCGACGACACCGGCCAATGAGATAAGACAAGTTAGCGCCAAGGATGCGACGCGCACCACAAGACCGGACAGGAACTGCTTCGCGCCGCATTCCGTTTTGCGCGAGTTCCTCATAAGCCCACGAGCTCGCGGCATCACTCCTCAGGCGGCAGGCTGTAGGCGATATACTCCCCCGAGTAGGCGCCTCCGCTGACCGCAACCACAATGTACTGCTTGCCATCCAACATGTAAGTCATCGGCGAGCCGCTCTGAGGCGCCGGCATATAAACCGCTCCGACTTCTTTCCCCGTAGCTTTATCATAAGCTCGCAACATGGCGCCGCGAGGATGACTCGGCGTCGTAGTCACCTGGCTGTCGCCCAGGATCACCAGCGTTTTGGTAACCACCAGGCCCACGCTGCCGGGCTGTCCGGTGTTCGGAATATTCATTCCCTTTAACGCGGGATTATTACGAACGGCATCCGGAGTTTCGCCATACGGCACCTGCCACTTGAGATCGCCACGGTCCAGATCGATGGCTGAGATCACTCCATACGGCGGCTTCACGATGGACAGGCCTTGCACGGTCAGGCCTCCCGCGGGCGCCGCGGCAGGTGCTGCTGGAGTTGCAGCCGCTCGAACCGGCGCGCGTTTGGGCTGCGGTGCATCGGCGGCGCTGCCGAACCCTGGACCTTCAGACACGCGAAAGTCGGTGTCGTTGCGGCCCATCACATAATGGATGTCTGAGAATCCCGGCGGCGGTGTGCGCAGCGAAACGGGAAACAGCGCTGACTGATGCGCCTGCGCATACACAATGTGCGTCTCCGGATCGTAGCCCGCGCCCGGCCAGTTCGTGCCGCCACTGGCGTTACCCAGATTTAGCGCGCCCAGCATGTTGGAATCGCCGACCACCGGCGGCAGGAACATCGGTCCTGTCTTGTACCGGGCCACGGCATCCTTGGCCTGTGCTCGCAGTTCGGGAGTGAAATCGATTAGATCGTCCGGGATCTTCAGGAAATTGCGACCGTAGGCCGGCGGCTTGCTGGGAAATGGCTGCGTGAGCGAGGTCTTTTCTCCTGGTACATCTGATTGGGGAACAGGACGCTCTTCAATCGGCCAAACAGGCTTTCCGGTGATGCGATCGAACACGTACAGGTACGATTCTTTGGACGGCAGCGCCACGGCCTTGATGGCCTTTCCGTCCACGTTGATGTCGGCCAGGATCGGCGCAGAAGAGAGATCGTAATCCCAAATGGGATGATGCACGATCTGGAAGTGCCACTTGCGTTGGCCGGTCTTAAGATCGACGCAGACCAGGCTCTCGCCAAACAGGTTGTCGCCGGGCCGCTCGCCGCCATAGAAATCCGACGTTGGCGATTCCACGGGCAGATAGACGAGCCCCAAGTCGTCATCTACGGTCATTTGCGTCCAAACGCCAGTGTTTCCGTTCGTGGCCCACGAATTATTTCCCCAGGTCTCATTGCCGAACTCGCCCGGCCGTGGAATGGTGTTGAATGTCCACAGCATTTTGCCCGTGCGGACATCAAAAGCCCGCACCAGGCCTTTAGTGTTGTTGTGGGTGACGACCGTCATTCCTTCTTTGAAAGATGACCCGACAATCACTACATCCTTCACCACCAGCGGCGTGGAATGGAGACCGGCCTCGCCGGTTTCCAGGTCGATCTGTTGGCCGGTGCCTGTTACCATCCCTTCCTTCAAATCCACCATTCCGTTTTTCCCGAACCCGCTGATCAGCTGGCCGGTGTGGGCGTTCAGGGACACCAGACGGTAGCCGGTGGTGACAAAGATTACGCGATCGTCGCCCTGGCCGTCGGTCCAATACGAAAGGCCCCGGCCCGAGAGTTGCCGAGGTGCGATGGCCGCGCGTTGGCCTTCGCGCAAGCTGTAGACCCAAATCAGCTCTCCGGTCTTCGGGTCCAAGGCAACTACGGATCGGCGTGTGCCGGCGGTAGTGTAAAGAACACCCCTCACCATAATGGGCGTTCCTTCCAGCTTGTATTCCGGCCGTGTTCCCAGGTTGTCGGTCTTAAAGCGCCAGGCTACTTCGAGCTTGTTGAAGTTAGACGCATTGATCTGAGCGAGCGGCGAGTACTTGGTTCCCTTCAGATCAGCCGTATAGTGCGGCCACTCGCCGTTCTTGGTCGACGGCTGCTGGGCATATCCCAGTGCGGTCATGAACAGCATTGCTGCGAGTTGCCCCCGTAGTAAAACGTTTCGTCGACGAGTTGCATCCTCCTGCATATGTCCCCTCCTTCGTGGAGTCACTGGCCTGCAGAGGTGGCAGGCTTAACGGAAACCTTGATTTGAGCATTCGTCCAACAACATTGAAATCCCGCGCCACCCACGCCGGACCAATCGTTGGCCACCACGCGCAAAATGTACTCACCGGGCTCGCTGAAGGTGGCGCCGGCAGTGACCTTGCCGGTAAATGTCGTAATTGGCGGCGCCTGAAACTCTGCTTTTTGGACCTGGGGGTGATCCGGAGTGAAAATCACTGAGCCTGGTCCGCGATATTTGCCGAGAGTCACGGTGACTGGTGTCGAGATCGGCCGTTTCTGTCCTGGCGCGACACTGGCGTCGTCCGCCACCCAAAGCGTCAGCGGCGCCGGATTGGCCAAAGTGGTCGTAAGCGACATGCTCTGCCCGCGAGGTCCCTGTACAAACGGACCTGCCTCCGCGAAACCAATAAACGGAGGAGTATTTCCAGTGGCGTCTTTGAATGGGGCCAAAAGGTACAAGGGATTC